>Ga0272446_1000956_pt1 | contig 43629 bp, 36 predicted proteins | sample YNPCB0061_FD_194587 | JGI IMG/M metagenome (GOLD analysis project Ga0272446, IMG submission 194587) | Hot spring microbial mat communities from Yellowstone National Park, WY, United States - YNP-CB-006-1 | ecosystem: Environmental > Aquatic > Thermal springs > Hot (42-90C) > Sediment | place...
GGGCCGTCGAGCGGCGAGCGACGCTGGCTGTCGTGGGAGGCACACGGAAGAGAGGGCACCGCGGTGCGGAGCATCGCAGCCCCTCAGGCATGGGAGGTACACCAGTGAGCCGCCAGCGCGTCCTCGACGGCACCGTCGACGACAGCGGCCACGAGTTCGCCGCCGAGCGCGACCGCCTGTTCGCGATCGCCTACCGGATGCTGGGCTCGGCCGCCGACGCCGACGACGTCCTCCAGGAGGCGTGGCTGCGCTGGAGCGCCTCGCCGCGCGACGACGTCGCCTCGCCGCGCGCCTTCCTGACGACCATCGTGAGCCGCCTCTGCCTCGACGCCCTGGGGAGCGCGCGCCGCCGCCACGAGGAGTACGTCGGCCCCTGGCTCCCCGAGCCGCTCCCGACGGCGGGGCAGCCGATCTTCGTCGACACCGTCGCCGCGCGCGAGACGCTCTCGCTCGGCTTCCTCCACCTCCTCGAGCGCCTCTCGCCGGCGGAGCGCGCGGTCATCGTCCTCCACGAGGCGTTCGACTACGCGCACGCCGAGATCGGCGAGCTCCTCGGGATCCCCGAGGCGACGGTGCGCCAGCACCTCTACCGCGCGCACGCCCGCCTCAACGTCGAGCGCGTCCGCTTCCGCGCCACGCCCGAGCAGCACACGCGCCTCTTCGGCGCCTTCCTCGACGCCATCGGCAACGGAGATCTCGACGAGCTGCGCCGCCTCCTCGCCGCCGACGTCGTCGCCGCCTCCGACTCCGGCGGCAAGGTGCGGGCCGCGCGCAACCCGGTGCGCGGCCCCGATCAGGTCGCCCGCTTCTTCATCGGCTTGACAAAAAAGGCGGCCCCCGGCGCCTTCACCTACGAGGTCGTCGAGGCGAACGGCGCGCCCGCGCTCCTCATGCGTCACCTCGGCCAGCTCTTCGGCCTGCTCTCGATCGACGGCGACGGCCAGCGCATCCACGCCGTCCACTTCGTCGTCAACCCCGACAAGCTCGCCCGCTTCGCCTGACGGGGTCACTCTCCTAGGTCGTAAGACTCGGGATTCAAAGCCGGATCTCGGCTCGATTTGGTTTCCTGTGTTTCCAGACCTTCGTGCGCTGTAGGAAACACGGGAAACCAAATCGACGTCGAATTCTTGAGTCGCGGGGCGGCCTTGCGACCCAGGAGAGTGACCCCCAGGAGGAGCGCGAGGGCGACGAGCGCCGTCGGAGACTCGCGGCGCGACGATGGCGCGAGGGCGCAGCCGCCGCTCGGAGGCATCGGCGTCATTGCAGAGGGGGCGCAGGCGGCGACCTCGTCGGGCGTGCCGAGGCAGAGCGCGCCGCGGATGCTCTCGCCGCTCTGGGCGGTGTGGAGGACGACCGCGATGACCTCGTCGGCGCCGGCGACGTCGACCACCGGCGCATTTCCGTCAAGCGGGAACATCACCGGGTCGCTGACCACGTCGCCGCGCCGCACCGCCAGCATGAGCCGCAGCGGCGCGGTCGCGCCCGCCGGCAGGCTGGCCGCGGGGACGAAGGCCGCGGTCACGCCGGCGCGACCACCGACGGCCAGCCCCACATAGCGCGCGCTCGCGTGGAAGAGCCGCGCCAGATCGGTGCTCGTCGCGGTCACCGCGTCGACGCGCACCAGCCCATACCCGCTCGCGTCGGCGTACCCGCGCGTCGGATCGCTGCGCCGCCCGGTGTACAGGTTCGCCCGCGCGAAGTCGGTGAAGACGTCGGCGAACGACGTCCCGCGCGCGCGCAGCACCCCGTCGAGCGCCGCGAACCACTGCGGGTCCGCCACGCCGCCGGCGCCGTCCTCGCACGCCTCCCACAGCGCGCGTACCGCGTCGCGCCCGTGCCGCTCGCCGAGGTACTGAAAGAAGATCGCCGACCCGTAGCTGAAGGGATCGACCGGCCCCGGCAGCGGCTCGTCGAGCGGGCGATCGGGCCGCGTCAGATAGCCGCGCACGAACCCCTCGAAGTCGCGCAGCGACGGATCGAACTGCTCCGTCGCCCACACCGCCGTCCCCTCGCTGATGATGGTGCTCTGATCGGCGTCGTAGGCCGCCTGCACCGCGTGGAAGAGCTCGTGGCTGCCGACGACGCGCGTGCCCTCGTCGGCGTTGGCGTAGCCGTAGCCGGCGAAGTCGTTCTCCTGCGCCATGTAGCCCGAGCAGCGCGACACGTCGCAGCGCTCCTTCACGAAGCGCCCGTCGGCCGAGCCGCCGAAGTCCAACAGATAGACATCAAATCGCGCGTCGCCCCCGTCGGTGCCATCGGCCAGCGGCGCGCGATACCCGAGCGTGTCGCGATAGAAGGCCAGCGCCGCGTCGTACAGCGCCGCCGTGCGCTCGACGAAGTCGGGGGTGCCGTTGGTGTTCAGATCCTCGACGGGGACGGCGTTCTTCCCGGCGCGCGTGAAGTGCAGGCGGAAGCCGCCGCCCGGCGAGACCACGCTCTCGACGACGTCGCCGGCGTCGTAGCGCCAGAGGTCGGTGGCGTTCGGCGAGTCGGGCCGCGCCTCGGCGCGCGCGGCGGCCAAGAGCGCGACGACCGCGAGCGCCGCGCTCCTCACGGGCGACGCGGAGCGGGAGGCTCGGAACCCTCTCAGGGTTCCGACGATCATCATAGAAACGCCCAGCGCACGCGGAAGTGCCCCGAGCCGCTCGGCATCGTCATCGGGATCGCGCCCGTCGAGTCGCAGACGTCCTGCACCGACGGCGTGTAGTAGTCCTCGACGGTGAGCTTGAGCCGCCGCCCGTCGGCGCGGCGCACGACGAAGACGTTGCCGGTCATCGCCACGCAGCCCGGGTAGGTCCAGTACGACGACAGCGCCACCGCCGGGCTCCCCTCGAGGCCGCTCCCGTCGGGGATGAGGTCGCAGCTCGGCGTCATGTAGGCCTCGGTCCGGTACTCGAGGTTGTCGGGGACCGCGGTCAGCCTGTCGAAGGTGGTGCCGACGGCGGTGCGCGCGGCGGCGACGCACGACGGCCCCGAGACGCCGCTGTTGAGGCGCACGATGTAGCGCCGGAAGGCGATGTCCCACTCCATCGAGTCGAAGGCCTGCTCGTCGGAGATGGCCACGCGCTCCATCCCGGTGTCGGTGAATTTCGCGTAGACAAAAGACTCGCGCGGGGTGATCGCGCCGCCGGTCGCCCCGCCGGTGGCGTCGATCTCCGAGAGGAAGCCGGCGCCGTCGGCGGTGTTGGTGACGTTGCGCGTGGGGACGGTGGCGAAGAGGTTCAGCTTGAGCACCGACTGATCGGTGCAGGTCACCGCCGACGGGGTGGTGCAGATCGCCGACGACATCGCCATGTCGGGCGCGTTCATGTTGCTGGTCCCGCCGCAGCCGGCGAGCGCGCAGGCGACCCCGAGGAGGAAGCGCTTCATGAACGGAGAGTCTCGCCGTCGCGCCTCCGACGCAAGAGGGCGATGAGGAGGAGCGCCCCGACGACGACGGCGACGACGAGCGCCCCGTCCGACGACGGGCCGCGCGCGGCGACGTCGCACGAGCAGCCCGACTTGGGCATCGCCGGCGGCGGCGCCGGCGCCAGCTTCTCGAGGGCGGCCGCCGGGCGGATCTCGCCGAAGCCGTACGAGAGGTCGTGCCCGTCGGGCCCCGGCGTCACGAACGACGGCAGCTTCGCCGTCGAGATCAGCGCCGACGCCAGCTCCGTCGCCGGTGCGTCGGGCACCGCCGACGCCAGGAGCCCGACGACGCCCGCCGCCACCGGGCAGGCCGACGACGTCCCGCCGAAGCGGTCGGTGTAGTCGCCGGCGTTGTCCCCGTCGGCGCCGGCGATGTCGGTGGTGTAGGTCCCCGTCGGCGCGACGACATCGAGCGTCCGCCCGCGGTTCGAAAACGGCGACAGATCGCCGAACTGGTTCACCGCCCCGACGGCGATCACCCCGTCGACGCCGGTGAGCTCGTTGTCGGCGAGCTCGCGGTCGTCGTTGCCGGCGGCGAACAGCACCACCGCCCCCTTGCCGCCGCGCGATTGTTGCTCGACAGCAATGATGGCGTCGGCGAGCGCCCCCGGCGCCGGCGTGGAGTCGACGAAGCCCCAGGAGTTCGACACCACCGCCGCATTCGTGTCTAGCGCAAACTGGAAGGCGTCCGAGTCGGCCGAGATCGGGATCGGCGTCATCGGGTCGGCCCCGAGGAGCCGCACGCAGCGCACGCGGCACCCCGGGCAGGCGCCGATCACCCCGATGCCGTTGCCGCCGGCCGCACCGACGAGCCCGGCGCAGGCGGTCCCGTGGTTGTTGCCGCGCGCGTTCGGCGCCGGCGAGGGGTCGTCGTCGCCGTCGAGCACGTCGCGCCCCGCGTCGAGCTGCGACGCCAGATCGGGGTGGCGCGCGTCGCACCCGTCGTCGACCACCACGATCGTCGTCTGCGCGGTGCCCGCCTCGCGCGCCCAGATCTCCTCCATCTTGAGCCGCGCCCAGAACCACTGCCCCGGGTAGAAGGGGTCGTTCGGCGGCAGCGTCAGCGTCGCCCCGCGCCGCTCGTGCATCAGCCACAGATCGGGCGCCGCGCGCACCAGCCGCCCGTCGGCGACCAGCGGCGCCAGCCGCGCCGCCAGCTCCAGCCCGTCGGCGCGCCCCGCCGCGTCCTCCACCTGCACGAGGCCGATCGCCGGCATGATCGCGCGCACCACCCGCACGCCCGCCGCCGCCAGCACCGCCTCGTCGCCGCCCGGCCGCAGCCGCACCAGCGCGTGGCCATCGACCCAGCCGGCGAAGCGCCGCCCGTCGGCCTCGAGCTCGACGGCGCGCAGCCCGGGCGCCGCCGGCCCGCCGGTCCGCCACGCCCGCCACGTCCCGCCGCGATCCTGCCAGCTCGCGTCGGGCGTCGAGGGGAGCGCGGCGGTGACGGCGAGGATCAGCGAAACGACGAGCGGGCTCACCCGCCGATGCTACCGCGTCTCGGGCTCGGCGCGGTTGCGGCCGCCGTGTTTGGCGCGGTAGAGCGCCTCGTCCGCCCGCAGCACCAGCGACGCGGCGTCGTCGCCGGGGCGCGCCGCCGCGACCCCGACGCTGATGGTGAAGGCGACGCGCCGCCCATCCTCGAGCGCGAACGGGCGCGCCGCGATCGCCTCCACCATCGCGCGCGCCTTGGCCAGCCCCGCCTCGAGCGTCGCGCCCGGCAGGAGCACCATCAGCTCCTCGCCGCCCCAGCGCCCCACGAGATCCTCGCGCCGCACCCGCGACGCCAGCGCCTGCACGATGGCCACGAGCACGCGATCGCCGACGAGGTGGCCGTAGGTGTCGTTGACGCGCTTGAAGTGATCGACGTCGACGAGGAGCAGCGCCAACCCGCCGCGCCCGTCGCTGACGCGCCCGAGCTCGTGCCGCATCCGCGCCTCGATCGCCAGGCGGTTGGCGGCGCCGGTCAGCGGATCGGTCTGCGCCTCCTTGCGGTGGACCTCGACGTTGGCCTGCAGCGCCTCGACCTTCGACGCGAGCTGTCGCATCCGCGTGTGGTCGTCGCGGCGCTTCGTCTCCACGCTCTCGCGCAGCGCCGCGACCTCGACGCGCAGCTCGGCGCGCACCCGGCGCAGATCGTCGAGCTGCGCCGCGCGCTCGATGCGCTGGCCGCGCTCGAGGACGCGCCGGTGGTGATCCTCGTCGGCGCTGGCGAAGGCGGCGATCCCGTCCTCGAGGATCGACACGATGTGGCGCCACTCGCGCTCGCGGTCGTCGAGGTAGGTGCGGGTGCGCTCGGCGTGGGTGACGACGTCGCCGCGCACGCGCTCGAGGGCGCGCCGCGGCCCCGGTCCGATGGGGCCGGCGATGATCGACGCGACCAACATCGCCACCCGACGGCGCGCCTCCGTCGGGTCGAGGTCGTCGAAGTCGAGCATCAGCTCCGACACGCACGCGCAGAGAGCCTCGAGCGCGTCGGAGAGCAGCGCGGCGCGCTCGGGATCGAGCACGGGCGCGCGCTCGACCGAGAGCGCGTCGAGCTGCGGATCGGGCTGCCGCCGACGGAAGAGGGCCACCACGCCTCATGAATCGGCCGCGCGCCGGCGGGCTTGAGCCCCCGGCCGTCAGAAGAGCGGCGGGGCGTCGCGCTCGACGGCGAGGTGGCCGATGGTCCCGACGTTGTGGACGCGGGTGAAGCCGGCGCGCCGCAGCCAGTGCGTGGCGATCCCGGCGCGCGCGCCCGAATGACAGTAGACGACAATGTCGCGGCGGCGCGGCAGCGACGGGATCTTGGCCCGCAGCTCCTCGATGGGGATGTTCACCGAGCCGGGGAGGTGACGCTCGGCGTGCTCGGCCCGCGAGCGCACGTCGAGGAGCAGCGCCCCGCGCGCCGCCAGCCGCAGCGCCTCCGCCCGCGAGGTGTCGGTCGCGCACGCGCTGCACAGCGCAGCGACGATCGCGGCGAGTCTGACGACAGCTGGCACGCCCCTCAGCCTATGTCATCATGCGCGCCATGCGAAGATCGCTTGCGCTCCTCCCGCTGCTGTTTGCCATCGCTGGCACCGCCCACGCGAAGGCGCCGCCGCCGAAGCCCGCCGTCGGGCCGACGCCCACGCAGGTCACCTCCGTCGAGGGCATCACCGAGTATGCGCTGCCGAACGGCCTGCGCGTGCTGCTCTTCCCCGATCAGTCGAAGCCGACGGTGACCGTCAACGTCACCTACTTCGTCGGCTCGCGCCACGAGGGGCTCGGCGAGTCGGGGATGGCCCACCTCCTCGAGCACATGGTCTTCAAGGGGACGCCGTCGCACCCGAAGATCTGGGAGGAGCTGCAGGCCCACGGCGCGCGCTTCAACGGCACCACCTGGGTCGACCGCACCAACTACTTCGAGACGATGTCGGCGACGCCGGAGAACCTCAAGTTCGCGCTCGAGCTCGAGGCCGACCGGATGGTGCACTCGAACATCGCCGGCGAGGATCTCAAGAAGGAGTTCTCGGTCGTCCGCAACGAGTTCGAGCGCGGCGAGTCGAACCCCAACCGCGTCCTCGACGAGCGCGTCCTCGCCTCGGCCTACGTCTGGCACAACTACGGCAAGTCGACCATCGGCTCGAAGAGCGACATCGAGCGCGTCCCCGTCGACAACCTGCGCGCGTTTTACAAAAATTGGTATCAGCCGGACAACGCCATGCTGGTCGTCGCCGGCAAGTTCGACGTCAAGCAGACGCTCGCGCTCATCGGCGACACCTTCGGCAAGATCGCCCGCCCGTCGCGCAAGCTGCCCTCGACCTACACCGTCGAGCCGGTGCAGGACGGCGAGCGCGCGGTGACGCTGCGCCGAGCCGGCGACACCGGCGTCGTCGCCATCGGCTTCCACGGCGTGGCCGGCGCCGATCCGCGCTTCATCGCGGGCGAGGCGCTCGTCGACGCGCTGACCAATCGCCCCTCGGGCCGCCTCTACAAGGCGCTCGTGGACAAGGGGCTCGCCGCGCGCGTCTGGGGCGAGAGCTTCACCTGGCACGACCCGGGGATGGTGCTGCTCTTCGCGCAGGTGAACGGCGGCAAAGAGAACCAGTTGACAAAAATTCGCGAGGCGATGATCGGCGTGATCGACAATATTTCCAAGCAGCCAATCACCGACGACGAGGTCAAGCGCTGGCGGGTCGCGACGCTGGCCGACATCGAGCTGGCGATGACCGACCCCAACCGCATCGGCGTCGAGCTGTCCGAGTGGGCGGCGATCGGCGACTGGCGGATGATGTTCGTCCACCGCGACCGCGTCGAGAAGGTGACCGCCGCCGAGGTGAACGCCTTCGCCAAGGAGTTCCTGAAGGCGTCGAACCGCACCGTCGGGATGTTCGTACCGACGACGGCGCCGGAGCGCGCGCCGCTGGCCGAGAACGTCGACGTCGCGCCGTTCGTGCGTGACTACAAGGGGCGTGCGCCGGTGCAGGAGGGCGAGGCCTTCGCGGCGACGATCGAGAACATCGAGAAGCGCACCGAGCGCCTTACGCTGCCGAACGGGATGAAGGTCGCGCTTCTGCCGAAGAAGACGCGCGGCGCGGCGGTGCGCGTGGTGCTCCGCATCCACACCGCCGACGAGAAGGCGCTCACCGGCAAGGCGCAGGACGCGGCGGCGCTGGTGCCGTCGCTGCTGCTGCGCGGCACGAAGACGAAGTCGTACCAGCAGCTGCGCGACGAGCTCGATCGCCTGAAGGCCGACCTCCGCCGGATGGAGGTCGAGCCGGGCGGCGGCGGGATGCGCGTCACCACCACGCGCGAGAACCTCGCAGCGGTGATCGCGCTCGTCGGCGAGATCGTGCGCGAGCCGGCGCTGGCGCCGTCGGAGTTCGACACGCTGAAGAAGGAGCTCTCGGCGATGCTCGAACAGTCGCTCCAGGATCCCCAGGTGCTCGGCTCGACGCTGCTCGCGCAGAAGCAGCAGCCCTACCCACCGACCGACGTGCGCTACACGCCGTCGCCGGCCGAGCGCCTGGCGCGCCTCCGGGCGGTCACCCGCGACGACGTCGCCGCCTACTGGCAGAAGTACTGGGGCGGCTCGGACGCCGAGGTCGCCGTCGTCGGTGACTTCGACGCCGCCGAGGTGAAGAAGCTGCTGGACAAGAATTTCGGCGCCTGGAAGTCGCCGGTGCGCCACCAGCGCATCGTCCGCAGCTACATCGAGAAGGTGCCGGGCCTCGTCGACAACGTGAAGACGCCGGACAAGCCGATGGCCTTCGTCGGCGCGGCGCACGCCATCCCGCTGCGCGACGACGACCCCGAGTACGCAGCGGCGCGCATCCTCAACTTCGTCCTCGGCGGCAGCGCGCGCTCGCGCCTGCTCGATCGGCTGCGCCAGAAGGAGGGGCTGTCCTACGGCGCCTTCTCGCAGATCATGGCCGAGCCGCTCGATCGCGTCGGCGCGGTCTTCACCGGCGCGATCTGCGCCAAGGAGAACGCCGACAAGGCGCTGGCGGCGCTGCTCGAGGAGATCGAGAAGCTGCGCAAGGACGGCGTGCCGGCGGCCGAGCTGGCCGAGGCCAAGAAGGGCTACTTCGCCGAGTGGGACAACCAGCTGGCGAGCGACGACGTCGTCGCCATGCAGCTCGTCCGCCTCGCCTACTACGGGCGGACCTTCGAGTACTTCAAGACGCTCAACGATCGCATCGCCAAGCTGACCCCCGCGGACCTGGGGGCGGCGGCGCAGAAGCTGCTCGAGCCGTCGCGCCTCATCCGCGTCCGCGCGGGGGATTTGCAGTAGACGGAAATCGCGAGGGGCCGCGCGCGCCTACTTGGCGCGGCCCTTCGCCTTGCCGCCGCCCGTCGGCACCACGCGACCGGCGCGCGCCTCCGGCGACCGGCTCTTGGCGATCGACGTGATGTGCTGCGGGGCTTCGTGCTTGACACGATTCTTCCCCACGCGGGTCGAGACCCGCGGCGGGCGCTTCCCCGGCGGCGTCTCCTCGTACTCGTAGACGGCCTTCTTCTTCGCGCGCGCCGAGAGGTTGTGCGGCTTCACCGGCTTGGGCTTCTTGACCTGGGGGGCCTTCTTCTTCTTGCTGGACCGCTCCGCTTGGGACCGGAACTCCTCCGCCTTCGTCGCCATCGGTCGTCTCCTTCGTGCGTATCAGTGCACGATCTGGTTCGTCACTTGGTCGTCGGGGGCTTCACCCCCGGGCCCCCGCGCCTTCTCGACGCGCATCTTGGTTCGGACGAGCCGGTGACCAGGATAGACGAAAGGAACCAATCGAGGATCGGAGACGCGATCGGCCAGCGCGGCGCGACGCGCAGCGCGTTCGTCTGCGACATCCCCATCACGGACGAGCGACACGAGCAGCAGGCGGGCGATCATCTCCGACGGGAGTTGCAAGGGTGGTGCGCGCGCACCCCAGCGCGCCCGGCCGATCGGGGGCGGCCTGGGGCGTCGACGCCCCAGCCGCGCCAGCGACGACGCGCGGTTGGCGGTCGGCACGGCGGGCGCTCTCTCGGGGGGCATGGACACGACCCCGCAGCTGACGATCGACGCCGCCGCGCTGACCACGCGCGGGCGGCGCCCCAACAACGAGGACTCCTTCTGCCTGGAGCCGGCGCTCGGCCTCTTCGCCGTCGCCGACGGGATGGGCGGCTACGAGGGGGGCGAGGTGGCGAGCCGCGTGGCGGTGACGACGCTGCGCGACTTCTACGTGCGCGAGCGCACGGACGGCGAGAGCACCTGGCCGTTCGGCATCGACCGCGGGCTCACCCTCGGCGAGAACCGCCTCGCCGTGGCCATCCGGCTGGCCCATCGCGAGGTGGTGGCGCAGAAGGTGGGGCCGCTGGCGATGATGGGCTCGACCGTCGCTGCGATCGCGCTAGACGGAATTGCGATCCCGGGCCCGTCTGCGGGACCGGTACGCGATGGGGGCGCGGGGGCGGCGCCCCCGACTTCAATCGATGCCATCGTCGCGCACATGGGCGACAGCCGCGTCTATCGCCTGCGCGCGGGCGCGGCGGCCGTCGAGGCGCTGACGCGCGATCACTCGCTGTGGGCCGAACTGGAGGCGGCGCGCGCCCCCGATCTGCCGCCGCGCGAGAGCTTCCATCTGGCGCACGTGATCACGCGCGCGCTCGGGATGGAGGGGGCGCCGCTGCCCGACGTGAAGCGCGTGCCGCTGGCGCTCGGGGATACGCTGCTCCTCTGCACCGACGGCGTCACCGAGAAGATGGACGACGCGCGCCTCGCGGCGTGGCTGGCGGCGCCGACGGCGGAGGCGGCCTGCCGCGGCGTCGTCGAGGAGGCCTACGAGCGCGGCGGGCGCGACAACATCACCGCGCTCGTCGTCCGTGTTCGTGCCCCGAGCAGGGCCCCATGAGCGCGACCAGCGCGCGCGCGGCGACGGTGAGCTGGGTGCGCGGCGCGAACCCCTCGCGCTCGCGGGCGCCGCGGCGGGTCGGGTCGGCGGTGTCGAGGACCAGCCCCCAGCGCGGCGCGTAGCGCGCGTCGGGGAGGCGGAAGGTCATCGGCTCGTGGTGGGCGTTGAAGAGGAGGAAGAAGCAGTCGTCGGTGACGCGCTCGCCGTGCGCGTCGACGAGCTGGATGGCGGCGCCGTTCAGGAAGGCCCCGAGCGAGCGCGCGAAGCCGGCGCGCCAGTCGTCCTCGGACATCCGCTCGCCGCTCGGCGTGAACCAGGCGATGTCGACGACGCCCGAGCCGTGCAGCGGGTGGCCCTGGAACCAGCGGCGGCGACGGAAGATGCGGTGCTCGCGGCGCAGGCGGAGGAGGCGGCGGGTGAAGGCGAGCAGCTCCTCGTCGACGTGCTCCCAGTCGAGCCAGGTGAGCTCGTTGTCCTGGCAGTAGCCGTTGTTGTTGCCGCGCTGGGTCTTGCCGAGCTCGTCGCCGGAGGTGAGCATCGGCACGCCCTGCGAGAAGCAGAGCGTCGCGAGGAGGTTGCGCTGCTGGCGCGCGCGCAGGGCGTCGACGTCGGGATCGTCGGTGGGCCCCTCGACGCCGCAGTTCCAGCTGCGGTTGTGGCTCTCGCCGTCGCGGTTGCCCTCGCCGTTCGCCTGGTTGTGCTTCTCGTTGTAGGAGACGAGGTCGCGCAGCGTGAAGCCGTCGTGGCAGGTGATGAAGTTGATCGACGCGAAGGGGCGGCGCCCCGTCGAGGCGTAGAGGTCGCTACTTCCTGTCAAGCGATAAGCGAACTCGCCGAGGGCGTAGTCGGTGCCGCGCCAGAAGTCGCGCACGCCGTCCCGGAACTTGCCGTTCCACTCGCTCCAGAGCGGCGGGAAGTTGCCGACCTGGTAGCCGCCCTGGCCGACGTCCCACGGCTCGGCGATCAGCTTCACGCGCGAGACGACCGGGTCCTGCTGGATGAGATCGAAGAAGGCGCTCAGGCGATCGACGTCGTGGAGGCCACGCGCCAAAGTCGCCGCGAGGTCGAAGCGGAAGCCGTCGACGTGCATCTCCTCGACCCAGTAGCGGAGCGAGTCCATGAGGAGCTGCAGCACGTGCGGGTGGCGCACGTTCAGCGAATTTCCCGTCCCGGTGTAGTCCATGTAGTAGCGCGGCTCGTCGGGGACGCGGCGGTAGTAGGCGGGGTTGTCGATGCCCTTCATCGACAGCGTGGGCCCGAGGTGGTTGCCCTCGCCGGTGTGGTTGTAGACGACGTCGAGGAGGACCTCGATGCCCGCGTCGTGGAGCGCGCGCACCATCGCCTTCCACTCTTGTACTTGTTGCCCGCGCGTCCCCGTCGAGGAGTACTCGTTGTGCGGCGCAAAAAAGCCGATCGTGTCGTAGCCCCAGTAGTTGCGCAGGCCCTTCTCGACGAGGTGCTGGCTGTGGATGAACTGATGGACGGGGAGGAGCTCGATGGCCGTGATGCCGAGCTGCTTCAGGTGCTCGATGAAGGCGGGGTGCGCGAGGCCGGCGTAGGTGCCGCGCAGCTCGGGCGGGATCGACGGGTGGCGCATGGTGGCGCCCTTCACGTGCGCCTCGTAGACGACGGTGTCGTGCCACGGCGTGCGCGGGCGACGGTCGTCGCGCCAGTCGAACCACGGATTGACGACAATCGATCGCGGCATGAAGGGCGCGCTGTCCGTGCGGTTGAGCGCGTCCTCGTCGTTGAAGCGGTGGCCCCACAGCGCCTCGTCCCAGCGCGGCATCCCCTCGACGGCCTTGACGTAGGGATCGAGCAGCAGCTTGTGCGCGTTGCAGCGAAGCCCCTCCTTCGGTGACCACGGGCCGTGCACGCGATAGCCGTAGCGCTGGCCGGGCTGGATGCCGGGGAGGTAGCCGTGCCAGACGAAGGCGGTGACCTCGGGCAGCGCGACCCGCTCCTCGTGGCCGGCGTCGTCGAAGAGGCAGAGCTCGACCTTCGTCGCCACCTCGCTGAAGAGGGCGAAGTTGGTGCCGGCGCCGTCGTAGGTGGCGCCGAGCGGGTAGGGGTCTCCGGACCAGATGCGCATCCCCCGAGGGGCCTAGGCGCGGCTGTGGGTGCTGCAACGGGAGATACCCGATGGCGTGCTCGTGGCGCGGCGGTGGTGGTGGCTCGTGACGCTTCCTTTTTCACAGGAGGGGGGAGGGGGGGAGACAGAGTTGCTTGACAAGAATTCTGATCCTCCCGTCCTCCCCCCTCCTGTGAAACAGGAAGCGCTGCGAATCATCACCGTCGCTGCGGTATGTTCGCGGGATGCGTGCGCTGTATCTGCATGGGTTCGCGTCGGGTCCTCGGTCGTACAAAGGGGTCAGGCTCGAGGCGCTGTTCGCGACGCGCGGCGTGCAGCTCGAGCGGCTCGATCTGCGGCGGCCGTCGCTGGAGGAGCTGTCGTTCGCGGCGATGGAGGCGGAGGTGGTGCGCGCGCTCGACTCGACGGGCGCGTCGATCGTGATGGGGTCGTCGCTCGGCGGGCTGACGGCGGCGCGGGTGGCCGAGCGCGACGCGCGCATCGAGCGGCTGGTGCTGCTGGCGCCGGCCTTCCAGCTGGCGGCGCGCTGGCGGGAGCGGATGGGCGACGAGGCGTGGGCGCGCTGGACCGCGCCGGGCGGGCAATTGACGATAGACGATTATGCCGAGCGGCGGCCGACCACGGTCCACGGCGCCTTCGCGCGCGAGATGGCGGCGCGCGACGCCACCGACGGCGGCTGGCCGGTGGTGCGGGTGCCGACCCTGATCCTCCACGGGCGCGGCGACGACACGGTCGACATTGCTGTCTCGCGAGAATTCGCGCGGCGCACGCCGGGGGCGCGGCTCGTCGAGCTCGACGACGGCCACGAGCTCACCGCCAGCGTCGAGCGCATCTTCGACGAGGCGTGCGCCTTCCTCGCGGTGTAGCTAGTCGCGATCGCTGACGACCGGGGTGCGGCCGATCGCGGCGCAGCCGGCGTCGAAGGCACGGCGATCGGCGGCGTCGAGCGAGCGGCGCACGATCCACGCGCGCGCGTCGTCGGCCTCGCACCAGGAGGTGCCGAGGAGCCGCAGCGCCCGCGGGCGCTCGTCGCCGCGCGCCGCGAGCAGCTGGACGCGATCGCTGAGCGTGAGCTCGACGGGATCGGCCTCGCCGTCGCGGAGGAGGTCACCGAGGCTGCGCTCGCGCTCGCAGCGCGCGACGATCGCGGCGAGCGCGCGCCCATCGTCGCTGCGATCGGCGGCGACCTGGTTGCGCAGCGCCGCGCAGGCGTGGGCGTCGGCCAGCCGCTCCGCCTCGCGCAGGCGCGCCGCCGTCGCCCGTCGGGAGAGCTCGGCGCGCAGCGCGGCGTAGCGCGCCCGGGTCAGCGCGCCGCTCGGCAGCTCGTCGTAGGCGCGCATCGCCGCCGCGTCGTCGCCGGCGGTCACCGCCGCCAAGAGCTCGCGCTCCGTCGCACGCTCGCGCTCGCGGCGCTCCGCCCCCTCGCGCACGCGCGTCGCCGCGGTGAGCGCGCTCTGGGCGTCCCCGGCCATCACGCGCGCCCGCTCCCACTCGCCGGCGACGAGCGCACGGCGCGCCTCGTCGAGCGACTCGTCGGCGCACGGGGCGTGAGGGCGCCGCCGCGCGAGCTGCCACCCCGCGGCGAGCGTCGCGCCGTGCGACACCACCACCGCCGTCACCACCACCGGAATCCAGCGCATGGTCGTACTGCGCTCGCGCGCGGCGCGACCTTCCCTCAGCGGCGCGAGGCGGCGCCGACGAGCGCGTTGATGCGCGTCTCCGCCTCGCTCACCGTGTCGCGGCGCGAGGTGCCCTCCCCGACGATGGTGTCGCCGGTGCGCAGGTCGATCTCGAGGTGCGGCGACGGCTGCTTGGTCCCGGCGAACACCACGCGCGCGCGGGCGATCTCGCCGAGCGGCACGGCGCGCTCGCCGCGCGGCCACGCGTACTTGACGACGAGGTGACTGGGGGCGAACGCGACCGCGCGCGCCTCGCGCAGCGCCATCCAGCAGAGGAACGCGCCGAGGCCGGCCGGCACCGTGAGCCCGAGGAGCGCCTTCCAGTCGATGCTGTCGGCGCGCCGGAGGTAGAGCCCGGCGAACGCGCCGAAGAGGAGCACGACGACGCCGCCGAACACGGCGAGGAACGGCGCGCCCGAGTCCGGGAAGAAGACGATCTCGTCCATGGTCGTGCCGGAGTATAGGGGGCTGGGGCTTGCGCGAGGGGGGCGCCGTGATGAGACTCGCTGCCATGAAACGAAGCGCGAGCGCGGTGTGGAGCGGGGATCTGAAGTCGGGCAAGGGGCAGTTCGACGTCGCCAGCGGCGCGATCACCGATCAGAAGTTCGACTTCCGGACGCGCTTCGAGAGCGCGCCGGGGACCAACCCCGAGGAGCTGATCGCGGCGGCGCACGCCAGCTGCTTCTCGATGGCGCTCTCGGCGCAACTCGGCGAGCGCGGCATCACCCCGCAGTCGGTGGCCACCACCTGCACCATCACCTTCGAGAACCTCACGCTGACGAAGAGCGTGCTTCAGACGACGGTGACCGCGCGCGGCGCCGAACGCACCAAGATCGAGGAGGCGGCGCAGGCGGCCAAGGCTGGCTGCCCCATCTCCAAGGTCCTCAAGCTCGACATCGCGCTCGAGCTCAGTATTTCCGTCTAGCGGGAAACGACGTCGGCTGCGGGGGGCGGCCGAGCTCCCCGTGATCGTTGCGCCCCCAGCAGAGGACGGCGCCGTCGCGGCGCAGCGCGCAGGTGCCGCTCGCTTCGACGGCGTCCGCCACGCCCTCGCGCGGCTGCGCGCCGCAGTTGCCGAGCCCGATCGAGACCACTCCGCCCGATCGCAGGACCGCGACGGGGGTGTGATCGCCGAGCGCGGCGCCGCCGTCGCTCACGCCGCAGGGGCCTCTGGAGCCGTCGGGCCAGTCGTCGGCCCAGCACTTCACTGCGCCACTCTTCTCGAGCGCGCAGGTCACGTCGTGCCCCTGCGCGGTCACGGAGATGGCCTCCTTGATGTGCGGGATGGGCCGCTGGCGCGCCGGGTCGTCGACGCGGAAGCAGACGACGGTGCCGTCCTTGCGGGCGGCGCAGGCGTCGAGGAGATTGGCGGTGACGTCGACCGCGTCGGCGATCGGCGTCGCGCGGGCGGCGGGCTTGGCGGCCGTCCAGCAGAGCACGCGGCCGTCGTCGCGGAGCGCGCAGGCCCCGATGTTGGTGACGCTGACCTTCTGCGCACGCGCCAGGTTCGCGACGGGGCGTGGCTGGGGGCCGCCGAAGTCGCGGCCGAAGCAGCGGACCTGTCCCGACGCGAGGCGCGCGCAGGCTCCGGCGCTGCCGACGGAGAGCTGGGTCACGTGGGCCAGGCCGGGGAGCTTGGTCGGGACGTGGGTGTCGGCGCCGCCGGCGAGCGCGGCCATCCAGCCCCAGCAGAAGACCTCGCCGCCGACGATGGCGCAGGTCGTCGCCGTCGAGGAGGCGATCGCGGTCACCGTCCCGAGGCCCTCGATCGGCGCCGGCGGGAAGAAGCGGTTGGTGCCGAGGCTGCCGATGGCGCCGTCATCGGCATGCGCGACGGTGGCGACGAGGGAGAGCGAGGCGAGGACGAGGCGGGCGCGCATGCGTCTACTCTACGGAGCCGCCGGTCTGGGCTTACCAGGTGTCGATGAAGCGGCGCGGGCGCGGCGCCGTCGAGGATGCGGCGGTCGAGGCGAGGCCGTGCAGGATCCAGGCGCGCGTCTCGGCGGGGTCGATGACGGCGTCGAGCTCGAGGAGCGACGCCATGTTGATGGCGGTGCCGCGACGGTGGGCCTCGGCGATCATCGCCTGCGCCGTCTGCTCGCGCGCCTCGGGATCGGGGATGGCCTCGAGCTGCTTGCGCATGCCGATGCGCACGGCGCCCTCGAGGTTCATGCCGCCGAACTCGCCCGTCGGCCACGAGACGGTGAAGACCGGCGCGTGGAAGTGGCCGCCGGCGAGCGCCTGCGCTCCCAGGCCGTAGCCGCGTCGGAGGACGACGGTGAACCAGGGCACGGTGCGGCTCGCCGCGGCGACGAAGAGGCGCGAGGTGCGGCGCACGAGCGCGGTCGCCTCGGCCTGCGGGCCGACCATGAAGCCGGGGACGTCGACGAGCGAGACGATGGGCAGCCCGAAGGCGTCGCAGAGCTGGACGAAGCGCGCCGCCTTGTCGGAGGCGTCGCCGTCGAGCGCGCCGGCCAGGTGCGTCGTATCGCTGGCCAGGACGCCGACGGCGCGGCCGCCAATTCTTGCTAGACAGGTGACGAGGCTGCGGCCGAAGCCGGCGCGCAGCTCGAGGAGCGAGCCGGCGTCGCACAGCGTCTCGAGGATCGGGCGGATCTTGTAGGCTCGGCGGCGGTTCTCGGGGATGGCGTCGCGGAGCGACTCCTGCGGCGCGTGCGGGCCGGGCGGGCGCGCCCCGGTGAAATAGGAGAGATAGCGGCGGGCGACGGTGACGCCCTCGGCCTCGTCGCGCACGCGCACGTCGATGACGCCGTTCCTGGTCTGCACGTCGGCGGGGCCGATCTCCTCGGGGGCGAAGCTGCCGAGGCCGCCCGCCTCGATCATCACCGGGCCGCCCATGCCGAGGTTGCTGTCGTCGGTGGCGATGATCACGTCGCAGCAGCCGAGGAGCGCGGCGTTGCCGGCGAAGCAGCGCCCGGCGACGACGCCGACGCGCGGCACGAGCCCCGAGAGCGCGGCGAAGGCGTGGAAGCTGGTGGTGTCGAGCCCGGCGACGGTGTGGAGGTCGGTGTCGTTGGGGCGCCCGCCGCCGCCCTCGGCGAAGAGGACGATCGGCAGCTTCCACTCGGCGGCGAGCGCGAGCATGCGGTCGAGCTTGCGGTGGCCGACGACGCCCTGGGTGCCGGCGAAGACCATGTAGTCGTAGGCGAGCACCATCGTGCGCGTGCCGTCGACGGCGCCGACGCCGCAGACGATGCCGTCGGCGGGGCTGGCGCGCACGAGGTCGTCGATCGGACGCGTGGTGCGCTGGGCGGCGAGGGCGAGGGCGCCGTACTCCACGAAGGTCCCGGCGTCGACGAGGTCGGCGATGTTCTCGCGCGCGGTGCGGCGGCCGCTGGCGTGGCGGCGGGCGACGGCGTCGGGGCGCGCCGCGTCGGTGGTGGCGTCGAGGCGGCGGCGCAGCTCGGCGAGCTCGGCGCGGGGCGGCGGTGGCGTGTCGTCGGTGCTCATCGGCGGGAGCGTAGCGCGTTAATCGACGCACGCCGATCGCGCACGGCGTTCGTCGCGCGCACGGTCGCGGCGCGTGGCCCGCCACGAAACCGCGAGCAATTTCGCGACGAGCGTCATTGGCGTCGTGGTTGCAATCGTCCGCCGACCACACAGAGGAGGTCACTCCATGCTGAAGGCTCTGGTCGGGTCGGTGCTGTTTCTGTCTAGCGCAGGGATCGCGATCGCGCGCCCGCCGATCGAGGTCCACCGCGACGTGCGGCCGACGCACATCCTCGATCGCGGCGCCGAGCGCGCCTTCGATCGCGCGCGCCCCGTCGACGCGGGCGCGCGCCAGCGCGAGGCGCGAGGCGCCCAGGGGCAGTTCGATCGCCTGACACCGGCGCAGAAAGAGATGCTCTGCGCCGTCGCCGGCGTCTGCATCCGCTCCATCCACTCCGACGACGTCGAAGACAAGACCAAGTAGTCAGTACGGGGTCACTCTCCTGGGTCGTAACTCGCCGAGTGACAAAGCGTTTTCGACGCCGTTGAGGTTTCGCGTGTTTCGTCGCGCGCGAGGCGTCGCGAAACATAGGAAACCTCAACGACGTCTGGAAGTGTCGTGAGATCAACGGGTTCAGACCCTAGAGAGTGACCCCGAGCGTGACGAGGTCGTCGGCGGGGATGCTGACGGTGAGGGTGTCGCCGGCGATGGCGAGGGGGGGGCCTGGGCGCTCGTCGAGATCGGAGAGCCAGGCGCGCCGGATCGGGAGGCCGAAGCGGAGGCGTGCGGTGGTGGCGCCGGTCGGCGGCGCGACGAGGCGCACGATCAGCGCCTCGCCGTCGTCGGCGCGCTTGAGGATCGACAGGCGCACGCCGGCGGGCTCGATAGACAGAAATTCGCGGTCGGCGGGGCGCGCGTCGGCGAGGGCGACCGCGTGCGCTGGAATCAGGCCCGGCTCGACGGCGCGCAGCGCCTCGGCGGCGTCGCGCCCGAAGGCGACGGCGTGGCGGAAGCGCTGCGGGCCGAGCCCCTGCGCGTCCGGCGTCTGCACGTTGTAGCCGGCGTGGCCGGGGCGCGTCGCCAGGTCGCCGCGTGACATCCAGCCGGTGGCGCGGAAGAGCGTGAGGAGGAGGGCGCCGTCGGCCGCGCGCTCGAGCTCGTGCAGGCCGGGGCCGCCGAGCGCGATCGGCGCGGCGCCATCGGTGAGCGCGATCGACGACGCCGGGTGCGTGCCGCCGCTCGCGCCGCGCGCGATCCAGCCGAAGGCGGTGTCGGTGCGGAACGTCGCCGGCGGCGCCGACAGCTCGAAGCGCGCGCGCAGGCGGTGATCGGGCGCGCGGTTGTCGACCTCGACGTCGAGCTCGACGCGGCGGCCGACGGCGCGCGCGGCGACATGGACGCCGAGGTGCACGTCGCGCGAGCTCCGCGGCGGCGCGTCCTCGCGGGGGCAGGCGTCGTAGAGGTCGCCGCGATCCCCTTCGTCGACGAGCGTGTGGACCACGCGCAGGCCGCTCTCGCCGTCGACGAGCTCGATCCCGCCGGCCACCGGATGCACCGCGAGCGTGGTGGCGAGCGGCGCGGGCGGCGCGGGCGCGCCCGGCTCGATGGCCAGCGTGCGCAGGCCGAGCGGCGGCAGCTCCTCGGCGGTGACGCGCAGGCGGAGCCACTCCGCCGGCCGCCCGTCGGGGCCATCGGTCGGGGCGCGCGCGACGATCTCGTAGGCCGCCTCGCCCGTCGGGCCGACCAGCCGGAAGGGGCCCTCCTCGACGCGGCGCTGGATCGACACCTCCGCCGTCGCGGTCGCGCGGAAGGGGTGCGGGTTGAGGAGCGCGATGCCTTTGTGTAAAGCAAAATCTGCGGTCGGCGTCGCCGTCAGCACCTGCGCCGCCTCCGCGACGAGCGCGCCCGCCAGCTGCCCCACCTGGCGCAGCCGCGCGTCGACGTCGCGGTGCACGTCGTCGATCGAGCAGCCGCAGATCGAGTCGTGCGGCTGGCACTGGAGGAGGATCCGCCAGGCGTGCGCCAGAGCGTCTCGCCGATCGATGCCGGCGACCGCGCCCGCGACGGCGCCCGCGATCGCGACGAACGGCTCGGCGACGCGCGCGAGCAGCGCCTCGGCGCGATCGTGGTCGCGCTTCTGCCAGGTGCGCGCGCTCCACGTCCCCGAGAGCACCGGCACCGTCGGCGTCGCGCGCCGCAGCTCGCCCTCGACGACCGGCAGCGCCGCGACGTCGACGCGCTCGCGCACCAGCGCCGCCGCCCGCTCGAGCGAGGCGTGCTCGATGGCGACGTCGGGGAAGGCCGCCGCCAGCGCCTCGATCACCGACGGAACGCCCGCCTCCGCCGGCTGGTGATCGTTGCCGTTCATCCACAGGAGGACGCCCGCGCGGCTGAGCGGCAGCACGCTCGCGAGGTCGGCGCGCAGCCGCTCCGTCGAGTCGGGCGCCAGCCGGTGCGCGTTCCCATAGCCGCCCGGCAGCCACAAACACAGCACCTCGGCGCCGCCCGGCGCCCGCCAGCGCCACTCGGCCCCCGGCGCCGCGTCGCCGACGCCGCGCCACACCACCGCGGTGTCGATGCCGAAGCCGCGCAGGATCCGCGGCATCTGCGCGATGTGCCCGAACGCGTCGGGCAGATAGCCGATCTCCATCGCGCGCCCGAGCCGCCGCGCGGCGCGCAGCCCCTCGGCGAGGTTGCGCACGATCGACTCGCCACCGACGAGGAGCTCGTCCTGCAGCACGTACCAGGGGCCGACGCTGATGCGCCCCTCGCGCACCTGCGCCTCGATGCGCGCCCGCAGCGACGGGTGCAGCGCGACCACGTCGTCGACGGCGACCGTCTGCCCGTCGAGCATGAAGTGGCGGAAGCGCGGCTCGCGCTCGAGCAGCGCGAGGAGCGCCTCGACCATCTGCCCGAGCCGCAGCCGAAAGACCTCGAACGGCTGGTACCACTCGCGGTCCCAGTGGGTGTGCGAGACGACGATCACCGTCGGGCGCATCGCCGTCAGCCCCCCGCCTCGCGCACCAGCCGCTCGGCCTCGACGAGGAAGCCGCGGTGATAGTTGGGCATCTCCCCGTCGCTGTTCGGCCCGATGTTGAGCAAGAGGTTCGCCCGCTGTCGCGCCGCGCGCAGCCGCCACCCCGCGATCGTCTCGGCGGAGGCGTGCGAGTAACAGGCGTTCGCCTGCCAGAACCACCCCGGCGTCAGCGTCGTGCAGTACTCGAGCGGCAGATCATGTCCATCAAAAATCGGGTCTAGCCGCGGCGCGCACAGCCGCTCGCGCCAGATGAAGTCGAAGTGCTCGCTCGTCCGCACGTCGACGGGGAGGTAGTTCGGCTCGCCCGGCCGGTCGGAGCTCGAGTTCTGGATCACCAGGCAGCGCGGCTGCAGCGCGTGGATGTGCTCGTACAGCCGCGCCCACTCCCAGCGCGCGCCGCCGTCGTTCGGCCACGCCGGGTCGTGCGGCCAGTCGCGCGTCGGGTGATCCTTGTCCCACGCCCCGTCGAACCAGAGCTCGAGGACGTCGCCATATCCGCTGAGGAGCTCCGTGATCTGATCGCGCACGTAGGCGGCGTAGCGCGCGTCGTCCTCGAAGAAAGGGCAGTGGCGATCGAGGAGCGCGTAGTAGAGCCCCACCTTCAGCCCCTCGGCGCGAAACGCCTCGACGAACTCGCCCACCCAGTCCCGTCGCTGCGGCGTCGCCGCCACCGAGTAGTCGGTGTGGCGGCTCGGCCAGAGGCAAAACCCGTCGACGTGCTTGGCGGTGAGCACGGCGTAGCGCATGCCCGCCTCCACCGCCAGCCGCGCCCACGCCCGCGCGTCGAGCCGCGGCGCGACCACCCGCTCCGCCGGAAAGCGACCGTCCCCCGTCCCCGAATACGTCCACGGCCCGAAGTGGATGAACATCCCGTACTGGAGCCGCATCCACTCCGCCTGCGCCGCCGTCGGCACGCCCGCGACCATGCCCGCCAGCATGCCACGAGGCCGCTCAGCGGGCGGCGTGTCTACGGACGTCGAGGGCGGCGATGCGGTAGGCCTCGGCCAGCGTCGGGAAGTTGAAGACGTTGTCGACGAAGGCCTCGGGGGACCAGCCGGCGAGCATCGCCACCTGCCCGATGTGGACGAGGTCCGCGGCGCCGTCGCCGACGATGTGCACCCCGAGGATCTGCCGGCCGCTCGCGTCGCAGACGAGCTTGAGCAGCCCGTCGTCGACGGCGGCGATCTGTCCGCGCGCGACCTCGGCGAAGCGCGCCCGCCCGACCGCGATCGCGCCGTGGTGATCGCGCGCCTGCTCCTCCGAGAGCCCCACCATCGCCAGCTCGGGGATGGTGTAGACGCCGACGGGGATGGCGCCGAGCGCGTTCGGCGCGGGCAGCCCGAGCGCGTGACAGACCGCGCGTCGCCCCTGCTCCATCGCCGTCGCCGCCAACGCCGGCGGCCCGATCACGTCGCCCACCGCATAGACGCCGCGCACCGCCGTCTCGAAGGTCGCGCCGTCGACGTCGAGGAGCCCGCGCGCGTTCGCCCGCAGCCCCGCGTTTTGCAGCCCCAGCTTGTCGAGGTTGGCCTCGCGCCCGACGCAGTAGAGCAGCTTGTCGGCGCGCACCTCCTCACCGTCGTCGAGCGTGACGACGGTGGCGGCGCCGTCCCAGGCGATCGCCCGCGGGGTGACCCCGCCGCGGAAGCGGGCGCCCATCCGCTCGAGGGCGCGGGTCAGCTCCGCCGTGAGCTCGGCGTCGAGGAAGGCGAGCGGGCGCGCGCCCCGATCGAGGATCGTCACGTCGACGCCGAGCGCCGCGAAGATGCAGGCGTACTCGCAGGCGATCACGCCGCCACCGACGACGGTGAGCGACCGCGGCAGGTAGGGGATCGACAGGATGGAGTCAGAGTCGAGGATGTGCTCGTGATCGATCGGCACCTCGGGCGGGTTGCGCGGGCGCGAGCCGACCGCGATCACCACCGTCGGGGCCGCGGCCACCCGCACCTCGCCGCCGACGTCGCGCACCGCGACCTCCGTCGGGGAGAACAGCCGCGCGCGCCCGTGCCACACGGTGACCTCGTTGCGCCGGAGCTGATCGTCGATGAAGCGCTGGTGCGCGGCGACGACCTCGTCGAGGCGACGCATGAGGCTGGCGAGCTTGAGGTCCGGCGGCGGCTCGACGTCGATCACGCCGCCCGAGCGCCGGCGGAGGCCGGTGAGCGCGAGCGCCGTCTCGCGCAGCGTCTTCGACGGGATGGTCCCGCGCTGCACGCAGGCGCCGCCGGGGCGGGCCCGCTCCTCGACGACGAGCGCGCGCCGTCCCGCCTTGGCCGCCTGGATCGCCGCCTTCTGTCCCGCCGGGCCGCTGCCGATCACGATGACGTCGAACTGCGCGTCGGCCGCCACCGCCGAGGTCGCGCTCACGAGATCACCGCCACCGTCGAGGCGAGGTCGCCCGCGCGGGCGACGATCTCCTCGAGGTCCTCGGGGTAGAGGTCCAGCGCCGCGGCGACCTTGGGCGCGTCCGGCGGCAGAACGGCGTCGCCGAGGAGCTCGTGCGCGATCCGGTCGGCGAGCGCGACCACCGCCGCCAGCTCGTCGGCGCGCGGCGCGTGGTGCGCCCCGACCGCGTCGCGGATGGCGCGGCCGAGGCCCCAGCGCTCGACGAGGAGCGCGCCGACGCGCCCGTGCAGCTCGTCGGTGAGCGCGAACAGCTCGGCCGCGGACGGCGGCGGTCGATCGCCCAGCTCGTCGCGCAGCGCGGTGAGGAGCACGAGGCGCCCGAGGTCGTGGAGCAGCCCCGCGAGGAACGACTCTTCGACGCGCGCCCGTCGCTGCCGCGCGATCTCGTTGGCGACGATGGCGGTCGCCAGGCTGTGGCGAAGGAGCGCGCGGATCGGCTGCGCGAGCACGCCCGGCAGCGCCAACCGCGACCGCGCGGCGACGAGGATGGCGAGCTCCTTGATGCGCTGCAGCCCGAGTCGCGTGATGGCCTGCGGCAGCGACACGATGGGCGCACCGCCGCCGAACAGCGCGGAGCTGGCGACGCGCAGCACCTCGGCGGTGAAGCCCGCGTCGGTGCTGAGGATCGACGCCAGCTGGCGCGGTCGCGGCTCGGGCCGATCGAGCTCGCGCATCGCCTCGACGGCGGCCTGGGGCAGGGAGGGGATCGCGAGCTCTCCGCCGTCGACGCGGGCGAGGAGGCGCGCTTGCAAAGGTGCGGTGGCCATCACCTCCGTGGTTCGTCCGCCTCCCGCCGACGTTGAGCCTCCCGCGGGTCAGCGCGGCCAGCGGCGGATGCGCAGCGACGGAGGCGGCGCAGCGGTCAGCGTGAGCGACGCGACGTCGGGGGCGGTCTCGACGTCGGTGAACCAGGGCTGCGTGTAGATGAGCGCGAGGTGGGGGCCGTCGAGCTCGGGGGCGGGGGTGCGCAGATCGGACAGCGTGGCGTCGCCGGTGGCGAGGGCGACGTCGACGCGCAGGGCGTAGAGGCGCGGGCGCACGTGGCGGCCGGCGAAGAGCGGCGGGTGGGCGCGGCGCACGACGGGCGGCACCGCGATCCGCGCGGCGTCGAGCATCGGCCCCTCGGGCATCACCAGCGTGAGCAGCTCCCAGAGCGGCGGCGGCGACAGCAGATCCTCGTCGAGGAGCCCGGGGTCGAGCGCGAGCGGGTGCAGCCCCGGCGCGCGCGGCGGCACGATCCCCGCCAGGCGCCGCGGCGACACCAGCCCGGTCACCACCACCGGATCGCCGTCGTCCTCGACGATCTCGACGACGCGATGGACATCCAGCTCCGCCGCCGGCAGCGTCTCGATCACGGCCGCGCCTTCCGCACCAGCCGCGCCACCCGCGCGTCGCCCGGCGGCGGCGCGCCCTCCAGCATCGGCAGCGACGGCAGCCGCTCGAAGTTGTGCTCGTCGACGAACCAGGGCCGCGAATAAACGATATACAAGATCGGCCGCGGCGCCGCGGTCTGGTTCGCCGTCCCGTAGTGCACCAGCCGATAGTCCATCAGGAACGCGCCTCCGACGGCGACGTAGGGCGTCGCCACCTCGCCCGTCGCCGCCGTCACCCGGTGCGTGCCGACGAGGAGCGCGGTCGTCCCGGTGCGCTCGTCGAGCTCGACGAGCGGCACCACCAGCGTCACCGCGTGCGGCGGCAGCGCCGACCCCAAGAGATCGTCGCGGTAGAGGAGCGCGTGATCGCGGTGCGCGCCCTGCGCCTTCGCCCCCGCGCCCGCGACGACGACGGTGTAGCTGTTCAGGATCAGGTCCTCGCCGAGCAGCCCCTCCAGCACCGCCAACAGCCGCGGGTCCCCGACGATCCCCTCGTCGAAGAGCGGCGGCGCGATCGGCAGCGGGATCATCACCCGCCGGTCGCCCACGTTGAGCAGCGGCCGCTCGCGCTCCACCCACGGCCCGACGGCGCGCGCGATCGCCTCGACGCGCGCGCGCTCGAACATCGACGGCAGCACCGCGTAGCCGCGCTCGTCGATGGCCGCGATGACGTCGTTCGCCTCCCCCAGAGTCACCCCGCCATCCTACCCACAGCAGCGCCCTTGACGCGCGGCGCCGTGAGCGTATCTTGATATCGCGATATCCCGATGGCTACTCTGGACGCGACCATCGACGCACTTCATCTGCTGGGCGACCCGACGCGGGTCCGCCTGATGGCGCTCGTGTCGCAGATGGAGCTCACCGTCGCCGACCTCACCTCGATCCTCGAGCTCGCGCAGCCGCGCGTCTCGACGCACCTCGGCCGCCTGCGCGAGGCGGGCCTGGTGCGCGATCGCAAGGTCGGCCCCTTCACCTACTACAGCGCCGCCGACGCCATCGCCGTCGAGGTGCGCGCGGTCTGGGAGCTCCTCAAGACGACCGTCCAGGACGACGTCCTCGACAGCGACAAGCGTCGCGCCCAGGCGCTCCTCCGCGCGCGCGAGGCCGAGGCCGCCTGGCCCGACGCCGTCGCCGGCCAGATGGAGCGCCACTACTCGCCGGGCCGCACCTGGGAGTCGACGGCGCGCGCGCTCCTCGGGCTGGTCCGCGCGGGCGACGTCCTCGACGCCGGCTCGGGCGACGGCGCCATCGCGCAGCTCCTGGCCCCGCGCGCGCGCTCGATCACCTGCCTCGATCGCTCCGAGCGCGTCGTCGAGGCGGCCCGCGCGCGCCTCGAGCGGCTGCCCAACGTGCGCGTGGTCCTCGGCGACCTCCACGAGCTGCCGCTCCCCGACGAGTCCTTCGATCAGGTGCTGCTCCTCAACGTGCTGACCTCGTGCCACACGCCGCGGCAGGCGATCGCCGAGGCGGCGCGCGTCCTGCGCCCGGGCGGCGCGCTGGTCGTCGTCACCCTCGACGAGCACCAGCACCCCGACGTCACCGCCGCCTACCACCACGTGAACAACGGCCTCTCGCCCGCGTCGCTGCGCAAGCTCATGAAGCGCGTGGCGCTCGAGGTCGAGGTCTGCGACGTCGCCGTGCGCGAGCGCCGACCGCCCTACTTCCAGGTCGTCCACGCCTTCGCGTCGAAACCCGCCCAGACGTCATGAGATGACAACCGCTCGCCACCCCCTCGAAGAAGCGTTCGCCCGCCGCATCCTCGTGCTCGACGGCGCGATGGGGACGATGATCCAGCAGCGCGGACTCGTCGAGAAAGACTTCCGCGGCGAGCGCTTCGCCGATCATCCGCACGACCTCAAGGGCGACAACGACGTCCTCTGCCTCACGCGCCCCGACGTCATCCGCGCCATCCACGACGCCTACCTCGAGGCGGGCGCCGACATCATCGAGACCAACACCTTCAACTCGACGTCGATCGCGCAGGCCGACTATCGCCTCGAGCACGCCGTCTACGACATCAACCTCGCCGCCGCGCGCATCGCCCGCGAGGCCGCGGACGCGATGACCGCGCGCACCCCCGATCGCCCGCGCTTCGTCGCCGGCGCCATCGGGCCGATGAACCGCACGCTGTCGATCTCGCCGAAGGTGAACGACCCGGCGTTTCGCGCCGTCTCCTTCGACGAGGTGAAGGAGTCGTACAAGGAACAGATCCGCGCGCTCCTCGACGGCGGAGTCGACGCCCTCCTCGCCGAGACGGTGTTCGATACGCTGAATCTGAAGGCGTGCATCGTTGCACTGGAAGAAACGTGGGATGAAGGGCGCGCGCGGGTGCCGCTCATGCTGTCGGTCACCATCACCGACAAGAGCGGCCGCACGCTCTCGGGCCAGACCGTCGAGGCCTTCTGGGCCTCGGTGGCGCACGCGCGCCCGCTGTCGGTCGGCATCAACTGCGCGCTCGGCGCCACCGAGATGCGCCCCTTCCTCGCCGAGCTCGCCGAGGCGGCCAACGTCTACGTCACCTGCTACCCGAACGCCGGCCTGCCCAACGCGTTCGGCGGCTACGACGAGCGCCCCGAGGACACCGCCCACCACCTGGCCGGCTTCGCCAAGGACAACCTGGTGAACCTCGTCGGCGGCTGCTGCGGCACCACGCCCGCGCACATCGCCGCCATCGCCAAGGAGGTGGCCGCGCTGCCGCCGCGCCACTTCGAGCGCGCGCCATTTTCGTATACGCGATATTCCGGCCTCGAGCCGCTGGTCATCCGCCCCGAGACCAACTTCATCATGATCGGCGAGCGCACCAACGTGACCGGCTCGGCCAAGTTCGCCGAGCTGGTCAAGAAGGGCGACTACGCCACCGCCACGCAGGTCGCCGCCGAGCAGGTGCGCAACGGCGCCAACATCGTCGACGTCAACATGGACGAGGGGATGCTCGACGGCGTCGAGGCGATGACGACCTTCCTGCACATCCTCGCCGGCGAGCCCGAGGTGGCGCGCGTCCCGATCATGATCGACAGCTCCAAGTGGAGCGTGCTCGAGGCGGGGCTGAAGTGCGTGCAGGGCAAGGCCATCGTGAACTCGATCTCGCTGAAGGAGGGCGAGGCCGACTTCCTCGACAAGGCGCGCACCATCCGCCGCTACGGCGCGGGCGCGGTGGTGATGGCGTTCGACGAGAAGGGGCAGGCCGACAACACGCCGCGCCGCGTGGAGATCTGCACGCGGGCCTATCGGCTGCTCGTCGAGAAAGCGGGGTTCGATCCGCACGACATCATCTTCGACCCCAACGTGCTGGCGGTGGCGACGGGGATCGAAGAGCACGCCGAGTACGCCAAGAGCTTCATCGAGGCGACGCGCCTCATCAAGGCGGCCTGCCCGGGGGTGAAGATCTCGGGCGGCATCTCCAACCTGTCGTTCAGCTTCCGCGGCAACAACGTCGTGCGCGAGGCGATGAACTCGGCGTTCCTCTACCACGCGATCCAGGCGGGGCTCGACATGGGCATCGTCAACGCGGGGCAGATTGTTGTCTACGAACAAATCGAGCCGGAGCTGAAGCAGCGGGTCGAGGACGTGCTGTTCAACCGCCGCCCCGACGCGACCGAGCGGCTGGTGGAGCTCGCCGAGCAGCTCAAGGCGGCCGGCAAGGACAAGAGCGCCAAGAAGGTCGAGGACGAGGCGTGGCGCTCGCTGCCCGTCGGTGAGCGCATCGCGCACGCGCTGGTGAAGGGGCTGGTCGACTTCATCGAGGCCGACGTCGAGGAGGCGCGCCTCGCCGCCGCCAAGCCGCTCGACGTGATCGAGGGTCCAATGATGGACGGCATGAAGATCGTCGGCGACCTCTTCGGCGCCGGGAAGATGTTCCTGCCGCAGGTCGTGAAGTCGGCGCGCGTGATGAAGCGCGGCGTGGCGACGCTCCTGCCGCACATGGAGAAGGAGCGCGCCGTCGGGTCGTCGCACGGCAAGGTGCTGCTCGCGACGGTGAAGGGCGACGTCCACGACATCGGCAAGAACATCGTCGGCGTGGTGCTGGGCTGCAACAACTACGAGGTCATCGACCTCGGCGTGATGGTGCCCTGCCAGACGATCCTCGAAACGGCCAGGCGCGAGGGCGTCGACGTGATCGGGCTCTCGGGCCTGATCACGCCGTCGCTCGACGAGATGGCCCACGTCGCCAAGGAGATGCAGCGCGAGGGGTTCCACGTGCCGCTCCTCATCGGCGGTGCGACCACCAGCCGGCAGCACACCGCGGTGAAGATCGCGCCCGAGTACGGCGGCTCGACGGTCCATGTCCTCGACGCCTCGCGCGCGGTGAACGTGGTCGCGGGGCTCCTCGACCCGAAGGGGCGCGCGGCCTTCGACGAGCGCAACCGCGCCGAGCAGGCCTCGCTGCGCGAGCTGCACGCCGGAAAACGTGTCAAGCAGCTCTTGCCGCTGGCCGAGGCGCGCGCGCGACGGCCGAAGCTCGAGTGGCGCGCCGAGGACGTGGCGACGCCGTCGTTCGTCGGCGCGCGCTGGCTCGAGGAGGTGCCGCTCGCCGAGCTGGTGCCGTACATCGACTGGACCTTCTTCTTCACGGCGTGGGAGCTGCGCGGGACCTTCCCGGCGATCCTCCAGCACCCGGAGTACGGCGAGGCGGCGCGCGAGCTGTACGCGCACGCGCAGAAGATCCTCGCCGAGATCGTGCGCGACCGGTCGCTGCGGGCGAGCGGCGTCTATGGGTTCTGGCCGGCGGAGTCGCAGGGCGACGACATCGTGCTCTTCGGCACCGACGAGGCGCGCCGCGAGATCGCGCGCTTCCCGATGCTGCGGCAGCAGGCGGTGCCGCCCGGGGCGACGACCGAGGCGCCGCTCAAGTGTCTCGCGGACTATGTGGCGCCGGCGGGCTCGGGGCTGCGCGACTACGTGGGCGCGTTCGCGGTGACGGCGGGGCTCGGCGCCGAGGTGCTGGCGCGGCGCTACGAGGCGGCGCTCGACGACTACGGCGCGATCATCGTGAAGGCGCTGGCCGATCGCCTGGCGGAGGCGTTCGCCGAGTGGCTGCACGCGCGCGTGCGCCGCGAGTGGGGATATGCGCTAGACGAGAAGTTGTCGATGGAGGAGATCGTCGCCGAGAAGTACCGCGGCATCCGCCCGGCGCTCGGCTATCCGGCCTGCCCCGATCACTCGGAGAAGCCGGCGCTGTTCTCGCTCGTCGGCGCCGAGCGCGCGGGCATGGGCCTCACCGAGTCGTTCGCGATGACGCCGGCGGCCAGCGTGTCGGGGATCTATCTGGCGCACCCCGAGGCGCGCTACTTCAACGTCGGCAAGATCGGGCGCGATCAGGTGGTCGACTACGCGCGGCGGCGCGGGATGAGCGTCGCCGAGGTCGAGCGCTGGCTGGGGCCGAACCTCGGCTACGACCCCGCGTCGGTGGTGGCGACGGGCGACGCCGCGGCGTAGGCGTCCGTCGACGGCGTGAGCGCGAAGTCGGCGAGGGCGTCGGCGAAGCGCGCGGGCTGCTCGAGCTGCGGGCAGTGGCCGGCCGAGGGGAGAAGGACGAGCGCGGCGCCGGGGAGGGCGCGGTGGAGCGCGCGGGCGGCGGCGGCGGTGGTGCCGGGGAGGCGATCGGCGCTGCCCCAGAGCAGGAGCAGCGGCACCGACGGGCGCCGGGCGGGGCGGGCGCCGCGCCCGAGGAGCGCGAGGAGCGCGTCGAGCCGAGTGCGCGGCGGCGCGGCGAGCGTGCGGGTGAGCTCGACGGGCGCGCGCGTGGGGTCGGCGAAGGCGCGGCCGCGCACCGACGGAGAGAACGAGAGCGCGCGGTAGAGGGCGCGGGCCAGCGGGCGGGTGGCGCGGGTCTCGACGAGGGCGCGGACGAGCGCGGGCGACTCGCGCGGCGGGAGGCCGTTCACGAGCGCGAGGCCGCGGAGCGGGGCGCGCGCCGAGAGCTGCCACGCGAGCATCGCGCCGAGGGAGTTGCCGGCGACGACGGCGTCGCGCGCGCCGACGGCGTCGAGGAGCGCAGCGAGCCAGTCGGCGTAGGCGTCGAGCGAGGGGAGGGCGGGGGCGTCGAGGTCGCCGATGCCGGGGAGGTCGGGGGCGATCACGCGGAAGCACGCAGCGAGCGCGGTCCAGACGGGCGACCAGTGGAGCGGGGCGCCGCCCCAGGCGCCGTGGACGAGGAGCAGCGGCGCGCCGTCGCCGCCGGACCAGACGGTCGCGCGGCGGCCGTCCACCGTCGGGTGCGTGGCGGCGATCATCGCTTCCTCGGACGCGCGGGCGGCGCGGGCGGCGCGGGCGGCGTGGCCAGCCACTCGACGAGCGCGGCGCGCGCGAAGCGCCAGGTGTCGCCGAGCTTGCGCGCCGGGAGCTCGCCCCCCTCGGCGAGCGCGAGCACGGTCGCCTCCGGCACCTGGAGGAGCTGCGCCGCCTGCTCGACGGTGAGCACCTCCGGCAGCTCGTAGGGGCGGAAGGAGTAGGCGCCGATCGTCGTCGCCGGAGCGCCGCCGACCTCGACCGTCACCGGGCGCGGCTGCGCCAGCTGGCCGAGCTCCTCGAGGCCGCGCCGGCTGTCGGGGTCCACATATTTGGTGACCAGCCCGGCCACCAGATCCTTCTTGTGCATGCCCAGCGTCTCCGCTGCGCGGTCCAGTTTGTCGACGGCGTCTGCCGGCAGTCGCACGTACAGCGCCTCTTCGGGCCTCTGCTTGCGTCGCATATCTGTAGTATATCCCAAAATATTCGGAACGCACGCCCGGGGCGCCGCATCACACGAAAATGCCGTCGATGATGCCGCTCTCGGAGAAGGGTCGATTTGCTCCGCCGCCGCGCATCGCCGGGCGCGGCCAGGAGGTCGCGCTCTCGCTGGCGGCGTGGCCGCACGTCCACTCGCGCACCCACTGGCTCCTCGGCAACGAGGAGGTCGTCGACGGTGCGGACTTCTACGTCGGAGGGGAGGAGCTCGGGCACCTCCACCTCGACGGCACCGCGCACATCGCCGTCGGTGAGGAGCTCGCCGCGGCGATCGTCGAGGCGCGGCTGGCGCGCCGGTTCCACTACAGCGACGCGTTCGTCGTCTTCGAGGTGCGCACCGAGGACGACGTCCCGCACGTGCTGTGGTTGTTCGAGCTCCGCTACCACGCCATCCTCGGCCTCCCCGTCGAGGAGCTGATCGCGCGCATCCGCGAAGCCGTCGGCTGAGCGAGCTCGCCTACTTCGGGCGGCGGAGGCGGTCGGTGGGGACGATGGGGGACTGGCGCGGCGGCTCGGGCTGGATGGTGACGTGGTCGATCTTGGTGGCGGCGCGGATGCGGCGCGTGACCGCCTCGACGACCTCGACGCCGTGCGCCTGGCCGTCGAGGACGACGTGCGCGGTGACGATGGGGAAGTCGTCGCTGATCGACCAGACGTGCAGGTCGTGGACGTCGGCGACGCCGGGCGTCTCGCGGATGATCGTGGTCACGCGATTGACGAGATCGGCGGGGGCGCCCTCCATGAGGACGTCGACGGCCTCTTTGACGAGGCGCCCGGCGCTCCACAGGATCAGGATGGAAATTGCGATAGACGCAATTGCGTCGGCGCGGGTCCAGCCGAAGAGGAGGACCGCGGCGCCGGCGGCGATCGCGGCGACCGACCCGACGGCGTCGGCGGCGACGTGGGCGGCGGCGGCGCGCACGTTGGCGTTCGACCGGCCGCGCGCGAGGATGATGGCGGCGACGAGGTTCACCGCCAGGCCGAGCGCGGCGACGATGAGGAGCGGCCAGCCGTGGATCTCGGGCGGCGCGGCGATGCGGCGCGCGCCCTCGATGACGATGTAGATGGCGCTCGCGCCGAGGAAGGCGCCGTTGGCGAGCGCGGCGAGGATCTCGGCGCGGCGATAGCCGAAGGTGCGCGCGCCGGTGCGGGCGCGGGCGGCGATGCGCTGGGCGACGAGGGCGAGCGCGAGCGCGGCGGCGTCGGTGAGCATGTGCCCGGCGTCGGAGAGCAGGGCGAGGGAGTGCGAGAGGACGCCGGCGACGGCCTCGACGATCATGAAGGTGACGGTCAGCCCCAGCGCGATGGCCAGGCGCACCGACGGGGTGGTGCGGAGCTCGGCGCCGTGGTCGTGGCCGCGGTGATCGTGATCGTGGTGATCGTGATCGTGTTCGTGATGATCGTGATCGTGATGATCGTGATCGTGGTGATCGTGATCGTGACCGTGATGGTCGTGGCCGTCGCGGCCCATGGCGTCCGTTCACGGTGACCCGCCCGCGCCGCCGTCGCAAGTCCTCGCCCGACCTGCATCGCGACTGCAACAGCAGCGCGTGTTCGGATGAGCCGCGCGTGTTGTGGCGCCGCCGCCGAGGGGCTATCCTGTCAAGCAGATGTCGGGCCTGATCGCCATCGTACGAACGCTGCTCCTGGCGTTCGTCGTCGCGCAAGCGACGGGCGTGCCGCACCTCGTGGCCGAAGCGCTCGAGACCGGCGCCGCCGAGAGCGACTGCGGCAACGACTGCGCAGGCGACCTCCCCTGCTCGCCGCTGTGCCCGACCTGCACGTGCTCGCACGCGACGCGCCCGGGCCTCGTCCCGCTCGTCGTGCTCGACGTCCCCTGCCCGGCGCCGCAGCTCGCGCCGCCCGCCGAGGACGCCACCGCGCTCCCGCCCGATCCGGCCCCTCGCGGCATCTTCCACCCGCCCCGCGCTTAGCTCCTCTCCGACGACACCGCAGTCCCAGACGCCTTCGTCCCGAACCGAGGAGCTCGCCCATGATCCGGTCCGCTTTGTCCGCATGCTGTGCGGCGGCGGTGCTGGTGGCCGTGCCGCCCGTCGCCACGGCCGCATCCTGCACCGGACGCCTGACCCGCGCCGACGTGATCGCCTGCGCGATCGCCAACAGCCCCGACGTGAAGCTCGCCGCGACTGAGCTGCGCGCGCTCGCCGGGCGCCGCCGCACCGCCGGCATCCTCCTGCCCGCCAACCCGGTCGTCGGCGTGCAGGCCGGGTGGCGCCGCTCCCGCCGCGTCGAGATCGACGGCACCTTCCCGACGGCGGCGAACTGGTACGTGACCCTGCAGCAGGAGCTGGAGGTCGCGGGGCAGCGCGGCACCCGCCTCGCCGTCGTCGACGCCGAGATCGCCGCCGAGGAGCGCCGCGCCGACGCGGTCAAGCAGACGGTGGCGGCGGTCGCGCTGCGCGCCTGGTACGAGCTCCTCGGGGCGGAGGCGGCGGTGGCGCTGACGGCGGAGCTGGCGGCGCTGGGCGAGCTCCTCGAGCGGGCGGCCGACGCGCGCGCGAAGGAGGGGTTGGTGAGCGCGCTCGACGCCGACCTGGCGCGCGCCGAGGCGGTGCGCGTGCGCGCGCTGCGGATCGAGGCCGAGCGGCGGCGCGAGGAGGCGCGGGCGACGGTGGCGCTGGTGGTCGCGGGCGACGCGACGACGGTCATCGAGGTCGCCTCGCGCCTCGACGGCGAGCTGCCGCCGCTCGAGGCGACGGCGGTGTCGCTCGCCGATCGCCTGGCGCACGCGGCCGAGGCACGCGCCGATCTGGCGGCGCTGGCCCTCGAGCGGCGCGTCGCCGAGCGCGAGGTCGCCCGCCTCTCGCGCGCGCGGGCGCCCAACCCGACGCTGTCGATCGGCGTGCAGAACGATGGCTTCGACGAATTCGTGATCCTCGGCGGGCTCTCGCTGCCCATCCCGCTGCCGGCGCCCGTCGGTCACACCTACGCGGGCGAGCTCGCGACGGCGCGCGCCGGGGTCGAGCGCGCGACGCTGACGCGCGAGGCGGCCGCGCGCGAGGTCCGCCTGGAGGTCATCAACGCCTACGCGCAGGCGCAGGCGCGGGCGGCGCGGCTCCGCCTGAACACACCCGAGCTGCTCGGTCGCGCGCGCGCGCACCTGGCGGCGCTGGCCGAGGCGATCGCGGCGCGGTCGCTGTCGCTGCGCGAGGCGGTGATCGCGCAGCGCTCGTTGGTCGAGCTGCTGCTCGGCGCCGTCGAGGCGCAGCGCGAGTGGGCGCTGGCCTGGGTCGAGCTCGAGCGCGCGAGTGGGGGATTCCGATGAGGCGCATCTTTTTTCTGTCTATCGTCATTTTCGCCGCCTGCAACGGCGCGCGCGGCACCACCAACGAGGGCGCGCGCCGCGACACGCCGCACCCATCGACGAGCGGCGACGGCGGGGTCGCCACCGACGAGGCGCACCAGGACGAGGCCGCCCACGAGGCGCTCCCCACGCGCGTCCGCCTGGCCCCCGACGTCGTCCGCGCCGCGGGGGTGAAGACCGCGCCGGTCACGCTCGCCGCGCTGCCGCTCACCGTCACGCTGAACGGCGAGGTCATCGCCGACCCCGACCACAGCGCCAAGATCGCCACCCGCGTCAGCGGCCGCATCGTCGACGTGCGCTTCAAGGAGGGCGAGCGCGTGAAGCAGGGCGCGCTCCTCGCGGTCATCGAGTCGCCCGAGCTCGCCCGCGCGCGCGCCGCCTTCACCTCGGCGTCGTCGAAGGCGCGCACCGCGCGGCTCAACGCCGAGCGCCTTTCGCGTCTAGCAGAAAAGGGCCTCGCCGCCAGCCAGGAGCAGGCCACCGCCGACAGCGAGGCGCAGGCGCTGGAGGCCGAGGCGCGCGCCGCCCGCCAGACGCTGTCGGCCTTCGGCGCCGACGGGGGCGCGGGCGACGGCGCCGGGGCCGCGCGCCTCGAGCTGCGCGCGCCGATCACCGGCTGGGTGCTCTCGCGCGACGCCGTGCGCGGCCAGACCGTCGGCGCCGATCACGTCCTCGCCACCATCGCCGACCTCGGCCGCGTCTTCTTCCAGGCGCGCCTCTTCGAGAAGGACCTCGGCCGCGTCCGCGTCGGCTCCGCCGCCGAGGTGCGCCTCAACGCCTACCCCGAGGAGGTCTTCACCGGCCACATCGAGTTCGTCGGCCGCCAGCTCGACGTGCAGGCCCGCACCGTCACCGCGCGAATCCCGCTAGACAACAAAAACGACCTCCTCAAGGTCGGGCTCTTCGGCACCGCCAACATCGTCGTCCCCGACGCCGAGGTGCGCCCGCAGCGCCCGGTCGTCCCGCTGCAGGCGGTCACCCAGATCGCCGGCAAGGACGTCGTCTTCGTGCGCCAGCCCGACGAGGACTACGAGGTCCACGCCGTCACGCTCGGCCGCTCCGCCGCCGGCCGCGTCGAGATCCTCCAGGGCGTCCGCCCCAAGGAGCTGGTCGTCGTCGACGGCGTCTTCACGCTGAAGAGCGCGGTCCTCCGCTCCACCTTCAGCGACCAGGAATAGGAGGGCGCCATGCTGAAGCTCCTCGGCGCGCTCATCCGCTGGTCGCTCGACAACCGGCCCATCGTCCTCCTGGCGACGGCGATGCTGGTGGTCTTCGGCCTGCGCAGCGCGGTCAACCTCCCCATCGACGCCGTCCCCGACGTGACCACCGTGCAGGTGCAGGTGATCACCACCGCGCCCGCGCTCGGCCCCGTCGAGATCGAGAAGTACGTCACCGTCCCCGTCGAGCGCGCGATGTCCGGCATCCCCAAGATGACCGAGATCCGCTCGCTCTCGAAGTACGGCATGTCCGTCGTCACCGTCGTCTTCACCGACGACACCAACATCTACTTCGCGCGCCAGATGGTCGCCGAGCGCATGGTCACCGCGCGCGAGGCCATCCCCGGCCGCTTCGGCGAGCCGCAGATGGGGCCGATCTCGACGGGCCTCGGCGAGATCTACCAGTTCGTCGTGCGCGGGAGCGAGGGGCGCACGCTGATGGAGCTGCAGGAGACGCTGGAGTGGTACGTGGCGCCGCTCCTCCGCATGGTGCCCGGCGTCGTCGAGGTGAACGCCTTCGGCGGCGAGGCCAAGGAGTATCAGGTGGTGCTCGACCCGCAGCGGCTGATGGGCACCGGGCTCTCGGTGCGCGACGTCGTCGACGCGCTGGAGAAGACCAACGCCAACGCGGGCGGCGGCTACATCGAGCACGCGCGCGAGCAGATCGTCGTCGGGACGCGCGGGCGCGTCACCGGCCTCGAGGATCTGCGGGCGGTGGTGCTGGGGGCGACCAAGGACGGGGTGCCGATCACCGTCGGCACCGTCGGTGAGGTGCGGTTGGGGGCGGCGCTCAGGCGCGGCGCCTCGACGATGGACGGCAAGGGCGAGGTGGTGGTCGGGCTGGTGCTGATGCTGATGGGTGAGAACGCCCGCACGGTGACCGCCGGAGTAGACAAAAAATTGGCGGAGATCGCGCCGACGCTGCCGAAGGGCATCCGCATCGAGCCCTTCTACGATCGCGCCGACCTGGTCGACCGCACCATCCGCACCGTCGGGAAGAACCTCGGCGAGGGGGCGGTGCTGGTGATCGTGGTGCTCTTCCTGCTGCTCGGCGATCTGCGCGCCGGGCTGATCGTCGCGGTGACCATCCCGCTGTCGATGCTGTTCGCGCTGATCCTGATGAACGCCTACGGGCACTCGGGGAATCTGATGTCGCTCGGCGCGATCGACTTCGGGCTCATCGTCGACGCGGCGGTGATCATCGTCGAGAACGCGGTGCGCCGCTTCGGCGAGGTGCAGCGACAGCGCGGCGCCGACGTGAAGCTGTCCGCCGAGGAGCGGCGCGCCATCGTCCACGAGGCCGCCGTCGAGGTGAGCGCGGCGAGCGTCTTCGGGCAGGTAATCATCGCGACGGTGTATCTGCCGGTGCTCTGGCTGCGCGGCATCGAGGGCAAGATGTTCATGCCGATGGCGACGACGGTGCTGTTCGCCCTCGGCGGCGCGTTCATCCTCTCGCTGACGCTGGTGCCGGTCCTGGCGTCGCTGTTCCTGCGCCCGTCCGCGAAGCAGCACGACCCGTGGCTGATGCGCATGGCGGGGCGGCTCTATGAGCCGCTCCTTCACCGGACGCTGCGCTGGCCGAAGGCGGCGATCGCCATCGCGCTCATCGCGCTGGTCGCGGGCGGCGTCGGCTTCTCGCGCATGGGGGCCGAGTTCATCCCTACGCTCGACGAGGGGAGCCTGCTCCTCGAGGTGCGGCGGCTGCCGGGGATCTCGCTCAGCGAGTCGATCGCCACGGAGCTGCGCATCGAGCGCGCGGTGATGCAGGTGCCGGAGGTGCTGCACGCGGTCGCGCGCACCGGCGCGCCGGCGCTGGCCATCGACCCGATGGGGATCGAGGCCTCCGACGTCTACCTCATGCTGAAGCCGCGCGACGAGTGGCGGCCGGGGCTGACCTCCGACGAGCTGCGCCGCGAGCTGAAGGCGCGCGTGGAGGCGGCGGTGCCGGAGGCGTTCGCCGGGCTGTCGCAGCCGATCCAGATGCGCACCAACGAGCTCGTCGCCGGCGTGCACTCCGACGTGGCGGTGCAGATCTACGGGCCCGATCTGGCGACGCTCGAGGCGCTCGGGCAGCGGGTGGTGGCCATCGTCGGCGCGGTGCCGGGGGCGGTCGACGTGCGGGCGCCGCCGACGGCGGGGCTGAACTACATGGTGGTGCGGCCCGATCGCGCGCGGCTGGCGCGGTATGGGCTCACCGTCGACGACGTCAATCTCCTGACCGAGACCATCGCGGTCGGGCGCGCGACCGGCTGGATCCTCGAGGGCGATCGCCGCTTCCCGCTGGTGGTGAAGATGGAGAACCGCGGCCTCCCGGTGGAGATGGCGCGCGCGCTGCCGCTCGAGTCGTCGACTGGGACGCTGGTGCCGCTCGGCGACGTGGCCGAGGTGACGCTCGAGCCGGGGCCCGTCGTCGTCAATCGAGAGGCCCTCTCGCGGCGCCAGACCGTCGAGTTCAACGTGCGCGGGCGCGATCTGGTCAGCGTCGTCGAGGAGGCGCGCGCGCGGGTGGCGGCGAAGGTGCCGCTGCCGCCGGGCTATCGCGTCGAGTGGGGCGGCGAGTTCCAGAGCTTCCAGTCGGCGCGCGAGCGGCTGATGATCGTCGTGCCGTTCGCGCTGGGGCTGATCGTGTTCCTCTTGTGGATGGCGTTCCGCAAGATCGTCCCGGCGCTGCTCATCTTCCTGCACGTGCCGTTCGCGGCGATCGGCGGCGTGGCGGCGCTGGCGCTGCGCCGGATCCCCTTCAGCATCTCGGCGGGGGTCGGCTTCATCGCGCTCTTCGGCGTCGCCGTGCTGAACGGCCTCGTGCTGGTCAGCTTCACGCGCCATCTCGAGGACGACGGGGCCACGCCGCGCGACGCGGTCACGCGCGCGGCGTCGCTGCGCCTCCGGCCGGTGCTGATGACGGCGCTGGTGGCGGCGCTCGGCTTCGTGCCGATGGCGCTCTCGACGTCGCCGGGCGCCGAGGTGCAGCGCCCGCTCGCCACCGTCGTCATCGGCGGCCTCGTCACCGCCACGCTGGTGACGCTGCTGCTCTTCCCGACGGTGTACGCGGCGGTCAGGCGGAAACCCGCATAGTTCGTGTAAAATGGACGTTCCCAGGTCTGTGTGCGCCTGGTGGGGGAGCGTCCATGGAGCGGCTTGGTCTTGGATTTGTCCTGGTCTGCGCGTTGGTGGCCGGCTGCGGCGACGGAAAGACGACCGGCGATGCGTGCGCGCCGAACCCGTGCGCGAACGACGGTATCTGCGTCACCGTCAAGGACACGTACATCTGCGGCTGCAAGGACGGATACACCGGCGCGCGCTGCGAGACCAACATCGACGACTGCGCGGCGAATCCCTGCCTGAACGGCGGGACCTGCACCGATGGGGTCAATGATTTTACCTGCGCCTGTGCGGCGGGGTTCAGCGGGAAGATCTGCAACAACAGCACCGACGACTGCGCGCCGAATCCCTGTCGGAACGGCGGCACCTGCACCGACGGGCTGAACGACTTCACCTGCGCCTGTCCGGCGGGGTTCGACGGCAAGACCTGCAGCCACGACATCGACGACTGCGCCGCGAATCCGTGCCAGAACGGTGGCACCTGCACCGACGGCGTGAACAGCTTCACCTGCGCCTGCCCGGCCGGCTACACCGGCGCGCGCTGCGAGACCAACATCGACGACTGCAATCCGAATCCCTGCCAGCACGGCGCCTCCTGCACCGACGGGGTCAATGACTTCACCTGCGCCTGCCCGCCGGGATACACGGGCAAGACCTGCAACAACAACCCGGACGATTGCGCGTCGAATCCCTGTCTCAATGGCGGGACGTGCACGGATGGGGTCAATGATTTCACCTGCGCCTGCGTGCCGGGGTATGCGGGAAAGACCTGCAACGTGAACGTCGACGAGTGCGCGCCGGCGCCGTGCCAGAACGGCGGGTCGTGCATCGACAAGCTGAACGGCTACGAGTGCCAGTGCGCGGCCGGATACACCGGGACGAACTGCGAGATCAACATCGACGACTGCGCCTCGCACCCGTGCCAGAACGGTGGCGTGTGCGTCGATGGGGTCAATGATTTCACCTGCAACTGCCCGATGGGGTATTCGGGGAAGACGTGCAACAACAACCTCGACGACTGCACGCCGAATCCCTGCATGAACGGCGGGATGTGCACCGACGGGGTCAACGACTTCACCTGCCAGTGCGCCGCCGGGTGGAACGGGAAGACCTGCAACAACAACATCGACGATTGCGCACCGAATCCGTGCCAGAACGGCGGGACGTGCACGGACCTGGTGAATGACTATTCGTGCCAGTGCGCGGCCGGATACAGCGGGAAGAGCTGCGGGACAAATATCGACGATTGCACCCCGAATCCCTGCCAGAACGGCGGCGTGTGCAGCGACCTGGTGAACGACTACTCGTGCCAGTGCGCGGCCGGATACAGCGGGAAGAGCTGCGGGACGAATATCGACGATTGCACCCCGAATCCCTGCCAGAACGGCGGCGTGTGCAGCGACCTGGTGAACGACTACTCGTGCCAGTGCGCGACGGGGTACAGCGGGAAGAGCTGCGAGACGAACATCGACGACTGCACCCCGAATCCCTGCCAGAACGGCGGCGTGTGCAGCGATCTGGTGAACGATTATTCGTGTCAGTGCCCGCCCGGATACGATGGGAAGAGCTGCGGCAACGACATCAATGACTGCGCCGGGAATCCGTGCCAGCACGGCGGGACGTGCACCGATCTGGTGAATGATTATTCGTGTCAGTGCGCGGCGGGATACAGCGGGAAGAGCTGTGAGACGAATATCGACGACTGCACGCCGAATCCCTGCCAGAACGGCGGGACGTGTACGGACCTCGTGAATGACTATTCGTGCCAGTGCGCGGCCGGATATACGGGGAAGAGCTGCCAGACGAATATCGACGATTGCGCGCCGAACCCCTGCCAGAACGGCGGCACCTGCACCGACGGGGTCAACACGTACACCTGTGCCTGCCCGTCGGGAACGGACGGGACGCGCTGCCAGACCGTGACGATCTCGAGCGCGACCAATCTCAGCGTGACCAGCGTGACGGGCCGGAGCTCCTGCGGCTCCGACATGCCGAGCTACAACCTGACGGCGCTGTCGGGCTCGACGGCGTCGCTGAGCACGTCGGTCTCGTCGAGCTGCCTCCAGGCGGGCGACGAGGTGCTCCTCATCAACCTGCGCGGCCGGCCGGCGAACAGCGACAACGTCGGCAACTACGAGCTGCTCAAGGTGGCGTCGGTGAGCGGCGCGCAGGTGGTGTTCACGTCGGCGCCGCAGAAGCAGTACGGCGACAACGGCGGGAACGCCAACATCGGCACCGGCAATGACCAGCACCGCGTCATCCTCCAGCGCGTCCCCGTCGTCGAGAACCTGGTGGTGAACGCGCCGCTCACCGCGGCGGCGTTCGACGGGACGCACGGCGGCGTCTTCGCGCTGCGCGCGACCGGCAACGTGTCGCTCAACGCCGCCATCGACATGAGCGCGAAGGGATATCGCGGCGGACCGACGAACGCGGTGGAGCTCACCAACGGCACGGCGGGCGAGTCGCTCATCGGCCTCGGCGCGAACGCCGACAACTCCTCGAACGTGGGCGGCGGCGGCGGCGGGCTCGGCGACGGCGATCCGAACAACTACTGCATCGACTGCGGCCTCGCCGCTGGCGGCGGCGGGTACGGCACGGCGGGGACGAGCGGCTCCTCGGGCTACTACGGGACCGATTGCGCCGGCGTCGGCGGCTCGAGCTACGGCGAGGCGTTGCTGACACGCCTCTTCTTCGGCTCGGGCGGCGGCTCGGGCGGCACCGACAACGTCCTCTTCGACAACCCGCCGGGCGCCGCCGGCGGAGCTGGTGGCGGGATCGTCCTCCTCTTCGTCGGGGGGAGCCTGAGCGGCGCGGCGAGCGTGTTCGCCGACGGCGGCAACGGCGTCGGGGACCTCGTCGAGTGCATGAACGCCTCGGCGTCGACGACCGACTGCTGGGACTACTCCGGCCCCGGCGGCGGCGGCGCGGGCGGCTCGATCCGCATCCAGGCGACCAGCTCGACCGTGACGACCAGCGTCGCCGGGGGCGCTGGCGGGATCGGCCGCTTCTACAGCGCCGGCCACGCCGGCGACGGCGGCACCGGCCGCGTCAGCGTCACCAACTGATTTCCGCTAGACACGTTCGAGGATCACGGTCACGCCCTGGCCGCCGCCGATGCACATCGTGACGGCGGCGGTGGCCAGGCCCGCGCGCTCGAGCTCGTCGACGGCGGTGCCGACCAGCATCGCGCCGGTCGCGCCGAGCGGGTGGCCGAGCGCGATCGCGCCGCCGTTCACGTTCACCTTCGCGTGATCGAGCCCGAAGTGGCGCTCGATGCTGAGGACCACCGACGCGAAGGCCTCGTTGATCTCCCAGAGGTCGATGTCGCCGGGGCTCATCCCGGCGGCGCGCAGCGCTTTTTCAGTAGACGGAATCGGCCCCTTCAGCATGATGACCGGCTCCGACCCCGACGAGGCGATGGCGCGGATGCGGGCGCGGGCCGGCAGCCGGTGCGCGTCGGCGTAGGCGCGCGAGGCGATGAGCAGCGCGCCCGCCCCGTCGGCGAGCCCGCTCGAGTTGCCGGCGGTGTGGACGTGCGTGATCGACGAGACCTGCCCGTAGCGCACGCGCGCCATGTCGTCGAACGACTCGCCCTTCGGCCCGGCGGGCATCGCGCCCATCGCCAGGAACGAGGGCTCGAGGCGCCCCAGCCCGTCGAGCGTCGTCGCGCGCGGCAGCTCGTCCTTGTCGAGGAGCAGCGCGCCCGTCGCGGGGTCGCGCACCGGAAAGAGGCTGCGGGCGAAGCGCTCCTCGGCCATCGCCACCGTCGCCCGTCGCTGCGACTCGAGCGCCACCGCGTCGACCTCGGCGCGCGAGATCCCCTCGACGGTGGCGATGAGGTCGGCGCTGATCCCCTGCGGCACCTGGAAGAGGCGCTTGCGCAGCTGCTGGTTGTGGCCGTCCTGCGCCGCGCCGTCGGAGCCCATCGGCACGCGCGACATGCTCTCGACGCCGCCGGCGACGACGAGCTGCTGCACGCCCGACATCACGCCCATCGCGCCGAGCGCGACCGCCTGCAGCCCCGAGGCGCAGAAGCGGTTCAGGCTGAAGGCGCTGATCTCCTCGGGCCAGCCGGCGGAGAGGACGGCGTTGCGGGCGACGTTCGCGCCCTGCTCGCCGACCTGCGAGACGCAGCCGACGACGACGTCGTCGATGTCGGCGAAGGGGACGGGCGCGCGCTCGTGCAGGGCGTTCAGCGCCTGCGCGAGGAGCTCCTGCGAGTGCACGCCGGAGAGCGCGCCCTTCCCGGCCTTGCCGCGACCGCGCGGCGTGCGGACGGCACCGACGATGACGGCGTCGTTCTGGGGGGAGGTCTTCGATCGCGTGGTCATGGGATCACTCTCCTGTGCGCCGGTCAAAGCCGGCGAGGTGAAATGGTGAAAGTCCAAACAACGAAAGGAATAGCTATCCACGTTGACCCCGAGTCATGCGTCGCTGCCTGCGAGGGCAGAGGCGAAGCGTTGA
>Ga0272446_1000958_pt1 | contig 43602 bp, 39 predicted proteins | sample YNPCB0061_FD_194587 | JGI IMG/M metagenome (GOLD analysis project Ga0272446, IMG submission 194587) | Hot spring microbial mat communities from Yellowstone National Park, WY, United States - YNP-CB-006-1 | ecosystem: Environmental > Aquatic > Thermal springs > Hot (42-90C) > Sediment | place...
CCCCCCCTCTCCCAGCCTGGGAGAGGGGGGGAGGGGGGTGGGGTATGCGGGGCCTGGGGGCGCACCTCCCAAAAACCCTCCACCTGAGAGCTACCCCCTCCCCTGGCAGGGGAGGGGGTAGGGGGGTGAGGTATGCGGGGCCTGGGGGCGCACCTCCCAAAAACCCTACCCCTGAGAGGGATCAGGGCCTCCGGCCCGCATGCGCGCTTGACGTGCGCTTCCAGCGACCTTGATGAGCTATCGCCGTTAACCTCCATGTGCGACGCGCCTGCCGGTGAGCCGGCAGGCGCGTCGCACAAGAGCGTGATACTACGACGTAGGCGCACCTAGCGCAAGCTCGTGCAGGCCGTTTTCATGTGCATGCAGCGTGCCGGCCTGAACAATCTGGTTGGCCAGGGCGAGTGCGGCGATGCCGTCTTCACCGCTGACCACTGGCGACCGCCCGGTGCGCACCGCCTCGCAGAAGGAGCGCAGTTCCTCAAAGAGCGGCTCGCGGCGCTGAACCTTCTGGCGGATGATGCGCCCCTCGCTGACGCCCATAGTTGCCAGCGCTGGCCATTCCTTGCCCGCACAGTAATCGTTCTCGTAGAAGGTCAGGTCCTGTGTCAGATAGTTCGCAACGAACATGCCGCGCTCGCCGATAAGGCTCAGTTCACGGATCTTGGTGGGCGTAAGCCAGTTGATGTCAAGAATGCCAATCACTCCGTTTGCAAAGCGCAGCACTGCCGAGAGCATGTCTTCGTGGGAGCGATGCAGGTGGCGGTGCAGTTCGACGTGCATGCGGCTGATCTGCGAGCCAAGCAGATAGTTGAGAATATCCATCTCGTGGGTGGCAAGGTCAATCGCAACGCCAACGTCCATGATCCGGGCCGGGAAGGGACCCACCCGGCGGGCGATGATCTGAAAGACGTTCCCGAGCTCGTGGTCGCCGATCTGCTCCTTGAGCGCGATGAGTGCGGGATTGAAGCGCTCGACGTGACCCACAGTGAGCAGGACCCCGCTGCGGTGCGCCGCCTCGACCAGGGCCTGTCCGTCGGCCACGCTGGCGGCGATCGGCTTCTCGATCAACAGGGCTACACCATGGTCGATGACCTCGCGCGCGACCGCGTAGTGGTGTTTGGTCGGCACGACGATCGACACCAGGTCGAGATGCTCCTGATTGAGCATCTGGCGAAAGTCGGTATAGGCGTGGCAGCGGTACATTGCGCCGACGCGTGTCGCGGTGGCTGGATCCGTGTCGCTGATCGCGGCGAGTTCGACGCCCTCCATGCTTGCGTAGACGCGGGCGTGGTTGCGGCCCATACTGCCGACACCGATGACCCCGGCGCGAAGTGGCGCGTGCATAGCGGTTCCTCCTGACCTTCCTAGACAGCACCCTGGCCTGAGATGACCACGGCGATGGTACGGTAGATAATGTACAGGTCGAGCCAGATCGAGTAGTTGCGGATGTAGTGCATATCCAGGCGCACCCGCTCGTCATAGCCCAGGGTGCTGCGCCCGCTGATCTGCCAGAGGCCGGTGAGCCCGGGTCGCACGGTGACCAGGTTGTGGCGCCAGCGCCCGAAGTGGCGCAGTTCGTCCACCGTGATCATGCGCGGGCCGACCAGGCTCATCTGGCCGAGCAGCACATTCACCAGTTGGGGTAGTTCGTCAATGCTGGTGCGGCGCAGGAAACGCCCGAGTGGCGTGATCCGCGGGTCATCCTGCAGCTTGCCGCTCTCGCTCAGCTCCTGGCGGAGCTCGGGGGTAAGCAGGGCATCGCCATCGACACGCATCGTGCGGAACTTGAAGGCGTCGAAGGTACGGTTGCCCACGCCCACCACTCGCCGGCGGTAGATCACCGGCCCGGGGCTGTCGAGACGCACCAGCAGCGCGACGAGAGCCAGCAGCGGGCTCAGCACGATCAGACCGATCAGCGCGCCGCCGCGGTCGATCAACGCCTTACCGAAGGCATGGGGACCGGTGATGCGCGTCTTGTTGAGCCCAAGCAGCGGGACCGAGCCCTGCTCGCGCACCTGCACCCCGACGGTGAGCAGCTCGAAGAGCCCTGGCGCCAGCGCAACATCGAGGCGACGCAGCGCATCCATCGCGCCATAGACCGCGGGCAGGCGCTCGCGCACCATCTCGGTGTCGGCGATGATCGCGCTGTCGACACCGGCGTGGATGACAATCGCCTCAAAGGCGGTGACCGGGCCGAGCACCGGTGTTCCGGGCAAAACCTCGGTGCCCGGCGGCAGCCTATCGTCGATGAAGCCAACGACGCGGACGCCAGCCCTGATCGCGGAGTTGAGTTGCGCCGCCACCGCCCTGCCCTCGGGGTTCGCCCCGAGGATCACCGTGCGTTGGACGAGGTGGCCGTGCTGGCGGAGCATGTAGACGATGCGCCGGGCAGTGAAGCGCCAGCCGATCGCCAGGACCGCGACACAGGCCCAGGCGAGGAGCAGCCAGCCGCGAGCGATCACAAAGTTGGGCTCCAGGAAGGTCAGCACAATCACCAGCAACAGGCCAAAGGTGCAGGCGTTGAAGATGCGCGCATACTCGGTCGTGCCGCCAAACAACAGCCGTGGATTGTACAGACCGTAGAGCCCGAAGAGCGCCACCCAGCATGGCACCAGCAGACCGATCAGCGTCATGTAGAAACCAATGCGCGCGTCACCGGCGTAAAAGAACGCCCAGTCGGTGAAGAAGCGCAGCAGGTAGGCCAGCACGAACCCCCCGGCCACGCAGAGAGCGTCGCCGACCGCAAGGCCGATGATGGTCCAGCGCCAGGCGGTGCGGCGTCCATCTGCGGCCTGGCGAACCTGCCCGCTGGCGATGTCAAGCAACTGGTTGTTCATAGCGGTATCCTGACCATCTCAGAATGGCGCTCAGGCACTGGATAGTGCGGGAGCAGGGTGGTCTGTATGCCCGATGTTTCCGGTCACCACCGTTGCGGCGACCTGGTGGGCGAAGCTGCACACCGACTCGCCGTTGGTGAGCTGCGGGTAGATCTGGCTGGTATTGGCCAGGTAGAGCCCGCGCACCGCGCTGCGGACGGAGGGAATGCGGTCGGTCAACCCGACCGGGTGTAATGGCTCGACATAACGCTCGCGACCAACGCGCACCGCCGCGATCTCCTCATCGCGCAGGTCCGGGAACATCTGGCGCAGATAGCTCAGAAATATTGGGCGGAGCTGTTCGTCGGGCATGGTGGCGAAGGGGCTGCCCGCACACAGTGGCGAAAGCCGCCTCAAAGCGCTCGACCTGCGGCCCCTGGGCGAGCCTGCCCGAGCGCAGGACAGCGAGCACCGCCTCCTCTTCCTCGGGACCGATCTGCGGGCGTGCCATCGCAATCATGTCAGTATCCTCCCACGCTCTTGGCAACCAGGGCATAGGATGGCTGTGGTTGAACCTCCAGCACGCTCTCTTCGATGCGCAGGCCCATGGCGACGGCCAGGGCGTGACAGATCGTGCTGTGCACATCCTCTACCGCCGGCATATGGTGGGTATCGACGTGGAGGCTAATCCGGGCCAGGCCGGCCAGCTGGCCGCCATCGAAGCCGGTGATGCCAACCGTGGTGGCCCCCTGGGCATTGGCCCAGGCAACAGCCTGGAGAACATTCGGCGAGTTGCCGCTGCCCGAGATCGCGAACAGCAGGTCGCCCGGGCGGTAGTGGGTCATCAGCTGTTCGACGAACACATTCGCATAGCCATTGTCATTGGAGAGCGCGGTCATCACCGGAACATTGTCGGTCAGCGCCAGGGCGCGCACGCGGCGGGCCCCGGGCCGGACCGTCCACTTCGTCAGATCACAGGCAAAGTGCGAGGCCGTCGCGGCGCTGCCGCCATTGCCACAGACGATGATCGTACCGTCCCGGGCGTAGGTGCTCCACAGGGCGTCGTCAATGGTTGTCAATGACTCCTGCGGTATCTGTTGGAGGGCTTGCGAGACGAGGCTGAGATACCAGTTGAGCGGGTTCATACACGTGGTGCTCCATATGTTCCTGAGAGAACAAGACAGACTGACGGCCTGCTGCAGTTATCGCTGAATTCGCAGACAACGAAGCCCTGAGAGTAGTGTGTGCCACTACTCCTGGCGATTGTTACCTTGCTAGCTGGTTATCGAGTGGGGTATTGTTGGGCCCGGTGCGATGACCTTACGACCTGGCGACCAGCAACATACCGAGACAGATGACTAACACCCCCCCCAGCCGTAGCGGCGATATCTCTTCGCGCAACACCAGCCAGGCAATTGCCAGTACCAGCACCTGCGTGAGGCTGAGCGATGGATATGCCACACTCAGATCTAAACGCGAGAGGGTGATAAGCCAGAAGAACATTGCCAGAGCATACATGAACAGACCACCGATGATATACGGTGAGGTGACGATCTGCAGAACAATGCCCGGCAGGCTATCAACGCTGATCCGCAGTGGACCGATCTGGGTCATTCCGACCTTGAGCACCGCCTGACCAACGACGTTGAGCAAGAGCGCGATCAGGACAACCGCGACCGTGCTGTACGCAATAGCTCTAGGTAACTTGCTGCTCGCGTGCACCTCGTTGGCCGTCATCACGGGTGACAGGTCTCGTTGTTCCACCTGCTGCATCGCTCCTCCTCGTCAGTCGGCTTTACCCGGAACCGGCAATGCCTCGCTTCGTTGCATCCACTGTTCGCCGCGCAGCCGACGTTCGATGAGCCTGGCCATGTAGCGCAGGTGGGTTTTGGTAATGCGCACGATCTTCGCCTTGGAGGTACCTGTCTGACGGACCTGGAGCACCGTTGGGAATTCGGCGATCCGATAGCCCGCCAGCATCGCCTCGACCAGTAGCTGGGTAACCATCAAGAAGCCGTTATCGGTGAGGCGGGGATGAATGCGCTCAATCACCTCGCGTCGATAGGCCCGGAACAGAGCGGTATAGGTATGGATGCGCCAATCGAGGAGCATCCGGTAGAGCAGTGACGCGCCTTTGCTGATGAAGATGCGGTAGGCGGGAACATTCGCTACGCCGCCCTGGGGATGGTAGGGCGACGCCGTCACCACATCGACGCCTGACTGCAGATGGTCGAGCAAGGCGGGGATCTGGACAAACGGGTATGTGCCGTCGCTGTCGGTCATGACAATGATCGCCCCGCTGGCGTGCTCGAGGCCGGTGCGGAGTGCCGCACCGAGCCCGCGATTCTGTGCATGGCGGGCGATCGTGACTGCAGGTAGGTCGTGGAAGGTCGCCTCGAGTAGATCTCCGGTACCATCCACGCTGCCATCATCAACCAGCACGAGCTCCACCTTACCGTGTTGCCGCAGTTCAGGAAGGACAGCGCTGAGCCGCGCGTGCATCTCCGCAATACCCGACGCCTCGTTGTAGCAGGGAATGATGATCGACAGGTTGCACTGGGCTGTCATGCGGCTGCCCTCCTGATTGCCCGGTAATTCATCCCGGATGAACTGGCCATGACCTGCCAACCCGGGCGTCCGTAGCGCGTGATCGTCATAGGGGTTTCTGCTTGTAGTATCGGGGCGGCGCATAAAGCGCTTCTAAATCCCCTCGCGAAGCGAGTTGACAATCCATTTAGAGCTGCCAACAGGCTACGAGGCGGCAACGAGCAGCATCCCCGCACAGATCAGCAGCACCCCCCCTGCCCGCAGCGGGCTCACGCGCTCGCGCAGGACGAGCCAGCCTACCAGGAAGAGCAGGACATGGCTCAGGGTGGCAAAGGGATAGGCCATGCTTAACTCGATGCGCGATAGCGTGACCAGCCAGAAGAAGGTGCCAAGGCCATAGACCAGGAGACCGCCGATCACGAGCGGTGAACGGACGATCTGCCAGACCGCCGCCGGGATCCCTGGCCCGCGCAGGCTTACCGGTCCGAGGCGATTCATGCCATACTTCAGCATTGTCTGGCTGAAGATACCCATCACGGTGGCAAGCAGGATCAACATCCAGGTACTCATGGCGCTCCTTTCTGGCTTGTCTCTCGCTTCGCGCCGTTATCAGGCTCCCACCGTCTGCCTGGCCATAGCGTAAACCTGCTCCAGGAGGCGTACGCTGCCATCCCAGCTGTGGTGGCGCTCCACGTAGGCGCGCCCGGCCTGGCCCTGGCTTGCGGCGCGTCCCGGGTCGTCAATCAACTCCACAATGCGGTCGGCGTAGCTCTGGGCATCGTCGGCTATCTGCAGTTCAACTCCGGGCCGCGCGTTCAGCGCCAGCGTCGCCTGGCGCGCCGCCACCACCGGGGTGCCCATCGCCATAGCTTCCAGCACCTTGTTTTGCACTCCGACACCGTAGCGCAGCGGCGCCACCGCGACGCTTGCCTGCGCAAGCTGTGGGCGCAGGTCCGGGACGTAGCCGGTCACGGCGATCCGTGGATCGCGTGCGTAGGCACGCAGCTTCGGGCCAGGATGCGCACCCGCGATTACCGCCCGCGCCGCGGGCCGTTGCTGCCAGACCAGGGGCATGATCTCCTGGAGCAGGAAGAGTGCGGCTGCCTCGTTGGCGTGGTAGCTCATCTTGCCGCTGAAGATGATGCTGGCCGGGTCACGCGCGGTTTGTGGCGGTTGGAAGTATGTGCAGTCGACGCCGTTCGGCACGACGGTGATCTGGGTGCCGGCTGGCTCGCCAAACGCGGCCCGGAGGGTCTGCAGCGCCCAGCAGTCCTCCGGCGATGTGACCACCACCTGGGCGAAGCTGCGCCCGTAGGCCGCCTCGTAGCGCCGGGTACGGGCCAGGTCGATCAGCGCCATGGCTCTGGCGGCCAGGACAGGGCTGTGACGCACGGTTCGCTCAAAGAGCAGGCTGATGCTATCGACGGCGTCGAGCACCAGTGGTGGCGTAGCGGGCAGGCCGGCGGCGGCGGCTCGTGCTACTTCGGCGCCCCGCAGGTGCTCGATGTGCACGACATCGAAGCCGCCGCCGGCTATGACTTCGCGCACTGCTGCAATCAGCGCCGGGCTCAGGCAGTGGGCCGCCTGCAGCGGGAGCGACCCGGGCAGGGCGCGCAGGTAGGCTTGCAGCGTAGCGCCGCGCCCGTGCGGTACAGCCACGACAGTGCACAGCCGCCGTAGCGTTTCCAGTGAGTCATCATCGGCCGGCCCGCTCAGCGGGCAGACCAGCGTGACGGTGTGGCCACGGGCGGCGAGGGCGCGCAGCAGTTGGAAGGGCCGCACCCGGATCGGTGAGGGCACATAGGGCGCTACGAAGAGGAGGCGTAGCCCACCCCGAGGCCGGTCGGCGCACACGAGACCGGGGATCGCCGGGGCGGCGCTCATCGCAGCACCACTGGCGCAACCGCTCCGCGAGCCTCACCGTGGGCCAGCGCGGCAACATAGGCGTCCTCGACGGCAGGATTGACCACCCGCCAGTCGTAGCGCTGCGCGGCCACCTGCCGCCCGGCGGCGGCCAGGCGCTGGCCCAGCGCCGGGTCGCGTAGGAGACGCACCAGGGCATCGGCGAAGGCCGCGGGCGTGTCGCCGACCAGCAGGTGCTCGCCCGGGGTCAGGTCGATGCCCTCGTAGCCGATCGTTGTCGAGACGATCGGCAGGCCGCGTGCAAGGGCCTCGAGGATCTTCACGCGCATGCCGCCGCCGGCGCGCACCGGCACGATCAGCGCCGCGGTTTGCTCCAGGTAGGGCCGCGGATCCTCGACGTAGCCGGTCACCGTGATGCTCGGGTCCACGGCGACCAGGCGGCGCACCGCCGCCGGTGGCCACGCGCCGACGACGGCGAAATTCGCCTCCGGCACGTCGCGCTTGACCAGCGGATAGACCTCGTTGGCGAACCACAGCACGCCGTCGACGTTCGGCGGCCAGAACATGGTCGCCATACTGAGGATGGTGCGCGGCGCGGCGACCCGCGGCACCGCTGCTTCACCTCGCGCATCCACGGCGATCGGAATGACCGCCGTCGGCGGCAGCCTGGTCCCGGCCTCGGCAGCAGCCAGTTCGAGAAAGCGCAGGTCCGGTGCGCTGACCGCCAGCAGAGCATCGAAGCGGGCGCAGATACGGGCCTCATAGCGCCGCAGCCGCCGTGCCTCCAGTTCGAGGAAGAGCCGCTTCGGCAGCGGCCCGCCGTGGCGGGCCATCCGGGCGACGATCGTCCAGACGGCGTTGTGCTCGTCCAGCACGCGCGTACCAGGCAGATCGACCGCGAACTGGGCCATGTTCAACTGGTCGGCGTGGATGATGTCGAACGGCTCGCGGCTGGTGAGCTCGGCGAGCAGGGCCCGCAGCTCGGGCGAGGCGTCGCGGCGCATAATGAACGAGTCACCAGCCAGCAGGCTGCAGGCGAGGTAGCCGGCGTCGCGCCAGCGCGAGCGCCGGAAGGGCACGGTGTAGACGGCCTTGCAGAGACCGCGCAGGCGCTCGGCGTGGGCCCGCTCCTGCGCGGAGCGCACCAGCGAGACCAGCGTGACCTCGTGGTGACGGCCGAGGTACTGGAGCAGGTTGTAGGTCTTGACCTTGGGGCCGCTATCGGGCGGGTAGGGCGCCACCAGGGTCAACATCAAGATGCGCATGGGGCTCGTTCCTCAGACCATATCTTCCTTCTGCAAGGTACCGGTGAGCCCAACGGCCGTTGACTGGTGTGCAGCGCGACGACCGGGCACAACCAGGATCAGCGTGGTCAGGGCCAGCGCCACCACGAGGAGCGGCACAATGCTCAGCGGCCCGGCGAGGCCGAGGGCCATGCCCAGGTTGCGCGCAATGTCCCCCGCGGTCCAGGCTGGCAACACATAGCCGGTCCAGGTGTTGCAGGATCATGCTTGGCCTGACGCCGATCGTCAGCCGAAGGTAGCGAACGTCTTCGCTGCTGATGTGGGCATACACGCTTTTCTGCACCAGGATCTTCGTCACGTGCAGGTGGGATCTCTCATTGGACCAGGTGGGCTTTCAAGCTCGATTGAGCACTACGACCACAACAGCGGGAGGGTGAAAGTGAAAAAATGCTCAACCTACGCCGGCACTATCGAAAGGTCAAAACATAAACTTCGTTTACGTCAACGGTCCCTGTCCCCAGCGGCATGCCAGAAAATCGATTGCACCGCGGATCATTGCATCACGATGGTCACGGCGATCCCGCCACTTTGGTCGAACAGAATAGCTGACGATCGTCCGGAGTTTCTGACCTGTCGTGACAAACCATGCCGCGAGGGGGGCGCCGTGTTTGCGCATAAGGAGTAGATGATTGCGCGTATCGTAGTAGCTCACCGAGGGTTTTGGGCGATAATTACGCTGAACCCCTTTGTGCCAGAGTTGTGCCGCCGGCTCGACAAGAACGCGCCAGCCGGCCCGTTGGGCGCGGATGCACCATTCAGTCTCTTCCCAGTAGTAGAAGAAGCGTTCATCGAACATGCCGATTTGTTCAATAACTGCCCGTCGAACCATTATGGCGCAACCGGAAACCCAATCGACCTGGAACGGTGTAGCGGGCGCGGCTTTGCAAGGTGCGTTTTGCAGGTGATGCCACGCTTGCCATCGAACATTCATGCGGCCACCGGCAGATTGGATTATCTCAGGCTCGCTGTAGTGCAAGATAAGGGGGCCGACGATGCCGATCTGGGGATCGGCTTCGCCAGCGTTCACCATGCGTGCAATACAATCCGGTGCCAGAAGTGTATCTTCATTGAGTACCAACACCCAATGGGCATGAGCGTTCAGCGCTTCTGTAATACCGACATTATTATTTCCGGCATACCCTCGATTCTCGTCAAGCCGGATAACCTGCACGGCAGGGAAGCGTGACTCAATGGCTGCTACTGAACCGTCGGTCGAGGCATTATCCAGCACAATCACTCTCTGACGTTTATATGAATCTGTCTGTGCCAACGAATCAAGACACTCTAACGTATCTTCACGGCGGTTTGTATTCAAAATTACCACGGCGACCAGTGGGTCGTGCATTGGTTGCCCCTCCCGTTCAGTGACCTAATAGCGGCAATTATGTCGAAATATCGACGCTACGTTCCGGAAGCCAGGCCCGTGGAAAGTTCTTCAGAACTTCAATGCTTTCAAATTTACTACTTGCGCGTGCACCGTGGCGATACACCCAATCAGCCATTCGCTCTAGCCCGGCTTCGAGACTCGTTGAAGGCCGCTTCCCGAATATTTGAGCCATTTTCGCGTGTGATGAGTAGGCATTGACTACCTCGTTGCGCGCCGGTAAGTAGGCGATATTAGGCGAAACTCCCATGGCTCGCGCGACAGCGTAAGCGAGATCGCGAACTGAATATGGTTGATCGGCGCCGATGTTAATGATCTGATTTCGCGCATTCGGTGTGCAGATAGCATCGGCCATGATTGGTGCAGCATCACCGATGTAGCTGAATGCGCGAGTTTGGGATCCATCCCCGAAGATCGTCATCGGTATGCCTTGCAGAATCTGATTCATAAAGATTCCGACAACGTTGCGATACTTGTCACCAATATTCTGACGTTCGCCATAGACGTTGTGCGGTCGGAAGATTACGTAATCAAGGCCGAACATCTCGTGCGCCGCCTTGAGATCAAACTCAACGGCCAGTTTAGCTACACCGTAAGGATCCTCTGGTCGGGTTACCGTCTCTTCCGTCATCGGCAATTCAGGGCTAGAGCCGTAGACAGCGATTGACGAAGTAAACACAAACAACTTGACGCTGGCATTAATTGCAGCATTGATCAGGTTCATGCTGCCGATCAAGTTATTCATGTAGTTGTAATGGCGAATAAAATGGCTCAAACCCTCGGCTGCATACGCTGCAAGGTGATAGACGTAGTCGAATTTTTCTCGGAGAAAGAGCTCCTCGATCAGCTCCTTATCGAGAATGCTGCCTTTTACGAACTTAATGCCGTCCACAAGATTGTCAATAAACCCACCGCTCAGATCATCCAGTGCGACAACCCGATGACCGCGCCGAAGAAGCTCTTCGGCGACATGTGAGCCGATAAAACCGGCTCCTCCGGTGACCAGAATGGTGCTCATATACTCCCTTTGCGCTTAGCGCTCCTGTGCTCCAAGTCGGCCGAGGCTGCCACCCATCCACTTCAGGTGGTTGACGCCGATCGTCCAGAGCTGGCCAAGGGTGTCAGGGTTGGCTGCGCCCTTGAGGAAGGTCTTGATCGGCCCGGGCCGCAGTGACCACTCGCGGGCGGCGCGCTTAGCCCAGTACTCGAGATCCTTCGAGCTGAGGTGCGGGTAGTTCAGTACCGTGTGGGAGTACATATCGTAATCCTCCCACTGGTTCATCTGGATCCAGCCATTCTCAACCGCCTCGTAATAGAAGGGCGTGCCCGGGTAGGGCGTGGCAATGTGGAACAGCGCGATATCGACCGGGATGCGTTTGGAGAGGGTGATCGTCTGCTGGATGGTCTCGACCGTCTCGCCGGGCAGGCCGATGATGAAGTAGCCCCAGTTCATGATCCCGGCACGGTGGCTGGCGGCAATCGTCTCCTCGATGCGCTTGACGGTCGTGCCCTTGCGCGCTCGCTTCAGCACCGTCTCGCTGCCGCTCTCCAGGCCCCAGGCGATCATAAAGCAGCCCGCCCGCCGCATCAGTTGCAGCTCCGCCTCGTCAACAAAGTCGACCCGGCTGTTGCAGCTCCAGCGCAACTGCAGACCCTCTTTGATGATCGTATTGCACAGGTCGTAGACAAATTCTTTCTTGACCGTAAAAAGATCGGCTTCGAAGTGGATATGATGCATGCCCATCTCCTTGAGCATGATCATCTCCTGGAGGACGTGCTCGGGGCTGCGGTGGCGCACGCTCGACTGATAGGTGACGTGCTTGATGCAGTAGCGACAGCCGGCCGGGCAGCCGCGGCTGGTCAGCACGAAGGTGTAGGGACCGCCGACGATCGGCACTTTGTACTTGCGCCAGGGCAGCTGGTCGTGGAGCGGGATGGGCAGGCTGTCGAGGTTCTCGATGAAGGGCCGGTCGGAGTTGATCCGCACCTCGCCGTGCTCATCGCGGTAGGCGATGCCGAGGGTCTCGCGCAATGCCCGGGCGATCGTCTGGGGATAGACCCCCAGGAAGCGTCCGCGGGTGGTCAGGTACGAAGCATCGGGGAAGGGCAGTTTGCGCCAGGGCGCGGTCAGGTCGGGATTGCCGACCGGCACCGTCTCGGTCGCCTTTTCCAGTTCCACCTGGCGATCAATCGTCTTGATCACATCAACAATGGTCAACTCGGGCTCGCCGCGCACGACGACGTCCAGCGTCGGGTAGGCCTCGAGGGTCTCACGGCTCATCGGCGTGACGTGGGTGCCGATGGCCATCGTGACGGTGCCGACCGCCTTGCCGACGAAGGTGGTGCGCATATCGTTCGTCAGCGTGGGCGCCGTGGCATGGATGATCATATAGCGCGGCTTTTTCTGCCACATGTACTGCTCGAACGCCTTCCAGTCCATCATCAGGCCGATCGCATCAACCACCTCGACGCTGTAGCCGGCCTCCTTAACCACCGCGCCGATCTGGGCCAGGGCGGTCTGCGGCCAGATGATCCCGTCGCGGGTGCGCCGCCCGACGCGCGCGATGTCACGCAGGAACAGGTCACCGTCAGGTGAAGGTGGGTTGAGCACCAGCACATCGAGTCGCCCGCTGCGCTCGCGCGGCATCTCGACAAAGCGGATCTCACCAGCCCGCTCGTTCGCTTTGGCGGGGGCGACCAGCTTGATCCCGGTCGCCTTGTCGCCGGGGGCGTTGCGCTTCTCGGCGCCGTTGAGCGGCGCTGCCGGCTGACCATTCTGCTCCAACTCGCTCATCGTTCATTACTCCTTGGTCGCGCCAGGGGCGCGGCGTTGGCTTCAGCTTCGTCATCAAGGATCGTCAAGGACCTTGCAGGCCGCAGGTCGTGTGCGGCGGGGGGCGTCGCCGTTGTGGCCTGGCCGTGCCAGGCCGCGATGCTGAGGCGCAGCGACTGCACCAGCAGCCCGAGCCAGCCCAGGGTAAGCACAGTGTGCATCGCAGGCCCGACCAGAACGTGCAACGGCCGGTTCCAATGGGCGATTTCTAAACCAAAGAGAAAGTCTATTGCTGTGTGCAGCTCTGCTGCGATGTGCTTGGCGTATTCATAGAGCAGACCGAGCAGCAAGGCCGTAAGCAACCAGCTCACGTTCAGCCGGGTTGGTCGCACATAGGCCTGGTATCCAAACCAGACGCTGAGGGCCGCCGCAAGCATGATCGGCCAGTTGTGGCTGACCAGGGTGAGCATGTAGCCCAGGACGTAGTGCCACTGGTTCAGGTGGACATCACTCCACTGCTCGAATGCTTGCGCCACCCATGGCCTCCTCAGGCCGCCGCCTCGCTGCGCAGTGCTGGCGCGGGCGTGTGGATCCAGTTCAGGTCGGCCTCGGCTTCCACCTCGCGCCGGCTCAGTTCAGCCAGCACCCGCGCCAGGCTCCAGGCACTCACCAGCTGTACCCCCGTCAGCACCAGCAGCGCACTGACCACTGGCGCGAACCAGGAGGCGGCCAGGGCCGGGTTGGTCAGGTCGAACAGGACGGCTGCCAGGTAGGTGGCGAAGCCGCCGAGGATGGCCAGCAGGCCGAGCCACCAGTAGTGCTTCTCGATGCGGCGGCCGTTGCCGCGGCGCCCGAAGAGCCCCTGGCGGATGGGCCGGCGGTGGAAGAGCGCCACCACGTAGCTGAAGGTTGTCCCGGTGGTGTACAGCGTCACCCCGGCCAGACCCAGCACCAGGGCGCCGAAGAGCATGGGGAAGGACCACTCTGCCTGGCCGGCGATCAGATGGAGCGCGACCTGGCCGCCGGCGATCAGCAGGGCCAGCAGCAGCAGCGCCAGGCCCAGGCCGCCGAAGATGCGCACCGGGTTGTAGGTCAGCGCCGTCCAGACGATCGACCGGGTGAAGCGCAGGCCATCGCGCACGACACTGAGCTTGCTGCGACCGGAGCGCTCTTTGTAGGGAATGGGCGTCTCGACGATGGTGACGCCCTCGTGGAGGGCGCGCGTGCTCATCGCCGGGGTGAAGTCGAGGGTATTGGGCAGGGGATAGATCATCGGCAGCACCGAGCGGCGCAGCACGCGCTGGCCGCTGGCGCTATCGCTGATGCGCACACCGGAGACGAGCGAGAGCATAGTGGCGAAGATCGTATTGCCAACGCGGCGAACCAGCGGCATCTCACTGTGCTCGCCGGCCATGCGGCTGCCGATGACGAGGTCGGCGCCATCGAGCGCGATCCGGCACATACGCGGGAAGTGCTCGGGCGGGTAGGTGCTGTCGGCATCGAGGAAGCCGATCAGTTCGCCCCGGGCGGCGGCAAAGCCCGTCTTCAGCGCGCCGCCGTAGCCGCGGTTCTGCTGGCGAATGAGGCGCACCCGCTCGCCGAAGCCCTGTACGATCGCTGCGGTGCCGTCGCTCGACCCGTCGTCGACGACGATGCACTCCAGGCCGTCGACGCCGGCGGCGGCCAGCTGCGGGCGGATGGCCAGCACACGATCGACGATCGCCGCGATACCGTCCTCTTCGTTGTAGGCGGGAATAACGACCGAGAGCGTTGGCATAGGAACGACTCCTACGGTGGCCCGGCCCGCAGCCGGGGCGCCAGTTCAGTAGACAACCAGTTCGGGCTGCCGCGCCGGCAGCGGGTCGCGGCGCAGGTCACGCACGACGCGGGCCGGATTGCCGACCGCGACACAGTAGTCGGGCACGTCCTTGGTGACCACGGCGCCGGCGCCGACCACCGCGTTGCGCCCGATGCGCACCCCGTCGAGGACGATCGCCCCTGATCCGATCCAGGCGCCGTCGGCGACACTGATCCCCGCCGCGGTGATGCCCTGCTGGCTGATCGGCCGGCTCGTATCCGTGAACACGTGATTGACCGCCAGCAGTTGCACCAGGGTACCTAGGTAGACATCGTCGCCGATGCTGATCCCGCCCTGGCCGCGCAAGATGCAACTCTCGCCGATCAGCGAGCGCGCGCCGATGCGGATCCCGGCATGGGGCAGGGCACGGAAGTTGTAGACGTGCAGAATGGCATTCTTCATCACCAGGCTGCCCGGGCCGATGCTGATCCCTGCGGGGCAGGCATGCAGGTAGCTGCCGTGGTCCAGGTAGACTCCCTGGCCCAGGCGCACATTGTCAGCAAAGCGGATGCGCACGCCATCCTCGATCGCGGCCATGCCGTCCATCTGCAGGATGGTGCGGTAAGCCAGCCCGCGCAGCCCGACCCCGACGATGCTCGGCACCCAGCCCAGGGCGGCCTGGAGGACCTGTTCGGCGACGTAACGCGGCAGCGAGGTCGCCTGCCGCGCGAGGTAGAGGCTGAGCTGTTCACGCATCGTCTTCCACCCTCGGGCCACACCCGAGAATCTTGATCCCTATTTCGCAGCAGCGGGATAGGAATACAATAGACGAGCGCTCTAACGGTCAGCTAAATCGGGTCTGACAGGCGCTGACAGTCTTGTTACAGCGTTACGCGACGCGCCGGGTACTGACCAGATCTGCCAGTGCGGCGACCGCCCGCTCGGCAGCGCCAGCACGAACCGGGGCCGGAGCCGCGCGCAGACGCTCGAGGGCCGGCGGAGCCAGCCATTCACGGGCGCCGGCCAGGATCGAGGCGTAGCTCTCAGACCCTAAGGAGCGGGAGGAAGCTTTTCGGCCCCTGTATTTGGTCGGTGCGCTGGTAGAGATACAACACTGCGTCGCCACTGAACGGTGCAGGGAATGTGCGGTTACCGCCACCGGTTGTGGTGGTGCCGGCGATCATCTGGCCAGTTTCGGGATTGAACCACTCGACGTTGATCCTACCTGATGCGCCGGAAAGATCGACGGTCACCGAGCCACCCTCGGGTAAATACACGAGGTACTCCGCTCCCCTTGCTGCAGGGTTGGCGAGGCAGTAGCCGCTCGATGCAAGCTGAGGATGCGGGGTCATTGCGGCGAGATTCATGCGACTGGCAAAGGAGCGTGTGTAGCCCAGATTACGTCTGAGACTGACGTCGTTAGGGTTATTGAGGTTGTAGCCGCCGCCTTCGAGCTTGTATGAGTCATCGTACTGATCCATGAAGAGGGGATTCTCGCCCATGGTGAAGCTTTTCCATACCCACGCCCGGTTGCCACAGATACCACAAAGATGATCGGTGTCGGCGATAATGACCTTGGCTCCGCTTGCGGGGGGGCGCTGTTCAATGCTTCCGCTTGGCGAGATCCAATCGGCGGTGCTATTGAAAAGTGCGTCATTGTTCCCATCAGGCCACTCGTAGGTCATGCCTACGGGGTGTTGCTGAGGCTTCTGGGCCTCATAACTCTTGATTAACTCGATCATATGCTGCTGCCAAGCGTCCGAGCCCCCACGGCTTTCGTTGCTGATCTCATACAACACGTTATCAAGATCATTCACTGTATCAATCACTTTGCGCACATAGACTTCCTGAAGCCTAGTGATTGCAGCGACTGCTAGCGTGTGCGTTTCGGTTCCGCTGTTATCGTTATTTACATCGCCATCGATACCATTGATGTTATTCGAGCTATTGAAGGGATGACTTGCCCAGGGATTGCCTTGTCCAAAAGACATCTTAGGGTAATCCACACTCCAGCCATTAAAAAGCATTACCGAAACGTATATTCCGCGGGACTGCGCAGCGATCACACGCTGTCTCAGGCGGTCGAAATATGCCTGGTTAAACTTTGTCAGGTCGAACTTCGGCTGGCCGTCGAGCGCGTTCCCAGGGCCGGTCCGCTGGTAGGGCAGGGGTGAAAAGTTATACGGCACGGGCCACTCAAGCACCTGATCCGGCTGCTCCCAGACCCACAAGCGGAAGAAGTTGTGGTTCTGGGTAACGAGGAAATCTAGCCACTGCTCGTATTGGAAGGTCGAAGGCCTGCCATCAATTGCGATGTCCTGCAGATTCAGCCAGGTATGAGAGCCGGTAAGGTATACCAACTGGCCACGTGCATCGGCAAAATAGCGCGGGTTGGTCGAATGGACACGCAGCGGGCCACTGGTCGCGCCCAAAGGCATCTGAACGATCACGAACTGATACGCCTCCGGCGTTACTGGAACTACCTCAGCCGTTCTGAGACCGAGGCGCACAGTTCGCTCAGCAGCGGCCATGGTCTCAACCGGCTTCTCGCGAATCACCGAGAGCACCCGTCCGGTGCCAAGCGAAATTGTCGCAGCGAGAACGACGATGGCACCCAGCATCATGACGATCGTGCTGAGTTGCCGCCTACGCCCGCCCCACGGCGTTTTCATCAATTGCTCTCCTTTAGAACCGACTGAGGCTAGGGCACACCACACAACACCTTTACCTGACGGATCTGCGCACGAACGCAAAGCACTCGGTGGTTCCCGGCTCCATCGGTACAAGAAAACTTCCTGCGAACGCAAAGCCCCGACGCTCAAAGAACTCGATCGTGAACTGCCGTGGCATGAGTGCCGGATAGTGCTGGTAGCCGAAGCCTGTCTCGATCCAGCGTGCAAGCGTGGCTTCGTCCAGGCACAACTCGGTCACAATGTCGAAGACGACCCAGCCATCTGGCCGCGTCACGCGTGCCATCTCGCCATAGTAGCGGCAGCTGGTCAATGAGGGCTGCCCAGGCATCACTTTATGGGCTTGCACCAGGTCGAGAGAGGCTGATGGCGTGTGGACGAGACTACTGCCGTCAGCGGGAAGGGCCACGACCTTGTATTGCTCCACCAACCACTGTTCCCAATCTGGTGCAGTCTCATAGATCTCGCAGTAAGAAGGCTTACAAAGACTCAACACCTTTTCGAGGTAGCGTCCAGAACCCGGTCCGATCTCACACATCCGGTCGATACGCCCGCTAAAAACACCGAGTTGGGCCAGTTGGTCGATCGTCCGCTTTGCCGCGCCGGGCTGATTGTAGATGAGCTCAATATAGTCGCCAACGGACATGCCGGTCTTCCTGGCCGCAGCGATCGTCTCCTCGAAGGGGATGTAGTCCCGAAAGTCTGTGAACGGCTTGTTCTTCCTCACAAGCTCGATGTCAGCGAAGCCGAGCAGGTAGTTGATACCGTCTCGAGCCAGGTGCTTGATGTTCTTGCTCACATAACCTCCTCAGACCGGGGCAGGCTCGTCAGCGCAGGATGCTTCTGTCCGTAGAGCGACTCAGCGTACCCTTCGGTAGCATCTCGCATCAGTGGGAACCAAAGAGGGCACGGTACTGCTCATCGAGGGCCTCACGGTAGGCGCGGGTGCGCTCCGCCATTGTGCGCTTGATCTGCTCGCTGTCTGCCTGCATGGCCTGAAAGCGCTCGATGGCCACCTCGGGCTCGAAGCGATCGATAGGCAGGCAGTAGGCTGCCTGGCCCATATCGGCCATCAGGTTGTCGATCTTGGGGTGGTAGGAGAGCGCCAGGACGGGCTTGTTGAGCAACTGGGCGAGCAGCACGCCGTGGAAGCGCGAGGCAATAGCCGCGTCAACCCGGGCGAGATGTGTCATCAAGTCGTCCACCGTCTCAATCTCGGGCACAATGATGCGCGGATCGTCGAGGGGGATACCGTGCTCTGCCAGAATGGCGCGCAGAACGTTGATCGCGCGCAGGTCGTGGACGGCCTCGCCAGTGAAGAGGAGCACGTCGTTGTCACAGTCTAGCAGCCAGCATATCAAGGTAGCCAGCTTGCCGAGGTAAGTCTCGTAGACCACCCGGTCCTGCTCAGGCCATCCCTGGTCTTCGAAATAGACCATCGGGCCGACGGCGACGATGGGCTGCAGCCCACGCTGCTGTGAGGCTGCAGTGTACGGCTCAAGGTCGAGACTGTGGGCCAGATCGGGGTACACCGGACCGAGGTGGCGGCTGCCTATTGAGGCGATCAGGCGGCGCGAGTCGTCGTCGCGAAACGAGCGGTAGTGGCTGAGAGCGAGAGCAGCCCTGATGAACTGACGGCTCAGGGGGTGATCGATTGGTCCGGCGCCGACACTGACAAAGCAGACACGGGCGCCGCGCAGGCGGGCGATTAGAGCCCAGAGCAGCATTGTGTAGGGATGGTGCCAGGGGCCATGCCAGTAGTCGTCGAGTTGGCCGCCACCTGAGAAGAGAAAGTAATCCATCGCAATAACCGTCGTCGACGCGTCCAGGACGGAGAGTATCTCGAGAGGCAGGGCGAGCGCAAGCTTGCCGACCAGCCGCTCGAAGGGCGCACTCGAGTCGCGGAAGCGGTCGGCCAAACGGTTGAGGGTGAATAGATAGACGGCATTATTGCGCGGCTTCATCCAGCGTGTTTCTGAGAACCGGCTGATCGGGTACGTCGGGATGCAGTGCCGGCGCTCCGTGTCCTCGGGGTTCAGCGAGAAGCCGATGATCTGGACGTCTGGCACGAAGCGGTGGATATTCTGGATCATCGCCTGCTGAATCGCGGCGTCGCCGAGGTTACCAAAGCCAAACGGGCCAAGTAGCCCGATGCGGGTAACTCGGCCTCTGACCTGTGCAGTGGGGGGTAGTGTCGCGAGTGTCACTGGTAGTGCGCTTTCCGTGAGAGCTTCCGTGGCAGGATCGGAAGTGCCTGGGCACCCTTGCGGAGCAGAGCAGTGCCCGCAAGAACCAAATCTTTGCCGAGTTTACGCCAGCGACGCTCTTCCGTAACCCACTGCGCCATATAGGCGTAGCATTCAAGCTTCACCTGGAGAGCTACGGGTGCCCTAGTGATAACCTCCATGTAGTGGAGTAGCTGCGACCAGTAGGGGAGCGTAATCCGCTCGCGGTTTCGCTCATCGAACCAAAGCATGCGTTGGCGCCACTCTGGAAAGACCGCCGTCGACATCTCCTCGTGATGGCGCTGGTAGAAAAGAACCTCCGGGACATGCACGAAGTGGCCGTGCAGCGCGAGATTGGCTAGAAACGTCCGGTCAGAGTCGGTGTAGTTGCGCTGTAGCCCGGTCACACGCAGCGTTGATGAGCGTATCAAACCGTAGGTTGCCTCACAACGATGGCTCAGTGAGGCCATCTCGCGGAATCGGAGCGCCGGATCTTGCGAAAGCGCAAGACGCTGCGAGAAACTCCGCCAGGGCTGGCCCTTCGCATTGATAGCCACGACATCGAAAAAGCAGAGCACGGCTCCCGGGTCGGCTTCGAGAGCAGCCACGCAGCGCTCAAGCAGGGTCAAGGCAAGGACGTCGTCGTGAGCGGCCCAGCGGAAGTATTTACCCCTGGCGTATTTGAAGGTCAAGTTTTCGTTGTTCGCCCCACCAATATTGGTGACATTGCGGTAGTAACGCACCCGCGAGTCAGCCGCGGCGTAGCGGCGGCAAATCTGCGCCGTCCGATCTGTCGATGCATTGTCTGAGATGATCAACTCGAAGTTGCGGTAAGTCTGGGAGAGTATCGAGTCGATTGCTTCTTCCAGATAATCTTCGCCGTTATACACGGCAAGCCCGATACTTACCAACGGCGAGCTGGCGGTCTGGTCCATGACGGGTAACCTCATCATAGTTAGGTGGGCAACTCTACCTGTGTTCGTTGGCGCGGCACCGGCTGCGATGCGGCAATTTCGTCATCGGGACGGCCCTCGTCAGCAAGCAGGAGGATGTGGGCACGAGCGAGCTTGCGGGCCGCCAGAGTACCTTTTTTAAGCAGGTCGCAGAGCGTGTGGCGTTCCTCATCAGTCAGGGTGACGATGTACCGTTTCGCTGGCATGGCTGGCTCCTCTAGGGTGACTGCTACGCGCAGCATACCAGAGCAGGCCATGTCCATCAACTTCACCGTGTCAGACCACTAGGGCATGGCAGACGGTGCTGTGTACATCTTCCACCTGGGTTATCACATGCTTAGCCGGAGCAACTCATTATTGCGAGGCCGGCTAACATGACTCTAAACGCAGTACGATGCCGATTGAAAATGTGTTTAGTGCAGCAGTTGCTGTACGCGCTCGAGTAGGGTCAGAAACAGCACGCGCATCGTTCGCCTCGCTCGGTGGCCAGGGCCGCACACGGTAGATCGTCACACTGTCTCGGTTAAAGACTGCCTCGAACAGGGGCGAGTCTGCGGGCGAGTAAGCTCCCAGGCTCCGCTCTTCGGGGCCATAAAGGACGTAGTTGACCTGAAACTGATCGAGCAACGCCAGGCGCTCCTCGTCCGGCCTGCCGACGTCAAAGAAGGCCTGTACCCGCTCACGCTTGTCGAAAAAAGCCACCGTCTGGGCCCAGTGACCCAGAAATGTGCGACCATCGCTATACACAGGCACGAACTGGCCAAGTTTTAGCCCGCTCAATACTACAGTATCACGATCAGCATGCGTGGCGAGCCATTCCAGGGCTTCCTGCTCTTCACCGGAGAGATAGTATGGCTCTTCGAAACGGCTCAACTCAGTGATGCGCCATACGGTGAGGTACAGGTTCGTCGGTATAACCGCGAGGACGATGAGTAAAGGCAGAGCTTGCGCCAGGTGGGACGCTCGATTCGCAAGTGTGGGTTTGAACTGGCGATAGACCGCTCGTGCAGCGAGTAGGGCGACGGGAACCTGCCAGCTGTTGAGCATATGAATCTGAAAATCTGTGGGCACATACAGGAGCAGGTAGCCAACACCGAACCAGGTCCAAAGGAACAGGTTGCGGTTATCGGCCGGGAGCAGGCCCGCCCAGCCGCGCACTCTGAGCGTCCCAACCAGGTGCAGGCCGAGGCTCACGAGGGTGAGGATCAGTGGCAACCCCATCAAGATCACGAGGTGAGGCGGCGGCGGCGTGTACACGCCAGCATTCCCGAACTGGGCCAGCACCGCCCGCCAGAGCGGGTCACGGCTGGTCAGCAGCGTGAAGTAAAGCGCCGGAGGCATGGCAAGACAGCCGATCAGGGCCAGGGAAAATCCGCCAAACCAGGGAATGCGCCGGTCGCGCAGGGCGACGAGCGCGAGGAAACAGGCTGGGACAATCCCGATGATGAAGAGATCATAGGCGTGCTGGAGAGTCAGGCTCAGAGCCAGTGCGGCGACCGCTAATGCAAGTGGCCAGGAGCGCATCTCGAGGGCACGCAGGTAGTACCAGAAGATGGCCATGACCAAGGAGCAGGCGATCACAAAGTGCGGGAAGGCCATGATTGAGAAAAACGTGTTTGGCTCGCCGACATACAGATCGAGCGGGAAGCGCACGTCCGACAGACCACGCATGTGCTTCTCTACCACCCAGATCCATCCGAGGCCGGAGCCGAGCACCACCAGTGTGTAGGCCAGCCACTGCTCGCCGCCGCCACGCGTGAACAGGCGGCAGACAGGCGCCAGTACCAGCAGCAGTGAAGCGGCAGCTACGAGCCGCACGCCCTGGAAAAGCGCTGGCACACTCCAGCCTGTAAATGCTTCAATTCGGCCGACGATAAGCCAGAGTAGGTTGAACAGGGCCGGGACGTTTGGTTCAGGCGTCATGCGATTGGCGACCAGCCAGTCGGTACGATGGTCACGAAGCCACGAGAAGTACTGCACATGATCGGCCAGATTAAACACGATGCCTTGAAAGCGCCGATCTGGTGGGCTGACCAGATAAGCGAACAAGTATGGCAGCGAGGTCGCCGCCATGATCACAACAAAAAAGACAGTGACTATGCGCAGATCGTGCCACCACGGCAGTGCGACCTCGCGCACGACATTATCGGTATACCGCTCGTTGTGAGATCGCACTGGCGCCTGCGACTCGATCATCGGTCCTTGCTCTTTCCGTGCTACAGAAGCTGCTTAGCGTGACGCGATAACGACACCGTTGGGGCTCAGGATGGCACGCTGGTCAGGTGACCAGGTGACGTAGTGCAGCACCGCGCCCGAAGGCAGATGTAGCTCGCTAACATCGGAGATCAGCTTACCAGTGGCTGCCCAGCTCACATCATCAAACCAGACGAGAGTCGTCACGCCGTCCTGCAGGGCGATGGGACGTAACTCCTGCTGTGAATCGACGCGTATCTGCTGGTAGCCAGCGAGGTAATATGTCGGATGATAATAGTCGATGCCTCCCGCAATGATCGCCGTAGTAGCTGGCTGGAAGCGGGCCTGGATCGCCGCGAACCGCTCGCCCAGATGATGGTCCCGCTCAACGAGAGCCGTGCGCACGGGCGCCTGCAGGGGGAGGCGATTCGAACCGAACAGCGATGCTGGGGCCAGCAGGAAAAATGCCAGGTTCGTCAGCACAAGCACGCTTGTGATCTGAAAGACGGGCTGTTGCACCCCATTCCGGGCGACGCTCTTCCCAATAGCCACGACTGACATAGCGGTCAAGATGACAACTGCGGGCAGAAAGGTAAAGATGTGGCCGTGCTGCCTGATGTGAAACAGCAGGTAGAAGCTGACGGAGGGCAGAATCCAGAGAGCGAAGAACCACGTGCGGCGATCGCGGATCAGAGCTCGTACCCTACGTAGGGCGAGGATGGTACCGGCGGCGAGGGCCACCGCGCCAAGTAGCAGGCCGTAGACAAGGTAGATGGCCATACGCCCACCGTTGAGCACGAGTTGAGAGGCTACGGCAAAAGAAGACTCACCTGCCAGGGCTGCGCTTTGCGCCCCAACTGAGGCGAGGTAGCCGTTAACCCCCCCGGAAAGCTTGGCCATTGGCAGTGTCCAGGCGAGGACCACGCCGCTGAGCACGGCCAGGCTGCCCAGACGCCTGGGCCAACTGAGCGGGACGACACTGCAAAGCCATAGGGGGAGGAGGAACACCACGTCGTTCTGGCGTACCCCGCCGATCAGTCCCAGCAATGCGGCTGACCAGAGCCAGATCCTGTGGTTTCCCGACAGCTGTACATAGCAGAGCACCGCCACGGCGGTTACGAGAAGGAACTCGAGCGCATAGGTAAGGGCGATGACGCTGTAGAACCAGTGGAGCGGGCTGCTTACGGTCAACAGGGCGGCTACGAACGCTGTGGGCCGGCCGGCAATGATCAGGCCGAGCAGGTAGATCGCGCAAACCCCCAGAACCCCACCGGCAAGGCTGATCCAGACGAAACTGGCGTTAGCCTCACCTGCAATCGGCAGGACCAGCTTACCAAGCAGCGAATACAGCACATAGCCAGGCGGGTGCGGCTGGTGCATGCGCACGTCATAGTGGGCCAGGCTGGCTGCAAAGTTGAGCGAGTCCCAGTGGAATAGGTACACACTTCGCAGTGGCAGCCGAGAGGCTAGGCTGGCCGTCGCCAGCAGACTGAGCGTCAGCAAGTCAATACGCTGTAGCTTCATCACGTGTTGCCGTAGGTGCCGTTTCGATCGAAGCCTCGCGCAGGTCTGAAGGTGACCGTAGCTGCCATAAGAGCAGCGCAACCATTGCGGCCAGGAATAACATAAGCGGAAGGAGGCTGAGCCACCCGCGCAGGCCAGCGATCATCCCTAGGTTGCGCGCAATATCACCCGCTAGCAGGCGGGGCAGTGAGTACTGCCACAAGGGCTGCTGCGACCAGTCCGGGAAGGACTGCCCGCCCGTCGTCTGTGCCCAGATCACACCAAGGGACCAGAGGCTCAGAACGGCGATCAGCACCCGGCCCCACAGGAAGGGGAGCCACGTGGCCACAGGCACTCCAACCGCGACGGCCATAAATGGCACCATCGGCAGCAGATAGCGCGGTCCGATTGCGAAACCGCCATGCCACATCACCGACGAGCCGTTGAAAAGGAAAAAGCTGACGACTGCCCACAGGCAGACGCCGAGCTCCAGGAGCCAGCTGCGCTGCCGTGCCCATAGCACGAAGCCGGGGATAGCCAGCAGCAGGATGGGCGAGACGAAAAACAAGCCGCGGAACTGGCTGAACGAGATGCCCCACAGGGCAGGCAGGTTGGGGCCGACCAGGCTGATCAGGCCCTGGCTGTGGATGTCGGTGTACAGAGCTGAGTGGGCGTACCCGATAGGAAGGATCGTTCCGAAGATCGCCAGATCGTAGGCCATCAGTAACAGGCCAGGAGGGAGGCCGCCCGCGACCAGTATCAGCAGAGCCGGGCCAAGCTGCCTGCGTGGCACGCTGGCCAAGGTATAGCCGAACACGGTGACCGCAATCAGAGCGGTCGGATACTCGCTAATCACTGCGTAGCCGAGCATAATGCCCGTAAGGGCCAGCCAGCCGGGCCGCAGGCCCCGCCGGGCAACGCAGAAGGCGACAAAGAACGCGCCGAAGAGCAGCAAGGCGACCAGCTGGTGACCGAAAAACGAGCCGGCGTAGGGAAACGCGCTTGTCGCGAGCCCGTAGAGCAGCGCAGTGAGCAGGCTCGCGGCGTTGTTACGCGTGAGCAGGGCGAGGAACTCGAAGATCAGGACACCGAGGGCCGCAGAAGGCAGGGCCACCGTCACGATCGTGACAAGGTACAGCACGACGGCGTAGTAGACCTTTTCATCCCGCAGGCCAGTGCCCTCGCTATTCAGGGTCGCGCCAAAAGAGTCGCTGGAGGAAAGGCGCCAGATCAGCGATCTGGCAGGCTCAGTATGGAGCACGGGCTTCACAAGGGCATAGACGGGGACAGCAAGAAACGAAAGACCGGGGGCTTTATCACTGTAGACATGATCGTTATACTCAGCGTAATCACCGGTGTTATGATAGTACTTGTCGATGTGCAGCGTACCGTCGTCGACAATCGCCAGCACCAGGTTCAGGCGCGAGTTCTGGTTCCAGTCGGCCCAGCGAGGAAGAAAGTAGATGTTAGCGCCGAACAGTGCGCAGAACAGGATCAGGCGTAGCCTCCACTGGCTCATCGTTTGTCTCCCCGGCTGTTCACGTCAATTCACGGCGCAGCAGCAGACGGACGCGGTACGGCACGCGCAAGGCCACGATCCAGAAGCGAACGTAATCGTCGTACCAGAGGGGTTTGCGAGCGAGCACGGCGGTGCAAAACAGCACGAACAGCCGGATGGTGTGCCAGATATCACTCGCGAACCAGCGCAACGCCATAAGTAGCCGTCCATCAGTTGTCCGGATCATGTGAGAAAGCGCTATCCCATGGCCAATGCGAAAGATATAGTCTTTCGCCAGCCGGTCGGGCGCCACTAGGTGCCGTACATGCGCCTCCGGTAGATAGATCACCTTCCAGTCGGCTTGCTGAACGCGGCCAATAAGCTCGGTTTCTCCTCCGGTCAGCAACTGGCGGCCCACCCGGTCCAGGTCCGGTCGAAAGCCCGAGATCGTTTCGAACAGGCTGCGGCGCAGTGCCATATTGCAGGCGAAGGGAAATTCTGCACAGATCATTACGACGGTTGGCTGCGTATACGGCAGTACGTAGCCGCTTAACAGGCCCTGCAGGTCGCCGGCAAGCCAGGCGGGACGCTCGCGCCCCTGGTAGTCAGGGATCGCCGGCCCGCCTACGCAGCCTACCGAGGGATCGACGAAGCCAACCAGCAGTCGTTCAAGCCAGGCCGGGTTCGCCACCGCATCGTCGTCGAGAAAGCATAGGACGCTCCCTTGCGTCTCCATAAGCGCCCTGTTGCGTGCATATCCCGCGCCCTGCCTGGACTCAACCACGTAGCGCACGCAAAGCTCCGGATGGGCCTCGGCAAACGTCTGCACGACCGTGGCGGTATGGTCCGTGGATGCATTGTCGACGACCAGGATCTCGAACGTCTGTGGGGCGACGGTCTGCTGTGCGAGCGCTGCCAGGCACTTGACTAGATCGTCCGCCCGATTGTATGTCGGAATAATCACGCTAGCGCGAAGCAATTCGTCCATGAAGCATCACTCCTTGGTCCCGTAACGTGCGGACGTACTCATAGATCTTCGTTGTCGCTCGCGCGCAACTCGCCCACGAAAAGGTTGCCGCGTGGTCGATGCCGCGCGCTCGTAGCCGCCCCCGCAGTTCCTCGTCGCCCAACAGACGCGCGAGCCCTTCAGCGAGGGCCACGGGGTCGCGCGTGTCGACAAGCAGGGCCGCATTGCCCACAATCTCAGGGATCGAGGAGTTGTCGCCGGCCAGTATCGGAGCGCCACAGGCCATCGCTTCCAGTAACGGCAGCCCGAACCCTTCGTAGAGCGACGGGAAGGCGAAGACGGTTGCCGCGTTGTAGAGCAGTGCAAGTTCCTCATCGGAAACTTCGGTCAGAAAGCGCACGCGGTCGCGCACGCCGAGGCGCTTAGCCTCGGCAGCCGTCGCCTCGTACAGGCGCCGGTGGGTCCAGACGACCACGAGTGCGTACTGCGCGCGAAGCTCGGCAGGCAGGGTAGCGTAGGCGGCCAGCAGCGTCGACATGTTCTTCCTCGGGTCGGCCGAGCCGATAGCCAGCACGAAGGCGCCCGTAATGCCTCGGGCAGCAGCCAGCTTGGCCCGCGCCAGAGCCCGGTTGAGTGGCGCGAAGGTAGTGCTGAACCCTTCGTAGGTGACGCTGACCAGTTCCGGCGCAATCCCTAGCCCTGCAACGATCTCTGCCTTTGCCGCGTACGAAACGGTGATGATGTGGACCGCTCGACGTACAGCGAGCTCGGGCAACACTCGATAGTAGTAGTCCATCAGACGCCGGCTGGCGTGCACTGGCCACGCAGTCAAGGGCGGACGAGCCCAGATCATGTCGTGGATCGTCACGATCAGCGGGCAGGTGAGCCAGAGTGGGGCTGTCAGGCATGGTGCGTGAAACACATCGAGGCGATCGCGGAAGGCGCAGTGGCTCAGGGCGAACTGTTCGCGCCAGATCATCCCCACCGCTGGCAGCTGGCCGGCGATCACGCGCACGATTACATTCGGGCCGCGTGGAATGGCTGCGCCGGGCACTGGCGGACGATCCGTATACAGAATGTAGGTGTTCTGCCGATCAGCGACGGGCAGGGTCTGCACGAGATTGCTCGTGTAGGTCTTGAAGCCACCGGCCTGCGGGTGGGTGAGAAAGCGAGCGTCAATGCCGATGCGCATAGTCAGCCGATCCTGGTGTGTATACCCTTCCAGAAGGAGGGTGATAAGGCGCCACGTCCGGCGAAGGCCAGGGCGCCGAGGCCGCGACTGGCGGCGAGCAGCAGGTTGGCGCGCCGGAGATTCCACGCCATTGAGGCGAGGTAGGAGCGGCTAACGCGCCCGCAGAGGAAGCTCGTACTGGCACCAGCACTCAACCGGGCAAAGGCGCGCTGGTCTCGCAGGGCCTTTTCGCGGCACCACCGATCGTCCTCGGCGATCGTCGCCCAGTTGGTGGTGCTGCCGATCTGGCCAATGCGGATCTGGGCAACCACCGCGGGCGTCTTTTCGACCCCACCGGTGAGCGCGAGCCGGCGGCCAAGGTCGCGGTCCTCAACGCCGACAATCAGCGGGTCAAACATGCCGGCGGAAAAGAACGCATCGCGGTCCAACAGCGAGGCCTGAAATGGGATCGCTTCACCGGCGACGAGGATGGGGAACACGTTACCTTGCTCGTCGGGGCAGAACTCCTGTACGAGCCGTCCATCGTTATCCACCGCCTGATAGGAGCCGTAGAGCCAGGGTGCCCTCGTGGTACGAGCCAGGTCCATAAAGGCAGCCATCGCACCCGGTAGCAGGACATCGTCATCGTCAAGAAAGTGGAGGTAGCGCCCGCGGGCGATCGCCGCACCGGTGTTTCGGGCAACACTCCGCTCATGACGCTGCGTTGTCAGCACCGTGACGCCGGGCTCGTGTTGCCACCCGGCTTCGGGCAGGGGTTGCCCGGTATCGTTGACAACTATGACCTCCAGCGCCTCGTCCGGCGTATCCTGGCTGAGCACACTTCGGACGGCGCGCTCGAGCGTCGAGCGACCTACGGTCGGTATGATCGTAGAGCAAAACATCGACGCCTCACTTCACGACCTGCAACTCGAAATGCAGGGTATGACGCGGGAAGATAAACCCCAGGTTCTCCTCGCAAAAGTTGATCTCCCAGATCCGCTCCTCACTCCGAAAGCCAGAGCGCGTTCCATTGAGCGCGCACGTGTTTCATCGTCTCTTTCCGCGACCTCTGGTCTACCATATAATCTAGAATGGTCACTACGACCTTGACGAAGCTGCTGAGCGCGATCATTAGCCGGAGCATGAAAAACTGCCCACGCCCGTAGTTCTTGTGGAAGAAGCGCAGCTTACTCCGGTAAAGCATTGCCAGCTTACGCTCATTCACCTGCTGTACACTTTGGCCCCCATAATGGACAACCGCTGCATCGGCGCAGTAATAGATTGCCCAACCCGCACGGTGCATTGCGTAACACCAGTCCATCTCCTCGGAATACATAAAGTAAGCCTCGTCCATCAGCCCCACATGTTGAAGAGTTGCACGCCGCACCAACATGCAGGCCCCTCCGACCCAGTCTGCACGCGTTGTGTGCAGGCTGTCTTCGGGGCCGGCGCTCGGAAAATATCGCCCGTACACCCTTGGCGCCAGTTTCAACAGCGCCAGCGCCTCCGAGACGAGGCTCGGAAACTGCGCATACGAGGCCTGGAAACTTCCATCCGGGTTCAGCAGCCTGGCACCAGCGACGGCGGCCTCCGGGTGGGCGCGCAGACATGCCACTAGGTTCCGCAAGGTGCCAGGGAGTAACTCGGCGTCACTGTTGAGCAACAGTATAAACTCGCTTTCAGTTGCCCTGATTGCCTGATTATTCGCGCGGGCAAAGCCTACATTTATCTCGTTTACGATTAGCCGTACCCAGGGAAAACGCTCTCTGATGCAGGCTTGACTACCATCGGACGAGGCGTTGTCGACGACAACTGTATCGACATTAAGGCCAGCGCTGTGGTGCGCGATCGACTCGAGGCAACTGCAGGTAAGATCGCAGGTGTTCCAGTTCACGACGATGATGGTCGTTTCGACCATGCTTGTCTCATTCCTGCTCGTCATGGCTGCGCTCCAGTTCTGTTGACGCGAGCAGCGCAGGCCACTTCGCTGAGCAGCCCGTTGAGACGGTCGCCGATCTCACGCCAATCGTAGCGCTCTCTCACGGCAGCACGTCCTGCGACGGCGAGTTGCTCACGGAGCGCCCCGTCGTTCAGCAGCCGTACCGTTGCCAGGCTGAAGGCCTCGGCTCCGTTCGCCAGCAGGATATGACGCTCGTGGTCGAGCTCCAGCCCTTCGACGCCTTTGCTTGTTGAGACGACGGGCGTGCCCAATGCGAGAGCCTCCAACACTTTCAGTCGTGTGCCGCTTCCGTGGCGAAGCGGGACCACTTCGGCCCATGCCCTGGCTACGAGGGGGCGAATATCTGGTACAAGCCCCGCGAACTGCACGCCTGCTGCAGGCGGTAGGCTGGCACACAACTCTGGCGTCGTCTTACCAGTGATGATCAGGCGTACTCCGGGCCTACAGGCGCGCACGCGGGGGAGAATCTCCCCGAGAAAATAGTGCATCGCGTCGAAGTTCAGATCGTAGGTCAGCGAGCCGGGGTAGATGAGCGTATCCGGCTCGGGTAGCCCCCAATTCTCTTCACTTCCGGATACATCAGCACCATTTGGAATCACAGCGAGTCTGATGTGGGATGGAGCGAAGGTTTGTGCCAAAGCCAACTCACGCGCAGATGCGACGGTACACAACGCGTAATCTTGCAACAGATCGCGCACAAAGCGCCTGTGTTTCCACCAGGTGAGGCGAGCTCGCGCGCGTTGGGGTCCAGCTGGCCGACAGTTGACCTGATCAGCCATATGGATGCTTTCGAGATCTTCGAGTACCCGGGGCACACCCGGCACCAGGTGGGCGTACACCGCCGTGCCTAGCTCGAAGACAAGCACCAGATCCGGGTTCACGGTAACAGCACGCTCACACACGAGGGCAGCGAACTCGTCACTCCAACTGGCACGCACTGAGGCCGGCTCGCGGCCCAGTAAATCGGCCAGCCGTTCAGCACGCCCCCTCGGGCGGTTATGCCGCACCGCAAAGACGGCCGAGGCGCAAAGCGCAGAGAGATCGTTTGCCGCAGCATCAGGCGGAGCGTCAAGCAGTGCGGCGAGATGGATCGTATGCTCCTGGGCCAGAGCGTGGAGCAGGTGGGCGATGCGAAGCTTGATACCGTTGTCGGTGGGCGCAGGCCACCAGGAGGCGAGTGTGAGGATGCGCATCGCTAGAGTTCCCGGGCCACCATACCAAAGCGGTTATGCAAGAAGTCGCGCCAGGCGAGAAGCAGAGCGGCGCGTTGGGGGCCGCGGTCGCGCCAGCGCGGCCGTACGCCCCAACTGCACCAGGTGCGTAGATCTTGCAGGATCGAGGCGTGCAGCCAGGCCGAGGCCGGCGCCCGCGTCAGCCGTAGGAACAGCAGGCGGTTACGGGTCATGTAGTACAGCACGCGCAGCGAGAGGCTCTGCTCGGCGGGCTGAATCTTATGCCAGAGCTTGCCCTCCGGTATGTACATAATCCGCCAACCGGCTCGCCCGATGCGAACGCACCACTCAACTTCCTCAAAGTACATTCCGAAGCGCTCGTCGATCAGACCGACCTGCTCCAGCACATCGCGGCGCACAAACAGTGCGCACCCCGTAACGAAGTCGACGTGCGCGGGGTGGTCGAAGCTCGGGCCGTCAGGGTGATTGAGACCAACCATCGCGGTGGTGCCCTGCGACCAGTCGATTGTACCGCCGGCGGACCAGATCGTTGTGGGTCGGTCGTGATAATAGATGCGCGGGCCAGCGACCCCAATGCGTGCGTCGGCCTCGCAGGCTGCCACAAGTTCTGCCACGAGGTCCTGGGCGACTTCAGTGTCATTGTTCAGAAGTAGAACGTAGTCGTAGCCCTTCGCACAAGCGTAGCGCAAGCCTACGTTGTTGCCGGCGGCGAAACCTAGATTCGCGCCGGTCTCGACGAGCGTCACCTCAGGGAAACGTTCACGCACGATCTGCGGAGTGTTGTCGGTGGACGAGTTGTCGACAACGAGAACATCGACGGCCCCATATGTCTGCCAGCGTAGCGACTCCAGACAGCACAGGGTGAGCTCAATACCGTTGTAGCAAAGCACGATCACAAGCACACGCCGAGGATTCGGATCAATGCCGTGATGATGAATTGTCTCGAGCATCGCTGGTAGCGCGTGAAACATTGGTCGGACTCCCGGTTGTCCACGTGTACAGCCTAGACAGTTCGGTTAACAACCACCTAAACCGTCTATGGAGCGGGGTGACGAACCAGTTACGGCACTACAATACCGGATCGGTCTAGCGTCGGACGCGGTGCGTGATGATGACCACCGCTGTGAGTAGCCCGAGCACTGGAAGGAGCGCTGTGCCGACAATACCCATCGATGACCGTTCCCAGGTAACTCGCGCGTCAAGCGCAACCTCGAGAATCTCCTCCCGTGATAGGGGGGTGGGCGTAGGAAGAGGCAGCGGTGTGCTGGTCAGCGTCGGCCGTGGGGTTGGGGTAAATAGCGGTGGTGGCGTGGTCAGAGGGGCATCCACAGTCTTTGTACTATACCAGATCTGTTTAATGTCGATTTCGTCACCGTACAGCACTACACGAGTAAACCAGATCGCGTGCAACTGATTCCCATCAGCTACAACAATGCGCGGCCACTCCGGGTAGAGCGGTCCTTCATAGATGACCTCAGCCTCCAACCAGCGCTGTCCGTCGTAAACGAGATGTAAGAGCGCGGGCACTACTCCCTTGCCATTCGTGCGGAAAGCGACCGCAATGAGATGAGCACGCCCGGCGCTGTCAAACTCCATACTGTAGCGGTCGAGATTGGGATCAGTCGGGTTACGTGCCTCAACTCCGGGTATCTCGATCGGTGTGCTCCAGGTGTTGCCGCCATCGAGCGAGCGCTGCGAGTACAACCATTGCCCGGTACGATAGGCGACCATAGGGTTGCCGTTCTGATCAACGGCCAGGGCTGTCTGGTAGGTGCCGCCAGAAGGCACGGTCAGTTTGACTGTTTCAGTCCAGGTGCGCCCGCCATCGTCGGAACGTCTGTAGGCACCATACTTGGGCTCGCCAAGGCCGACATACCAGTCGAAGCCTTCATCCCAAACCACATGGATGCGGTCAAAGCGGTCGACAACTACCTGGGGCCTGTTGGCGCCCTCAAGATCATACGAAAGATTTACCGGCAATGACCAGGTCTCCCCACCGTCCCGCGAGACGCGGTAGAACAGATTGGCACAGTTCGGACACCCCAGGCGCCGGTGGTTAGGCGTGTCACGCACCCCCTCGGTATAGAAGGCGTGGATATAGCCCTTGTTGTCTACCGCAATCGCGTTATAGTAGGCACCGTTGTCCCCGAGCAAGATGCTTGGGCTCCACCCGTGGACTGTGTAGGCGCGGTCCCATGGTGCGCTCATATATGCCACGTCTGTCATCTTGCGGAAGATCACATGCAATTTGCCGTCGCGGCCTGCAAAAATGCTGTTACGAACCGTATATTCAAGGCTTTTGCGAGCGGATATACTGTGGCTGGCACTGTACAGATCAGTAGTCTTTGACCACTGTCCATTCTTTAGTTCTCGGTACATCAGTGCGTCGATCGAAATCGGGTCACCTGCATAGTCGACCGTTCTCGGGAAGCTGCACCAAACGGCCGCGATCGAGCCATCAGGCTTCACCGTGATATCAGGAAACCAGGACCACTTCGAATACTGAATATCAGAGAGCTCAAGTGGCTGGCGCCAATTTGTATCCTGCGCAATTGCATGCCTGGGAATAAGGGCAGCAGCGAGGCAGACCAGGGTAAGCAAGCAGGCTATGCGTCGATAGTACATCGACTTACCTCGACGGGGGTACGATCGAGAATCTGACGTATGCTGATCAGCATCCCGAGAAAGATCCAGCTAAAGACGGTCCACTTATAACCCGTAATAGTCTGGTTGTAGGCGAACGGCAGCAGCCAGTCGCCAAGCATCATCGATGCGTTTGCGGCTACCCAGCCGCCTGTTATGGCGTAGGTCAGGGTGCGGAGAAAGCCAGGGGGCGCGCGTCTGGAAAGCGACCACCCCTCCCATACAGCTACAAGGGCCATCCAGCACCAGACGATTATTCCCACCAGGCCAAACTGTGCCACAATGTCAAAGATATTGTTGTGCGTTGAGCGGGCTGAGTAGAAGTAATAGGTGCGGTAGTAGCTTGAATAACCGGCTGGCCCAGTGCCAAGTAGCCAGTGGTTGCGGATAATCTCGAAGTTCTGCTCCCACATCGTAATCCGCTCCAGACCGCCCTCTTCGGCATTGGCCTTGGAGACACTTTCAAAAAAGCCGTATCCCAGCACCCCGCCGATGACCCCGATAAGGGCGACGGCGACAAAGAGCTTCCGTGAGCAAAAAAAGGTAATGGTGAAGAGCGAGGCAAGGGCCGGCAACCATCCCGAGAGCCAGAGCGAGTCGACGATCATCACCTCGTGGAACGTCAGGAGCAATAGGATTACGATCAATACTCGCCAGCGCAGTCGTACGCAGGGCTGCGCGATCAAGATACTGAACAACGGCGCGACAAGCCATAAACTCCACAGGCCGCGCATTGTGAATATTGACTGGCGATAGCCAATGAACTTCGCAAACACCATCAGACAGCCACAAACAATGAAGACCCCAACAATGTACTGCAGTTGTCTGACAGTAGTGGCGAAGTTGCCGATCAGCAGGGCCGCACTGACTGAAACAATGTATGTCAGCAGCGATGCTATCTGTACGACGATAAAGCGGTTATTCCAGTCAATCAGGCCTGGATCACGCCAGAGACGCCCCCAGATAAACGCGATAACCATCACTGCACAAAGGGCGAGCAGGGGGCGATTCAGCGGCGAGGGTGCGAGGCGCCAGCCACGTACGTACATTGAAATGACCCAGATGCCAGTAAGGAGTAGGACGAGTAGCAGGGACACTGGTAGGGGGCTGCCGGTGCCGCTTGGCACCTCAATCGGCATCGCCATTGCCGTCAGTGGCAGAAGCAGGACAAACCAGCGAAAATACGTGTTGACGACAACGACCACAAGGACCAGGGCGACGAGCCCGATCAGGCCCAGGGCCGGCAGGGTAAGCCTCTTGCCGATAAGCGCCCCGAGCAATACGCTCATCCCGGCGAGAGCTAGAACCACGAGGCCTACGATCGCGGTGGATCGCAGATCGTGCCTGTGCCAGAGCGTATGCAGATGAGCCGCCGATCGCCAGCGCATGACGTTGCCCCCTAGCCGACTGTCAGCGCCAGGAGACGCTCCAGTTCGCTGATGTGCCGCTCCCAGGTCCAGACAAGAGCCGCGCGATGCCGAGCCGCACGTCCCAGCCACTCCGCCCGCTCAGGCGCGGCTAGCAACGCTTGCAGTGCGCTCCCAAAAGCGAACGGCTCACGAGGTACCACAAGGCCGGTCTCGCCGTCGATCACCGTTTCGGCGACGCCGCCCTCGGCGACGGCGACGATCGGCGCGCCGGCAGCCATCGCCTCAAGGGCTACGAGGCCAAACGGCTCTCGCACCGGAGCGTAGGCCACACAGCCGGCGCTCGCATAGGCCGCCTGCAACTCGGTGTCCGGGATACCCACCCGTAGTTCGAGGCGAACCCCACGCGTGGCGGCGAGTTCCTCGAGGTACGCCCGTTCGTTGGCCTCCTGATAGTTACTTATGACCAGTAGCTGCGGGCGTTCGGCTGCGGGTATGGTGGCGACCGCTTCGATAATGAAGTCGAAGCCTTTGAGTGGTGTCAGCGCGCCTACCGACAGCACGGTCCGTTCGCGCTGGCGTGGCAATAGGTTGAACGCCTTGCTATCAACACCGAGGTAGCAGAGGTGGGCCTGAAGGCCGTAAGCCGCATGCACATTGGCCTGGGAGTAGCGCGAATTGACAGCCACGGTCTTTGCCTTGACGACACTCCGGCGGTCAGCGATACGTATCACTGCACGGTGGATCTTCGGGAGCGGATCGAACGTATCAACTGCAGAAGCTAAGGGACCGCGGCGGTAGTATGACCGTACCGGGCTCGGCTCGTAATGTTGGCGGGGCAGTTCTTGGCAATAGTACAGCGTTGGAGTACGCAGCCAGCGCAGCACCAGCGGAGCTTGTGTGACCTGACAGGGATGCACGAGCACGACATCGAAACCGTCGTGGTCGATCCGCGCAGCGAGCCGTCGCGCCAATTCGTTCAGCCGCAGTATGTCTACGGCCCGTAGCAGCGGGTTGATTCGACCTAGTGGGCTTCGCGCCATTGGCATCGGTCGATGGATCTCTGTCCGCACAGGGATCCTTGTATCGCTCAAAGGCATTGCACCTACCAGACTGTAGACCACTATGTTATGACGGGTAGCAAGGCTGGCGATCTGTGCATTCACGACACGCTTCGCGCCGCCGGAATGCAAGTTATGATAGAGCGCAATCCGCATAGTGCTTCTCGCCACTGGAATTAGTCGCCAGCCCTAGCCTCGGGTTGCGGCACGGTGTGGCGCAGCAATCCGCGCACGAAGTCGAGTTCGTCGCTACCAATGGCGCCAGACACAAGCAACAGGCCGCAGTAGATCAACGCGCCTGCGGAGATAGCAAGAAACAATGGTTCATGGGCAAGCATATGAACTGCTAACGCCATAATGATTGCTGCTAGCAGTGGTCGTAGTAACACGAGCCCCCAATTGAAGCGGCGCAACACATCTCGAAGCATCCACAGATACTGTGATACCAACACTATCTCGGTCGCTACCGTCATCAATGCGGCTCCATACAGGCCAAGCCATGGCACGAGTATCAAGTTCATAGCAATGTTGACGAAGGTGCTGATGAGCACCGCACGCGCTACATTGCGCTCGCGGTCATCGATCACGACGATGTAGCCAAAAAACTCCGACGCAAACATGAGTGGCAGCACCCAGATGATAATCTCGAGTACCGGCACCATCGGCACGTATGACGGGCCGTAAAGGAACGTGACGATCGGCTCGCCCAGGATGGCAATCCCAAAAGAAATTGGCAGTGCTATGATGAGGAGGTAGCGCAGACAGCGTTCATATGCATCTGGGAGACGATCCGAACTGCGGATTGCCTCTCGAGTGAGCGAAGGGTATAGAGCAGTGTTAACGGCATTCGAGAGAAAGATCATCTGGAACACCATCCCATACGCGGCCGCGTAATAGGCGGTCTCCGTGTTGCTGCGAAAGATGTTCAGTAGCACGGTGTCGAAATTGTAGGAAAGGCCCAGTGCGAAGGCGATCACGCCAAAGGGAATACTCGCACGCAACAGAGGAATCCAGGGCCACGAAGTGCCACGCACTGGCTGCACACCGATTACTCGCACAGCCCTCCAGCAGATCACCAGCATCATCAGGGTGCCGAACAAGCTCCCGCCGATGAGCCCGAAGTAGTTGAGTCCGAGCCACAGCAAGAGCGTACTTGCCAAAATGCGGATAACCTGGTTAAAGACTTTCGCCTTGGCCGGAACATCATGCCGCTCGAAGCCAAGCAGGACGGCCTCGCTTGTACCCTGGATGCCGAACATAATCAGCCCGAGCATGTTCAGAGCGATCGCAGCGATCATAAGCGTGGGGCGCTGAGTGGCCCACGCAAACAAGAGCACGAGCGTCACAGCCAGCAATGACAGCAACATTCTAAGGCGCAGCACCGAGCCATAAAGCTCCGCAATGCGCTGCTCGCCCTCGGGGTGCTCGCGTAAGCGTGCCACCTCACGCACGGTGTACGGGCTCAAGCCCAGATCGGCGATGAAAATGAAGATCTGGCCGAATGCAAACACCGCCGCATACTCGCCGATCGACTCGGGGCCGAGGAATCGAACAAAGAGGATCCCAGCGACAAAGGCCAGCACCTTGACGACCAGGTGGGCAGCCACACCGAAGAACGAGTTGCGGAAGATCGTGCGAGATACCCGGTTCATCGTCGTCCATCCACCACCAGGCTCCGGAGGCCAGACGTAGTGGATTGCCACACGTCGGCCCTCCGGCCCTGGTGACCTAAGCTCAAGTACCTGGCTTTGTTGGTATGCTGTATCCGCTTCAATAGCGCTAATACCTATGGGAACTCCAGGCCCTTGGGCCCGGTACCATTTGCAGGAGGTGGAGTTATGATGCTCGACCGGGAGGGCTGAGTATGCGACGTCGATGAGTTGTCTTGATGATGGCTCATACTCACGAGTTCCTCCCACGTTGGACTGCGCTCCGACGCATGATGCACGAGCCCACTCTCCTGCCGTTCCGGTGTCGCAACAGGGCCGCCCGGCGCGGACCGCGACGCAGGTTCGGGTCGCTGCCCCGGCTCGGAACGACCTTTTGGCAACGAGATAGTGATGCCTCTGCGATCCACCGTGATAGCGATCCCTTTGCCGCTACGGCCCAGCACCCCTCGACCCCAGCGCTCCTCGAACACTACCACTGCCCCGAGGAGACGCGAACCGCTGTTGTTTAGCAGGCGGTTTTGCGACTCGATAATCTGGGTCCGCGGGTCACGGGTAGGTTCCAGCACAAGTACCACGCCATCCGCCTGAGGGGCAAGCAGGGCCGCATCCGCGCTCATCAGCGCCGATGGCCCGTCGAAAATCACCACGTCGGCAGTTTGACGCAAAGCGTGGACGTACTCGGGCCAGCGAAGCGATGGCGCAGGTATGGGCAGTTTGTCTTGATCGCGTCGTGGCCCGGGTAACAACCAGACATTATTGAGGAAGGTAGGCTGAAGATAGGGGCAGATGTCGGCCGGGTTACTGTAGCTTCGCCTTGCATCACTATCCCAGGGATTTGGAGGCGAGCCTAGAACGATCATCGGATCGGCGCTCTTGGTTCCCAACAAATCGGTTACATAGGTCGTCGACGGTTCGGCATCGACAATCAGCACGCGGTTTCCTGAGCTAGCACACTGGTTGGCAAGGTCCACCGTAAGCGCACTGCGCAGCGGGTTCGGATAAGGGCTGCTTATAAGCAACACCTGCGGAAGTTGATCTTTGGCTGAGAGGAGCAAGTTCGAATAGATTTCGGCAATGTCCCGATATACGGTGCCAACTTGATACTCAGCTGAAACAGCTACAGGCTTCCCGTAAGCGATCTGGCCGAGCCATCGAATACCAAGCTGTTCTTGCAAGTCATTTGGTGTACGCCAGCGTGTATCGAACCTTTCAATAATCAACACTGCAAAAATCGCGAAGATCAAGCCTCCAAGGCCGGCCACAGCCGTTGTCAGCCTTTTCTTCTTCGGCAATGGGTGACTCGGCACCTGGGCCGGCTCGAAGATCGTCAGGCTGTTCGCCGCCTCACTTTCGCGCAGCAGAATAAGTTGATTGTAGCTTGCCTGATAGTCCTTACGCTGGGCTCGCAGCTTCTCGAGTTGATCGCTCAGGTTCCGCACATCGATCGAGGAGTCGAGCGAAGCCTGCTTCTGTTCGAGTGCGTCAATTTTCTGGTTGAGGTCGCTGAGAAGTGATTGACTCTCTGCGATCTGGCGGTCGACTGCGGCGCGCTGCACATCGCGACGCTCAGGCGAGTTGGGGCTGATATTAACAACTTGGTCGGCAATCGCGGCGGCAATTGCCGCTGCTCGCCGAGGGCTAGTGTCGACGATGGTGATCTCAAGCAGGTTCACGCTGCGGTTGATCGACGAGGAGAGCATAAAGTCGCGAATGTGTTCCCAGTGAAACTCCAGGCCCAGCCGCTTGACTACCGGCTCAAGCACTATCTCGCGCCGAATTATCTCAGCATAATACTCAGCCATAGTATTGCTCAAGTCGACAGTCGCTCGACTCGGACTGCTGGACGTGAAATTGTTCCCGACGAGTAAGGTCACTCTGGCAGAGTAGTGCTCAGGCTCCCGCTGCAGCACGTACCAGGCTGTACCGCTGGCAAGCAATGCAGCGACGGCGAGCAGTGGCCACCACCGCAGAACCCGTGTAATGTATCGCCGAACTTCGGGCCAGGTAAGCATTGAAAACCTTCACTTAGAAAAAAGAATGCTGTTCAGTCGCCGTACAGGTGAATTGGAGGGCCGGATCAAGCACGCTTAGCCCCTCGGCAGCTAGAATCCACTGTGCGGCGCTCAGGAGATTACGTAGGACGTATGTAGAGCGAATACCCATCGGCAAGAGCTTTCGCACTTGTTCTGTTCCACGGCCTGTCAGTACCATCAGGGTTTGGCAGCCTGCGGTCTGACCCGCCTGAATGTCAGTGATGGCATCGCCGACCAGGTACGTCTGGCTCAGATTGATGCCCCAATCCTGTGCCAGCGAGAACAACATTCCCGGTTGGGGCTTGCGGCAGCCACACTGCTCGTCTTGTCGGTGTGGGCAATACCTGATGTCGTGTATCACTCCTCCGTGGATATTGACTGCTCTAAGCATTCGGCTGTGAATCGTCTCGAGTTGATCCTGGGTAATCCGCCCCTGGTTAACGATTGACTGGTTGGTTACAACAAAAATACGGAATTTGTGGTGTGTGAGAATGCGCAATGCGTCCAGGGCACCAGGAAGAAACTGGAAATCCGACCAGGAGGTGACGTAAGTATCCCGGTTCGCGTTGATGACCCCATCACGGTCGAGGAAGATTGCGCTCACTCTTCGCCCCCATCACAATGTGATGGCTTTGGGAAGTTCTCAGAAGTCTGAGTGCAGAATGCAGGGCTTAGAATATGGGCGCGGTCTAACGGACAGTTAAATGACTCCTGCTCATCCCTGACAATCCTGTTACAGCCTGTCGGGACACCAAGAATAAGAAATAAGAGAGGTTCCCCCAACAAGTTTGAGGTTCGGATGTGCTTTTTGCTGAGATCGAGTTTAGGGGAGTGCCAGGGGAGGCAATTTCGGGAACAGCGTCACTCGCGTAACGTTGCGCGACGTCGCAATCGGGATGGATATTGCCGCCTTGCCCTGAGCCGGGATGAAGGGGATTGAGGCTGTCCCGCCACCGACGATTTCTTCCCTGTCGTAGGCAACACCGACAACTACAAGATCAGATAAATCTTGAGGAGTTGTGTTGTGGACAATCCCCGTAATGCGAGATAATTCGTCGGGATTGGGGACAAAAGCCGGGTTCTCGATCTCGAACTGAGGGATCTGCCCAGTAGCTTCAGCAAATGTCCGCTGGAGGAACTGTACCTCAACTCGCACCACCTCAACGTTGGGGGGTATTCTAAGCACTTTCGCGACCGGCAGTTGCTGTCCTGGGTAGACCAGGTCGATCGAGCTACTCTCCGTACTTAGCACCGTACCTGCCGCATCATAGGCCGCAAGTTGGTAGAGGGTATCACGCATCAGGAGAGTCGGGTTCGGGTTCTCAACGATAAATGCATAACTCATGTGTTCTTTCTGTTGGCCAAAGCCGATACTGAGTAGTCGAAGCCGCTCCGGTATCGGGGTAGGGATAGCCAGCGTCGGCAAATCCGCAGTAGGCGCTTGCGGAGCCGAGTTATCCGACGATGTGCTCAGAGTCGCCGTCGCTGCGCCGAGGCTGCCTGAGGGTGTCGGAACCGGCTCAAGTGTGGGTGTAGGTGGCACGGTAGCTGTGGGCACATCTGTAGGAACAGCAGTCGCGGTTGGCGGCGCAGTTGGCATTGCCAAAGCGGTGCTGGTTGCAAAAAACGCCTGGACGGCGTCTTCAGCAGCAGCAGCGGGCACTGGAGAGATTTGCGTCACAGCCGGCACAGGCTGTGAGCGTGGAAAGAAGGCCACGGCTAACACGCCTATGGCGCTGACAAAGATAACCAAGGCCAGGAGACGCTGCCAACTCAGACGGATCTGCATGCTGTTGATTCACTAAGACTTAACGGCGAGACATTCGCGCTCTGCCACGACAGTATAGCTCAACTTCGTAGCTACGCAACCTACGGCAGCTGTAATCTACAGCATCGGTAGGAGGTCTGACGTATAGTCGATACCACCCACTGGCGAATTGCCTCAGTTCAGGCAGCTTGGTTGTATACGTTCAGTGCCCATCGCGCATCGCGGCAATGATGCTGGGCCAGCGCCGCCCGTGGGCTCGGCCGCCACGCTGCGCTTCTTTCTTGACCAGCAGCGCACCAGCACCGGCTCGTTCCCCAACCTCGACTGGCCCATCCTGCTCGGCGAGCTACCGGTCAGCCCTGCGGGCACCATCCGCAACGACCAGGTTCCAGCCAACCTCCCGTTGTTCGAGCAACTCCGCGATGCGGCGGGTAACGTGCCGCTGCTGCCAGGCGACAACGGGGGCGCTCACGTCGCGGGGATGAACTTCGGGCGGCCCGGCGAGCACGTGCGCTGCGTGGGTTGCCACGCCGGTCACTCGATGATGCCGGTCCCCCCGAGCGAGGCAGAAGCAGCGTGGACCAACCTGGCGCCAGGCGCTGTGGTCAGTGTCTCCTCCAGTCGTGACCCCAGGTACAACGGCGGCGTCAATGACCGGCGCGTGATGAAGGGCCCGATCTTTGCCTACTGGACCAGCGCCCCTGGGCAGACAACCGGCCAGTGGGTCCAGCTGACTTTCCCGGTGCCGGTGACGGTGCGCAGCGTGCGGCTCTACAACCCGCGCCGCGGTGACGAGGCGAACTCGAGCCTGCAGGTCGAGAGCGCGACGGTGGTGCTGTACGCCGACACCGGCGCGACCCAGGAGCTTGCCCGGTCGTCGGTCGGCCGGATCACAACCCAGGGGACCGATGTGCCCTTCGACGAGGTGCGCATCCGGGCTGTGCGCGTGCTGATCGACAGGATGAGCGGGACCTACTACGGCATGCGCGTTGCCAGCCTGGCCGAGGTCGAGGTGATCGCGCGAGCCGAGGCACCGTAGTGGTTTGACAACCGGGTTGTGATTGATAGGTTCGTTGCGGGGAGGGCTTTGCCCTCCCACGCCCCCTCCAGCCGCATCCATCACAATCATCGTGGCAGACCAGTAGGTACAACCCCGAGCGCAGGAAGATACGGGGGCGGGAAGGAGCTGATCCTCCCGCAACCGCTTCAGGATTCTCCCACATCTCCGCAAGTTCACGCGGGCGCTATGCACCGTTTAGGCGCGTGTTACGGGTGTGCGGTATAAGGCTCGAAGGTGGGTTTCAGGGGACAGGCGGGCCTGAGTAAACCACCACCTGGTAAGTAGTTTCCGCGCACGCACCGCACGCGCCAGACTTGTGCACTTCCAGATGACCTGTTCGGGCATCAGCGCGACGTTGACCCCGTCCAGATGCTGCCCCCGAGCTGCAATCAAGAATCTGTAGTCCGCGATCGCATTGGGAAGAGCGCAATGATCATCTCTCGTACCCCACTTCGCGTGAGCTTCGTCGGCGGGGGGAGTGACCTCGCCGCCTACTACCGGCACGAGCCCGGTGCTGTGGTGAGTGTGTCCGTCAACAAGTATATCTACATCACCGTCAATGCGAAGTTCGACCACCAGATCCGCGCCAGTTACTCGGTGACCGAGATCGTCGATAGCGTCGATGAGCTGCGCCACCAGCTCATCCGTGAGGCGCTCCGGCTGCTTGGCCTCCGTCGCGGGATCGAGATCACTTCGATCTCCGACATCCCCTCCCAGGGCACCGGCCTGGGCTCCTCCAGCACCTACACCGTCGGGCTGCTGAATGCGCTCCACGCCTACAGTGGCCAGTTCGCCGGGGCCGAGCGTCTGGCCCGTGAGGCCTGCTGGATCGAGATTGAGCGCTGCGGTGAGCCGATCGGCAAGCAGGACCAGTACATCGCTGCCTATGGTGGGCTGCAGTTCATCCAGTTCAACCCCGACGAGACGGTCTTTGTCGACCCGGTCATCTGCAAGCCCGAGACCCGGCGCTTGCTCCAGGACCGCCTGCTGATGCTCTATACCGGGACGACCCGCCAGACGTCCGGTGTGCTCCATGAGCAACGGGCCAACACCGAGCGTGACGAGGCCCGGCGCCGCAATCTCCGCCAGATGGTGGCCCTGGCCCACGATCTGCGCACCGCCCTCTCGGGCGATGACCTGACGGCCTTCGGCGAGATCCTGC
>Ga0272446_1000959_pt1 | contig 43600 bp, 34 predicted proteins | sample YNPCB0061_FD_194587 | JGI IMG/M metagenome (GOLD analysis project Ga0272446, IMG submission 194587) | Hot spring microbial mat communities from Yellowstone National Park, WY, United States - YNP-CB-006-1 | ecosystem: Environmental > Aquatic > Thermal springs > Hot (42-90C) > Sediment | place...
GTCACCGTAATTGGGAAGGTTGACGTTCGGAAGGTTGACATCCGGGGGAATCACCAGGGTCGGTTCCATGACCAGTTTGGGATTCGGGTTATTCACCACCGCCATCGGAGGGGTGAACTGGCGCGGAGCTACCCGCGGCAGCCGTCCCTTGCTGGCAGGTGTGGGCGACCGGTCGCCGCCACCGCCACCGCCACCCATCGCCACCGGTTTCGGCTTCTGCGGCAGGTAGGGCGCCAGATCCACCGAAGGCGCAATCAGGTGGACCGTCTCCTTGACCTTGTCCTGCACCGCCTTACTTGAGGCCACCGTGAAGAGCAGCACCACAACCGTAATGTGGATCGCCACCGACATCACGCCGGAGCTCTTGTTATGCCCGTACAACCCCCAGATGTCCTTTACTGCCACCGGCTTGGAAGTCACCTGAAGAGGCGGTAGCTTGGGAGGGCTGACCAGATCTTTGAAATTGCGAGCCAAAGACCGGAACCAAGGCTCCTCCATGGCGGGGACCAATAGGCGCTGCAAATGAATATCGGCCTCCGCGGTCGGATTGTTGCCTAGATTCCCTTCGACTGCCACCGAAGGAAGACTCTGTAGTGTTTCAGGCATCGTAATCCATACGCTCTTTTCCAAGAGCAGCCCGCTCGTAATCTACCGACGCAGGTGACGGCCGTCGCGTTACGGGATTTGGAAACCCGCAAGGCTCCGGGCCTACTGCGTAAAGTGTAGCACACACTTGGGTGATTTCACCCTATGGGTATCCGGCCGGGAAGTTAAATCTCGAGGGCATTCCAAAATTGGAATGCGCCTCCTCCGGTCTCCAGTATATCGGATGCGCCCGGAGGACAATCTGGTGCACCCTCAATCAACTAGTGCAGAAACCCGTGCACGGCTCTCTGGATGGCGGCCGCGATGACAATCCCGGCGGCCGCGGAGGCCAGGGCGGTGGGAGCGCCCCGCCGGCGCCACTCTTCGTGGACGGCGTGCAGTCCGAGGTAAAGGAAAAAGCCCCCTGCGACGCCGAGCGGATATTCCATCCAGCGCACTCCCACCACCGGCGCAATGGCCAGGGCGAGCCCGGACCCCAGCAGAGTGACCGCTTCGGCGGCCACCGACCAGCCGAGCGCGCCGCGTCTGGACCCGAGTGCGGCCAGCATGAGCGCCCCCAGGGCCACGCCTTCCGGAGCTTTGTGGATCAGAATCGCCATGGGAACGGTAATGCTCAGATCCGCTCCGCCGCCCGACTGGGCCGCCGAAATGTTCCACCCGTCCAGGAAGCTGTGCAGGGCGGTGGCGGAGATGAGCGGGGCGGCGAAGCCGTGCAACTCGGTCGCGCAACCCGTGTGGTCATGGTCGTGCGAGCAGGTCGGGCAAACGGGGTAGATAAACCGGTCCACCAGAAAGAGGGCCAGATACCCAAGGGCGCACAAGGCGAGCCCGGGCCCCCATCCGATGTCGGCGGCCAGTTCCGGAAGCAGGCTGAACAGGGAGACGCCCAGCAGGATGCCGCCGCTGAACGGGATCACGACCCGGGCGCTTTGCCGGGCTGCGGTCAGCAGGACGCCGGCGGCGGCGCCGGCGCAGGCCACGGCGGTCGAGGCTAAAGGAATTCCGACAGCAGCCGATAAGAGGATGGGAAGCGGCAAGAAGTCTACTGTAGCCGTTTCCACCCCTCGGAGACAAATCCGAGCCTGCTCGGGCGGCGGCGCCGGCAGGCGGGAGGGAGACAGGCCCGGCGCCTGAGGTCACAACAAGATGGTCGGGAAGCGGAGGAAGCTCGGGTTGTCCGCCAACGCCGGCTCGCTGGCGGCGAAGCTTTCCCTGTTCACCGCTCTGCTGGTGTTGTGGGTCACGGCTACCCTGGTGTTGTTCTCCGCCGGGCGCGACTCCCACTCCCTGGAGCAAGCCCGGAAACAGAGGGCCCTCGCCGTCGCGCGCCTCGTCTCCGCTCTGCTCTCCGAACCGCTGGAGCACCGCGATGGCGCCCGCATTCACCAGGTCGCCGAAGCCCTCAACGAGCCCGGCTCGAAGCTCCGCCTGACGGTTTTCCATTCCACCGGCGCGCGCCTTGCCGGACCTCCCCCGCCGGCCGGAGACAACTCTGTTTCTCTCGAAATCCGCTCTCCGGCCACCGGCGCGACCTTAGGCCGGGTGGCCGTCGCCTGGGACCCGACCGAAGATCGCAATGCCCTCTACGCGAGCATTGCCAGCTCTTTTCTGGTGGGCCTGGTGGTCCTGGCGATTGGAGTGGGAATCGCCCGAATGACCAGCCGGTGGATGGTTCGCCCTTTGCAAATCCTCGAGTCCGCAATGGCGTCGGTCAGCGAGGGCCGCCTCGAACCTGCGCCGGTGAGCCGGTCCGGCGACGAGATCGAACGCCTGGGCGAGCGATTCAACCAGATGGTGGAGGCGCTCAACCGCTCCCGCGGCCAGTTGCGCGAGCATCAGGAACTGTTGGAAGAACGCATCCGGCAGCGCACCCAGACCCTCAATGACGCCCTGGCCAGGGAACAGTCCGCGAACCGCGCCAAGAGCGAATTCCTGGCCAATATGTCCCACGAACTGCGCACCCCGATGAACGGCATTTTGGGCATGCTCCAACTGCTCGAGGACTCCGAACTGGACTCCGCCCAACGCGAACAGTTGGACACCGCCCGGGGCTGCGCCGAGTCGCTAATGGCGCTGCTGAACGACATCCTGGACCTGGCCCGTATCGAGGCCGGACAGCTCGAACTTCAGAAATCCGTTTTCGACCTGCGAGCCCTGCTCGAGTCCTCGCTGGCGCCGCTGGCCGCCCAAGCCCGGGAAAAAGGTCTGGCGTTCCGCTGCGACGTACAGAACAGCGTTCCCAACCGCGTGAAAGGCGATCCAGCACGGCTCGCCCAGGTGCTCACCAATGTGGTTGCCAACGCCGTCAAGTTCACCGACCGCGGGCGAATCCACGTGTGGGTGGGCGCCGAGGAGGCCGAGCAGGAACGGGTGAAGCTCTGGTTCGAGGTGAGCGACACTGGCGCAGGCATCCGCCCGGACGAGGCGCCTCTGATTTTCGAGAAGTTCACCCAGGCCGACGGCGGCGTCAACCGCCGCCACGGCGGGACGGGCCTTGGCCTGGCCATCGTCCACGGCCTGCTGCATATGCAGGGCGGCCGTATCATGGTTGAGAGTGAAGTGGGCAAAGGCAGCACCTTCCGCTTCTGGCTCATCCTGGAGAAATCCGCTTCCGTGGCCGTGCTCCCGGTCGCCCTGCCGGGCCGGGCAGCCGGGGCGCTCCCGGGTCCCCGAAGGCGGATTCTGGTTGTGGAAGACAACACGGTCAACCAGAAGCTGGCTTCGGCTTTGCTTCAAAGGGCGGGCTATCGATACGAGATCGCCGCCAACGGGAAAGAGGCTTTGGAGGCCCTGGAACGCTCGTCATTCGACCTGGTGCTCATGGACGTACAGATGCCGGTCATGGACGGCTACGAAGCCACCCGCCTGATTCGCAGCGATCCCCGCTGGCAGGCGCTTCCGGTGATCGCCATGACCGCTCACGCCCTGGATGGCGACCGCGAGCGCTGCATCGGGGCCGGCATGGACGATTACGTGGCGAAGCCGATCCGCGCCCAGGTCCTGCTCGAAAAACTCGCCCTGCACCTTTCCGAAGCCCGCCGGGAACCGCCGGCAGCCCTGTTTGCTTCCGACGGCCGCATTCCCCTCAACGAAACCGAAGCCCTCCGGATCATGGACAACGATCCGCGCCTGCTCGAAGGGGTGGTGCTCTTGTTCTTGCATGTCGCGCCCGACCGGCTGCGGAGGCTCTCGGCGGCGCTGGAGAGCGGCGACCTGGCCGCAGTGCTTGCCGAGGCCGAGAAGCTCAGGGTCTCAGCCGAGGGGATCGCCGCCGAAGGGATCGCCCGCCTGGCTCGTCAGCTTGGGGAGCATACCTTGAAGTCGGACCTGGCGGAGACCCCGGCCTTGCTGTTCCAGCTCAAGAGCGAAATCGAGAAGCTTCGGGGCTATGTCGGGCAGCGGCGCCGGGCCCGGGTGGGGGAAGTGGCGTAGAAGCAGTCCGGGCTTCTATTCCTTGCCGTGTTCTGAGCCGCAGGCCGCTTTCTTCTTCTCGACGGCGGCCATCAGGCGCTGATGAACCTCTTCGGGCACGGGGACCGGTTCGATGCCTTTGTAGATCTCCACGGTCTTGCGCGTGGTATCGCAGATCACCCAGCAGTTCGGACATTCGGAAAGGTGCTGCTCCAACTGTTGCCGCACCTCACCCTGGACGGCTTCGTCCAGGTAGTCGGAGAGCTCGGCAAGGAATTCCTTACATGTAAGCAAATGCATCGTCCCCTTTCCGTCTGAAGAATCTGGTGAGCTTGTCGCGGAGTTGGAGACGCGCCCGCAGCAGGCGGCTCTTCACCGCGGGTATGGAAAGGCCGAGCGCCTCAGCGGTCTCCTCGGTGGACAGCTCGTCGATGTCGCGCAGCGCAAACACCGTACGGTAAGGCAGCGCGAGGCTTTCAACGGCTCTGTCCAGAATCGCCCTCAGCTCCTCGCGCGAGTAGCGCTGCTCCGGATTATCCTCCCAGACCGCAATCTCCCGCGCCATCGGTTCTTCTCCGGTTTCCACCGGAGCGTCGATCGACACGGTCTTGTCCGCCTTCCGTCTGCGGAGTTTCATCAGCGACTCGTTCACCGCGATTCGCACCAGCCAGGTGTAGAACTTGGAGTTTCCCTGGAACTGTCCCAGGTGCTCGTACGCTTTGAGGAACGTGTCCTGCAAAACGTCTTCAGCGTCCTCGCGATTCTGCGTAATGTGCTGAGCCAGGCGCAGAATGTTTCTTTCATACCGGATGACCAGTTCCGAGAAAGCCCGGACATCGCCGGCTTGCGCTCTGGCCACCACAGCGGCTTCGTCAAAGACGCCTCTACCGCTACTGGTTTCGATCATGGAGAGCGGCCTCAGGTCGCAAAAACTTACTATAGCAGGCACGGCGGGGCGCACGTTTCGGCGCGGCGCACCTGTAAAGCCCTGGGGAACGAAGACTATTTCTTGGGCGCTTCCGGTTTCTTTTCCTCCACCACGTCGCCGTACTTGATCGTCGTTTCGCCCTTGAACTGCTTGTAGTCTTCGTACTTGACAATCATGCGAATGGGCTGCGGTCCGGTCTGGAAGTGAAGCGTGTCGTCGGCCCGGGTATAGGTGGGGAACCAGTATTTGCCGTCGATCTGCTCCCGGTAGGTCTCGAAGCGGGGGAACTGGTTGTCGGAGCCTTTCTTAAGAAGCCCCACGCCTTTGCCATAGGTTTTCACAATCTGAAGGTCGCGGTCGTCGACCCAGATCTGGCCCTCGAAGTAGCGCTGTCCCGGCTCCATTTTCTTGGGCTTAACGGCGAAGACATAACACGGTATCTCGTCCACCTTCTGGCGCCCCAGATACCGGATCAGGTAGTTGGGGATCTGGTCTGTGGTCAGTACGAACGGTTGCACGTTGCGCAGGTCCTGCTCGTCTTCAGGCGTCAGCAGCAGATTCTTCAGGGTCGAAACCGGGGCCCGCACCACCCGCTCGCTGCGCTTGCCGTCGGGTGAGAAGATGATGTCGGAAACCATTTCCAGCTTTCCCCGCACGTTGCCGCTCTCGTCCAGTTCCTGGATGCGGAAAGTCTGCCGGTAGGTGTAGTTCTCCCGGGCCTTGGCGAACTCCGCCTCTTTGGCCGCAAATTTCCGAATGATTTCCTCGGGATTCGGGTCGGCTTTGGCATCCTCGGCCCAAACCGGCCCGCCCATCGCGGCCAGAAACGCAATCAGCAACACTTCTCGATGCATGTTTCCCCTCGACATACAGAAGACGCTTTCGCTTGCCCTTCCGTTTCGCTCTAGCCCGCCGTGCGGGATCCAATCCCCTGGGCCAGCAACTGCTTGGCGATGGTCAGCAACTGCATGTTGCTGGTGCCTTCGTAGATCCGCCCGATCTTGGCGTCCCGGTAGAGCTTCTCTACAGGATAGTCCTTTGTGAATCCCACGCCGCCAAACACCTCCACGGCGGCGGAAGCCACCTTCTCAGCCATCTCGGAAGCGAAATACTTGGCCATGGCCGCCTCGGTGAGGAACGGCCGTCCGGCATCTCTCAGGCGCGCCGCATTATAGACCAGCAACCGCGCGGCCTCCAGTTCCGTCGCCATCCGGGCAAGCTGGAACTGGACCCCCTGAAACTCGCCGATGGCCCGGCCGAACTGCTTTCGCTGTTGCGCGTACTGGATGGCGTGGTCGAGCGCGGCGCGCGCCAGGCCGGCCATCTGGGCTCCGATCGCGATGCGGCCCTCATTGAGGGTCTCCATGGCGATCTTGTGGCCCTTGCCGATCTCGCCGAGCACATTCTCCGCCGGGACGAGACAATTTTCCAGGATCAGCTCGCAGGTCGAAGAGGCCCGAATCCCGAGCTTGTCCTCTTTCTTGCCCACCTCGAAACCGGGGGAGCCGCGCTCGATGAGGAAGGCTGTAATGCCCCTGTAGCCGGCTTCCGGATTGGCGTTCGCGAACAGCAGGAACAGGCCCGCTTCAGCCGCGTTCGTGATCCACAGCTTGCGGCCGTTGAGGGTGAACCGGCCGCCTTCGAGCGCGGCGCGCGTGGCCAGGGCGAAAGCGTCGGATCCGGCGCCGGCCTCCGACAAAGCGTAAGCCCCGACCGTGTCCTTCGCCAGGCGCGGCAGGTAGCGCCGTTTCTGATCCTCATTGCCCCACCGCAGGATGGCGTTGTTGACCAGGGTATTCTGAACGTCCACCACCACGCCGGCCGAAGCGTCCGCAGCCGACAACTCCTCCACCGCCAGCACGCACTGGAAGAAGCTGCCACCCTGGCCGCCATACTCCTCGGGGATCTCGATACCCATCAGACCCAGGTCGAAGAATTGCCGGATCAGGTCCTTGCGAAAAGCCCCGGCCACGTCCATTTCGCGGGCGCAGGGCGCGACCTGCTCTCTGGCGAACTGCCGGACGGTGGACTGGAACAGCTTCTCTTCTTCGCTCAACACCGTGAGAGGCATGTCCAGAGTGTAGCGTAGCGGGCCGGTTCCCGGGCGCGGATCAGCGCACCGCTTCGAGGCTGGCGCACTCACGGCCCTGTGAGCCGGCTACCCCCGGATGGGTCACCCTGCCACGGTACGTGTTCACGCCCTCCCGCAGCGCCGGATGTTCCTCGCAGGCCCGCTCGAGACCCTTGTTGGCCAACTCCAGCAGGTACGGGAAAGTGGCGTTGGTGAGAGCAAAGGTCGAGGTGTGGGGCACCGCCGCCGGCATGTTCGAAACGCAATAGTGCAGCACGCCTTCCTCGAAGTACACCGGACTGGTGTGAGTGGTGGCGCGCGAGGTTTCGAAACACCCGCCCTGGTCGATGGCGACGTCCACCATCACCGCGCCGCGCTTCATGGGCCTGAGCATGCTGCGCCGAACCAGGCGCGGCGCCGAAGCGCCCGGCACCAGCACGGCGCCAATCACCAGGTCGGCCTGTTTCAGGGTCTCTCCGATGGTCCACAGGTTCGAGGCCAGGGTGACCGCGTAGCCGTTGAAAATGTCGTCCAGTTCGCGCAGGCGATTGAGATTCTTGTCGATGATGGTGACGTGGGCGCCCATCCCCAGGGCGACCTTGGCCGCGTTGGTGCCCACGACGCCTCCGCCCAGCACCACGACGTTGGCGGGCGCGACGCCCGGCACGCCCCCCAGCAGGACCCCGCGCCCTCCGTTGGGCGCTTCCAGGTACTGGGCCCCCACCTGCACCGCCAGCCGGCCCGCCACTTCGCTCATCGGGGTCAGCAGCGGCAGCGATCCGTCCGCTTCCCGGATGGTCTCATAGGCGACTCCGCTGACCCCGGATTCGAGCAGCCGGTCGGTCAGCGCCCGCGCGGGCGCCAGGTGCAAGTAGGTGAACAGAATGAGTCCGGGACGCAGGAACCCATACTCGGAAGGCTGCGGCTCCTTGACCTTGACCACCAGGTCGGCCCGCCGCCACACCTCGGCGGCGTCCGCGACCATCTCCGCGCCCGCCTCGGAATACTCGTCGTCGAAAAGCGAACTGCCCTCGCCGGCGGCCGCCTGAACCAGCACCGTGTGGCCGGCCTCGCGCAGCGCGGTTACGCCGCTGGGCACCAGACCCACCCTGGTCTCGTGATCTTTCACTTCTTTTGGTACGCCGATAATCATGACCTGTTCCTCGACAATCGGCGGAAAGGCGCCGGTACGATAGGGGCGCCCTTCCGGCCCGTCCGTCTATTCTCCTCTTTTGGCGGCCGGGTGTCTCGCCGCTTCTTCTGACAGTACTAGTACCATCTGTCCGTTTCGGCGGTCTGTGCGCCGAAATATCCCCCCTATCCCCCGAAAAATCATTACGTAGCCCACAGAAAAAGGCTTGCAAGAGGAATCGACGGGTGATATTCTCATTTTTAGTTGAAAGCGTGCGTATAGTACGTACAGACGGAAGCGCCCGGGTTGAGGCCTTCCAAAGGCGCCACATATGATCGCGAGCATATTGATTATCGGCATCTCGGCGGTTCTTCTGGTTTACTGGTTCCGGTACACCTGCCTGCTCGTGCTCCAGACCCAAACGTCAGAGGGCTATGTCAAGCAGATGGTGGCTGCCAACCGTCTGAGCTTCGTCTCTGTGCGGCAGGCTTTGAGCGCGGACAGCGACGTAGCTCTGGATCCGCTGCGTCGCGCGCTGGAGAACGATTACCGGATTCTCACTTTCTTGCTGAATCACGCCGCAGGGGTTGGCTCCGCTTCCATCGAAGATCGGATGCTGCTGCTCGATTACAAGATGATGCGTCTGTGGTATCAGCTTACGCGCCACGTCTTTCCGCCCCAAGCTCGTAAGGCGGTTGTGGAGATGGCCGGCATCGTCGGTTACTTCGCCAATCACCTGGGTGAGCACCTCGCAGTCCAGTCCAGCCGCTCGTAGTCCAGGGCGGCGCGCGCCGCATCATTCGTCCACCCACCTGCCCTTCCGGCGTGCCCAAAGTGCGCCCGGGCGATTCGCCGTACAATAGTATTATCGTGCCCGCAGAAACCAAGCTCCAGAGCGCCATTGCCTCCCTCAACCAGGTCCGCGCGGAGATTGCGAAGGTGATCGTGGGGCAGCAGGATGTCGTGGACGGGGTCCTCATCTGCCTGCTTTCCGGGGGCCATGTGCTTCTCGAAGGCGTTCCCGGTCTCGGCAAAACCACCCTGTTGCGCACTCTGGCGCGCGCATTGCAACTGAAGTACTCGCGGATTCAGTTCACGCCCGATCTGATGCCTGCCGACATCGTCGGCAGCATGGTCATCGAAACCGATCCGCGCGGGAGCAAGTCCCTGCGTTTCCAGCCCGGTCCGGTCTTCGCCAATCTCGTGCTGGCCGACGAGATCAACCGGGCCACTCCAAAGACCCAATCCGCTTTGCTGGAAGCCATGCAGGAACGCACCGTGACCAGCGGCACCGTCACCCATGAACTGGAAGCTCCTTTCCTGGTAATGGCGACCCAGAACCCCATCGAGATGGAGGGCACCTACCCGCTGCCGGAAGCCCAGTTGGACCGCTTTCTGATGAAGATCCTGGTCACCTATCCGACCCGCGAGGAATTGAATCGAATCGTCGAGCGCACCATCCAGAATGAAGAGGTGCATGTCAACCCGGTCATGGACCGGGACGCCATTCTGGAAGTCCGCTCGGTCTGCCGCGAGGTTATGGTGGCTCCGCATGTGCAAGAGTTCGCGGTTCAGCTTGTGATGGCCACTCAGCCCGAACAGAAGGAAGCCCACGAGTTGGCCCGCAAGTATATTCGTTACGGCAGCTCTCCGCGGGGAGCCCAGGCTCTGGTCGAGTGCGGCCGGGTCCGGGCCCTGATGGACGGGCGCTACCACCTCAGCATCGATGACATCCGCGCTGTAGCCGGCGGCGTGCTGCGGCACCGGATCATTCTGAACTTCGACGCGCATGCCGACGCGCAGACTCCGGAGACGATTTTGGGGGGAATCGTCGATGGCGTCCTGGCCCGGACTGCGGGAGTGTAACGGAATTTCATGGCTTCGGTTCCCTTGCTGGAACGCGCTTTTCTGGAGCGTCTCGAACGGCTGACGATCCAGTGGCAGCATTCTTTTCCGGGCATTGTGGGAGGGCATAACCGGTCGCGTTACGCCGGTCCCGGGCAGGAGTTCCTCGATCACCGCCGTTTCCACCAGGGTGACGACCTCCGGGCCGTGAACTGGCGCGCCTATCTGCGGCTGGAGAAGCTGTTCCTGAAGATGTTCCAGGTCGAGCCGCGGGTGCCGGTGCGCATGCTGATCGACACCAGCCTGTCCATGTCGGCTGTGTCGGCTCAGAAATTCGATTTCGCCCGCAAGCTCGCCGCCGCGCTGTGCTACGTGGCCCTGGTGCGTCTGGACAGCATTACGATTCATCCCTTCAGCGACCATCTGGCCCGCAAGTACGTGTGCAGCGGCGGGCGGCTCCGCTTCTCGCCCGTCATGAACTATCTGTCCGCGCTGAAGACCGCCGGCCGCACGGACTATTTCGAGTCGATCCGCCAGTTCATTTCGATTCATAGCCAGCGCGGCCTGGTGATCGTCATCTCCGATTTTCTGGACGACGCGGGATGCGAGCAGTCCTTGAAGTATCTGGCCGACTACGGCCACGAACTGTTGCTGCTCCAGGTGTGGGCCGAGGAGGACCGCACTCCGCCGTGGATGGGTGAGTTGGAACTGACCGACGCCGAGACCGGCAACCGCCTGCGCATTCAGGTGGACGAAGCGGCGCGCGCCCGCTACACGGCCGGGTTCGACGAGCATGCGTCCGCTTTGCGGCGGCTCGCCAACCGCAACAGCGGCCGGTACGTCGGCGTGTCGGCCGCAACTCCGGTCGAGGAAGTGGTGTTCGGCCCCTTGATTCGCGCTCAGAGCATTGCCTGATGTTTTTTCTGAACCTCAGTCTGGCCGAGTTCGCAGGTCTGTTAGGCGCCGTTTCGGCGCTCACCGTGGCCTTGTATCTTCTGGACCGTTCCCGGCGCAGGCAGGTGGTTGCCACGCTTCGCTTCTGGATTGCCGCCGGGGAGCCTTCCCTGACACGCCATCGCCGGCGCATCCAGCAACCCTGGTCGCTGGTTCTCCAGTTGGCGGCGGTGGCTTTGCTGCTGGCCGCCATTGCCGAGTTGCGCCTGGGGGCGCCCGCCGCCGCCCCCCGGGATCACGTTCTCCTCGTCGACACCTCCGCATGGATGGCGGCGCGCGTGGACCCGTCCCGCACCCTGATGGACCTGGCTCGCGAACGGGCATCCCGTTACCTGGACGCCGTCGCTCCGGGCGATCGCATCATGGTGGTGCGCGCCGACGGGCTGGCGACTCCCGCCACGGTCTTCGAATCCAACCGGGACAAGCTGCGCCAGGCGCTGGCGGATTGCCAGCCGGCCGCCACGGCGCTCGATCTCGACCAGGCCTTCGAGTTTGCCCGCCGCGTCCAGTCGCTCAGCGCCGGGCAAGCCGGGGAGATCGTCTTCGTCGGTGCGGGGCGCATCCCCGAGCGCCAGGCTGCGGGCGCCTCGCCGGTTGCCCCGGACAACCTGAGGGTTCTGGCTTTGGAGGAACACGTCGAGAACTGCGGGATCCGCAAGGTGGGCCTGCGCCGTTCCGCCGCCGAGCCCGATCTGTGGGAGATCTACGTCTCAGCACGCAACTACGGGACGCTGCCGAAGACCGTCGCGGTCACGCTGGCATTCGGGGGAGCGCCCGCCGGCTTCCGGCGGCTCAACCTCAAGCCTGGCGTGGACCAGGAAGCCGTCTTCGAATACCGGACCCGGGCCGCCGGGGAACTGGAGGCCCGCCTGGAACCCGGCGACGCTCTCCCCGGAGACAACCGCGCGGTTATCGAGTTGCCCCAGCAGCGGACCCTGGCTGTCATCGCCTGGTCCGATGAACCCGACCTGCTGCGTCCCCTGCTCGTCGCCAACCCGCGCGTCAGCGCCGTAATCCGGCCCACTGCGCAGTATGATCCGCGGGCAGGCGCACCGCTGGTCGTGCTGGACCGCTTCCGGCCCGCCGCATTGCCTGCGGGCGATTCGATCTGGATCGAGCCGCCGGCGCTGGGCTCGCCCGTACCGGTCCGTTCGCGGCGCTCCGGACTGAAGCTGACCCGCTGGAATCCGGCCCATCCTTTAGCCGCCGGTCTTCGCACGGCCGATCTGAAACTGGATGAGGCCACGGTCTTCGAAGCCGCGCCGGGGGATGTGCGGATCGCCGAGTCGGATGCCGGACCGGTTGCGGTGGCCCGCCCGGGCAAGCCCAAGATCGTGGTTCTGGGCTTCCACCCGTCGCGGACCGCGATGCGCTACGAACTGGCGACCCCCTTGCTGTTCGCCAACATTCTGCGCTGGATGGCTCCGGATATCTTTCGCCGCTGGGAATTGACCGGCGGCAGCGCCGGAATGGTAGACCTCGCCCTGGAACCCGAGACCAGGCCCGAAAGCGTGCATCTCAGCGACGCGGCCGGCAACCCGGTGCCCTTCTCGATCGACCATGAGACGCTGCACTTCTTTGCCGGTTCCCCGGGAACCGTGCTGGTCAACGCCGGCGACCGCGAACTGGTGTACTCCTCGACTCTTCCGGAACTCTCCGAGTCCCGCTGGACCCCTCCGCCTCAAGCCCGGCGAGGACTTGCCGGCCTGCGCCGCAGCGTGGCCGGCTCCAGAGGACTCTGGCCGCTGCTGGCGGTCTTGGGCGCTCTGGGACTTCTGGCCGAATGGATCCTTTACGGGCGGTATCGGAGGGCGGCCTCAGTCCACCGGGCCTCCTGGCGACTGATTCTGCCAGGGACCAAGGTGAAGCACGGCAGGAAGCCGGCATGACGTTCCAAAATCCACTCCTCGTCCTGCTGGTTTTGGCTCCCATCGCCTGGGCGGCTTGGGAATGGCGGGTTACCGCCCGCCGGGGTGCGTTGCTGCTGAAGGCGGCGGTATTCGCAGCCATCATCCTGGCGCTCGCTCAACCCCGCCTGACGGTCTTCTCGACAAAAGTAGCGGTAGCCATTCTGGCGGATACCTCGGCGAGTCTCTCCAGCGAAGACCTGGCCCGGGCCTCCAGTCTGGCCTCCGAAATTGAGCGTGTCCGGGGGCGCAACTGGACACGCGTCATTCCCTTTGCAAAAGGCGTGCGCCGGACCCTGCCTGAGGAGCGCGCCGATGGCTGGAAGCTGAGGTATACCCCCGGTGCGGACGGGCGCGGCACCAACCTCGAAGCCGCCATTCGTGAGGGCATCGCCAGCCTTCCCGCCGGCACGGTCCCGCGCGTCGTCCTGCTCTCGGACGGCAACGAAAACCTGGGTAGCGCTACGCGCGCCATCTGGCAGGCGCAGCAGTTGGGGATACCCGTCGATACGCTGGCGCTTGCCGGCCGTCCCGCGCCCAGTCTGCGCGTCCAGTCCGTCAGTTTGCCGGCCGAAGTCTTTTCCGGGGAGCGCTTTCCCATCGACGTGACCCTGACCTCGCCAAGCCGGGCCACCGCCCAGGTCGAGATTACCGCTGAAGGCAAGAACCTGGGTTCGACGGCGGTGGACCTCGATCCGGGCGTCAATCACTTTCGCGTCCACGCCAAACTCGCCGCCGACGGGGCGATTGACCTGGCGGGCAGGATTTCCGCCCCGTCGCTGGGCGAGGCTCGCTTCGAGCATGCCGTCACCCTGCGCCGTCCCAAGGCGCTGCTCGTCTCCCAGGACCCGCAGACGGCCGACGCGCACCTGCTTCGCCTTCTGGAAGCCAACCAGTTCGAAGCCACCCGTGTCCAGGCGCTGCCCGACAAGTTTGACGACTACCAGTTAATCGCCTTCAACAACTGGGACGCCGAATCCGTGGCTCCCCGGCAGAAAGAGGAACTGGAAAACTATGTCCGCACCGGCGGAGGCCTGCTCTGGATCGCGGGTGAGCGGAATGTTTTCGTCGACAAGAAGGCGCCTGAGGACCCCCTCCAGCGCGCGCTGCCGGCCAAACTGGCCCCGCCGCGCTCTCCGGAAGGCACCTGCGTGGTGTTGATCCTCGACAAGTCCTCCTCGATGGAGGGCAAGAAGATGGACCTGGCGCGGCTGGCCGCCATCGGAGTGATTGACAACCTGCGTCCCATCGACATGGTCGGCGTCCTCATCTTCGACAATTCGTTTCAATGGGCCGTGCCGATCCGCCGGGCCGAGGACCGCACTCTCATCAAGCGGCTGGTGGCCGGCGTCATGGCGGACGGGGGCACCCAGATCGCGCCGGCTCTGGCGGAGGCCTACCGCCGCATCCTTCCGGTAAACGCCGTCCACAAGCATATCGTGCTGCTTACCGACGGGATCTCCGAGGAGGGCGACAGCCTGAACGTATCCCGCGAAGCCTCGAATAATCGGGTCACGATCTCGACCGTAGGACTGGGCCAGGATGTCAACCGGGCCTACCTCGAAAAGGTCGCCCTTTTTGCCCGAGGCAAGTCGTATTTCCTGAGCGACCCGTCCGGTCTCGAGCAGATTCTGCTCAAAGACGTCCAGGAGCACACCGGCACCACGGCCGTAGAGAAACCGGTCCGCGCGACCGCACTCAAGCCGGCCGAGATCCTGGAGGGGGTGGACTTTGCGGCCGCGCCGCCGTTGCGCGGCTACATTCGCTACATCGCCAGGCCCACGGCGGACACCGTCCTCAACGTGGACCAGAAGGAGCCGCTGCTGGTGCGCTGGCAGTACGAACTGGGGCGTTCCGCAGTCTTCACTTCCGACGCCAAGAACCGCTGGGCCGCGCAGTGGCTGGGATGGGCCGGCTTCGACAGGCTCTGGTCCAACGTCTTTCACGATCTGCTGCCTCACGCCCGGGCGACCGAAGCCGAAGCCCAGTACGATGCCGCGAATGACGAACTGGTGGTCGATTACCGGCTGGGACGTCATGTCGCAGAGCCCGCCACCGTTCCCGACATCTATGTCTTCGGCCCGGGTGGTTTCCAGATTCCGGCCCGAGCCGCCAAGATGGCTGCCGGCACCTTCCGCCTGCGAGCCCCGATCGGCCGGCGCCAGGGTCTGTTCCGGGTGCGCCCGCTGAAGGAATCCAAGGCTTTCCCGGAAGTGGGCTTTTACCGGGAAGAGGACGAGCTGGCCGATTACGGCTCCAACGAATTCCTCCTGCGCGAGATCGCCCAGGCCACCGGCGGCAGGTTCGGTCCGTCACCCCGGGAGGTGTTCGATCCCGGGCGAAACGCCGTCCCCACCACCATGCAACTTTGGCCGGGGCTGCTGGGTCTCGCCGTGTTCCTGAACCTGGCGGAATTGATCTTGCGGAAATGGAAAGGCGTGTGGGAGGGCTTTCGCAGTCAGGCTGCGGCGCCCCAGCCCGGCGCCCCCAACTGAGGCCGGGTGAGGAGTCGACCGGCCGCCATGGCGCGTGTGATATGCTGCAAGCTTTCTGCAAGGAGGAGGATGGATGTCTCAACCCCGGGTTTCCCGCCGGTCCTTTATGGCCACGGCTGCCGCCACGCCCGCCGTTGCCGCTGAAGCGCGCCAGCCGGTTGTGGTAGAAACGGTTCGCATGAGCGAAATTCGGGCTCAGGCTGAGCCCCTCAAGGTAGTCACGACCTACCCATTCGAGCCCAACGAGATTGAGCGGATTCAGGCTGCCGTGCCCAATGCGAAGGTGGAGATCAGGATCTGCCGCAGCCGCCAGGAATTCCGCGCCAGCCTGGCCGATGCCGAGGTCATCTATGGCGGGCTCAACGCCGAAACCCTGCAAGCGGCGCCGAAGCTCAAATGGGTCCAGTGGGGCGGAGCAGGCATGGAAGGCCTGGATCCAAAAGTGCGCGACAGTTCCGTAGTGATCACCAACTATGCGGGCACCTTTGCGCCGGGCATTTCGGAAACCGCGATTGGCCTGCTGCTTTGCCTCACGCGGGGGATTTCCAGGTATTACATGCCGCAGTTTGCGAAGCGGCAAATGAAGCCGGTAGGCTCGCCGAAGTCCGGCCATCATACGGAACTGGTCGGGCGGACCATGGGCATCGTGGGTCTGGGAGGCATCGGCGGGATGATCGCGCGGCGCGCTTTCTATGGATTCGACATGAAGATCCTGGCCACCGACGCGCGGCCGCTTCCGAAACCCGAGTATGTGGCCGAACTGCACGATCCGGGGTGGTTCATGGAGATGGTCCCTAAAGCGGACGTGCTGGTCTGCGCCGCCCCCCACACGCCCGAGACCGAGCGGATGTTCAACGAGAAGGTATTCCGCTCCATGAAGAAGACCGCCTACTTCCTGGCCATGTCGCGCGGCATGTTGTTCGACGACATGGCTCTGGTGAAGGCGCTCAAAGAAGGTTGGATCGCCGGGGCGGGGCTGGATGTGTTCCCGAAGGAGCCGCCTCCCCCGGACCATCCCATATTCGACTGCCCCAACGTGGTGATGACCGCTCACACATCGGGTTGGAGCCCGGACCGGCAGGTCCGCCTGATCGAAGTGTTTGCGGAAAACGTGCGGCGGTACGTGAACGGCCTGCCGCTGCTCAACGTTGTGGATAAGAAGCGCGGATACTGAACCGCTCTTAGCGAAACTCGACCGGTTGTGAGCCGAAGCCGCGCTCGCAATCCACCTCGAGGCGGAGATCCGCCGGCGGCTCCGGGCCGTCCGATCGGAATCCGATCTCATAGCAGGTCAGGAAGCTCCGGTAGACTTCCTGATAGGCCGCCGTAAGCTCTGCGGGTTGGGTGGCGACTCGCAGGCTTCCCGCGCCCGGCTGCGCGAACAACTGCAACGGGTTGGATTCGGGAACCGGGGCGCAGGCGATCGCGTGAACCAAGGTATGGTGCCGGGCGGCATTTTCCAGAATGGTCTCCACCGAGCCTTCGTCGACGGTGTCAGGTTGAACCAACAGGACGACGTGCCGGGCCGCAGCGACGCTACTGGCGGTGGCGATGAGGGACAGGGCGGTGTCGCGCATCGGTTCCGGCTGGGTCAGCAAGCTCTCGTGAGCCGGCAGATCGGGCGCTCCGGCCAGGTCTTCGTCGCGCTTCGAAACTTTGATCACTGACCAGGAGTGCCTGGGAGTTTTCAGGTCGAAACAGGCTTCGATACCCTGTTCAGCGGCGCGCCACAACTCCTCGCTCATTCCGAGAGAGTGCCACAGACCGAATCCGACCGCGAGCCTTCCCGCGCCGCCGGCCTCCCATGCATGGTAATCGAGCAGCGGCTGGGCGCCCCCCCATAGCGCAAACTGAGCGGGCAACAGGCCATCCACCCGGTCTCCTTGCTCCGTCAGCACTTCTACCCATAGGGTTGCCTGGCCCTGGCTATGAATGGCGTCCAGCACGCGGATGCGCAACGCGGCCGCGTGTGCGTGGCGTGTGGATGCGCGCTTGATCTGCGCCAGGCTTTGAATCGCCTGGCTCCGCACCGCAGGATGAGGGTCCCGGAGCAGGCGTCTCAGGCTCGGAGTAAACCGCGTGTCCGCAGTCAAGCCCATGGCATTCGCGGCGGCCAGCCGGAATGCCTCATCTTCGTGGGAGGCCATCCGGACCAGGTCGGATAACGACCCCGCATCTCCGCGTTTGTGCCTGGCAATCAGCACGTTTGCCCGCACCGCGGGGTGAAGATCCGCGCCGGCGCGTTCAAGCAAGGCATCCACCGCGGCCGATTTCGCGCCCCAGAGCGCGCGGATGGCTGCCGCCCGGATGCGCGGGTCGGGATCAGAGGCGCTTTCAAACGCCAACGCCAGTGACCCTGCACGACTGGCCAGCAACGGAATCACTGCCGCTCGCACCTCGGGGTGGGGGTGATGCAACAGGGGCGTCAGCACCGCTTCCAGGCGCTCCACCGGTGTAATGGCGGCTACGATCTCCAGAATCCGCTCAAACTGGGGAGCCGCTGCGGCTTCATTTTGAAGGATTCGAACCAGCTTTCTCTCGAGCGAGGGCTCGAACGGGAGGATGCGCCGGGCGATCCTTACGGCTTCATCCACGCTCAGCGCATCCGAGCGGGTCAGCAGGGGCAGAGCCAGATCGTTGCGGGCCAGCAGCATGGCCACAAATCGGTGGGCCTCAGATTTCCATGGCGACGCGAGCAAGCCGGAGGCGGCCTGGGAGAAATCCTCCGGGCTCTCCGAGAGCAGACTGCGCACCGCGCGAACCGAGTCGTGGTTCGACTGGCTGAAGTTCGCAACGGCGGACTGGAAGCGCTCATTCCAGGCTGGTCCGCTCTCGGTCGCGACGCTCATCACAACTCCGCTCGCACTGCCTGTAATATCGGCGGCGGCGCGTAAATTCTTTATTTGCGGCGGTACGGTATGATTGGAGTCAAGACTATGATTTCAGGCGTCATCCCGGAAGGACTAACCTTCGACGACGTGCTCCTATTGCCGGCCAGGAGTGAGGTTTTGCCGGCTGACGTGGATACCCGGACCAGCCTGACCAGCCGGATCTCCCTGAATATCCCGGTGCTGAGCGCCGCCATGGATACGGTGACCGAATCCCACACGGCGATTGCCCTGGCCCAGCAGGGTGGGATTGGAATCATCCACCGCAATATGTCCATCGAAAGACAGGGCGAGGAAGTCGACCGTGTGAAGCGCTCGGAAAGCGGCATGATCGTCGATCCGGTCACGATGGCGCCCGACCAGAAGATTGCGGAAGCCTTGGAGGTGATGAAACGCTACCGCATTTCCGGGGTGCCGGTCACCAGGAACGGAAAACTGGTCGGCATTCTGACCAATCGCGATCTGCGCTTCGAGACCCGGCTTGACCTGTCCATTGCCGAGGTCATGACCAAGGACAACCTGATTACCGTCCCGGTCGGCACCACGCTCGAGGAAGCCGAGACCATTCTGCACCAGCACCGTGTGGAAAAGTTACTGGTGGTGGACGACCAGTACATGCTCAAGGGACTGATCACGGTCAAGGACATCCAGAAGAAGCTGAAGTACCCCAATGCGGCGAAAGACGCGCAGGGCCGGTTGCGAGTGGGAGCGGCCATCGGCGCCACGGGGGATTACCTGGAGCGCGCCCAGGAACTGGTGAGCCGCAAGGTGGATGTGCTGGTAATCGACACCGCCCACGCCCACAGCAAGCGGGTCACCGACGCCGTGCGAGCCGTAAAGCACGCGCTTCCCGGCGTCGACCTGATCGCCGGCAACGTAGCCACCTATGAGGGCGCCCGGGACCTGATCGCCCTGGGCGTCGACGGGATCAAGGTGGGCATCGGACCCGGTTCGATCTGCACGACGCGGGTGGTTTCGGGCGCCGGAGTGCCCCAACTGACGGCGGTGGCCGAATGCGCGCGGGCCACCCGCGGAACCGGCGTGCCGCTGATATCCGATGGCGGCATCAAGTACTCCGGAGACGTCACCAAGGCGATCGCCGCCGGCGCCGACAGCGTCATGATCGGCAGTCTGCTGGCCGGCACGGACGAAAGCCCTGGTGAAGTTGTACTCTACCAGGGCCGTACGTTTAAGAGCTATCGCGGTATGGGATCGCTCGGCGCCATGGCCGCCGGATCGAGCGCCGACCGCTACGCGCAGGAAGGCAATTCGAAGTTGGTGCCCGAAGGCATCGAGGCGCGCGTTCCTTACAAGGGGCCTCTGTCCGAACTCGTATATCAGCTTGTGGGAGGTCTCCGGGCCGGTATGGGCTACTGCGGATGCCGGACCATTGCGGAGCTTCAGCAGCGGGCCGGTTTCCTGCGCGTCTCCCCGGCCGGTTTGCGCGAGAGCCATGTCCACGACGTGATCATCGTCAAGGAAGCTCCGAACTACCAACTGGAGTAGGAATGAACGAATTCTGCACCTGCGGCGCGCAGTTGCCGCCAGACGCGCGCTTTTGCCACAAATGCGGCAAGCCGCAAAGGGAGGAACCCCTTCCCGAAGCGTACCGGCATATTATCTCCGAGGAAGTGCCGGTGCTCGACCTGACGCCTGCGCCTCCTCGTCTGCCCAGCTTTCATAATCCCGTCGCCGTGCGGGCCGGATTGCTGGCCGCCAGCCTGGCGGCCCTGCTGAACCTGCTCCCTGTTCTCAGCTACGGCTTCCTGATCTGGCTGCTGGCGGCGGGGTTCTTCTCCGTCTACGTGTACGAAAGGCGCACCGGCGCGCTGTTGAGCGTCCGCGAGGGCGCCCGCATGGGATGGATCACCGGTGTGTTGAGCTTCGCCATCAGCACGGTCTTCTTCACCCTCTCGATGCTCGCTCTGTCCGCGCGCTCCGGGGGCCTGGCGGGCTTGTACCGGGAACGGCTGGAAGGCCTGTCCATCACGGATCAGAGTGTTCAGGAAGCGGTCCAGATGCTTCAGAGTCCGGCTGGGCTGACGTTAATCATCCTGGGTTCACTGGTCTTCGTGTTCGTAATCGTCACCCTGATGTGTACAGCCGGGGGCGCGCTCGGCGCTAAGGTGCTGGACAAGAGCTGATCGGGGGTTCGACCTAAAGTTCTCTCCCGTCCCTGACGATCTCTCTCCCGGGTAAGGGTGTCGAATGGCAATGATTTCTCTGAAGAAGAACGTGGACGAGCTGGAACGGCGGGAGGGGTTGTTTCAGGCCGCCCTGAACTGTTATCTCTCGGCTATCAACAGCATCCAGTCGCACACCATCGAACTGGGCGCGGAACTGGTGGAGGAGTACCGGCGGCGGCTTCGCTCGCTTCGCCGGAACGTCCAGAATCTTCCGTCCGCCGAAGTGCTGGAAACCAGCCGGGTGGCGCTCGACAAGGAGCTTGCGTGGTTCCAGAAGGCCGCCACCGGGCTGCTGGAAGAGAAAGAGAAAGAACTACAGGACATCATCTTCCTGCTGACTGAAGCCGCCCGGACGCTGGGTGCGCGGGATGCGCGGCATGCCAGCAAGTTGCAGGAATTCACCAGTGAACTGGAGACCGTTTCGCGCCTGGACGATCTGAGCGAGGTGAGACGGCGGCTTGCCGAGCAGGTAATCGAGCTGAAAACCTGCATGGGCGCTTTTCAGCGGGAAAGCGACTCGTCGGTATCTCAGCTCCAGCAGGAGTTAAAGTCCATCCAGGAGCGGCTCGATCGAGCTGAACAACTCGCCACCACCGACCCTCTGACCGGGCTGTTGAACCGGCGTGAAGGGGAACGGCGCCTCCACGAGATGGTCCGGGCCGGCAATCCTTTCTGTGTGCTGGTGCTCGACCTGGACCGTTTCAAGACGATTAACGACCGCTACGGTCATGTTTGCGGGGACCAGGTGCTGAAGAGCTTCGCTCGCAGGCTGGCCGACGCCGTTCGCCCCAACGATCCGGTCTGCCGCTGGGGCGGAGACGAGTTTCTGGTGATCATGGCCTGTCCCCTGCGCGACGCAATGCACCGGGCGTCTCAGATCGGAGAGAAACTCAGTGGCCGCTACACCATCATTCCGGGCGGCCGGGAGACCACGGTGCTGGTGAGTGCTTCGCTCGGCGTCGCCGAGTACGTGCCCGGAGAGTCGGCTGAACAATTGTTCGAACGGGCCGACGGAGTGCTGCACCGGCAAAAGGCCACCGGCACGCTGCCGTAGTATGTGCTAAAGTGCTGAGCATATGGCTTCCCGCAGCGTCAACAAAGTCATTCTGGTCGGACATCTCGGCAAAGACGCCGAGACCCGCTACACCCCTTCGGGTACCGCTGTCACCAACTTCTCTCTCGCCACTTCCCGCCGTTGGAAGGACCAGCAGTCGGGCGAGTGGAAAGAAGAGACTGAGTGGCACCGGGTTGTGTACTGGCGCGCTGAGAACGTCGCCAACTATTTGCTGAAAGGCAAGCTGGTGTACGTGGAAGGCCGGCTGCAAACGCGAAGCTACGAAGACAAGGACGGCAAGAAAGTGTACTCCACCGAAGTGGTGTGTGAGGACCTGATTCTGCTGAGCGGCGGCCGCGGCGATGCGCCTGCCGGACCGGCTGAATACGGGCAACCGGCGTCTTCGCCGCGCCCGGCGCAGGCCCGCCAGCCGGCCCCCGCCCCGCCGGATGAAGGCTTTAACCAGGCCATCACCGACGACGACGTGCCGTTCTGATTCCGGCGGCCGGCGATCACGCCACCTGGTACCGCTTCACGGCATCCTCATCCAGTTCGAAGCCGAGGCCCGGCTTGTCCGGCACTGTGGCGTAGCTGTCGCGGATCTCGACAGGGCGGACCAGCAGATCGTCCACTCGCTGGTAGCTCAGGATGTCGCTCGGAAGCGTGCAGTTCGGAGCCGCAGCGCAGGAATGCAGCATGGCGGCGTCCAGTATGCCGAGTTCGTGGCCCGAGCCGTGCCATACCGGAATGCCCGCGGCGCCCGCCAGATAGGCGTTGGCTACGAAGCTTGCCATGCTCGGCGCGGGTCCCGTGTTAAACATCGCGCAGGCGTCCGCCCTGATGGCCCGAATCATGGCCCTGGGATCGCTCAGGTGCAGGGCAATGGGGGTCTTGTATTCCCCGCGGAGGCGGTGGTAGGCGGCCATGTCGGACTTTTCGATCGGGTCTTCCATTACCAGCACATTGCCGATTTCGTCCAGACCCTTCCCGACCGGGCGGAACTCCTCCGCGGTCTTGTAATGGGCGTTGAAATCCACGGTAATTTTGAGCGCCGGCGAGACCTCGGCGATGGCCGCTACCGCCTTCACAATCGGATCGCCCGGGCGGCCCTTCACCTTGATCCCCTGGAACCCTCCCTTCACCGCACGTTCGGCTACCCGGCGGATATCGGTGGGGTTCTTGCGGCCGCACCAGTAGTTCACCAGCACGCGCGCCTGGGCTTTGCCTCCCAGCAGCCGCCAGACCGGCCAGCCCAGCGCCTTACCCACCACGTCATAGAAGGCGGTTTCGAAGCCCAGATAGGCGGCCCAGCCGGGCAAATCGAGGCGCGTCAGGTTGAAATCCAGAATGTTCTTCCCCGTGACCGCCTCGGAGGTGCGGCGCACCACCTTCTCGTCCACCTCACGGCTGGTCTCGCCGATCCCGATCAAACCCGCATCGGTATGCACCTTCACAATGAACTTCGGCAGGGAAGGAAACTCGGTCAGCGCGTCGGGCCCCAACTCCGGGCTGCTGATAATGTCCGGTTGCATGGGAACCACGACCTTGAAGAGCTCCACCTTGGTGATTTTCAGGCGCTCGCTGTGTCCGGCGGCGCTCGCCGGGACTGCGGGAAGCCCGGCTAATCCGAAGCCGGCGCCAAGGACGCGGCGCCGGGAAATTGCGGCATGCATGTTCACCTCAGGTTCAACAGGCCGAGCGTGTCGCGCCCGACGATTGCGTCGAGCACTTCCGCCGGGATTCGCGGCAGGCCCGACTGGCCGGTAATATGGTTCGCGTTGCGGATGGCTTCCGCCGAAGCGGCGGGCGTGGTGAACGGGTAGTCCGAGCCGAACAGCAGCTTGTGCGCCGCGCCGTACTCGACCGCCGACATCAGCGCGTTGTAGAACTGCCACGGCCGGTAGTACAGCGCCGAGACATCAGCGTACAGATTGGGCTGTTTGCGGATCAGCACCACGGTTTCGTCAATCCACGGATGGCCCATGTGAGCGATCACCATGACCAGATCGGGATACCGCATGGCCACATCCTCAAGCTGCACCGGCGACGCGTACTTGAGCGGCGCCTCGCGGAAGAACGTGGTGCCCTGGTGAATCAGGATGGGCAGACCGCGCTTCTCGCAATACTCGTAAACGGGGTGCATGCGCTCGTCCATCACATGGTAGTTCTGATAGATCGGCGCCAGCTTCACGCCGCGGAATTTCAGCTCTTCGACGCCCCGCCGCAGTTCGTCCAGGTAGCCGGGCTGGGTCGGGTCGATACACACGAAGCCGATGAGTTTCTCCGGGTGGCTGCCGACATACGCGGCCACGTGATCGTTGGACACTACCAGGCCGACGTGCGCCGCCGCGAAGCCGAAAACGATGGCCCGGTCTACGGCCTGCATGGCTTCCCAATGCCCTTGGGCGGTGATCTCGAGCAGCGCCGGATTCGAGATGACCCGCAGCGCGTCCCTCCGGGCCCTTTCAGTCCAATGCGCGGTCTGCCAGAAATGGGTGTGACAATCGACAATCATAGTTCGATCCTGCGGCCTTGCCGGAACACGTGCCGGATTCCCGCCGGGGCCGCCTCCGGGTTCTCGTAAGTGGCCGGACTGCCAATCTGGTCCGGGTCGAACACGACGATATCGGCATGATAACCCGGCTGGAGCAGGCCCCGGGCCTTAAATCCGAAGCGGCGGGCCGGTTTTGCCGTGATCTTGTGCACGGCCTCGGGCAAGGTGAGCCAGCCCCGGTCGCGGCGAACCTCGCCGAGCAGGCGCGGAAACGTTCCGAACAGGCGCGGATGCGGGCGGCCCTTCACATAGAACCCGTCGCTGACAATGTTGGCCAGCGGATGCCCGACCAGCGCCCGGAGATTCTCTTCGCTCTGGTTGAAGGAGACGATGTTCACCTTACCGGACTCCTCGGCGATCAGGTCGAGCATCACCTCGACCGGCTCCCGGCCCCGCTCACCGGCGAGGGTCTCGAGATCCCGCCCGATGACGGCCGGATTGGCTGCCGCCGAGACAAAGATGTCGCTCCAGCGCTGCGCCAGCCCCTGGACGGTCTCGGCTGCGATTCGGGCGCGTGTCCCCGGGTCGGCCAGCCGCCCCAGCAAGGCGGGGATTCCGCCGTCCAGCGACCATTGCGGCAGGAACTGGGTCATCACGGTGCTGCCCGCGGTATATGGGTAGCAGTCGAAGGCCACGTCGAGCCCCTCCTGAGCAGCCCGCTCGATCTCCTCGAGCGCGCGCTGCTGGAGCGGCCAGTTGGCCGGTCCCACGGTCTGCAAGTGCGAGATTTGCAGGCGGCATCCGGTGCGCCGGGCGATGCCGATCTGCTCCCGCACCGAGTCCAGCAGGCCGAAAGCGTAGCTGCGCATGTGGGTGGCATAAATCGCACCGCGGCGCGCCACGATGCGGCATAGCGCGTCCAGCTCTTCGATGGGTGCGCTCGACCCAGGGGCATACATCAGCCCTGTCGAAAAACCGCAGGCGCCTTCGGCCAGGCACTCGTCGAGCAGGCCCTCCATGCGCTCCATCTCGCGCCGTTCGAGCGGACCCTGGCGGTTCCCCGCCGCGGCAATGCGCAGCGTGCCGTGTCCCACCAGGGCGGCGACCGTGGCGACGCGGCAGCGCGCCAGCGTGTCCTCGAGGTATTGCTTTGCGGACGGCCAGCCCCACTCCTCGCCGCCGCACAGGATGGGATTGGCAAACTCGTAGAGCGCTTGCCGCTCCGGAGGCGCCGGAAACGTGGAGAAGCCGCAGTTGCCGACCACTTCGGAAGTGACGCCTTGGGCCGTCTTCTCGCGCCGGTTTTCCAGCAACTGCAAGTCCGAGTGGCTGTGCGCGTCAATGAAGCCGGGCGCCACGACGCAGCCGGCGCAGTCGATTGCCTGGGCATCCTCCACGCTACCGGCAGGGGCGACGGCGGCGATGCGTTCATTCACGATCAACAGGTCGGCGCGAAACAGTTCGCCGCCCGCGCCGTCGGCGATTAGTCCATTCTTGAGGAGAGTCTTCACTACCAGAAGATTATATTCACCGCGATCAGCAGCGCGGCACACACCCCTGCCCAGAAAACAGGCCGCCGGATCAATGGGTGACGCCCTTCCGAGGGCAGCGGCGTGAGCCCGTATACCAGATTGCGAAGCTCGCTTTCCGGTTTCGGGGTTGTAAACAGGCTTACCGCCACCGTCACCGCCACGCAAATCAGCAGGGACCACAGGCCGCGGTACATGTTCTCAGCGGCGTCTTTCGCGTTCATGGAAAGCGCGATATAGGCCAGCGCGCCCGGATCGATCTTCACCCATGCGTACATGGCAATCGACGACAGCGTGCCGGCCAGCAAGCCCCAGAAGCCGCCCGCCGGCGTGGCCCGCTTCCAAAGCATGCCCAGGATCACGGTGCCGAACAGAGGCACGATGAAGAACGTCACCAGCGCCTGGACGTAGATCATGATGCTGGAGAACTGCATCACCAGGTACGCCGCCGCGATGCTGACGAACACGCCGATGAGCGCGCACCAGCGGCCCATGGCGACGTAATGCGCGTCGCTGGCCTGCTTGCGGATCAGCGGCCGGTAGATGTCGTAGGTCCACACCGTCGCGAAGGCGCTGACATTGCCCGCCATGCCGGACATGAAACCCGCGATCAGGGCGGTGATGCCCAAGCCAAGCAAGCCGGGTCCGAAGTAGCGGGCCATCATCAGAGGCAGCACCTCGTTGTAGCTGTGCGCGCCGGCTGCAACCGCCTCGGCCTCCGGGAGCAGGCGGCCGGGCAGGAGCGCGAGTCCGAGCAGCCCGGGAATCGTCACGATGAGCGGCACCGCCATCTTGAGGAAGGCGCCGATCACGGTGCCGAGCTTGGCGGAGCGCAGGTCTTTGGCGGTCATCACCCGCTGGACCACCAGAAAGTCGGTGGTCCAGTAGCCGAAGGAGATCGCCAGGCCCAGGCCAAAAACCATTCCGGTCCAGTGGATGCCCATGGGATTGTCGGTGAACGAGCCCAGGTTGCGCCACAAGTGGGTATAGTCCTGGCCCGGATAGCGCTCGTTAATGCGGGCGATCATGTTCCCCCAACCGCCCGCCTCGATCAGTCCGAGGATGGGGATCAGCGCCGCCCCGAGCCATACCAGGAAGAACTGCACCACCTCGTTAAAGATCGCCGAGAGCAGGCCGCCCAGAGCGACATAGACGGCCACGGTGAGCGACGACACCCAGATGCTGAAGTGAATATTCCAGCCCAGAATGACTTTCATCACCAGGGCCATCGCGTACATGTTGATGCCGCTCATCAGGATGGTCATCACGGCGAACGAGATGCCGGCCAGCGAGCGGCTCTCTTCGTTGAACCGCAGCTTCAGATAGCCGGGGACCGAGTGGGTCCTCGAGATGTAATAGAACGGCATCATCACCACGGCGAGAACCAGGATGGCCGGGATGGCGCCGATCAGGTAGGCGTGCGCGGCCAGCATCCCAAATTGATAGGCCATGGCCGACCAGCCCATCATCTCGAGCGATCCGAGGTTGGCGGAGATGAAACTCAGGCCTGCAATCCAGGCCGTCATCCCCCGGCCGGCCATGAAAAACTCCTCGCCCGTGCGGGCATACCGCTTCAGATAGAAGCCGATGGCGAGCACAAGCGCGAAGTAGATCACGACGATGGCGAGATCCACCGGGCCCATCGACAGGAGCCGGTCCGGCCGGGTTTCGAGCAAGCTCAGGTACAGGGACATGGGCGGTCGGGAGTAATCGTTAACGGTATCCCAGAGCGTCCGGCCCTGTCAAACGAATCCTCCGGCGAGGGGTTGGACTGGTATACTGGAATTTTCGCAGGGTGGATCCCGTTTCGGGGTCCGCAGGGGGGAACATGTTCCTTAGTATCAAGGACATGGAAATCCGAAAGGTCCGTTTTGACGAGACCTTTCAGCCCGGTGCAATCGACTTTTCCGACGCCGAGTTGCGGCAGGTTACGCCGCTCCATGCCGAAGGGTTTGCGGTGCTGCTGGCTCACACCGACGGCGAGATCCGCATCCGCGGACGGCTTCAGGTGGAGATGGAGAGCGAGTGCGACCGGTGTTTGGGCCCGGCGTTTTTCCCGCTGAGTGCCGACTTCGACCTGTTCTACCGTCCCATGGCCTCGATTGCCCGGGAAGAAGAGGTCGGCATCGACGAGGGTGAAGCCGAGATCGGCTTTTATGAAGGGGCCGGTCTGGAGGTGGCCGACATTGTGAAGGAGCAGGTGTTGCTGAATCTGCCCATGCAGCGGATTTGCAGCGAGGCCTGCAAGGGTATTTGCCCCATATGCGGATCCAACCGGAATGAATCAAACTGCCAGTGCGAGGTCAAGCCGTTGGACGACCGCTGGAAAGCCCTTCGAAACCTGTAGAATAGAAGATTGATCTCGCCGCGGAAGCCTGGAGCGCCCCCGAACCGGTGCAGCGCCGGGCAGCGTGCGGCATAGCGAGGTTCCCAGAATGCCGAATCCGAAACGACGTCACTCTCAGGCGCGCACGGCAAAGCGCCGCGCTCACGACAGCCTGAAAGCGGCGGGCATGTCCGAATGCCCCAACTGCCATGAGCTGAAGCTTCCCCACCGTGTCTGCCCCCACTGCGGCAACTACAAGGGCCGCGAGGTCATTGAGGTTGAGGAGTCCTAGCTCCGGCGCCCGGCCGCGCCGCAACCGCTTATGGTGACGATCGCAGTGGATGCAATGGGCGGCGACCAGGCGCCCAGGATCGAAGTGGAGGGGGCCATCCGGGCGGCCCGTTCGCTGGGCGTGCGCGTTCTCCTGGTGGGCAAGCCGGAACTGATCGAGCGCGAACTCGAGCTGCACAGCGAAGCCCGTTCCCTGCCCGTCGAGGTGGTCGCCGCCAGCCAGGTGGTGACCATGGAGGATAGCGCGGCCCGCGCGGTGAGAACCAAGCGGGATAGTTCCATCCGGGTGGCCTGCCGGCTGGTCCGGGATGGCGTTGCGCAGGGGGTGATTTCGGCCGGTAATACCGGCGCCGCGATGGCCACGGCGAAGATCGTCCTGGGCGTCGTCGAGGGCGTGAGCCGGCCGGCTCTGTCCGGCGTGTTCCCCACTGTGGCGGGGACTCCCGCGGTGATGGTGGACGTGGGAGCCAACGTCGATTGTTCGCCCGGCCTGCTGGCGCAGTTCGCCGTGATGGGCGAGATCTACTCGCGGGTTGTTCTCGGCATCGCTCGTCCCCGGGTGGGTCTGCTTTCCATTGGTGAGGAGGAACACAAGGGCAACGAGAGCACCCGCACGGTGACGCCCCTGCTCAAGTCGTTGCCGATCCGTTTTATCGGCAATGTCGAGGGTCGCGACCTCTACACCGGGAAAGCCGATGTGATCGTCTGCGACGGTTTTATCGGCAATGTGGCGCTGAAGGTGAGCGAGGGCATGGCCGACGTGATTATCAAGATGCTCCGCGAATCGCTGGGGGCCACCCTCACCCGAAAGATCGGGTATGTGCTCTCCCGGCCGGCGTTCAAAGACTTTAAGAAGCGGCTGGACTACTCCGAGTACGGCGGCGCGCCGCTGCTGGGCGTGAAGGGCGTCTGTATTATCTGTCACGGCCGCTCGAACGCGAACGCCATCAAGAACGCCATTCGCGTAGCGGCCGCCTTTGCCAGCAAGCAGATCAACGAACACATTGAGCGCGAGATCAGGCGGTTTTCCGCAAATACGCTGGAGTTGAAGGTCTGAGGCGTTGTCACCCGGGAGCTTCTTCCGCCGTCGTAAGAGTTGGAACCCCATATGAAGGCAAAGTTGGTGTTCGCCCTGGCCCTGGCAAGCCTCCCCCTCGGAGCCCAGCGGCTCGACCCGATTCATTGGTCGCTCCGGCTGGAGCCTGCCACCGCCGCGCCCGGCGCGAAGACGCTGGCCCGCCTGGAAGCCCGCATGGAGCCGGGCTGGCACCTTTATTCGCTCTCGACTCCCCGGGGCGGTCCGATCCCCACCACGATTCGCCTCTCTCCAGGTGAGTTCCGGATTTTCCAGCCGGCTCCCAGGAAGGCGTTCGACAAGAATTTCAACCTGGACACCGAGACCTACGAAGATTCGGCGGTGTTCCTGATTGAGCTCACCGTCGATCCGGCTGCGCAAGCCGGGGTCAGCGAGGTCACGGCCGAGGTGCGTTACCAGGCTTGTAACGACAAATTGTGCATTCCGCCGGTGCGGCGCTCCGCGACGGCGCGGCTGACGGTGGATCCGGCGGTGCGGACCGCGGCGATCTCGATTCCGGCCGGATACACGGAGTTCGTCCCCGGCGCACCGAGGACCGCGGCGGCTCGCGCGCCAGAGCCCGCCCGGCCGCGGCCGGCCGATACTTCCCCCTGGTTTCCGCTCATCGCGTTTGGACTCGGCGTGGCGGCCATTTTTACGCCCTGCGTGTTCCCGATGATTCCGATCACGGTTTCGTTCTTCCTGAACAAGGCCAGCGCGAGCCGCGGCCAGATCGTCTCCCAGGCGGTTCTGTTCTCGCTCGGCATCATCGTGCTGTTCTCCGGGCTGGGTCTGATTGTTACGGCGGTGCTGGGGCCGTTCGGAATCGTGCAATTGGGATCGAATCCATGGGTGAATGCGTTCATCGCCCTGGTTTTTCTGGCGTTCGGATTGAGCCTGCTGGGCGCTTTCGAAATCACCATCCCCTCGGGAGTGCTGACCCGCCTGGACAGCGCCGCCGGAAAGGGCGGTGTGGCCGGCACGCTGCTCATGGGGCTGACCTTCGCGCTGACCTCGTTCGCCTGTGTGGGCCCGTTCGTCGGCACTCTGCTGGCCGCCTCGGTGCAGGACGGCGGCGTGCGCCCTCTTGTGGGCATGGTTTCGTTTTCCAGCGGATTGGCGGTTCCGTTCTTTTTCCTGGCCCTGTTCCCTTCCTATCTGAAGCGCATGCCCAGGAGCGGGGCGTGGCTGGCCCGCGTGAAGATCGTGATGGGGTTTATCATCCTGGCGGCGATGCTCAAATACCTGAGCAATGTGGACGTGGTGCTGCAATGGAACCTGCTGACGCGTGAGCGTTTTCTGGCGGCTTGGGTGGTCCTGTTCGCCCTGCCCGGACTGTACCTGCTGGGGCTCTTGCGGCTGGAGGGCGTTCAAAAGGACGAAGCGGTCGGCTTGGGCCGTCTGCTGGCCGGAACCGCGTTTCTGATTTTCTCCATCAGCCTGGCGCCCGGGATGCTCGGCGGGCGTTTGGGCGAACTGGACGCCTACGTCCCTCCGCCCGCCGCGGCGCCGCTTTCCGCCGGTGGAGAAGCTTCGCTGGTCTGGATGAAGAACCGCTACCGCGAGGCCCTGGACCAGGCCCGCCGCGAAAACAAGCTTGTTTTCATCAACTTCACGGGCTACGCCTGCACGAATTGCCACTGGATGCGGGCGAACATGTTCACCCGCCCCGAGATCGCCGCGGCGATGAGACCTTTCGTCCTGCTGGAGCTGTATACGGACGGAACCGACGCGGAGTCGCAGCGCAACCAGGAGTTGCAGCAGTCCAAGTTCGGCACCATCGCGATTCCTTACTACGCGATCGTGACCCCGGATGAGCGGGTGGTGGCCAGTTTCCCGGGCCTCACGCGCGACGCCCGGGAATTCCTCGATTTTCTGGGCAAAGGCGCCCCGGCGCTCTGAGCCAGATTCCGCTTAAGTTGCAATCCCGCCCGCATTCAGGCAAGCTGTAAGGCTTTGCTTCTTTGAGCCGACTTTCATGCGGATTAGGGTTTTCTATCACGACCACTGCTTTGACGGCGCGGCTTCGGCCGCCTTCTTCAGCCGTTTTGTGGAGGGGGCTTTCCATCCTGGCGCCGAGTTCGTGTTTACCGGACTGGCCCACAAAGCCTCGCAACTATTTGACTCCGAGCTGTTCGACGGCGACGAAAACGCGATTGTGGATTTCAAGTACTCGAGCGATCCGCGCCTGACCTGGTGGTTTGACCATCATCAGAGCGCGTTTCTCACGCCCGAGGACGCCGAGCACTTTCGCCAGGATCGCAGCGGAAAAAAGCTGTACGATCCGAACTGCAAGTCCTGCACGCTGTTCATCTCCAAGGTGGCGTGCGAGAGATGGGGCTTCCGTGCCCCCGACCTGGACGACCTGGTGCACTGGGCCACCATCATCGACGGGGCCCAGTACCCGGATGCCAAGACCGCGGTCGATCTTGGGGCTCCGGCGATGAAGCTCACCCTGGTGATCGAGGGGGTGAAGGGATCCGAGGTCGTACAGAAGATCATCCGCGCGATGCGCCACATGCCGCTTGCCGAGATCATGGAGCAGGCGGAGATCCGCGAGTTGTACGAGCCGCTCTACGCCCGCCACCTGAAGTCCATCGAACTGATCCGCAGCCGCGCCGTGGAAAAGAACGGCGTGGTCTGGTTTGATCTATCCGGGCTCGACCTCGAAGGCTACAACAAGTTCATCCCCTACTATCTGTTCCCCCGGTCGACCTACACGGTGTCGGTCAGTCCTTCCAGTTTTCGCACCAAGATTTCGGTAGGTTCGAATCCGTGGGCGCCGCAGACTCCGAAGCACAACCTGGCTTCGATCTGCGAACGTTACGGCGGCGGCGGGCACCCCCGCGTAGGCGCCATCAGTTTTGAGACCGGCGCGATCGAGAAAGCCCGCAGCGTGGCGGCGGAGATTATCGAGGAACTCCAGCGTTAGTATCCCAGGTCGCGCAGCCGGTCCATGGTGAAGCGCTCGCGAGCCTCTTCGCGGCGGAGGAGTTTCTCGACGTGCTTGGCCAGGATGTCGCACTCCAGGTTCAGCCGGTCGCCGGGCCGGCGATCCGCCAGCGTGGTGTTGTGGTAGGTGTGAGGAACGATGGTGGCGGATAGCTCGTCGCCCTCGATCGCCGCGACGGTCAGACTGATGCCGTCCAGCGCCACCGAGCCTTTCTCCACCAGGTACCGTGAAAGCTCCGGCGGAACGCGGGCCGTGAGCCACCAGTTGTCGTCCCCGAGCAACTCGAGGGAGACCAGTTCGGCGGTGCCGTCGATGTGGCCCTGCACGATGTGGCCGCCCAGCCTTCCCGCGAGCGAGAGCGCGCGCTCCAGGTTGACCCGCGCGCCCGGGCGCAGGGCGCCCAGGTTGCTGCGGCTGAGGGTTTCCGGAGAAACGTCGGCCGAGAAACCGTCCGTTCCGATGGCGGTCGCCGTCAGGCACACGCCGCTGACCGAGATGCTGTGACCCTCCTGGAGGTCTGCGATCACCCGGCGGCACTGAATCCTCAGCCGCGCGCCGGCAGTCCCCGGTTCCACGCTTACCGCCCGCCCGATCTCTTCGATGATGCCGGTGAACATCTACAGATCCTTGACCACGTAGCCTTCCACGGCGAACTCGTCGGGGGTGATGTGGTGCAGGGTGATATTGCGCAGCAGAATGGCATCCACACGCCTGCGCCGCCCAACCCCGCCCGCCACGGGCAGCGACTGCGTGCCGCCCAGAATCTTGGGCGCGTAGTAGAAAAAAATCTTGTCCACCACGCCTTGTTCGAGCGCGCTCCAGTTGACTTTGCTGCCGGCTTCGATGATGAGCGACAGACGCCGCTCGCGGCCCAGCCACTCGACCAGGCTCCGCAAATCGGTGCGCCCGCCCGGCCCGTCGAAAATCAACACCTGAACTCCGCAGGCTTCCAGCGCCCTGCGGCGCTCGGCCGATGCGGCGGATGTGGCCACCGCCACGACATCGCCGCGGCAACTGCGGACCATCTTGGCATCGAGCGGCAGGCGGAGCTGCGAATCGAGCACGATTCGCAACAGCGGCCGGCTGCGCGGCAAGCCGGTCCGGTCCGTAAGCAGGCAGTCGTCACCCAGCACGGTTCCGATTCCGGTCACGATGGCGTCGGCCTCGTGGCGCAACTGCTGGACGTGCGCGCGGGCGAGTTCGCTGGTGATCCAGCCCCGGTTGTCGTCCGGGGCGGCGATCTTGCCGTCCAGGGTCACCGCGGATTTCAGCACTACCAGCGGCCGGCCCGTGCGCATGTAGTGCACGAACGGTTCGTTCAGCTTTTCGGCTTCAGCGGTGAACTCCGCGGCCACCCGAACGGCGACGCCCGCCTCGCGCAGGCGGGCGAAGCCTTTGCCGGAGACCAGGGGATTCGGGTCCGCCATGGCGGCAAACACGCGGCTGACACCGGCGGCGATCAGCGCCTCGGTGCACGGTCCGGTACGGCCCTGGTGGCAGCACGGCTCCATGTTGATGTACAGATCGGCTCCCCGGGCCTTGTCGCCGGCTTCCTCCAGCGCCAGGATTTCGGCATGTTTGCGCCCCTCATAGGTGTGAAATCCCCGCCCAACCACCTGGCCGCTGCGGACCAGCACGGCTCCCACCATCGGGTTGGGACTGGCCAGGGCCCGGCCGCGGCGCGCCAGTTCGATGGCCTCGCGCAGGTAGTCAGGGTTCATTGTTCGAAGAGCGACTCGATGAATTTCTCGGGGTCGAACGGCAGCAGGTCGTCCACCTTTTCGCCCACCCCGACGTAGCGGATCGGCAGATTCAGCTCCCGGGCAATCCCAATCACCACGCCGCCTTTTGCCGTCCCGTCCAGTTTCGTCAGCACAATTCCGGTAACCCCGGAAGTTTCCGTGAAGCGCCGCGCCTGTTCCAGCCCGTTCTGCCCGGTGGTGGCATCCATCACCAGCAGCACCTCATGGGGCGCATCCGGGATCACGCGCCTGGCGGTGCGGGTCATTTTTTCAAGCTCCGCCATCAGGTTCGCCTTGGTTTGCAGACGCCCGGCGGTGTCCACAATCACGTAGTCGATCTTGCGGGACTTGGCGGCCTGGAGCGCGTCGAACAGCACGGCGCTGGGATCCGAGCCCGGCTTCTGCCGGATCACTTCCGTGCCGGTGCGCTGGCCCCAGATTTCGAGCTGGTCGATGGCCGCGGCTCGAAACGTGTCGGCTGCGCAGAGCAGCACGCTGCGGTTTTCGCGCTTGTAACGCTGCGCCAGTTTGCCGATCGTGGTGGTTTTTCCGGAACCGTTGACGCCCACCGCCAGCACCACGGCCGGAGGCTCGCTCACCCGCGCGGGAGGGCGGTCGGTGGACTGGAGAATTTCGAGCAGGTGCTCGCGAATCAGCCCGCGCAGTTCCGCGGCGTCTCCTACCTGGTGGCGTTCCACGCGCTGCCGGATGCGGTCCAGAATTTCGCTGGTGGTCCGGACCCCAATGTCGGCCGCGATCAGCGTGTATTCCAGTTCTTCGAGCAGTTCCGGGTCGATCTCCCTGCGGCCGGCGAGGGTTTCCTCCAGGCGCGTGACCAGTCCGGCGCGGGTCTTCTGGACTCCACTCTTCAGGCGTTCGAGAAGGCTTGGCTCCTGCTCAACGGAGCCAAACAGTGTTTGGATCATTTTCGATCCATTGTAGCAGTGCCGCGGCGGGGAACCCGTCCGTCAGGCAAACAACTGCTGCGCGCGCGCCAGGCGCTCGCGCACGGCGACGCCGTTCGGACATTGCACCGCGCAGGACCCGCAATCGGCGCAGCGAACCTGGCGGACGGTCTGAGGCAGTTCAAGGAAACGCTCGCGCGCCAGGGGAAACTGTCCGTAGCCCTCGGCGTAAGCGAGGTGCCGCAGCACGTCGGCCACCGGTATTCCCCGCGGGCACGCCCCGGTGCACGCGCCGCACATCCGGCAGTACAGCGAACGGATACGGTCCAATTGCAGGGCGAGGGTTTGGGCGTCCCGCTCGCTGAACGGTTCCGCCATGGCCCGGACGTTTTCCTCGAGTTCCTCGACGCTGGTGATGCCGATGATCGCCGTGTCCACCGACTCGTTTTTCAATACCCACTTGAGCGCGGAGAGCATGCCACCCTCCCGGCTCAGCTTCCGGGTCAGCGCCCCTGGATCCGCGCCATACAGGCGGTCGCCACGCTGGATGCGCTTGAAACCGCCGGCCATGACCTTCATGGCCACGATGGCCACCCCGGCCTGGCGCGCGGCGCGAATGGCCTCACCCACGTCCGGCGCCATGGTGAAGTTATAAGAGGTAAGGATCACGTCGGTCTGCCCGCGCTTTACCAGGTGGGCCAGCATCTCCGGCATGTTCAGGTGCGTGCTCACGCCGGCGAAGCGGATCTTGCCGGCCTTTTTCGCCTGGGCCTGGGCCTCGAGCTGTTCGTCCGGCACCTCCTCGGGCTTGTTGCGGGAGTGCAGATACCAGATGTCCAGGTAATCGGTGCCGATCTCTTTCAGACTGGTGTCGAGGTCGGCCAGCGCTTCGGCTTTGGTGCGCGCCGGGGTCTTACTCGAGATCACCACTTTCTGGCGGCGGCCCTTGAGCGCGGCCCCCACCATTCGCTCGTTGTTGCCGCCCTGGTAGGAGCGCGCGGTGTCGAAATGCACGATGCCCATGTCGGCAGCCCGTTCGATCACCGACTGGTCACCCACCAGCATGCAGCCGAAAGAGACGGGTGTCAGCTTCAGGCCGGTCTTGCCGAAATCGCGGTAGGTCAGCCTGGCCCGCTCCGCAGCGGCCGGAGTGAGGCCCAGCCGGGGGGCAAGAAAACTGCGGCGGCTCGTTGATTCCATACGCATCAGTCCGATTCTACCCAAAACCGGCGCCTCACTGGGTATAGACGTAGCTTCGCGCGCCGGCCACCGGATCAAAAACCCGCCAACCCGGCAGCGGAGACGAGGTCGTCACCTGGCCTAAGGTGCGGCCCTGCGGGTCGTAAGCCACCAGGATCCCGGGACCGCCGGCCCGGAACGCGATGCGGTTATTCCCGTAGATATCGATCAGTTCGATCACGCCCTTGCCCTTCTGGCGGCGGGCCACGCTTCCCGCGCATCCCAGCGAACCCCGCTCGGTCCAGGTCCCCCGGCCATCCAAAAACTCGTAGCCTTCGCTTTTCACGTAATCGATCCGCCGGCCGTCAGCCAGCGCCGAGAATTCCTGAAACCCGTTGTTCCGGTTGTAGGCCAGCCATCCGGAGGGAGGCAATTCAACCGCCTCTCCCTGCCCGCTTTTCACCGTCCACGTTCCTTTAACGCCGCGGTTCACATACACGTGGGTTCCATTCTCGTATTCCACGTGCAAGCGTGAGTCCGCGATGAGACCTGTCGCGTGGGCTTCGCTCGGCGTCAGAAATCCGCCGTCGCGGCCGGCGTATTGGATGATTCGGGGTTTCTCGAAAGCGTATTGTTGCTGAAGCTGCTGCATCATGTAGTAAGACCGGGCCATGACTTCCACGCCGAAGGCATCGTCCAGTCCCCAGTCCGTCACCAGCCAGCCCATGTTGCCGTAGCCGATCGTGGTAGCCAGGAAAAGGTCCACGTATTCGCGGCGCTTCGGAGATTCCTTCCAGTCCGGATCGAGGCGGCTCAGGTAATAGTTCGTGTAACCCATCCCGTAGTCGCATTCGAGCGGGTTCATTTTGTGCAGCCGGAAGGAGACATCCAGCGGATGGGTGAGTAAATTGACGTCGGTGTACACCCAGCCGTACCCTCCCGATTGCAGGCCGGCGAACAACCATTGAAAGGTGCTCTCGGACTGGGTAGGCCCGTAGACTTTCTGATCGTTGAGCAGGAGTTGCCCGTAAGCATAGTACGTCGCGGCAAATGTGCCCGCGCCGGGCACGCGCGCGTCATAGTCGCAGTACTCCCAGGGTGGAGGATTGTCGGTGTGAACGTCGGTGTACGACATCTTCACGCCGAACTTTTCCTTGATCCGCGGGGCATAGTATTCGTCCATCTCGACGGCCTTGGCCGGCTTCATGGCGTAGGTCCGGTACCAGGCGCGCCGCCATTCGCCGTTCGGCATGCGCTGCACGAAATCCGGATTCCAGTTGGTGTTCACCGGCGCGAAATCGCAGTAATTCGAGTAGACGCCTTGCAGCCAGCCCAAATCGTTCTGCGCCTTGATGTACCACTGCAACATCTTGTCGCCGCCTTTCTGAGGAGCGGCCTTCAGACGCATGGTGTAGCTTTCGTTGTGGTCGCGCCAGGTCACCTCGTGGCTGTGCTGCATGATCTTGTCGAGCCCGTAGGAGCGGATCCGGCGGCAGCGTTCGTGATCCTCCCGGAAGCTCTCCGGCTGGGTCACGGTCCAGACCACCTGTTTGCCCTCGTCCTTGCGGAGCGAGGGCGGGTTGGCGATCGTCGGCAGAGTCTCTTCGTAGACCGGTGAGACGGTGACAAAAACCCGCTCGTAGAGGTTGTTCCGCCGCCCGTCCGTTTTGGGGATGTATCGCAGCCCGCCGTTGAGTTCGGCCGTCAGAGCCTCGATCTTCGGCTCGGCGACAAAATACGGCTCAGAGGCGTTGGACCGGTACCAGTCAAACCAGATGGAGGTGAAGACCGGGCCGGCGGAGCCGCGCGACATCAGCACGCGCGGGTTGAAGTGGCTGTAGGTGATGTAGGGGACGGTGATCAGCTTGGGATCCCGCACGCCCGCCGCCCGGCCGAAGTGAAGTTCGGCTGCGTCCGGAGAATCGCACCAGACGTCCAAAACGAGCGACTTCTGCCACAGCCGGAGGTTGTACTCGACGACCTGTTTCCCGGAGTCGAACTGGACCGCCAGCACGTCGTTCTCGAGCCGGGCGGACATCAGTTGCCCTGCCACCAGGCCGCCCGGGGTGCGCACGCCTCCCCCGTCCAGGGGCCGGAACGGCTGGCCGCGATCTACGCGCGCCGTGATCTCGCCCAGGTTGCCGGTCTTCGGACGGTACTCGTAGACCACTCTGGCGTCCCGCCCGCGGTACTCGAATTCGAAGCGGTTGCGACCGGTGCGGCGGGTCCGCAGGCTATACTCCTTCTCGAAATTCGCGGGCAGGATGGTCTCTTCGCGGGTGGGGAAAGGTAAGGTTCCCGGTCCGGTGTTGAGCCCTGCGATCTGGCCGCGGAAGGGCTTCAAATTGCGCTTGGGTTGCGGCTTGAAGGTGAGCGGCTTCAGATTCTCCACGTAGAAGGCCAGCGAATCCAGGTACAGATACCGCTGTTCCGGACTGACGCCCATGGCGATCTCGATGCCGGCGAACCTGGCAGGCCAGGTGATCTGGCGGATGGTCTCAGGGTCGCCTTTGTGGTGAATCAGCCACCAGTCCACCCAGCGCATATTGGTAAGCGGAAAACGGAATTCTTTGCCACGGGCGTCCTGTACCAGGATTGCGAGATACACCTGGGACGGCTTCGAGGACCCGGAAGAACCAGGCAGCCGGTCTCCGTACCCCCACAGGTCGATGGAATCAAAGCGGTCCGGGATGGGAACCGGCTTGGGCGGGCGAGCCACCGCGCGGCTTTCCGCGCGCGTGCCCGAGTAGACCACCTTGCCCACGTAGAGGCCCCAGAGCTGCTGCTCGCGACTGCGGCTGAGGGCGCCCGCCGCGCCGCCGTAGAGGTCCAGAGTCCATCCGGCCAGGTTTTCGAAATCGATGAGGGTGTTCGGGTCCTCCTCCCGGTCCACCCAGGTCATCTCATAGGGCATGCGGCCCAGGGGGAGGCGGCGGTCGATTTCGTTGACGGCGGGAACCGACTTCTCCAGGCCCGCGCCTGGCGAGGCGGCGAAGGCCTCGAATCCATCACCCATGGCGCCAACCCAAAGAGCCGCCAGCAAGAGGTATGTATAAGAGCGCATGTCCACGGTCCGATTACCCGGCGGGATTATAGCACGCGCTGGGTGACGGAACCGTCCGTGGGAGCCGCGGTCCAGGAGGAGAATTCCGCGTCACGGCGCAGTTCAGGCGCAGCGCGGGCGGCAGGGGGAGTGTTGGCCGGGAGCCCGCCCGTGTTCGGCCTAAGCCCGGGGCCTAGGCCACGGCCGCCTTTGCGGTCACCGTGTTCTTGTTCTTGGACCCCGGAGGGCGGCCTCGCTTCTTTGTGGCAAGCGCCATCCAGGCCGGAGGCCGGCCTCGCCGCCGCCCTCGGCCTCGCGCCAGCCGTTCCAAGCTGAGAATCGCTTCTTCGATCTGTTCACGTTCCAGGCGTAACTCCGCCAGGATTTTCGTTACGTCCATAAACGGCCCCCAAAAAAGAGCTCGGCCGCTCCGGTTGTCATGCGTGTTCTGAATTCAGAACAGAACAAGCAATTCAGCCGGGGCATCTCTGTCTTTTTACCTGATTCAGCCGTAAACTTCAATAGCCACGTTCTGAAATCAGAACTAGCCGGGCTCCAGGTCGCATCGACTTTGGATTCCTGGTCCCATCTTAGCACAGCCGTTTTCTTTTCCAATGAAAATAAAAGGGTAATCCCGCGGAAATCATCGCCAATCCGAGCAGGGATTCCCGGGGCGAGGAGATAATTGTGGAAAGTACTAGCCCGCAAGCCGCCAGTACGAAGAGTACTGGAACGAACGGGTAGCCCAGCGTGCGATAAGGCCGGGGTAATTCCGGGCGCTTGCGGCGCAGCACGATCACCGCCGCGGTGGTCATTCCGTACAAAATCCAGCTTGCGAAGATGACGTAGGTAAACAACTGCTCGTAGCGTCCCGAGAGCACCAGCACGGCCGCCCACGCGCTCAGGCTGAGGATCGACACGGCGGGCGTGCGGTGGCGGGGGTGGACCCGAGCCAGACTCCGGAACAGCATGCCGTCGCGGGCCATGGCATAGGGAACCCGCGAGCCGGAGAGGATCGAGCCGTTCAGCGCCGCGAAGATGGAAATCATGGCGGCAACCGAAACCGCCCCGGCGCCGGGCGCGCCCAGCAGGCGGCGCATCATCTCGGCGGCCACGCGGTCGCTCCGGGCCACGTCCGCCGCCGAGAGAACCTGGAAATAGGCAAAATTCGTGAGCAAATAGACGACAATTACCGCCGCCGTCCCCCAAATTAGCGCGCGGGGCAGATTGCGGTGCGGTTCGCGGATCTCCGAGGAGACCATGCTGACGTTATTCCAGCCGTCGTAGGCCCACAGCGCGGCCACCAGGGCGGCGAAGAAGCCTGTTACCCCGCCGGTGGCGGCCACGCCCTCAGTAGTAGTTCCAGTACCATGACCCGCCCAAATTCCCGCCGCAATGAGAAACCCGATCATGGCCAGCTTGACGGCCGTGACGGCAACCTGCACCTCGCCCCCCAGTTTGACGCCGAAGTAGTTCACCCCGGCCAGGAGGAGGATCAACGCCATGGCCAGAAACTGGCCGTAGCGGATATCGAGAGGTCCTCCGCCTTCGCCCAACGGCAGTCTCAGGGTGTAGAACACGCCGTCCAGTTCGGGATGGAAATTCGCCAGGTAATAGAAGAAGGCGGTCGCCAGGGTGGCAATCGAGCCGCTTTTCGCCACCCACATCTGGGTCCAGCCGTAGAGGAAACTCCACAGCGGGCCGTAGGCCTCGCGCAGGTACACGTACTCGCCGCCCGCCTCCGGAAGGGCCGCCGCCAGTTCGGCGTAGCTCAATGCGCCGAACAACGACAGCAGGCCGCCGGCCACCCAGACTACCGCTACCATTCCGGGCGAGCCGACTTGCAGAATCATGGTTTTGGGGACGAGGAAAATGCCGCTCCCGATAATCGTGCCGACCACGATGGCAGCCGCGCTCCAGGCGCCCAGCTCACGCTTCAGCTCAACGGCCATCGGCGATTCCAGCCTCCCTTGTCTGGCGCTGGGGAGCCAGGAAGAGGCTCGCCAGCAGGGCGCCGCCGAAGGTGACGCCGGCTCCGATCAGCACGTACCACGTCCAGGCGATGGGGCTGAAGAAGCGCACATAGACCACCGTCGCCAGGCCGGCCAGCATTCCGGCGATTGCGGCGTTTTCACTCGCCCTCCTGGTGAGCACGCCCAACAGGAAAACGCCAAGCAGGGCGCCGAAGGGTATGGAAGCGATTGCCAGCCCGGCCTCGAGCACCGAGCCCCAGCGCCGGGCCAGAATGCCGATGCCGAGCAGCACCAGCCCCCACAGCACCGTCGCCAGGCGCGCGATTCGGAGGTAATGTGCGTCGGATCGCGCGGCGCCGCGGCGGGCCTTCAGAAAATCCATCACCGTGGTGGAAGCCAGCGAGTTCAAGGCCGCGCTGATATTCGCCATGGCCGCCGCCAGGATTGCGGCGATGACGATGCCCGCGGCTCCGGGCGGCAGACTCCGCCAGACGAATTCGGGATAAATGCGGTCGGCCGGCCGCGGCGCGGCCTGACCGGTGTCGGCATAATAGACGAACAGCATGATCCCAATCGTCAGAAACAGGCTGAACTGAAAGAAAATCACCACCCAGCTTGCCAGCAGCGCCGCGCGGCTCTCGGCTTGCGAGCGCGCGCTCAGCAGCCGCTGGACCATCAGTTGGTCGGTGCCGTGACTGGCCATGGTCAGGAAGCAGCCGCCGGCCAGGCCGGCCCAGAATGTGTAAGTGCGCGAGAAGAACTCGAGAGTGGGCGCGAACCGGAAGTCGAAGACCTGCCACTTGCCGGCGGCCTGGGCGGCAGTCCATACGTGCTCCCACCCGCCGGGGACTTTGTGCAAAATGACGAAGAAACTCAGCAGCGCGCCCAGCACGTACAGGCACATCTGCACCACGTCGGTCCAGATGACGGCCGTCATGCCTCCCTCGAAGGTATACACCAGCGTCAGGCAGACAATCAGCACAATGGATGCGATTTCGCCGGAGCCGAGAACAATCGAAATCACAATCGAGATGGCAAACACGCGCACACCCTCGGCCAGGGCGCGGGTCACCAGGAAGGTCAAAGCCGTGAGCTTCCGGATCCGCTCCCCGAAGCGCCGCCGCATCAGCTCATAGGCGGTGAACAGTTCTCCGCGGAAATACTGGGGCAGAAACAGGAACGAAATCACCAGCCGCGCCAGCAGGTATCCCAGCACGAGTTGCAGGAATCCGAGATTCCCGCCGAAGGAAAGAGCCGGGGTGCCGATGATGGTCAGGGTGCTGGTTTCGGCCGATACGATAGAGAGCGCCAGGGCCCACCAGGGGGCCGTGCGCCCGCCCAGGAAATAATCCCGCAGACTCCGCTGGCGGCTGCGAAAGCGAACCCCGAACCAGGTGATCCCGGCCAGATAGAGGAGCACAATTCCCAAGTCGAGGAAACGCATGATTCGGCTCATGCTATCACAGCCCCGCTGGCGGATTTGGCGATTCGCCGCCGGCGGGGTATGATCTTGGTTTCGGGAACCCGGCAGCGAGTCCCACCGTCTGATTCGGATGGAGTTGCGGTGTTCGCGCTGTTCGGATATACTCCCCTGTTGTCTGCGGCCGGCAGGGCCGCAGGAGCGCTCCAAAACACCATGTGGCACAGCAGCCCACAACCCAACCAAGTGAACAGCCATTCAGGAGGCAGCAAAGTGCGGAATCCATTCGCAAAGACTCTAATACTGATCGCAGTGCTCGCGGCGCTCGGGACCGGCATGGGCGTAGCCCAGGCTCCCAAGAAACAGGCCAAGGACCAGGTGGAATATGACCTCTATTCCTCGATCCTCAAGGAGACCAACGCCCAAAAGAAGCTGTCCCTTCTGGAGACCTGGAAGGAGAAGTATCCCAACACGGATTTCAAGCTGGAGCGCAACCAGTTGTTTCTGGCCACCTACCAGCAACTCGGCCAGGCAGCCAAGATGGTGGAAACCGCCAAGGAGATGCTGGCGATAGATCCGAAGGAGTTCACCGCTCTGTATTGGATCACGTTGCTGACGCCGAGTTTGAACAACACTTCTCCTGAGGCGCTGGAAACGGGCGAGAAGGCTGCCCACGGCCTGCTGGCAAACCTGGACGCCAGCTTCGCTCCCGACAAGAAGCCGGCCAACACGCCGGAAGACGCCTGGAAGAAGGCCCGGGTGGAGGCCGAGGCGCTGGGTCACAAGACCCTCGGCTGGGTCGCGATGCAGCGCAAGCAGAACGACGTGGCGGAAAAGGAGTTCGTCAAGAGTCTCGAGTTGCACTCCGAGTCCGGCGAAGTCTCCTACTGGCTGGGAACGGTCATCCTAGGCCAGAAAAAGCCAGAACGGCAGTCCGAGGTGCTGTTCCACTTCGCCCGGGCGGCCTCCTACGATGGGCCCGGCGCCCTGACGCCTGAAGCCCGCAAACAGATCGACGCGTATTTCGTCAAGGCTTTCACCACTTATCATGGCAAGGACGAGGCCGCCCTCGCCGAGCTTCGGAAACAGGCTGTAGCCAGCCCCTTCCCCCCGCAGGGCTTCCATATCGAGAACGTGAACGAGATTGCGGCCAAGAATGAAGAAGAGTTCGCGAAAAAGAATCCTGCCATGGC
>Ga0272446_1000961_pt1 | contig 43555 bp, 35 predicted proteins | sample YNPCB0061_FD_194587 | JGI IMG/M metagenome (GOLD analysis project Ga0272446, IMG submission 194587) | Hot spring microbial mat communities from Yellowstone National Park, WY, United States - YNP-CB-006-1 | ecosystem: Environmental > Aquatic > Thermal springs > Hot (42-90C) > Sediment | place...
TTTGAGTCAAGCGTACCCTGCTTTCTTCTGATTGTCTACCAAATGGACAAAGTCGAGTTTAGGACTTACGCATTTAGCTCAGCAACCTTCCGGGAAGCTCTCAGCAACCTTCCGGGAAGCTGAGAGCTTCCCGGAAGGTGAAACACTAGAATCTGCGTAAGCCCAATATTGAAAGATTCTGCCTTCGGCTTGAGGCAGCACATGTGGATCACCGTTTGCAGAGAGGAGCACTGGCAATGACCCATCCGTTGGTGGAACAACTACGCTTCGCGCGCAGCGAGCTGCTGCGCGGGCTGGCCGGGCTGACCGACGCAGAAGCGCGGCGCCGCTTCCTGCCGATGAACTGCATCAGTTGGAACATTGGTCATCTGGCATGGCAGGAGCAACGCTATTGGCTTACGATTGCCCAGGGACTCACCCCCAGACCGGAACTGAACGCCGAGTTCGCCTACGGTCGCCCCGCCACGACGCCGCCGCTGGATGCGATTCTGCAAACGTGGCGTGAAGTCACCGCTGCCACCGCGCCGTGGCTTGACGCCGTCACCACGGCCAGGCTGACTGAGGCGTTCGTCGTGCCAGGGTGGGGCATCACGACCACCTACGGCTCGCTGCTGCTGCGCGTAATCGATCACTACTGGTATCACATCGGCGAAAGTATGGCGATTCGCCAGATGCTCGGTCACACCAATCTGCCCGACTTTGTGGGGGACATCGAGTCAGAAGCGCCCTATCGACCCGAAGCACGCGAGTAACATTCGGCTTATGGAAATGCTTGCAATCACCGACGACCTGGCCGTGCCGTTGGACGAAATCACGTGGGAGGCGGTGCGTTCCCAGGGCGCCGGTGGACAGAACGTCAACAAGGTCGCCAGCGCCGTGCATCTGCGCTTCGACATCGCCGCCTCGTCGCTGCCGGATGTCTACAAGGCGCGGCTCCTGCGGTTGCGCGACCATCGCATCACGCCGGGCGGTCTCATCGTGATCAAGGCTCAACAGGCGCGCAGCCAGGAGCAAAACCGTACGCTGGCGCTCCAGCAACTTGCCGAGCTGATTCGCCGCGTCACCGTCGAACGCAAAAAGCGCCGCCCCACCCGCCCCACGCGCGCGGCGCAGGAGCAGCGCCTGGCGCAGAAAAAGCGGCGTAGCATGCACAAGGCGCTGCGCCGCACGACGGGTGAGGAATGAGGAAGGTGGGCGCAGTGCACGGTGAAGGTCATCCAGCGTGCACTGCTGTCTATCTCAGCGCACGATCAGCGGCAGGTGCAGCGCGTGTGACGCAGTGGCTGTGGCGTATTCCACGGCGCCGACGTCACAGGCAGCGCCGCTGGGCCGGGCGAGGCCGCGCTGGTCATGGGTCGTGCCTGTGCAGTCGCCGGCGGCATCGATCAACGCACTGCCTGCCTGTGGCGCGTGATTGAGCGTAGCGCCGCCGTTGTGCGCCAACGGCCCCAGGTTGAAGCTGCTGCTGATGGACAACGTTGCACCACAGGCGCCGTCGCTTGACCAGCTAGCGGCGCTTTCCAAAGCTGGCAAGCCGGCGTCGCTCTCGCAGTTGCTGGCCGCCACGCCCCCGGCGTCGATAGCGGCGGATTCCAGCGCCAGCCGCCCGCCAGTGCGCCGAAGCTGTCCGGCTGTGTTGCCGCGCACCGTGCTGAATTTGACCTGCGTGTAGATGCTGTCTTGCCCCGCCCAGACGCCCCAGCCGTTATTCTGGCTGACGGTCGTGTTGCCGATCAGCAACGTGCTCTGCGCGCCGACATAGAAGCCGCCGCCGCTGTTGTCGTGGATGCTGCTTTCCGTCGCCGCCATGTAGCTGCCGCCGTTGATGGTCTGCTGCAAATAGACAACCCCGCGCACCGAGCTGTTGCTGGCGATGTCCGTTTGGTGCAGGGTGACGTAGGCGCGACTGGCGACGAAGGCGCCGCCGGCGCTGGTTGCCTGGTTGCCGGTGATCTCGCTCGCCTTGATCGTCGCCCAGCTTCCCTCGTCGCCGCCAGCCAGCTCCGTCAGAAACAGCCCGCCGCCCTCGCCGGCTTCGTTGTCACGGATCGCCACATGATCGAGCATGGCGCCGCCGGCATGGAGATAGAGCCCGCCGCCCGCCGCCGCTCGGTTTGCAGTGACCTCACTGCCGAGCACGTGCAGCGAGCCGCTCCAACTGAGCACGCCGCCGCCCCAGCCGACCGCCTGGTTGTCGATGATCAGCGTGTTGCTGATGATGAGCGTGCCGTTGCTGTCCACCCCGCCGCCGTTGAGGTCGCTATGATTGAGGCTGACGCGGCTGGTTTCGAGCAAGATCGCAGCCACGCGGTCGACGTTGTTGCTATTTTTGACGCCGCCGCCCCACTGTGCAGCGCGATTCTCCTCGATGTAGCTGGAGCGGATCGTCAACGCGCCGCCGACATTTTCGACGCCGCCGCCTGCGCCCGCTGTGCTGTTGCCGCGAATTGTGCTGTCGATGATCTGGCTGTCGCGCGTATTCCAGAAACGGACGCCGCCGCCGCCTTGCTGCGAGGTCGATCCTGTGATGGTGCTGTTGATGATCGTTTCTGCGCCGTTGGCGCCGTGATACGCACCGCCCCAAACGGCGCTGCTGCCAGCGATCGTGGAGTTTTCGATGTGCACCAGCGCGCCTTCATTGGCGATGGCGCCGCCCCAGGCGGAGCTGGCGCTGTTGAGAATGCTGGTGGAAAAGAGCTCCAACCCGGTGCGCTCATCGGGCGTGTTGCTGCCCCACACCACGATTGAACCACCCTGAGAACCCCAGCCGTTGCCCGCCGGGCTGCGGCCGCCTTCGAGGGTGATATTGCGCAAGGTGAGCCAGCCGCCAGAGGCGACCTCGAAGAAGCGGGGTTTGACATAGAGCGGCGCGCTGCCCTGGGCGAAGAGGCGAATCCTGTCGCCGCCATTGATCTCGACTTGCGTATAGATCGTGGCCGCCGTGTAGATGTCGAGCGTGTGAGTGTTGGGGCCACAGTTGAAGGTGATCACGCCGCCCAGGTTCGCTTGCACATCCGCCAATGCGGCGTCGAAGGCGGCCTCCGTGCAGCTTGCAGGTGCACCGTCGCCAACGACTGCATCGAATGCGTGGGCACGCGCTGGATTCAGAAAAAACGCCATCAGGCACGCTGCCGCCGCGATCCAGATAGAAGAAAGTCTCATTTCTCTCAATCTCCCAATCTCTCATTTCACTGGCGCGTCAATCGTGATCGTCGGATCGTACTCGACCACTTGCTCCGTGGTAGTGGGAACGCCAGCGATGGCATCCTCGATTATCTGGTGAATGACCCGCCCGGTGGCAGCATCGATCCACAGTTGGGTGTGTAGGACGCTCTCCATCGGTGTGATCTCGCTTCTGCTCAGGTCGGTGGTGAAGGTGTAGCGCAGCGCGTTGACGCCGTCGATCATCTCCGGCCCCACAAAAGCCGCCTCTGTGATCGTGCGTTCCGTATCTGCGATCATGCTCTCATCGAGCAGCGCCCCGTCCAGGCCACCCATGCGATCAGCCACCTGCCAGTCGCCGTCGCCCTGTTTCGACCAGACACTGTCGTCGATGTAGACCATCTCCGTCGTCATCCCGTTCAGTTCCATCACGATATGCATGCGGTCGGGCGGAATGATGCGAGCTGTGGCGGTCTGCGTGAAGCCATCTCCGTTGATGGTCGTGGTTGTGCGATAGGGGCCAGCGGTCAACTGGCTGCGTAGCGCCTGCAAGATGGCGGCTTTGGGATCGCCGGGCAACGCGACAGCAGCGCCTGGCGCCGACCCCTGCGCTGGTTGCACAGTGGGCGGAACGCTCGTCATGGTGGTCACAGCCGCGCCCGCATTGTCTTGCGCGGCGCCGGCTGGGGTGGCAGTGGAGCTATCACCGCCGCACGCCGCCAGCAGCGAGGTTGCCAGCAAGAACGTGACAATAGCGTGGTTGATTGGGGCAAAATTCATCGTGCAAGTTCCCTTCGATTTCATCGATTTGTAAAATCCAACAGTGCATTTGCATTGCAGTACAATACCCGTCGTGCTGTGTGCAAAGGTGACATTTTGTGACAGTGTGCTGTGATCCTTTGTGACAATAGACCAGGATTTCGGGAATATGCTGGATGCGAGCTTCACCAGACCTACCGCCCATTTTTAGCCAGGCGCTGCGTTTTCTGCGCAAACGTGCGCGTTTGACCCAGGATGAACTGGGCCGCGCCGTCGGCTATAGCCGTGAACAGATTGCGCGCCTGGAAAATGGCTCGCGCCTGCCCGATCTGGCTGTAATCGCGGCGCTGTTTGCACCCGCGCTGCTGCTCGAAGGCGAACAGCAGTTGATGGAGCAATTCCTGGCGCTCGCTGGCGCCACCCGACGCGTCCAGCAGATCACCGTCACCCACACCAGAGAGACGCGCATCCAGGTGCTTCAGGAGTCGCCGATTGCACCGCCTGCACCAGCGCATACGCCGCCAGCGCCGTTGTTGCCATTGTTGGGGCGTCACGCCGAAGTCGCTGACCTGATCGCCCGTCTGCAAACGGTGCGCCTGATCACGATCGTAGGCGCGCCGGGCATCGGCAAGACCCGTCTGGCGCTGGAAGTTGCGCATGCGGCCTTGCCCACGTTCACCGACGGCGCCGCTTTCATCTCGTTAGCCGAAGCAACGACGCCCGCCGACATCCCCTATGTGGTGTTGCAACAACTGGAGATCACACCAGCGCCGCAACAGACGCCGGCTGCCGCCATCCGCGCCCACCTGAAGCCGCGGCGGCTGTTGTTGGTGATGGACAACTGTGAACATGTGTTGGAGGGAACGCTGCTTTTCGCCGACTGGCTGACGCACGCCCCGCATCTGAAACTGGTGTGCACCAGTCGCGTCCCACTCGATCTCTACGGCGAACAGGAGTGGCCGCTGGCGCCGCTGGCGACGCCTGACCTGGCTGCACCGTTGCACCCTGGTTGGCGAGAATCGCCGGCGCTGCAATTGCTGCTGGCGCGCGCCCAGGCGCTCGATCCGGCGTTCACCCTGACGGATGAAAATCTGCTGCCGCTGGCCACGCTTTGTGCGGCGCTCGACGGCCTGCCGCTGGCGCTGGAGCTGGTGGCTGTTCGGCTGCGAGAAGCGTCCCCGGCGCAGTTGGCGCAACAGTTGCTGACGCTGCGCGGCAACGGGCAGCTTGCCTCGACCTGGCTGCAGCAGACTCGCCGCAACGTCGCCGACCGCCACCGCACGTTGCACGCCGCCATCCGTTGGAGCGTTGAGATGCTGGCGCCCGCGGCGCAGGATGCGTTCGCTCGTCTGGGTCTCTTCGTTGGCGGCGGCGCCGTGGCGGCGGCGCTGGCGGTCGCCGAGGCCGACGCAGCGCTGCTGGCGCAGTTGGCGCGCGCCAATCTGATCCAACTGGAAGGCGAACGCTTCCACTTGCTGGAGACGCTGCGCAGCTTTGCGCTGGAGCAACTCACCAGCGCCGGGCAATTGATGGCGGGGCAGCAGGCGCACGCTCGCTATTACGCCCAGGTCGCGCAGCAGATATTCGCCGGTTTGCTGGGCGACGACCAGGCGTCGTGGATGCAGCGCGCCATCGCAGACCACGACAACTGTCTGGCCGCCCTGCGCTGGGCTTTGGCGCAGCCAGATGGAGACGCAGCAGTTGCCATCGCCGGCGGGTTGTGGTGGTTCTGGTATCGGCGCGGTCTTTTCACTCTGGCGCAGGAAATGCTCACCGCCGCATTGCAATTCCCTGGGGGTGATTTGAAGATCCGCGCCAATGCCCTGAATGGCCTGGCCAGCGTCTTGCTGGTCAACGAAGAGCACGCCGCTGCGTTGGCGCTCCACGCCGAGGGGCTGACGTTGCGCCGCCAACTCAACGACGCAGCGGGCGTAGCGACGGTGCTGCACAACATGGGGCTTGTCGCGTTGACGATGGGTGATTTCGACCAGGCGATGACCTGGCTGGCCGAGAGCGTGGCCGCCGACCCGGACAGCGACCCGACCTCTGCCTGGGCTCACATGGGGTTGATTGCCCAGGAAACACAAGACCTGGCGCAGGCGCGTCACTGGTTGGAGTTAGCTCATCACACCATAGCGTCAGCACCAGATGGGTGGCTCTCAGCGTTCGTGATGAACTATCTGGCTGATGTGTTGCGCGAGCTGGGCGAGCTTGACGCTGCGCAAGCGCTGGCGCAGCGCAGTCTGCAAATTTTCACGGAACTGGGCGACAGCTACTATCAGCCGGACGTGCAGTTGACGTTGGCGCAGATCGCTATGGCGCAAGGCGATCTGGTGCAGGCGGAAATGCTGGCGAAGCTGGTGCACGATCAATACGCAGCGCGTGACGACGCAACGCTGTTCACGTCAGTGTTGTTATTTGAGGCTGAACTGGCGCTGCAACGGAACGCGCCGGCAGAGGCGCGCACCTGTTACCAGCAGGCGCAGTCCCTACGCCAGCGCGCACGTCGCGCCATGTCCCCGCGTGAACAGGCGCATTTCGCAGCGCTGGCGGCCATGCTGGCGGATCACTTCGCACCAGAACTGGACTGTATATGACTGAAGCGCGACAGCCGGCGACTTTCACCGTGTTGAACGGCGCTGATTAACCCTGTTGAAGCGCCGCTGCAACCCTTGCCGCATTTTGAATTGTAAGATTCCCTTCATAACCTGCCCCGCTGAAGCCCTAGCTTTATGCTGCAATGTCGCCGCCAGGTGAGCTGAGCGACGACATTGGCAAAGATTTGTATCCGTCGAACGCATACTGTAGCAAAAAAGGAGTCTGCATGAAGCACAAATTGTCCGTTCGTATCGTTGGGATTGTCTTGCTCGTCACATTGCTGGCGACAGCGTGCACGGCGCCAGTGACGCCCGCAGCGGCGCCCGCTGCGGACGTTGCCGCCGCACAACCGGGCGACGCCGCCAGTGGCGAGCTGATCGTATACACCTCGCGCGCGGAATCGCTCTTCAAGCCCGTGATCGAAGCCTTCAACCAGGCATATCCTGGTGTGAAGGTGACCATGCTCACCGGCAGCAATGGTGAGTTGGCGGCCAAGCTGCTGGAGGAGCGCGCCAACCCGCAGGCCGATCTGCTGGTCAACAGCGATACGCTCACAATAGAAAGTCTGGCGGAACAGGGCGTCTTTGCCCCCAACGCTTCGCCTGCTGTGGCTGCGGTGGCAGAGCGTTACCGCGCCGACGATGGCAGTTGGGTAGCGTTGACGCTGCGTCCGCGCGTGATTATGTACAACACCGACCTGGTGACGCCGGAAGAAGCGCCCACGACGATGCTGGGGTTGACCGATGCAAAGTGGCAGGGTCAGATCGGCGCCGCCGATAGCCGCAACGGCGCAATGGTGGCGCAGCTTGTGGCGATGCGCCATCTGCTCGGTGAGGAGGCAATGACCGCTTTTGTCCAGGGATTGGTTGCTAACGATACGCAATGGTTCGGCGGCCACACCGATGTGCGCAAGGCCGTGGGTGCAGGCGAGCTAAAGCTGGGCCTGGTCAACCATTACTACTACCACCTGTCGAAAGCCGAAGGCGCGCCGGTTGGCATTGTCTATCCTGATCAGGGCGAGGGGGAGATGGGCTTGATCGTCAATTCCACCAATGCCGGCATTGTGCAGGGCGCCCGACATCCGGAGTTGGCGCAGCTCTTTGTCGATTGGATGCTCTCGCCAGCCGGGCAGAAAGTCTACGCTGATCTGAACTTCGAATACCCGGTCACCCCTGGGGTGGCGACTGCCGAAGGCGTGCCGCCTCTGAGTGATTTCAAGCTGGCTGACGTGTCGCTCAAAACGATGTGGGAGGAGTTGGAGCCGACCCAGCAGGCGGCGCAGGCGGCTGGACTGCCGTAGCAGCGAGAGCGTCCCCCCGCCAGATCGAAGGTGGAACAGGGTGCGTGGTGGAAAGAACGAGCCAGGTGCTTTCTTTCCACCACGCACATCTTGAGCACATCCGCACCTGTGATACAATCCCGTTTTCAAGACGCCGGTGTGTGTTGAAAACGGGATTGTATCACAGGTGCGGATAAACAAACCATGATTGCGATTGCCTATCTCTACATCGACGCTGACGTTGAGCGCCGTCTTCAGTGGGTTGAGGATATCCGCCGCCAGACGCCGCCCACGCGCCTGGATGAATACTTGCGTGCACAAGCACGAATCGGACAGTAGTTTATAGATACGATGAGAAGACCTCCCTGGCCCCTGGCGCTGATTGCGCTGCTGGTGAGCCTGTTTGCTGTCATGCCGCTCATCTACATCGTCTTCCGCGCTGTGAGCGCCGACCCGGCGACGTGGGCGCGGCTGTGGAGCGGGCAGATGCCGGACTTGCTCTGGCAGACCGCCGTGCTGTTGGTCGGGACGATTGCCTTTGCGCTGGTCGTCGGCGTCGGTATGGCGTGGCTGGTCGAACGCAGCGACCTGCCGGGGCGCCCGGTGTGGCGCGTGCTGCTGGCGCTGCCGCTGGCGCTGCCGGGCTACGTGGCCGCCATCACCTACATCATCTTGCTGCGGCGCGGCGGGGTGATTGAGCGGCTGCTGATCGACTACGCCGGTGCAGGACGCGGCGAGCTGCCGTTGCCCTCGCTCTACAACGTGGGTGGCGCCATCCTGATCATCGGGCTGGTGACTTATCCCTACATCTACCTGCCGACGGCGGCGGCGCTGCGCTCGGTCGATCGCTCGCTGGAGGAGGCGGCGCGCATGTTGGGGCGCAGTGGCTGGAACACCTTTCGCCAGATCACCCTGCCGCTGGTGTTGCCAGCGGTGGCGGGCGGCGCGCTGCTGGTGGGGCTGTATGTGCTCTCCGACTTCGGCACGGTGGCGATGCTGCGCTATCGCACCTTCACCACTGCAATCTACAATCAATTCACGGGTCAGATCGACCGCTCCGGCGCAGCGATTCTCAGCGTGATGCTGATCCTGCTGGCGCTGCCGCTGCTCTTTGGCGAGGGCTGGTTCAGCCGCCGCAGTCGCCGCCTCACCTCCGACACGGTGTGGCGCCCGCGACAGTTGGTGAAACTGGGACGCTGGCGCTGGCTGGCGTTGACGTTGACGACGCTGGTCGTGTTGCTGGCGTTGGGGCTGCCGCTGTTGGTGTTGGGCGGACTCAGCATCCAGGGCTGGCTCTTCCCGACCGAAGCCGACCGCATTTGGGGCATCAACAACGAAGGCATCCTGGTCTTTGGCTTCAATAGCCTGCTGGTGGCGACGCTGGCGGCGACTTTCGCGACGACGCTGGCGTTGGGGCCGCTCTATCTGGCGGTGCGCTTTCCCAGCCGGCTGTCGCGCATCGTGCTGACATTGAGCCGCAGCCCCTTTGCATTGCCGGGCATTATCATCGGTCTGGCGTTCGTGCTGCTGATCAACCGCTGGGCGCCATTTGTTTACGGCACAATCTTTGCGCTGGTCTTCGCCTTTATCTTCCGGCTGCTGCCGCAGTCGCTGTCGACCGGCGAATCAGCGCTGCGCTCGGTGGCGCCTTCGCTGGAGGAGGCGGCGCGCACGATGGGCGTTGCGCCAGCGCGCGTCTTTTGGCGCGTGACCCTGCCGGTGGCGGCGCCCGGCATCCTGGCGAGCTGGGTGCTGGTCTTCATCACGGCGATGAAGGAGCTGCCGACCGCAATCCTGCTGCGCCCGCCCGGCTTCGACACGTTGCCGGTGCGCATCTGGGCGGCGGCGAGCGAAAGTGTCCACACGCAGGCTGCACCGCCGGCGTTTCTGCTCATCCTGCTGACCACGCTGCTGCTTCTGCCGCTGATGCACAGCCAGTTAGGCATCGACCGCGCCATGCAGGAGAATCTTTGATGATGAAACACAATAGAACGCGGATGACGCGGATTTGGCGGATCAGCACTGATCAAATCCGCGATCATCTGCCCGATCCGCGTCATCCGCGTTCTATTTCCCGTTTGGTTTGGGGGGATCGTAATTTTTAGCGATGACTGAGGCGTTGATTTCGGTTCAGAATGTGGTGAAGCGTTACGGCGATGTCGGCGCGGCGGTGGCGGGCGTCTCGTTCGACGCACCGCGCGGGTCGATTGTGGCGCTGCTCGGCCCCAGCGGCTGCGGCAAGACGACGACGCTGCGCCTGATCGCCGGGTTGGAGACGCCCAACAGCGGCGCGATCTGGCTCGAAGGGCGCAAGGTGGCGGGCGACGGCGCGTGGGTTCCGCCGGAGGCGCGGCGCGTGGGCATGGTCTTCCAGGATGGCGCGCTCTTCCCGCATCTCACCGTGGCGCAGAACATCGCCTTCCCGCTCAACAAACGCAACGGGTATAGACGCGTCGAGGAGTTGCTCGAATTGGTTGGGATGCAGGGATACGGCGAGCGCTACCCACATCAGTTGTCGGGCGGGCAGCAGCAGCGCGTGGCATTGGCGCGCGCGCTGGCGCCGGAGCCGACGGTCGTGCTGCTCGACGAACCCTTCTCCCGGCTCGATGCGGCGCTGCGCGTCTCGCTGCGCGAGGACGTCCGTGACATCGTCAAACGCACCGGCGCCACGACGATCTTCGTCACCCACGACCAGGAGGAGGCGCTCAGCATCGCCGACGTCGTGGTCGTGATGTTCGACGGCAAGGCGGTGCAGGTCGGTGCGCCGCAGGAAATCTACACGCGCCCCGCCACGCGCGCCATCGCCACCTTTGTGGGCGAAGCCAACCTGCTCCCCGGCAGCGCCAACGGCATCGTCGCCGAATGCGCGTTGGGACGGATGATCCTGGCGACGCCGCAGCATGGCCCGGTGGAGATCATGATTCGCCCAGAGGCGGTTGAGCTGCGCGCTGTGCGCAACGGTCGCGCCTGCATCGAGCGCATTCGCTACTTTGGGCATGACCAGTCGCTTCATCTTGGCCTGCACGGCGGCGGTGAGCTTGCCGTGCGCAGCCTGCCTCGCCCCGATCTGCGCGTCGGGCAGGAGGTGGATGTCTTTGTGCGCGGGGTGGTAGTGGCGTACCCGGTGAGGTAGAGATTGAGAGATTGGAGATTGGGAGAGCGGAGATTGAGGGGTTGTAGATGCTGAGGACGGACGCGACAGGAAGGTGGGGCGGCCTTGATCGGGTGGCGTCAAGGCCGGTTTCCCAGCGCTCATCTACTCGGCGGTAATCAACGCCGCAGGTTGTTTGCGCCCGAATGCAAAGTAGCTGATCGGGCCAATGTAGTTCACAAACGCCGCCATCACCCACCATGCCTTGCGCCCGCGAATCTGTGCTGCCGGGCGTCGCCGAAGATCGACCAGGGCAGCGATCAACAGACTCACCTGCACGAGTCCCATCAGGATGCCGCCGACCTTTTGCGGGGCGCTCAGCTCTTTCCACTGCTTTTTCCCACTCATTGAAATCTCCTTTCAATTGAAACGCACTTGCTCACAGCATACTGCATTTTGCGCCAGAACGCACTGTCCCCCGGGCGGGCTTTCCTCTGGCCGAACGGATAGGCGCAGTGTTGTTGTGTTGATAGCAAGGTTTGAGGCTTGATGAAGATCGAGGGGCGAAGGGCGAGGGGCGCGCCTGCTGCAACACGGAACACGCAATACGCAATACGCAACACGGAACACGCAACACGCCCCTCGCCCCTCACAATCTTTCAGCGCGTGGGCGCTGCGTCTCAGCCTGAAGGTGCACTCCCCAGTTGGCTGCTCAGCTCGAGTGCGGGTGGGAATGTGGGCGCAAGGGTCAGCGCGCGCTGCACTGCCGCCTGCGCGCCGGCGGCATCCCCAACTGCCAGCAGCGCCCGCGCCCGCCAGTAGTAAATCTCCTCAATGCTTTCCGTGCTGCGGAGCACTGCGTCGGTCAGCGCCAGCACATCTTGCGGACGCCCCTCTGCCAGATACGCTTCAAACGGTTGGAACTGGTACCATAGCATCCGTTCCGGCAAGCCGAGCGCCTGCGCCTGGTCGAAGGCTGCCGCTGCTTCGGCGCTGCGGCCCTGTGCGATCAGGCTGCCGCCCAGGTTGAACCAGGCGAAGGCGTCGTTGGCGTCAAGCGCCAGCTCGGCGCGCGCCCGCGCTTCGGCATCCATCCACATTTGCGCTGGCGTCACGCCAAAGTCGGCCAGGATTGCGGCAACCATTGGCGCTTGCTCCGGCGGGTGGACGAGGACAAAGGCGCGGTTGAATATCTTCCACCACGCCGCCAGCCGCGCATACTCCATGCGGATGCCGGCGTAGTTCTCCGTCGAAACCAGGCCGGCGGCGTCGAAGGTGTCATACAGCGTCCACTGGCGAAGGCTCTCATCGTAGCCAACCAGCAACCGGTAGTGCCCCAGGCCGTTGCCCGGCTCTGGTTCGTGCCACGTCTCCAGCAGCACGGGAATGCCGTTGCTTACCAGCGTGCGCAGCAGCGCGTCGTTGCCGTTGACCAGTTCTGCGGCGCGAAAGCCCTGACTTTGTGCAAAGTCCACCAGTTCGTGGGGGCTGACATTTTTGTCGTCGGGATAGGGGCGCAACGCCGCGCCGATGTCGGCCTGCGTGAGTGGGCTGCCGAAGAAGCTCAGGTTCATCGCCAGCGTCGCTGGCCCGCAGTTGTTCCACGTCTGCCACTCGTGGCGGATGCCGGTGAGGAGCGTCGCCGGCGCCGCCGGTGCGTAGAGCGGCGCTGGCGTTGGCGTAGGTGTGGCGGTGAGCGCCGGCGTGGCCGACGGCGTCACGGTTGTCGTCGGCGTGTTCGTCAGTGCTGGCGTCGCCTGGGCAATAACTGCCGCAACGGTCGGGCGCGCAGCCGGGCGCGCGCTGCGCCACGCCCCCACTCCTATCACCCCCACCGCCGCCGCCGTCGCCAGCAGCAACGCCAGCAACAAGGCGCCAGAACCCTTCATGCGTTACTCCACGTGCACCACTCCCAACTCAACCGTATCCGCGCCGGTCGTCGTCCGCACACGCGGTGCGCCAGCAACGTCGGGATCGTATAGTGCGGCGATCAAACGATATTCACCGGGGGCAAGTTCCGTCGGCAGCCGCAAGCCATAGCTGCGCGCCAGGCTGAGCGCGTTGCCGGGATGCCACTCTGCCAGCGGTATGTCCTGCTGCGCAACCAGCACGCCGTTCGCGTCGAGCAACTGCGCCGTCAGTTTGAGCGCGCCCGGCTCAGCGGACGGCGGACGCGCGCCAAAGAGTGTGAAGGTCAGCAATCCGCCCGGCGTCAGGTCTTGTCCCTCCAGCGAGGCGATGCCGGTTAACGCAAATCCATTCTCGAACGTATGCTCCAGCCTGGTCTCGGCCTCTAGAGAGGGGTGTCCGGCATACACCAACAGGGGCCACACGCCGACCTGTTCTTCATGCACGCGGTCATAGAGGCTATGCGCCAGTGCAGAGACGGCGATCTCGCGGTCATCCCAGTTGGGCGCAGGTTGTAGCGGCAGCAGGATGCGGCGCACGTCCGCGGCTTGCAGGTCATCGACTGTCGCCTGCGCGCCAGGGGCGTCGTGTGGCGTCGGCGGCAGCACCACGTGCTCGACCGCGCCGCGGTAATAGTACCACAGCGTCGGGTCTGGAAAGTTCTGGGCGATGCGCACCTGTTCGGGCGCTAAACCGGCGGCGTAGCGGTCGAGTGTTGCGGCCAGGTCGCGCCAGCCGCGCGTCTTGCTGAAGGCGGGGTCACTGTAGTGGCGATAGAGCGAGAGCGTCATGCCGGCGAGCAGCGCGGCCAGCAGCAACAGCGATAGCCAGCGCCGCGCTTGCTGGCGCCAGCCCGTGAAACGGCGCCCATCGCAGGTAGCGGCGACGAGCACGAAAAAGGGCGGCGCGCTGGCGGCCAGATAACGCTCGTTGAAGATCGGGCGATCCTGCGCGCTCCACCACGTGAGCAGCACCGGGATCGCCAGGGAGCAGAGCAGCAGCCAGAGATTGCGTCGCTCGGCGGCATTGCCCAACGCCAGGCGCGCCGCCGCAACCAGCAGCAGCACTCCCGCCACGCCAGCCCACAGCAACTGCTGTTCAATCGGTGTGCTCTCACCGACGGCAAAGACGCTCAGCGACCGCTGCACCATCGCTGTGAAGGCCGGTGAGTCGCCGTTGCCGCCGTAGCCGCCAACAATTGTCGCCGCACTCGCCAGCCACGGCAGGTAGAGCGCAGCAACGATCAACTGCCACATTAACCAGCTCGCAGCATTGGCGCGCGTCGCAGGGACAAAGAGGGCGCGCGTCAGCACAAAGACATTCAGCGCCACCAGCACGAAGGCAGCGTAGTAATGTGTGTGCAGCGCCAGCCACGCAACGCTGGCATACGCCGCGGCCCAGCGCACGCGCTGGCGTTGCAGCGTCTCGACGCCAAGCCAGAGCGCCGCTACGGTGAGCGCCATGCTCATGCTGTACATGCGCGCGTCCTGGCTGTGCCAGATGGCGTAGGGGCTGATCGCCAGCAACAGCGCCGCCAACAGGCTGGGTCCGCGCCGAAAGCCAAGCCGCGTCGCCAGCCGCAAGGTCAGCGCCGCCGCCAGCACGCCAAACCAGGCAGAGGGAAAGCGCAGCGCAAATTCGCTGTCGCCAGCCATCCCCAGCCAGCTCTTCAGCAAATAGTAGCTGCCGATTGGATGCGGCTCCGCCAGTTCGATGGTGGCGTCAACGATGTCGCTGTAGCTGCGCTGCACGAAGAAGTAGCCGAAGCTCTCATCTCCGCGCAACTCCTGATAATCGAGCCGATAGACGCGTAGCCCGAACGCCAGCAACAGGATCAACAGGGCGGCAAGGCGGAGGGGTTGCAAGTTGCGAGTTGCGAGTTGCGAAGAGGGGCCGTAGGTGCGGCTCGTAGCCGCACATTCAGGCTGTAGGTGCGGCTCGTAGCCGCACATTCTGGCTGTAGGTGCGGCTCGCCGCCGCACGTCCCAGCCCGTAGGTGCGGCTCGCCGCCGCACGTCCCAGCCAGCGGGGCGGAGCGCGAAGGGCGAACTCATGATGCGCTCCGTGAGCGACGCGTCTGCCAGAGCGTGAATCCGGCGCCCAGGAGCAACGCGCCCGCTGTCGCCGCTCCGATCCACAAGCCGATGCGCACGCTGACAGGGTCGTAACGCAGTTCGATGACCGCTTCGCCGGCAGGAACCGGCACGCCGAGCAAGGTCAGGTTGACGCGCAGCGGCTCGACAATCGGCGCGCCTGCCGGATCGGGCCAGCGCACGGCAGTGACGCGCCAGCCGGGCATCCAGTTCTCGCTGACGACAAGCAACCCCGGCGTGGCGCTGTTCACCGTCGCCTCAACGCGCCCAGGCGCAAGGGAGCGCAACGTGGCGCGGGCAGGGGCAGGTTCATCCGCCGGGCGTGCGGGAGGCTGTATGGCTTGCTGATAGATCGTCATATCCGCCCCTGACGACAGAATCGCCGTGTGGTCAAGGTCGAAATTGTGGTCAGCCAGCAGCGTCACCGCTGCCTCATCGTCCGCGGCCACGACAGCGCTCGCCAGCCAGACGCGCGGATTGGACGCAGCCAGCCGATGCAGATAGGTCGTGTCGGCCTGCTGTGGAAATTCGGCGAGCAGCGTGGATGGCCCGAACAACTCGCGGCGCCAGGTCAGCGCATGCTCGACGCCCAGCAGTCGCCACATGCGGTCGAGCGGGAATGCCTCGAAGAGGCGCGCGTAGCGCGCCAGCCGCAGCGGACTTGCGCCCCACACATCCTCGACGCCGACGCGCATTCCGTAATCCTCGTAGACGCGGTATTCGTTGTAGAGACGACCTGGCGTTACGCCGGTGCGGCTCGACGCAACGTCGCGCACCGCCTCCACCTCCGGCGCCAGGATCACTTTGCGCGACGGGCTGAATTCGTCCAGATTCGTCGCGAAGTTGGCCCAGAAGAGATTGGCAAAGACCAACAGCCCAAGCAGGAACGTCCGCTGACGACTCCAACCGGGCAGCCGCAACAACAGGGCAAAGCTGGTCGCCAGCCCGATCGCCAGCGTCGCCAGCAGCAGAAAGCGTCCCTGGCCGATCGCTGTGCGTCCAGGCAACTGCCAGAGCAGGCCAAAGAGATAGACGCCGGCGATCACCAACCCGGCATAGAGCGTCGCCAGCCAGGAACGCACCGCCAGCGGCAGCAGGCGCGTCGCCAGCATCCCATAACCAGCCAGCACACTCAAACCGCAGGCGACCAGATACGCCGCGCGCTCCTGCCCGCGAAAAAGGTCGAAACCGGGCGCAAAACGATAGAAGAGCGGATAGAGAAAACCGTTGCCGCCATAAGAGAGCAACAGCGCCACAAACGCCAGCCCGAGAAAAAAGAACACGCCAGCACGATGCGAAATCGCCAGCACAGAGTTGTGGTCGCGATCCATGGCCTCGATCGCCCCTCGCTCCCTACCCCCCGCCCCTCCCTCCGGCAGCCAGTGACTGCGCAAAAGCGCGGCGCCGACTGCCACGAACGCCAGCCCCAGCCCGATCACGCCGACGTAGAGCGGCGAGTAGACCGTCAACACGCCGGGCAGCAGCAGTTGCCAGGTGTCCTGGAGCGGGAAGCCGCCGCTGACAAAGGCGTAATCGACGTTGGCGCGCACGCTGAGCTGCACATACTCCAGGCTCGGCAGCAATTGCGGCGCGCTCAGCCCAACGGCCACCGCAGCCGCCAGCAACAGTCCGCCCAGCGCAGTCGCCAGATCGCGGCGTGAATGGCGCTGTCGCCACTGCACGATCAGCAAGAGGAGCGTCCACGCCGCCACCGTGTAGCCGATATAAAGAAAGGTCTGCGAATGTCCGGCCAGCAGCGCCACTGCGCCGGCAGCGCCGACCGCCGCCCAGCGATGCCAGCGCCGCGGCGACTCGACAGCGCGCACTGTCAGCCACAAGATCAGCGGCAGCCAGATCGCCGTGCGCAAGACAGCCAGTTGCACGGGCGGATAGCCGGTCAGATAGCCAGAAAAGGCGAAGCAGATGCCCGCCGTCACGGCGACGTCATAGCGCTGCGTCAATCGGCGGACGAGCAGATAGGTGAACCAACCGCCCAGCGCCACCTGTGCGATCGCCTCCAATTGCAAAAAGTAGAGGCGCGTCGCCGGATCGGTGAGCGGCAGGGTTAGCGCCAACAGCAGATTGCTGATCGGGTAGAAGATCGCCGCCTGCACATCCGCCAGAAAGGGATGTCCGCTGTAGGTGTAAGGGTTCCAGAGCGGCGCTCTACCTGCCAGCAATTCATGCTGCTGAAAAAGACTGAACGGCAAGAAATGATGCGTGAAATCGCCGTCGGGAAAGGTGCGCAAACCGAGCAGGATCGGCGCATAGAAGAAGAGGGCTGCGCCTGCAAAGATGGGCAGCGCTCGCCAGGCGTTGCCGCGCCCCCTGGCCTGCGTGGCAACGCCTGGCGGTGCAACTTCAGGTGACGCCTTGTCGCGTATGGGTGTTTGCCCGGCGGTGTCGGGCAGGTTTGGCGCGGGCACAACGTTCTCCTGCGCGGTCAGCGCGGTTTCACCACACGTACAGCGCCCAACGATACAAAGTCCGGGCCGTCGATGGTGATCAGACGGGCGCCCTCATCCTCTGGGTTGTAGAGGCCGGCAATGAGCAGATAGTCCCCTTCTGGGGTGTTTTCTGGAATCAGGAGTCCAGCGCGTTCCAGCAACCGTTCACGGGCAGGCAGCGAACTGAACATGACATAATTGTCGTTGGGGCCTGTGTCAAGCTGCGCCAGAGGGATATTTTGACCGCTCAGCAGTTGAACAAACCAGCGCAGATTCTGGGCGGTTGGCGCCTCCAGTTGATATTCCAGCTCAATGGGGATGGGCTTGCCAGCCGCCGCCACCGAGGGTGCGCGCGCCGACAGGATGGTCACTTGCTCCGCCCGCCGGCCGAGCAGCGCTTTGCCGATCGGTTGCGCTTCGGCGCCTGTCAGTCGCAGCGCGGTGGCGTACTGCACCAATCGGAAGTCCGCGTACCAGTCATCCGTGGCTTTGTAGGCGTGGTCGGCCAGCCAACGTTCCAGAGTGTTATCCGGGTCATTGGGCTGCACGCCGCTGGTGACGAACCAAATGCGGTCATTTTGAGCCAGCGCCCGCGTCAGCGCCTGTTCGGTTTCGGGGTGATTCATGCTGTCGGGCGCATAGCCGTAGGTGGGAATGTCAATCTTGCACTCACCAGGCATCCAGTTCATCGGGATGTGATAGGCGGTGGGTGCAATGTTGACGAATGCATCGGTGGGTGTGACCAGGCGACAGAGATCATGGATGATGGCGCGATAACCGCTGTCGGGCGGCCCGTAAGTTGGTTCGCGGCCCACTTCGCCTGTCCAGGTGGCGATCACGAGCACCGGCGCCAGGATGACAAGGGCAATGCTGGGCGCGGCGATCACGCCGCTGGCGCGCGCCTGGGTGGCGACCGCTTCGGGTTGATCGGCGCTGCGCCACCACAAGACCAGCGCACCGCCCAGCGTCGCCACCGCCGCGCCCCCGATCAACACCACCAGCCACAGGATCGTGCCATCCGCCCACAGCCAGGCCAGATCGCTGTTTGCCCGCAATCCCTGGGCAATCAGCTTGAACTGGCCGACGACAGGGCTGTTGAGTATGTCGCTCAACGCCTGTGCTGGCGGGCCAAATTCCAGCGGATCTTCCCAGTTGGTCGGGTAGATGCTGCGCAGTAAGATTTCGTAATTGACATAATTCACGCTCACTGCGCCGACTTGTACAATGAATGAGATCAGCGCCAGCGCAGCGGTGAACCAGGCGAGGAAGCGATGGGGAGATCGGGCGATAGGGAGATCAGTGATTGGAGACTGGCGATTGGCGATTGGAGATTGGGGGGCGGGTCGTGAATCGCCGATCTCCAGTCTCCGATCGCCATTTTTGCCGCGAGTTCTCCTCACCAGCGTCTCGACCACTGGCGCCAGCACCAACACCCAAAGCGGGGTCAACGGCACCAGGAAGCGCGGCCCCCACGCAAACCCGCCCCACCACATCCACCACAGGCTATACATGCCGACGAGCACAGCGCTGAGCAGGGCAATCACGATAGCTTCACTGCGGTGGCGTCGTCCAAATGGGACAAAGGCAGCGACACTGGCAATCAGGAGCGGCGTATGCCAGAAGACGCCGCGATAGGGGCTGAAGATGAGTCCCCAGAAGCCGCTCAGAAAGGGCGTGCTGAAGCCTTCGCCATTGTCGAAGTGATAGCCGGTCTCGAAGATGTCGCCAAAGCGCACGAAATTATAGAGCGCCAACAGCGCAGCGCCGACGATGATCGGTGTTGCAAAGGCAGCCGCCCCTGCCAGCCATGTCTTGACGGCAGCAGCGCCGGTGTCCGTGCGGCGCCGCAACAGCCAGTCGACCAGCCACCATCCGCCAAACGTGGCGATCAACAACGCGTGCGCCGTCACGGTCAGGAGGGCAAGAGCCGCGCCGACGCCCGCCAGCGCCATCCACCACCAGCCGCCAGCCCGCCGCCAGGTTGCCATGCCGTAAAAGATCAGCAGCAACGCCAGCGCGCTCACGGGTTCGCCGAAGAACTGGTTGGCGTAGGGCCAGGCAATCGTTGCCAGACCGAAGAGCAAGCCAAGCGCCATGCCGGTGCGGTCGCCGTAGCCGAGTCGCCGCGCCGTCAACCAGAGCAGCGCCGCCGTCGCCGCTGTGACGATGCCATTCCACAGCAAGGTTGCCTGCAACTGACCGATGCCGACGTTCAGCTCGGTGATGATGTGCAGGAGCAAGTACCAGGGCACGGCAAGCAAAGCAGGCGCAGGCCCCTTTTTGCTGTAGACATCGCCCTCTGGTCCGAAGGCGCCGAGCACCTCGCCAGCGCTGTTCACCCACTGCGTCCAGGCGATCACGTTGGTGTCGAGGGCGCCGCGCAGCGCCTGCGACTCCGTGACGGCAAAGAGGCTCACTTCATCGACGATGTGAAAGCGCCCCGAACTGGTCAACGTGTAGACCGTGACCAGCAGCGCCATCAACACCAACAAGCCAAAAATGCGAATTCGTTGCATGAAGTTGACTCAACCCGCGTAATCATTCGCGTAACTGCGTAGCCGCGCAACGCCGTAGCAGCTCAACGTAGCTGCTCAACACGTTCGAGTTGCGCGCAGCAAGAGGCATACCGCCCCACACTTCTCGCCCCTTCTCATTCAGGCGCGCAGCCCGAAGAGGCGCAACCGCAGCACTGCTTCTGTATATTGCTGGAAGATCGACCAGAAACCGGTCTTGCTGGCGCCATGCCGTCGCAAGATGTAGAAGACCGGCACTTCGAGAATCTTCCAGTCCTGCCGCCACGCCGCCAGCAGCAGGCGGATGAAGTAGTCGCCATAGCCATAAAAGATCGCCGGAAAGAGCGGCGCCAGCGCGTAGAGCCGTTCACGGCGGATGGCGAAGTAGCCGCTCAGGTTGTCCTGAATCTGCGTCTGGAAGAGGGCGCGGATGAAGACGTTGTACAACTGGCTGAAGTGGTACCGCAATCGATCTTCCATGCCGCCGCGCATCACGAAGCGACTGCCGATCACCAGATCGTAGTAACGCAGCAGATCGACCATTTGGGGGATCATGGCGGGATCGTGGTTGAAGTCGGTGTCCATCACCACCAGCGTGCGCCCCTGCGCCAGGATCAGCCCATCACGGATCGACTTTGCCAGCCCTTTGTCCTGGGTGCGCACCATCAGCCGCACGGTGGCGTGATCGTCGCCCGGCAGCCGTCCTGCGCCGTGCGCATCGATGTTGTAGCGCTGGCGCACCACTTCGGCGGTGCCATCCGGGCTGCTGTCGTCGACGACCAGCACTTCGTAGGTGTATCCAGTCGGCGCCAATTCGCGGCGGATGGCGTCGATCAAGTCACAGATATTGTCACGTTCGTTGTAGGTTGGCAGCACGACGGAGACATCCATGGTGGTCGGCGTCGGCTGCACGTTCAGTCTATGCGTAGTCACAAAAAGATATTGTATGCATACTGGTATGAAAACAGGAAATGTGGGATGGATTGGGGGCGAAATCACTTATGTCGCAGGTCATCGCCTCCGGCGTGACGTGGCGCCATGTCACGCCGGAGGCGATGACCTGCGACGGTTGCCCCGATACGGCTGATTAGCCGAATCTACAGAATTACACCCTTTTTTACGCAGCCATGTCACGCCGGAGGCGTCCAGTTCCCAGTTCTTTGAAGCCGACTCAGTGGGTGAGCGCATGTTCACGTTCGACGCCAGCGACTTGAAGCAAGGCGCTGCAACAGGAGTTGAAAAAGAAGCAGGACTTACGCATTTAGCTCAGCAACCTTCCTGGAAGCTCTCAGCTTCCAGGAAGGTGACACACCAGAATCTGCGTAAGCCCAAAGAAGGATTCAGCCGGCCAGTTCCCGCATGACCTGACAGACATACGCCACCTGTGCGTCGGTCAGCGCTGGCGAGCTGGGCAGATTGAGCCCGCAGCGGCTGAGGTGCAGCGCCACCGGACGCGGCGTTGCGCTGAGATAGGGCGGCAGCGTGTCCAGCGGGTGAAAGAAGGGGCGGCTGTCGATGCCGCGCGCGCGCAGCGCCGGGATCAGTTCATCGCGGCTGAGCGCGTAAGGTGCTGCGACCAACACCGAAACCATCCAATAGACATTGGTGTAGCCGGGCTGTTCGGCGGCGAAGGTGACGCCAGCCATGCCCGCCAGCTCCTTGCGATAGCGTGCGGCGATCTCCCGTTTGCGCCGGATGAAACTGTCGATGCGCTCCATCTGCGCCACGCCCACCGCCGCCTGCAAGTTCGTCATCCGATAGTTGAAACCGACCTCGTCGTGCCAGTAGCGGCGATGGGGCGGCATGGCGTGGTCGCGCAGCAGCCGGCAGCGCGCCGCCAGCGCGTCGTCGTCAGTCGTCACCATGCCGCCTTCGCCAGTGGTGATGATCTTGTTGGCGTAGAAGCTGAAGGTGGCGATGCGCCCCCAGCCGCCCACACGGCGCCCGCCGATTGCCGCACCGTGCGCTTCCGCCGCATCCTCGATGAGCAGCAATTCATGTTCATCGGCGAGCGCCTGCAACTCTGGCATTGGCGCCGGATGGCCGTACAGGTGGACAGGAAGGATGGCGCGCGTGCGCGGCGTGATGCGGCGGCGCACATCGGCAGGGTCCAGGCACCAGGTCACCGGATCGACGTCAGCGAAAACCGGGGTGGCACCTGTGTAATGCACGGCGTTGGCGGTCGCCACGAAGGTCAGGCTGGGCACGATCACCTCATCGCCGGGGCCAATGCCGAGCGCGTGCAGCGCCAGGTGGATCGCCACGGTGCCATTGCTCACGCTGACAGCGTGGCGCACGCCGCAGAAGCGCGCAAATGCCTCCTCAAAGCGCGTTACATAGCTGCCCAGGCTGCTGATCCAGCCACTGCGCACCGCATCGAGGACATATTTCTCTTCGCGCCCGTTGAGCACCGGCGTATAGACCGGGATGAAGTCGGGCGGGCGCGTCGATGCTTGCGTCTCCAGGTAGGGAAAGAGGGAAAGTTGCTGGATCATGTACTGTGTCGATGACCTCACGTTCTACGTGGACAATGATTGCTCGCCTGGTTGATGCTTCTTGCGTCATCACTCGTGATGCAAGTGCAGCTCACTCCGGAGCCTGTCCGTCAATTTCCACCACGCCCAACGCTGGTTCCACGCCGGCTGGATTCCCTGCTGCGTCGATCCAGGTCAGCGGCTCCAGGCTTTCGGCGTCGTAGACCAGCACGCGCACGCTGTAGCTTCCTGGCGTCAGGTCGTCCGGCGCACGCAGGCGATAGACGTTGAGCGGGCGATCTTCTGGCTGCCATTGATCCGGCGCACGGTGACGGTCGTTGAGCAGCCGCTCGTCGGCTTGCGCCAGGCGGTCGCCTGCCGTGTTGTAGAGCGCCACGCGCGCCTTGAGCGCGCGCGTCACTGCGCCGCCGGGCACGCGTTGCCAGCGCAACACAACCGGCAGCAACTCACCGGCATGCAGCGTCTGTGGCAGCGACGCCTCGACGGTCTGCACTGCCTGGTCGAACTGAAAAGCCATTGGCTGAAGATCGGGCGCCAGCACAAAGGTCGTGGGCGGCGTCAGTTCCCACCAGTCGAGCGAATAGCCTTGAAACCACTGTTCGCCGCCGTGTCGACCGTATTTATCGAGCAGAAAATGCACGGCGCGCCGCGGGTCGGTGTCGCTCTCGAACCATTGCAGCCAGAAGACGCGCCGTGCGGCGCCAGCCAGTTCCGTCAGCCGGGCGTCGAGCGTGTTAATGTCCACGAACAGGTAGTAGGCGGGCGGCTGATCGTCCGCTGGCAGCGCGTCGCCCGCAAGCTGATATGGCCGGTAATAGAAGCCGAAGGGATATTTCTGATCGACCAGGATTACATCGCCCGGCGTCGTGTGTTCACGCAGCCAGGCGGTCACTTCGGCGATGTGCTCGCGGTCAAAGCGGCTGTCGTAGAGATCTGCGTGCGCTGCCTGCGCCGACCCGACCAGCATCCCGATCAGCAGCAGGTAAGGCGCCGGTCGCCGCCAACGCCCAAAACCAGCCAGTCCGACCGCCAGCAATGTATACAGCGCAGGCGTGACAAAGCTGGCATAGCGCACGTTGAACGCGTTGCGGTCGAGCACGGCAATGTAGTAGAGCGCCAGCCCACCGAGGAGCCAGACCAGGATGAAGGAGAGCGGTTGCGGAATTGAGCGATGGGGAGATTGGAGATTGGCGATTGGCGCGTCTTTGCCGGCGCTGCGCCGCCTCGGGTCGTCCGATTGCGCAAGCCCCCGATCGCCCAATCTCCAATCTTCCAATCTCCAATCTTCCAATCTCCAATCTCGCAATCTCGCAATCTCCAATCTCCAATCTCCCCGCATCAACAGCCCGACGCCGGCGGCGACCAGTCCGCCCCACAGCCACACGTTGGCATAGCCGCTGAGCAGGGCCGGGTCGTAGGCGTAGCCGCCGAGATAGGCCTGGACGTTTTGGCGCAGATATTCGCCGACGGTGACAATGGCGATGTTGGGGTTCTCGTAGCCGGGAATCTGGCGCAGGGCGATGGGTGCAATCGGCGCCACAAGCAGCGTCAACAGCAGGCCGTGTGCAGTGACAACGCCCAACTGGCGCCAGCGATCCGCCTGCAACAGCGCCCACACGCCCCACCAGCCATACCAGGCGACCAGCACGAAGACGACGTTGTAATGGGTCAACAGCGCCGCCGCCGCCAGGATTACAAACAGGAGCGAAGAGCGGGTGAACACCCTGGCGTCCGCCAGACGGCGTGCGAGTTGATCCAGGAAGAGCACAGCCGCAGCGGTCAACAGCGCAAAGCCGGTCGTGTACATGCGCGCCTCCTGGCTTTCCGCCAACCAGAAAGGCGACAGCGCGGCGATAGCGGTTGCCAGCAGCCCGACGGTCACGCCGCCCATGCGCCGCCCCAAAGCCATCAGCAGCGCCACGCTCACTACGCCTGCGGCAACGCTGAACAGCCGGGTGAGAAAGGCGAGCTGCGTTGGCGGCTGCCCGAGGGCCGCCCCCAGGCACGCGCTCCAGCCGTGCAACAGCCAGTAGTAGACGGGTGGTTGAATATCCAGTTCGGGTGCAGTGGCGATTTCGACGAAGGGGCGCAGCGCCACGTCGATATTCCGGGCTTCGTCCCACCAGATGTCCTGGCGGGTGAGGGCATGGAGGCGCAGGGCAAAGGCGCCCCACAAGAGCACTATCAGCGTCAGACGCAGCCAGGTCGATGCGGCGCGCGCGCGGTCGTCAGCAGATACACGCATATCTGCGCAATAGTAGCACAGGCTCCGCAAGCCTTGAAACGGGGAGGGTCTCCAAAGTCACCGCGGTGGCGCGGCAGTGTCAAGATGTGGAGGAGACACAGCGGACGCACGCGAGTCGATGCGCCAGGCAAGTGCACGCGCATCGGCCGGCGTCCTGGCGCCTGCGATGGGGTCAATGCTCACGCCGCCGCCACAAAATCCGGGTTCTCCCACAGGATCAACGTCGCCCAGTTGTCAGAGGCGGAGTCCTCGATGTAGTTCTGGATCAAATTGCGCACGACAAAGCCTTGCTTCAACTGAAAGGTCAACGTGGGGTCGCGCAATTCGCCAGCAATCACTTTATCCACATATTGGCGCACGCTCAGCGCGTGTTTGTGCTGGGCGTAACCGGGAAGCAGCCCGCCGCCCACAATCCCGCGCTTGTTGTGGCGACGCACGACCTCCTTGCGCGCCTGATAGATCAACTTGCCCAACCCGCGCCCGCGATAGTCGGGATGCACGCTGATGTCGGCGCCGTAGTAGTACGCGCCCGCCGGATTGTGTGTGCGAAAGTAAAAGTTGTCGCAGAACTCGGCAAAGGTGTGGGCGGGCTGGTCGAAGTCGAAGTCGGTGAGGAAGCCCGACCCCTGCCCGATCACGCGGTCGCCGTCGAGCACGACGATCTGCCCCTCGGCGAAGATGGCGTACTGGCTGGCGAAGTGCTCGACGCGCATCAGCTCCTGTGCGCCCAGTGTAGGGTAGACGATGCGCTGTAATTCCTCTAGTTGCGCGAAATGCTCCGGTTTGAGAGTCGTAATCTTGAAATCAGGCATAGTTCGCTTGTGGTGTCGATGGATTGACAATCATTCGTGCCGTCAGGATGCCCATTTGCTGAGGGGCGTCACACAAGTTTCACAGAAGGGGGATAGGTGCGTACATGATAGCACATCTGACCGCGCTGGCATACCTGGCGCAGGTCGCCGGGTGGCTCCAGGTTTTGGGTGTCTCAAACATTCAAGGCAAGTGCAGATAACAGCACCAACACATTCCGCCGTCGGAGGGCCGCCAAAATTGGTCGTGTAGCTTGCTCCTGGTACGATGGCGCAACGGTGAACAAAGGCGACAGAGAGGTAAGACATGGCAAGCTATCAGATTCTTTACTGGTTCGATATCCCCGTACAGGTGAGGGCCAGCGTTGGGCGAAACCGACGCACGGCGCCGCTCGCCAGTCGCTTTGCCGATGCGGTCGACGCAGCGGCGATGGCGGCCGGGTTGAGCGCCTCCGATGCCTACACGGAGCAATTTCACTGGAGTGAGGCGCAGGAGCGCGACGGGGAGCCGGACGCCGTCGCCGCGGCGGTCGCAGCTGAGCTGGAGGCGCAATATCCAGAGATCAACTGGCGCGCCACGGCGCAAGCGTTGCGCGCACAACGTGGCCGACGTGCAGAACGCTGACCCGCAGGATGGTTGCGCGCCGGGTATACCCCGGAAACCAGAGTCCCGATTTCCAGTGGATGAACAACTGAAAATCGGGACTCTGGTTTTTGTTCAACTGTCGATTGGCATCCCCGAGAGGACTCGAACCTCTGGCCTCTTGGACCGCAACCAAGCGCTCTAATCCACTGAGCTACGGGGACATGTTCATTTGTTGCTGCTTCGCAGCTTTCATGCACCAGCAACAGTTCATGCTATGGCTGCCAGATTAAATGGCGGGGAGGGAGGGATTTGAACCCTCGAGGGACGAAACCGCCCCTACCCACTTAGCAGGCGGGCGCACTCGACCGGGCTATGCGACCTCCCCGTGAACCATTTCTGCGGCTTTGGCGGAGGGAGAGGGATTCGAACCCCCGGTGACATTGCTGCCACAGTTGTTTTCAAGACAACCGCCTTAGACCGCTCGGCCATCCCTCCAAGTGGGCCTGACCCGTCCGGCTGTCAGCCATTTTCGGACTGTCAACGTGCATGTCGCTCATTCGCAACATCGACAGTATACACAGTGTGCGCCCAGGTGTCAAATAGAATGCGGCTTTTGCCTACCGAATTACCTCCAGCCCACCCATGTACGGCCGCAGTGCTTCCGGTATCACCACGGAGCCATCTGCTTGCTGGTAATTTTCCAGAAGGGCGATGATGATGCGCGGCAGCGCCAGCCCAGAACCGTTCAATGTGTGCACAAATTCTGGCTTCTCGCCCTCTGCCTTGCGATAGCGGATGTTAGCGCGCCGCGCCTGGAAGTCACGGAAGAAGGAGCAGGAGCTGCATTCCAGCCACTCCTCACAGCCAGCCGCCCACACTTCGATGTCGTACTTGATGGCCGCCACAAAGGAGAGATCGCCAGTGGCGATGGCGACGCGGCGGTAGGGCAGGCCCAGGCGTTCGCACAACTCCTCTGCGTTGCGCGTCAGTGACTCCAGCTCAGCGCGCCCCGTGCCCGGCTCCACGAATTTGACCATCTCCACCTTTTGAAATTGGTGGACCCGCTTGATGCCGCGCACATCCTTGCCCGCAGAGACCTTTTCGCGGCGGAAGCAGGGGGTGTTGGCGACATAATAGATCGGCAACTGACCCGGCTCGATGATCTCATCGCGGAAGATGTTCGTCACCGGCACCTCAGCCGTGGGAATGAACCAGAAGTCCTCCTCGGCGTCGCGGTAGAGCACATCGCCAAATTTGGGCAGGTTGCCCGTGCCGACCATCACTTCGGAGCGCACCATGAAGGGCGGGTAGATCTCCTCGTAGCCATGCTCATTGACATGAACATCGGTGAACCAATCGATCAACGCCCGCTGCAAGCGCGCACCGGCGCCCTTGAGCAGGTAGAACCGTGTGCCAGACAGCTTGACGCCCCGCTCGAAGTCGATGATGCCAAGCCGGGGACCCAGCTCCCAGTGTGGCAGCGGCTTGAAATCGAAGACCGGTTTGGCGCCCCATTCCTTGACAACCTGATTGCCGCTCTCGTCGGGCGCCACCGGTGCATCTGGCTCCGGAATGTTGGGAATGCGCAGCATCGCATCCTGGAAGGCGGCTTCAACCGTGCGCAGCTCGGCGTCGAGTTGTTCGATCTCGCCGCCAATCGCCGTCATGCGTGCCTTGAGCGCATTGGCCTCCTCAGTGCGTTTTTCACGGAACAACCTGCCGATGTCGCGGGAGCCGCTGTTGAGTTCGGCGCGCAATGCTTCGACCTGCGTCAAGATCTGGCGGCGGCGTTGATCGAGTTCCAATGCCTGCTCCCACGGTGCATCCTCGGCGTTGAGCTTACGCATCGCGTCCGCCAACGCTTCCCGGTTTTCACGCATCCAACGAATGTCTAGCATCTTGTCCTCCTGTTTCTGTTGCATTCAAACAAAAAGCCCCTCGTCGATCAGGACGAAGGGACTCGTGGTGCCACCTGAGTTTGCGCGACAACGTTCAACGCTGCCTGCCTCATTGCCCGCTAACGGTGGGTGACCGCCTGGCCATTGCCTGCCAGGGACTCTGAAGTTGCTAACGCAGTGGCGCCGGCTGCCTCGCACCTTCCGGCAGCTCTCTGAACACGGCGGGACAGTGCGTCATGTTCTTCGTCAACGTCTTTGTGTATCGACGTGTATCGACCGTCGTTTGTCAGACGACATCATATCACTGACGCGCAAAAGCGCCAAGTTGGCGTTATCTCGCAGGGTCTGTTTTAGATTGGGGGCGAGGTCACTTTCGCCGTAGGCCACCGCCTCCGGCGTAACAACGCGCCCCGTCGCGCCAGAGGCGATGACCTACGCTTTACTTGCAACCCATCTCGTCATCGCATGACCCTCTCTGTGTCTTCTCCGCGCTTTTGCCAGCTTGCAACCACGTCGGGCATAATCCAGTTATGCAACATCTTAGCCTGCCCACAGCGGCGCGTATCGCCGCCATCGAGACCGACAACTATCGCACCAAAACCTTCATCCTGGAGGCGCGGCTGGACGCAACACCAGGTCAGTTTGTGATGGCCTGGCTGCCGCGCTTCGACGAGAAGCCGTTTTCGCTCGTCAACGCCGACCCGGTGACGCTGATGATCACCGCAGTGGGGCCGTTCACTCGCCTGGTGCATGAGCTGACGATCGGTGATCGTTTGTGGCTGCGCGGTCCCTTTGGTCATGGCTTTGACGTTCCGCCCACACATCGGCGGCTGGCGCTGGTTGGGGGCGGCTACGGCGTGGCGCCACTCTTATGGCTGGCGCAGCAACAACTGGCGCACGGCGCCCATGTCACAGCCATTTTGGGCGCACGCACCGCTGCCGATCTGCTTTATGTCGAACGCTTTGCGCAACTGGCGGCCAGGCCGCGCCGGGGCGAGGTGGCGTTGCTGCTCACGACTGAGGATGGCAGCGCTGGCGCGCCCGGACGGGTGACGGACGCACTGACGCCGTTGGCGACGCAGGGCGCGATCGACGGCATCTACGCATGTGGCCCCCACGGTATGCTGGCGGCGCTGGAAACCCTGGCGCAGCAGGCTGGCCTTCCCTGTCAGGCAAGCTGGGAAGCCTACATGCGTTGCGCCATCGGCATCTGCGGCGCCTGCGAACATGCAGGCCAGGTGCTCTGTCTGGATGGACCCGTGCTGAAGCATTGAGATTTCTTTCCACCTTATGGCTGCAAACTTCTATCAACAACTGCAATCACTGCTCGATGAAGGGTTGACGGTCGCCGTCGCCACGATCGTCAACGTCAAAGGCTCCACCCCGCGCGAAGTGGGCGCCAAGATGATTATCCACCCCTACGGCAGGCATATCGGCACCGTGGGGGGCGGCTGTGGTGAGGCGGACGTGATCCGCGCCGGGCTGGACGTGCTGGCCGACGGTCAACCGCGCACTGTGCGCATCGACCTGACGGAGCCCATCGCCATGCAAAGCCTCGGCGTCTGCGGTGGCATCCTCGACGTTTTCATTGAGCGGTGGGGGCCAGAACCCGCCAGCGCCGAGACGCCATGATGCGCGCTGTGTTGACAGCGTTGACGACAGCAGCGGCGCAGCGCGAGGCGGTGGCGCTGGTCAGCGTCTTACACGCGGCGGGGAAGTTTGCCGACGCGCGTGGGCGCCATCTCGTGGTGTGGCCGGACGCGCGCCCGCCAGTCGGCGACCTGACGATCGGCGAGTTGCAGCCGCAATTGTTAGACGCCACGCGCCAGGCGCTGCGCGACCGCCGCCACACACGCCTTGAATACCAGACTGAAGATGGCGCACTGGCGCTCTTTGTCGAGGTGCAACCACAGCCGTTTCACTTGATCATTGCGGGCGCCGGGCACGTGGCTGTGCCGTTGGCGACGATGGCCGCACTCTGCGATTTTACGGTCACGGTGTTGGATGATCGCCCGCAATACGCCAATGTGCAGCGTTTCCCCACCGCCAACCGCGTCATTGCCGGCCCCTTCCGGGAAGAGCTGCGCAAGCTGCGCGGCGACCAGCCGACCTTCGACGCACAGACCTGTCTGGTGCTCGTCACGCGCGGCCACCAATATGATGTTGAACTGCTGCTGGAAGTGCTCGATGATCCGCTGGCGTATCTCGGCATGATCGGCAGCCGGCGTCGCATCCGCGCCGTCTACGATCTGCTGGAGCGCGAACGCGGCATTCCGCGCCACAAGTTCGATCGCGTCCACGCACCCATCGGGCTGAACATTGGTGCGCAGACGCCCGCCGAAATTGCCGTCGCCATCCTGGCTGAGATCATCGCCACTGTGCGGGGAGGCGCCACCGCATGAGCATCCTGCTCGAAATCATCGCCACTTCCGCTGACGATTGCGCCGCGATCGAACAGGCAGGCGCCGACCGCATCGAGCTGTGCAGCGCGCTGGGGCTGGGTGGGCTGACGCCGTCCGCGGCGCTGGTGCAGCGCGCCCGGGCGACTACGCACCTGCCGATCATGATGATGTTGCGCCCGCGCGAGGGTGGCTTTTGCTACAGCGCCGCCGAGTTTGCCCAGATGGCGCTTGACCTGAAGTTTGGGCTGGCGGTGGGGGTCGATGGCTTCGTGTTCGGCTGTCTCCACGCCGATGGTACGATCGATTCACGCCGCACCGCGCACCTTGTCAAGCTGGCTGCGGGCCGACAGACGGTCTTTCACCGCGCCTTCGATGTGACGCCCGATCCCTTCGCCGCGCTGGAAACATTGGTTGCGTTGGGCGTCACCCGCATTCTCACGGCAGGGCAGCAACCCACTGCCTGGGAGGGCGCCGGGTTGATCCGGCAACTGGTGGTGCAGGCGGCGGGGCGCATCGACATCCTGCCGGGCAGCGGCGTGCGCGCCGCGCACGTGGCGGCGTTGGTGCAGCGCACAGGCGCGACGCAGGTGCACGCTTCTGCCAGTCGCGCAGCGCTGGACGCCTCCACCCGCGCTCGCCCGTGGTTGACCTTTGGCGGAACGGCGACAGACCAGGGAGAGCAGCACCGTGCTGTCGACCCGGCGCAGGTGGCGGCGTTGAAGCAGGCGCTCGCCAGCCTGTCGTAGCGACGATCAGCCTTTTACGTACGACAGCTTCTCGGCAATGCGCCCATTGCGGACGCGGTAGACATCGACGCCGCGCACATGACCGGGCTGACCAGCGGCGTCAATCCATCGATATGTCCAACGCATGACACAGCGATCTGCACACGCAAAAATCTCCTCCACCTCGATTACGGCGGCGCGCGAATCGGCAAAGAAGCCTTCCCAGAAGGCGCGCACTGCCGCCTGCCCCATCAGTCGCGTCCCATCCGGGGGCGGATAGGTGTTTTCGAAGCTGCAATCTTCACTCATCAACTTCATCATCGCGTCGACATCGTGCGCATTGAGCGCATCGTTGAACTGGATGATAAGCGATTCTATCGTCACACTCCACCTCCTACACTGGCTACACGGTCACGTCGCTTACCGCATCGGTCACGTCGCTTACCGCATCAGCGCCGGCAGATACAGCCGGCTGGGCGCCTCGATCAAGACGGCGTAGACGCCAACGCCGCGACTTTCCGCCGACGCCAACACTTCGCCCGCGTCTGTGGTGCTGAAGGTGGTGGGCAGGCGTTCCCACCTTTCCCCCTGCCAGAAATAGACGGCGCGTGTTTCCTGCGCGGCGCTCCCGGCAGCGGCCACCAATCCTGGCGAACCGTTCGCCAGGTAGATGTTGATCGAGCCCTGCGCCACCAGTGACGGCGGCAGGGAGAGCAGCCGGTACGCCTGGCCGAAGATGCGCGTGGCGGGCGGCAGCGGCAGCGTGCCAGCCATCGACTGGATGGCGACGAATTGATCTGCGGTCAGGCTGAGGTTGGCAGGCAACAGGAAGAACGCCTTGCCATCCGAGGACGTGACCGGCGCAAAGCCGATTTTCTGCTTCGGCCCGGGCACGGCGCCGCCGCCAATGCCATAGTCAACAATTGCCTCGCGGCGCGGATTCTCCTCATCCGCCGGCTCCTCGATCCACACCTGCACGAAGGCGGACGGCGTCAACCCTGGCACGGTGAAGACGCCGCTCCAGCCATCAGCGCCGGGCGTCAGGTTGAGAACGGCCGTCGGCGCTGCGTCATGTTCAGGATAGAGCCGGGCGCGCACGGTGGCGCCTTCCGCTGCCTGTTGCACCAGGATGCCGACTTCAGTCGGTGAAATCGGTGTGATTTCGATGACAGGCGCCCAACCCGGGTCGCGACGCATGGTCAACAGCGTGTCGCCCTCAGCGATGATCTCGCAGCCGAATTGGTGGCGCGGCGTGTCGGGCGCTTCGGCGTGGTCGTTGATGTCGATGACACAGAGGCGGTCGCCGGCTTGCGCGCCGGTGAGCGTCACTTGCGGCGGCGCCACATTCTGCGGCGGGCGTCCCTGGTCAAGGATGCGATCCGGGTTGCCGTCGTTATCCACATCGCGCAACAGGAAAGCGCGCGCTTCGGCAGACGCAAGTTCGCTGGCCTGGTAGTTCAGGTCGAACACCTGGCTGGCAAGCGGCGCCGGCCCGCCTGGCGGGATGAACACGACCGAGGTCAGGGGAATTGGGGGCGTTCCCGTGAACGGCGCCGTCGTCTCAGGCGCCTGCGCCCAGGGGTGCCACGCCTGGATCGTCTGCCACTCCGTGCGTTTGACGTTGATTGCGCCCAGCGTACTGCCGCACGCTGCGGCCCAGTGCGTGTTGTCCCAAACGAAGGCCTGATTTTCCGGCGCATAGACCCAGCCCATGGCGCTGCCGGTGCAGGCGAAGGTCTCTGTCACCACGCCGCTGGGCAGCACGGCAATGTAGGAGTCAAACTGGCCGAGCAGGTAGTGCCCCAACTCGTGAGCCAGCGCAGCGGCCCAATCGCGGCTGACATCGACGTCAGGAGGCAACGGCTGCGTCGGCGGCGTCCCGAAGCGGTTCCACTCGCTGCCGATGTACATGTTGCCTGGCTCGTAAACAAATTCCACGCCAGGGTCAGGGTCAGGCGTTGGCGCAGTCACCTCACCCTTGATGTAGGAGAGGGGGCGCAGCGCATTGCTGGCGTGCAGCCACAGGTCGGTCAGCGGATCGTTCCAGTGCGCGTAATTCTGGTAGATTTTGATCTGCCCCAGCGCAAACTGGCCGTCGGTGAAGCGGTAGAAATGATCGGACGCGTCCAGCAGCCGTTGCGTCAGCGTTCTCTTGTAGGCAGGGTCGCCTTCCAGATTCCACTGTGTCGACACCTGGAGATCGCGCACGAACAGCGGCTTTTGGAGCACCAGGTGCAACTCCGGCTGATTGAACCCCGGGTAGAGCACGAAAGCCGCCGCGTCGACCATCTGCGCCTCGCCGGTGGTGATAAAGCGATTCCCGCTCGGCAGCGTCTGCTCCGGCAGGCGCGCCCACAGACTTTCCCCAAGCTGGATGACGCCATCATCCTGGACAAGCCCCGTCTCATCTGTCTGATAGACCTTGGCGGTCGTCACGTTGTGGACTTCGGCGCCTGCCACTGGTTTGGTGCACGCCAGATCGTAGCAGACCCGGATCGGCGGCAGGGCATAGGTAATGCGCAGACGGGGAGACTGTCCGCTGGCGTTTTCTGCGCCATGAAATTCCCGCCCATCACTGGTTGCTGTAGCGCCGGAGGCAAGCATCAGCCCGAAGTTGCGTCCTGGTGCATTCACCCAGTTCTGGACGAGCCCGATGAACCCGCTGCTGGTGTAAGTGATGTATTGATTGGTGGTGGCTGGCGCGCTCCAGCTCTCAGCGCTGCCAATGTCTGGCTGTTTGTTCCAGGTCGTTTGGGGAGCATCCCACGCGCTGGTCACAGTGTAGACGCGCACCGGGTTGCTCGTGCCTGCTGTCTGGAAGAGATCGAGTTCGGCGCTCTGAATCAGGGCGCCCGGCGGAATGGAGGAGAGATCGAAGCGCAGATAGAATTGCTGCTGCCACGTCGTCTGTCCGAGGAAAATCCGCAATAAGCGCAGTGCACCGTCGTTGGCGAAGTTGGCGTCGGGATTAGCTGAATCAACATAAGTGTCCTGTACAGGGCGCAGCGTCAGGGTGGTCGTCTCGGCCGCCGCGTCATTGACCTGGGCTTGAGTGTGGGCGGGTGACAGCAGCAGTGTCGCACAAAAAAACGCAATCAGTTGTACAAATCGCAATGAAATCTGTGGTATAGACATGTCTCTCCTCCTGACAGCAGCGAGGAGAGCACACGCCCTGCCTCGCGTCTTTTACCAGCCGGACTCACTCTGGTTGGCCTCAATGCGGCTATCGCGTTCGGCCACCGCGCGCGGCAAGTCCAGAATGTGAATTACGCCATTGTCGAATTCCAGCAACCCGCGCCGTCGCCAGTCGTTCAATATGCGGTTGACCCACTCGCGGCGGGCGCCGATCATGGAGGCCAGGTCGGTCTGGTTCAGCCCCAGATCGACGATGTACTCCTGACCGGGCTTGAGCGCCTGGCCGTACTGTTCGTTATTCTGCAAGATAATGTGCAACAGCCGCCCTGCCGCATCGAATTGTGCGATTGATTCAGCGTAGGCGGCTGTCCAGCGCAACTTGCCAGCCAGCAAGCGGATGAAGGCCATTGCAAAGCGCGGCATCGTCTCAAGATGGTAGAGAAAGCGCTCCTGCGCCATACTCAGCAGCGAGACGGCGCTGATCGCTTTGGCCGTCGCCGAACGCGGGGCGTAGTCCACCGCTGCCAGTTCGCCGATCACGTCGTTGGTCGTAAAGATCGCGATCGATGTCTCGTTGCCGGAAGGGCTGGTGGTGAAGATGCGCACCTTGCCTTTGAGCACGAAGTAGACCTCCCGGCTCTCGTCTCCCTGGCGAAAGATGATCTCGTCGCGTGCGTACTCCTTAAGACGCAGATCGAGCACAATGGTTTCGATCTCTTTTTCCGGCAGACTGGCAAACAGCGGCATCGACTGCAACAGGGCGATGCGACGCGCCAGGGCTTTGTCTTGCACAACTTCCTCCCCAATGGTAAACCTGCGCGTGTGAAAACAGTGTGACGCAGCGATTTCCGCATGTGTGCGTTTCTGCACAGCGTGTGTGTGCGCCGCGCTGCAGCGGGCTGGCGTTAATCGCAGCACACTGAAATTATGGTTCAACGTGGTAGGATATGCAACCGTCACAGCCGCCGTATCAAATCCGCAATGCCTTTGCCCAGTACATGTGGGCGCAAATAAGCCACTAAAGTGAGTTTACTTTGATATTCATAGCTTTGCAGAGTGAATTCTCTTGGTCTCAAAGTAGATTCACTTTAGTTGCGTATTACGTGTTGCGTGCTGCGCAACGAGACGAAACACGCAACACGCAATACGAGTGCCATTAGTTTACTTAAGCCCACGTTTACCAGTGGGATTGGCGCTGTGCATACGCAGGATGATTGGTGGCCGCTGCACCACCTGAGTGAGGAAAGATGCCATACATGACGATTTTTTCCTGGCTGGTGATCGGTCACTTCATCGGCGACTGGATGTTCCAAAATGACTGGATGGCGCACAACAAACGCGGGCGCTGGTGGAGCGCGCCATGTGTGGTGCATTGTCTGGTTTACACCGGCACGCTCGTGTTGATCGCCTGGTTTGGCAGCGGGCGCGCTGCCGAAACTGCCCAGCTTGCGCCGCTTTTCTTCTTCACCCTCCTGACGCACTGGCTGATCGACGGTTTCAATCTGGCCCAACACTGGGGGCGCGCAGTCAATCAGACGCAGACTGAATCTGTCCGCATCGTCGTCGATCAGACCATGCATCTGCTGGTGTTGGGCGTGTTGGCGGCGCTGATCTTCCCCGGTTACTGATGCTGCCTGCAGCTCCCCAGAATCGCGTCGCAACTTATTCCTACTTCTGCCGCAACTACTGGACAAGCCCTCTGGCGTAGAGTGAAGCCATTCTATTGGCTTCGGTTGCTTTTGTCTTGAGGAGGGTTTATGGCTGAACAGGCGATTTGCACCACCGATGAGGTTGCGGTGGGCGACAAGAAGTTCTTCCTTGTCGGCAAGGAAAGTGTCATCGTCTATCATCTGGAGGATGGCTATTACGCCACCCAGCGTTATTGCAGTCACACCTTTGCCCCGCTGGATGGCGGCAAACTGGTTGAGGGTTGCCAGATTCAGTGTCCATTTCATCGCGCTCGCTTCGATGTGCGTTCGGGCGCCGTCGTGCAATGGGCGAACTTTCCTCCAGGCATCCAACTGCTCAATGCTCTGCGCGATGAAAAACCGCTGAAGACCTATCCGGTTAAGGTGCGCGACGGTCAGATCTTCATCGATATTGCGTGAGGCGTGGTGGGTGGCCTGGGCGCCAGCTATTTCCCCGCCGTGGAGTCAGCCATCGTCACGCGTCGTCGATTTAGCTCGCGTCCCAGGCTCACCAGCAGCGTCACCACTGTGAGTGGCGCCACGAAGAACAACATGAAGTTGAAGTATTGGGTGGCATTGGGGTGGTTTGCGGCATTAAGCAATAGATAGGTCGTGTACGCCACATAGTAGCCAAGAAAGATCGCTCCCTCCCAGCGCGCAATGGTGTGGCCGGTCAAAAAGATCGGCAGACAGGCGATTGCCACGGCCACCATGAAGGGGATGTCGAGGTTGAGCGCTCCTGCTGAAACGGGCACGCCGCCAGGTGCAATCAGCGCTGTCAGCGCCAACACAGTCAACAGGTTGAAGATGTTGCTGCCGACGACATTCCCAACGGCAATATCGCGTTCTCCCTTGAACGCCGCCATCAGCGACGCCGCCACTTCGGGCAGGGAAGTGCCCAGTGCGACGATCGTCAAGCCGATCACCAACTCGCTAAGCCCGAAGGTGCGCGCCAGGTCGCTTGCCCCCTGTACGAAGAGGCGCGACCCCCCAATGAGCAGTCCTAAGCCGATGATCACCAACGCCCCGTTGAACAGATTCCGTCCTATGTTTTGGGGTTCAGGCGAGGTGAACTCCTGAGCGTATTCAGTTTCCACCGCAGCGTTGCGTTCGCGTTGGCTTTGCCAGAGCAAAAAGCCAAGGTAGGCCAGCATCACCGCAAAGAGCGCCGCCCCCTCCCATTGACTGACTGCACCATTCAGCGCCAACACCCACAGCAGGATCGACGCGCCGATCATGATCGGCACATCCAGCCGCACCAGTTGCTGCGCAACCAGCAATGGCGTGATCAGCGCCGACAGCCCCAGAATGAGCAATACGTTGAGGATATTGCTGCCGACCACATTGCCGATGGCAAGGTCCGGTTGGCCGTTCAGCGCCGACTGGAGACTCACCGCCAGTTCCGGTGAGCTGGTGCCAAAGGCGACAATTGTCAGCCCGATGACCAGTGGCGAGACGCCCAACGCAGCCGCCAGCCGGCTGGCGCCGCGCACCAGTGCTTCGGCGCCGATCACCAAAATTGTCAACCCACCTGCAATCAGTAATAATGTCATCCACATCGTTTGTCTTTCCGTTTCGTCTTTCCAGCAAAGTTGCGGCTACGGTTTCAGTCAGTGGCAGCCGCCAAACCAGCCGCAACTATAGCACAGCCTGCCCGCCACCTCCGTAACACAACCCGACATTTTCCCGACAAAGACGGGGCGCCTGCCAGGCGCCCCGTCTTTGTCGATTGGGTTTTCGAGAGATTGAGAGATTCGAAGATGGAGCAATCTAGTGCACGTGGGCGCAAATAAGCCGCTGGTTGCGTGTCACATGTTGCGTGTTGCGTAACGCGACGGAACACGGAGCACGCGGCACGGATGCCATTGGTCCATTGAAGCCCATGCGCCCCAGAAACTGGAGATTGGTATGAAGATCAAGGTCTCACCAGGGCAAAATCTCCCAATCCCCCCAATCTCTAATCTCTAATCTCCCCACGATCCGGCCGCTCAGTCTGCAAGCTGCGGCGCGACGATGTCGAACCAGAACTTGCCGCTGCGCGCGTTGTTGAGTGGCACATGGATATGCTTGATCTCCAGGTACTCCTTGAGACCCCACGTCCCCAGCTCGCGCCCAATGCCGCTCTGTTTGTAGCCGCCAAAGGGCGCCTCGGCGTTGATCATGTGGTAGTCGTTGATCCAGACGGTGCCCGCCTGGATGCGCCGCGCCACGCTGATCGCCGTGTCGACGTCGCGACTCCACACGCCCGCCGCCAGCCCGTAGATCGTGTCGTTCGCCATGCGGATCGCGTCCTCCAACCCATCGTACTTGATAACGCAGAGCACCGGACCGAAAATCTCTTCCTGGGCAATGCGCATCGAGTTGTCGACGTCGGTGAAGATTGTCGGCGAAAGGAAGAAGCCATTTTGCAGCGCCGGGTCGTCTGGGCGCTTGCCAAGCAGAATCGGCGTTGCCCCTTCCTCGATGCCCAGCCTGATGTATTCTTCCACGCTCTTGAGCTGGCTGGCCGAGATCAACGGGCCGAGATCGGTCTCCCCGTCGCTGGAGAGGCCGAGTTTGAGTTTGGAAGCGCGCTCCACCAGGCGCGTCACGAACTCGTCGTAGATGCTGGCGGGCACAAAGAGTCGCGTGCCCGATTCACACGCCTGACCGTTGTGCATGAAGGTCGCCCACAGGCTGCCATCGATCGCCAGGTCGAGGTCGGCGTCCTCCAGGATGATGTTTGGGCTTTTGCCGCCCAGCTCCAGCGTCACCTTCTTGATCGTGCTGGCGGCTTGCTGCATGATCTCGCGCCCGACCTCGGTGCTGCCGGTGAACGCAATCTTGTCGACCAGCGGGCTGGTGCAGATTTCTGGCCCGACCACCTGTCCCGGCCCGGTGACAACGTTGAAGACGCCTGGCGGCAGCAGCCCTGTGTCGTGGATGATTTCGGTCATCTTGAGCAGGCTCAGCGGGGTGAAGGTCGCCGGTTTGATGATGACAGTGTTGCCCGCCGCCAGCGCCGGCGCCATCTTCCAGATCGCCATCAAGAAGGGGAAGTTCCACGGGATGATCTGCCCACAGACGCCGATCGGCTCCCGCACGACGAAATTGTACGACATTGCCGGGAAGGTGATCTGCGGCACCGGCTCCAGCGGCTCCATGTCGGCAAGTTTGGCGAAGTGGCGGAAGTGAATCAGCCCCACCGGGATGTCGAGCAGATGCGCCTTGCGCCAGGTGCAGCCGCCATCGCGCATCTCGGCGTCTGCGATCTCATCCTGCCGCGCCTCGATGGCGTCCACCAGCGCGTGGAGCAGGCGCGACCGTTCGCCTGGCGCCATGTGCGCCCAGTAGCCGTCGTCGAAGGCGTCGCGGGCAGCTTTGATGGCGAGCCGCGTATCCTCAATATCCGCCTGTGCAATCATCGCCAGCGTCTCGCCGGTGGAAGGGTCGATCGTGGGGCGATATTGCTCGGCGAGTGGCGCGCGCCACTGACCGTTGATGTACAACTGATAATACGGTGTATCGCCGTTTGGTTTGAACATAGGTTGCCTCGGCTGAACTTGGGTTGACGTGGTGAGCAAGCATCAGCAGCGCCTCGCATGGTCGGCGCTATCTGACCATTTCACCCTAGCAGGCGTAAGTTCCGAAAAGATTGCGGCGCGATTGAGCAACTCTCTCATCCTGCTTTTAGGTTCGCTTCACCCGTCTTTCAGCAAAACCCTGGATACTACAAGTGCGCTGTTGTTCCGATGCCGGTGCCTTCTCACCGGCCACCGAAAGCTCATGAGGCTCCCAGCCTCGGGGCTTTCACCTAAAATAAAAAGTCCCGCCAATCCACAGTTGGCGGGACTTTTTTGTCCGGCGTCCGCAGCGAGGGCGCTACCTCTCAACCGGCAGCCGCACGCCGTTGCCCCACTCTGTCCATGAACCGTCGTAGTTGCGCACGTGCGGGTAGCCCAGCAGGTAGGTCAGCACGAACCAGGTGTGGCTGCTGCGCTCGCCGATGCGGCAGTAGGCCACAATGTCGTCTTCCGGCTTCAGCCCCTGTTCTCCTTCATAGATCGCGCGCAATTCCTCAACGCTCTTGAAGGTTCCATCGGGATTGGCTGCCCGCGCCCACGGCACGTTCCTGGCGCCAGGAATGTGACCGCCGCGCACTGCACCCTCTTGTGGGTAATCGGGCATATGCAGCAGTTCGCCTTTGTACTCGCCAGGGCTGCGCACGTCCACCAGCGGTTTGCCTGCCTGCACATGCGCCAGCACATCGTCGCGGAAGGCGCGAATGCGGCGGTCGTCGCGCACCGGCTGCGGATAGTGCGACGGCGCATAGGTCGGCGTCTCGCGCGTCAACGGTCGCCCCTCCGCCACCCACCTGGCGCGGCCGCCGTTGAGCAGCCTGGCGTTGGTGTGCCCAAAGAGCTGAAAGACCCAGAACGCATACGCCGCCCACCAGTTGTTTTTGTCGCCATAGAAGATCACCGTTGTCGCTGGCGTGATGCCGTGGCGGCTAAGCAGCGCAGCGAATTGCGCACTGTCGATGTAGTCGCGCACCAACGGGTCGTTGAGGTCGTTATGCCAGTCGATGTTGACGGCGCCGGGGATGTGGCCCGTGTCGTACAACAACACATCTTCGTTGCTTTCGACCAGGCGGATCGTCGGATCGTCGAGGTGCTCGCTCACCCATGCCGTCGAAACCAGCACATCGGGGCGGGCGTAGTTGTTGTGATTGCTCATAGGAGACTCCTTCCTTTGGCGTGTTCCATAATGATTGACAAGAAGCTGTTTTCTACAATCGAAATTGCGGGCAGTGCCCACAGGACGGCTGCGCTTGCCAGCCGGCGACGGGCGCGCCGCATTCTGAACAGGCTCGCCATGACAGCAGCGAGTGCGTTACAGCTAGGTTCGGTCAGCGAATAGAGATGAGATGCAGCGCCGAATTGTGCTCAGCGACAACAGGAGGTGCAACAACAGAGGCAACAGGAGAAGGTCATGGCGGTGGAGGCAACCGCTACGGGTAGACTCGAAGCAGGTTGGCGTCGACGACGCCTGGATTGTGCGTGCATGAGCATAGCGACTCCTTTCATGTGTTGCCAGTTTCATGTGTTGCGAGGATACACGCGACCCGACGGTGCAACACCCCATCGAGTGGGGCAAAGTATAGAGGCGGCGCCCGTGACTGTCAAATCGCCCGCGTCCATGATAGACTTGTCGACGACGGTAATTCTCATGAAGGTAGGAATGGAATCAACACGTGACCATCAGAGCTGTTCTTTGGGATCTCGACGGGACGATTGCCGATTCGGCGGCGCTGCATTATCGGGCATGGCAGGCGATTATGGATCGCTACGGCGTCTACTACACCTATCAAATGTTCATCGATGAATTTGGCCGCAACAATGCCGAAATCCTCACCAAACATTTCGACGCAGCCGACCCTGCTACAATTCAGCGCGTCTCACAAGAGAAAGAGGCGGATTTCCGGGCGCTGCTCACACCAGGCGCCCTGCAACCACTGCCCGGCGTCATGACATGGCTGGCGCATTTCCGCCAACAAGGGATTGTGCAGGTAGTTGGCTCATCGGGGTCAATGGCGAACATTGCGGCGATGGTGCGGGCGCTCGACATTGGCGATTACTTCCTGGCGTTGGTCACGGGGACCCATCTGCCCAAGGGCAAGCCTGACCCGGCCATCTTCCTGCGCTGTGCAGCGGTGGCAGGCGTCGCTCCGGCGCATTGTCTGGTGATCGAGGATAGCATTCACGGCATCGAGGCCGCCCAGCGCGCCGGGATGCGCAGCGTGGCGGTCGGTGCGCTGGCGGGCAGCGCCGCGCTGCGCACGCTGTGCACCAACGCCGCCGCTCCCCCTTGCCTGCCGCTGGCGTCACTCGATCAGGTGGAGGCGCCAGCGAGTTTGTTCGTGTAGAGGGCGTCAGGTGGCGCATGGATGGCGAACTGGCAAGCGACGCCTGGTCGTTGCCGTGCAACCCGGTGCGCACTGACCGGGCTGAGCGGATCAATTGAAAAGGAGGGTCATGCGTTTATCTCTTGGTTTGCCTCGCCGCCTGCCGCGCACGTTTACCACGCGCAATGGTGAAGTGCTCAAGTTACGGCTCATGAAGCCGTCCGACGCCCCCTTGTTGGAGCAGTTATTCTATCAACTGTCGCCGGAGTCGCGTTGGCGGCGTTTTCACATGATCACCGACCATCTGCCGCCGCAAGAGGTCAGACGCCGCGCGCGGGAACTGGCGGCCGTCGACAACCGCACTGCGTCCGGCGCTGTCGTCGCGCTTGCTGGCGAAGGGGACAACGCCGAGATTGTCGGTGTTGTGCGCCTGGCGCGCCCTCTCGACCAGCCAGATGCACCCGAAGCAGAAGTAGCGATCGTCGTGCGCGACGATTACCAGGGGCAGGGCGTGGGCGCCGAGTTGCTGCGCTGCATGGTGGTGCTGGCGCGGCGGATGCGCATCAAGAAAATCCTGGCCGTCTTCCAGCCCGATAACGACGTTGCGATCCGCCTCTTCCGCCAGCTGGGCCTGCCCTACAAGCTGACCGCCTCGCACGGCGCCGCCAAGATGCACCTGGAGGCGCCGGAGTGAGGGGGAAACTCGTGCGTCAGGCGTCGCCTATCCGCTGCGCCTGCCGGGAGACTCGCAACCGGCGACCCGCCAGCAGTCGTGAGTGACTCGTACACATGGGCTCAACCAGACCAGTGGCGCTCGTGTTGCATGCTCCGTGTTCTGTCTCGTTACGCAGCACGCAACACGGAACACGCAACCAGCGGCTGATTTGCGCCCACAGATACTCGCCTTACTCCACCGTCACACTTTTTGCCAGATTGCGCGGCTGATCGACGTCGGCGCCGCGGCGTACAGCCATCTCGTAGGCGAAGATTTGCAGCGGCATCACGGCCAGGATCGGCGTGAGCAGCTCGTCGGCGACCGGGATCGGCATGACGGCGTCAACTTTGGCGCGAATCGTCTCGTCGTCGGCGTGGGCGACGGCCAGCACCGGCCCGCTGCGCGCTTTGACCTGCTCGACCTGGCTGATCATCTTGTCGTAGACGTGGTCGCGCGGCGCCACGACGACGGTCGGCATGTTGGCGTCGATCAGGGCGATGGGGCCGTGCTTCATCTCGCCGGCGGGGTAGCCCTCGGCGTGAATATAGCTGATCTCCTTGAGCTTGAGCGCCCCCTCGCGCGCGATCGGGTAGTGGATGCCGCGCCCCAGATAAAGGAAGTTGTAGAAGGTGTGGTAACGCTCCGCCAACTCGCGGTAGAGGTCGCCCTGCAGCGCGGCTTCCAGCAGCTCGCCAGCGAGACCCGGCAGCGTGGAAAGCGCACGAATGACGCGCGCGCTCTCCGCCTCCGCCAACATGCCGCGCTGCTGCCCCAGGTAGATCGCCAGCAACAGCAGATCGGTGGTCGAGGCGGTGAAGGCTTTGGTGCTGGCCACGCCGATCTCTGGCCCTGCCTGCATGTAGATGTGGCCGTCGGTGACGCGCGCGGCCTGGCTGCCGATGGCGTTGACGATCGCCGCCGTGAACGCGCCGCCAGCGCGCGCCTCCTCCAGCGCGGCCAGCGTATCGACCGTCTCGCCGCTCTGCGTGATCGCCAGCACCATCTGGTCGGGCGTCACCAGTGGCTGGCGATAGCGGAACTCGCTGGCGTAGTCCACCTCGACGGGCAGCCGCGCCAGCCGCTCGATGTAGTACTTGCCGACCAGCCCCGCGTAGTAGCTGGT
>Ga0272446_1000962_pt1 | contig 43550 bp, 33 predicted proteins | sample YNPCB0061_FD_194587 | JGI IMG/M metagenome (GOLD analysis project Ga0272446, IMG submission 194587) | Hot spring microbial mat communities from Yellowstone National Park, WY, United States - YNP-CB-006-1 | ecosystem: Environmental > Aquatic > Thermal springs > Hot (42-90C) > Sediment | place...
GCAACATTGGACTGACATTTCTTGATGCAAACGGGCGCTTTCAGGCGCGGGTCGGCGGCAGGACACGCGGCAACGTGCTGTTGCGCAAAAAACAATACCGCATATCGGAGGATCGTGAATTACGCGCAGCGATTGCCACCTCATTTGTACAGGGAAAAGTTTACAACTGTCGCAAAGTTCTGGAACGTGCGCTGCGCGATCATACGCTCCTGATCGATGTCGAAGTCGTCAGGAACGCATCGGCGGCGCTCAAGGAAGCGCTCACATCCATTTCCCGGTGCAGCAGTGTAGAAGCGCTGCTGGCAGTCGAAGGCAACGCTGCCAGCGTCTATTTTGGCGTTTTCGACCAGCTCATTCTGCATCAGAAGGACGATTTTCGCTTCGAGGAACGATCACGTCGTCCGCCGCGCAACAATATGAACGCGCTACTCTCGTTCCTGTACGCGCTGCTGACGAACGAAGCGGTCTCGGCGTTAGAAACAGTCGGTCTCGACCCATATGTCGGCTTTTTGCACTCTGATCGACCAGGTCGGCCATCGCTAGCTCTTGATCTGATCGAAGAGTTACGGCCAATTTTTGCCGATAGATTAGCCTTATCCCTTGTGAATCGTAAGCAAATAACAGCAAAAGGATTTACTGCGAAAGAGAGTGGAGGAGTAATTATGGATGAAGATACTCGCAAGCTCGTCATCAATGCATGGCAGGAACGGAAGAAGCACGACATCGTGCATCCATTCTTAAAGGAAAGAATCCCGTTCGGTCTTATCCCGCATGTACAGGCAATGCTACTGGCACGGCATCTGCGAGGTGATCTGGATGCATATCCGCCATTTTTCTGGAACTGACACGAGAAAGGAATGCTGAGCTATCGCTGGTTGCCTCCCGCGAGAGAGGTATGGATCAAAACAGCGGATATATAACCGAGTTATCACCTAGAAGGACGACTATGCTAGTACTCATTACATACGATGTAAACACAGAAACAGAGATGGGCAAACGACGCCTACAAAAAGTTGCCAGGATATGTCAGAATTACGGGCAACGAGTGCAGAAGTCTGTATTTGAGTGTATCATTGATGTAGCACAACTCCGGCAATTACAAGCACAACTAGAACGCATCATTGACACTGAAACAGACAGCATTCGTTACTACTACCTTGGGAAAGAATGGCGACATCGGGTACAACACATTGGCGCCAATACTGCTCTTGATATAGAGGGGACAATCATCATGTAATCACTGCGAACCTGGAGTGCACATAAAAGTGCATGGAGGTTCGCATTCCCGAAAGCACATTAACAACTACATATGTGAACGTAGAGAATATCTCATATTAAATTGAATACCAATGAGCGGGAGATAAAGTACAACATCTAGGGTTGGTGCAATTTTTAACCACAAGATATTGCGGTCGCCTCCCGTGCGGGGGGCGTGGATTGAAACAAAAACATCGAGAATATACCACCCGGCCGGCGGTGTCGCCTCCCGTGCGGGGGGCGTGGATTGAAACTTCGGCTACATGAAGGCGTTGTTGGACGCTCTCGTCGCCTCCCGTGCGGGGGGCGTGGATTGAAACTTTGACGGCACGGTCTACGCTACCGCCATGTACTCGTCGCCTCCCGTGCGGGGGGCGTGGATTGAAACATGGTGCGGTTATGAACAACGAACCGTGGGTGCAGGTCGCCTCCCGTGCGGGGGGCGTGGATTGAAACGTGATCGACGAGCGTCTCTACAGCTCACGTGACGTCGCCTCCCGTGCGGGGGGCGTGGATTGAAACGTCCACAGAATCGTTGCGCACTGGGGGAGCGCTCGTCGCCTCCCGTGCGGGGGGCGTGGATTGAAACGCGGCGGTGCGCATACTACAGGATCGTCTTGAGGGTCGCCTCCCGTGCGGGGGGCGTGGATTGAAACTTTCTGATCAACACCATCAGGCGAGGCTAGCGATGCGTCGCCTCCCGTGCGGGGGGCGTGGATTGAAACGCTTTGTTTACAAGCGGTTACTCCTGAGATGGGGGTCGCCTCCCGTGCGGGGGGCGTGGATTGAAACGTTGATAACGCTAAACTCGACCGGTTTCAGATCGTCGCCTCCCGTGCGGGGGGCGTGGATTGAAACCTCCAGCTCGCGCTCGGGATCATCTCAGACGCGGTCGCCTCCCGTGCGGGGGGCGTGGATTGAAACCAGCACTGTCGAGCAACCAGTATGCCACGCTGGGTCGCCTCCCGTGCGGGGGGGCGTGGATTGAAACCCCTTCATTGCCAGCTCGGTCAGCAGCGATTTCAGTCGCCTCCCGTGCGGGGGGCGTGGATTGAAACTGGCAACGCAACGGGCGCGGCGCGGTGCTGGCCGGTCGCCTCCCGTGAGGGGGGCGTGGATTGAAACTCCATCCTGCATGGACGTGAGGTGCTCGCACCGGGGTCGCCTCCCGTGAGGGGGGCGTGGATTGAAACGGGTCAGACACGGTCGCAAGAAGATCGGGCACCATGTCGCCTCCCGTGCGGGGGGCGTGGATTGAAACCCATCCTGAAACCACAATGGGTTCCCGCGGTCGCCTCCCGTGAGGGGGGCGTGGATTGAAACCCATCCTGAAACCACAATGGGTTCCCGCGGTCGCCTCCCGTGAGGGGGGGCGTGGATTGAAACGACGAGTATCGCGCATGACCAGCCTCATGCGCCAGTCGCCTCCCGTGAGGGGGGCGTGGATTGAAACTGACGCTCGATATCGATCACCGGGAGCCTGCGTGTGTCGCCTCCCGTGAGGGGGGCGTGGATTGAAACCAGATCGTCCGCAGCATCTCGATCGGCATCCCGAGTCGCCTCCCGTGAGGGGGGCGTGGATTGAAACCATGATGGACGGAGGAGCGATGCCGAATCCGGCAAGTCGCCTCCCGTGAGGGGGGCGTGGATTGAAACACCGTCGCGTTTAGCGAGCACGCGAGGTTTTTGTCGCCTCCCGTGAGGGGGGGCGTGGATTGAAACCAGATCGTCCGCAGCATCTCGATCGGCATCCCGAGTCGCCTCCCGTGAGGGGGGCGTGGATTGAAACTGCCCTTTGTCGGGTGTCCCCCAGGTGTGTTCGTGTCGCCTCCCGTGCGGGGGGCGTGGATTGAAACTGCCCTTTGTCGGGTGTCCCCCAGGTGTGTTCGTGTCGCCTCCCGTGCGGGGGGCGTGGATTGAAACACCCTCATCCTCTGCTGTGTGGTGGGGATTGCCAGTCGCCTCCCGTGAGGGGGGCGTGGATTGAAACATCAGCCCGAGGTGGATGAAATTCGCATCTTCGGGTCGCCTCCCGTGAGGGGGGCGTGGATTGAAACGATGACGGCGGCGCGGTGTTTCGCAACGTTCGTGTCGCCTCCCGTGAGGGGGGCGTGGATTGAAACTGGCAACGCAACGGGCGCGGCGCGGTGCTGGCCGGTCGCCTCCCGTGAGGGGGGCGTGGATTGAAACTCCATCCTGCATGGACGTGAGGTGCTCGCACCGGGGTCGCCTCCCGTGAGGGGGGCGTGGATTGAAACCCGTCCGCCCAATAATTACCATGTGCCCCGCCGCATGTCGCCTCCCGTGAGGGGGGCGTGGATTGAAACTGCTGATCATGGTGCGAAGGAATGGGGTATTCGACCGTCGCCTCCCGTGAGGGGGGCGTGGATTGAAACGCTTGGAACGCAATCAAGATCGCAACTGAAACAGGTCGCCTCCCGTGAGGGGGGCGTGGATTGAAACCTTGACGCAAGCCAGCAAAAGATCGCCTTCCCGGTCGCCTCCCGTGAGGGGGGCGTGGATTGAAACCACTCGCGACCGCAGTGCCTCATCTGGCTCAAGTCGCCTCCCGTGAGGGGGGCGTGGATTGAAACTGGCAACGCAACGGGCGCGGCGCGGTGCTGGCCGGTCGCCTCCCGTGAGGGGGGCGTGGATTGAAACTCCATCCTGCATGGACGTGAGGTGCTCGCACCGGGGTCGCCTCCCGTGAGGGGGGCGTGGATTGAAACAACCGCTAGCAGCGCTTCTACGCTGTTGCAGTTGGTCGCCTCCCGTGAGGGGGGCGTGGATTGAAACCAGATCGTCCGCAGCATCTCGATCGGCATCCCGAGTCGCCTCCCGTGAGGGGGGCGTGGATTGAAACCAAGATGCGTATTATCAGTGCATCCTGCCCGCGTGTCGCCTCCCGTGAGGGGGGCGTGGATTGAAACGCAACGTCAACCCGTCGCCGTCCGCGCTGCGGCGCGTCGCCTCCCGTGAGGGGGGCGTGGATTGAAACATCGAAATCGGCAGGTGATGGACTAGCAGGCACGTCGCCTCCCGTGAGGGGGGCGTGGATTGAAACGCAACGTCAACCCGTCGCCGTCCGCGCTGCGGCGCGTCGCCTCCCGTGAGGGGGGCGTGGATTGAAACCCCGATACCCGGATACCGCCGTATCTCCATCCCAGTCGCCTCCCGTGAGGGGGGCGTGGATTGAAACCCCGATACCCGGATACCGCCGTATCTCCATCCCAGTCGCCTCCCGTGAGGGGGGCGTGGATTGAAACTCTCGTCAAACGATCCGCTCGCGGCGTTGGCCGCGTCGCCTCCCGTGAGGGGGGCGTGGATTGAAACCCCTTGGCCGCCAGCTCGGTGAGGAGCGGTTCGGTCGCCTCCCGTGAGGGGGGCGTGGATTGAAACGGTGTATCGCAAGCTCACGTCAACATCGTGGCGCGTCGCCTCCCGTGAGGGGGGCGTGGATTGAAACGATCTTGCGCGCAATGAAACTAAGCGCGAACTTGTCGCCTCCCGTGAGGGGGGCGTGGATTGAAACTACGACTTGTCGTACCGTCGCCACCTGTGACCCGCGTCGCCTCCCGTGAGGGGGGCGTGGATTGAAACGGTTGGTTAGGGCGCATCGGTGAGGTGGTGAAAGAGTCGCCTCCCGTGAGGGGGGCGTGGATTGAAACTCATTAACACGATCCGGCGCGGGTGACTATGGCGTCGCCTCCCGTGAGGGGGGCGTGGATTGAAACGTGGAAGTCTTGACGTGGGCGCAGCATGTCGTCGGTCGCCTCCCGTGAGGGGGGCGTGGATTGAAACACGCTTGATGCGTGCCTCCAACCCCCACGATGCCACGTCGCCTCCCGTGAGGGGGGCGTGGATTGAAACTTGGAACTGGCGCACCGGCTCGCGGACGCGAGTGTCGCCTCCCGTGAGGGGGGCGTGGATTGAAACTCGGCACGGTCAGCGTGTCGCATCCGGGCTTGCGTCGCCTCCCGTGAGGGGGGCGTGGATTGAAACCACATCGCGAACTATCCCTCTCGCAACCGTCGCGTCGCCTCCCGTGAGGGGGGGCGTGGATTGAAACACAAAGCACTGGGACGGGTTCCGTCCCGTCCCGTCGCCTCCCGTGAGGGGGGCGTGGATTGAAACGAGGATGTGAAGCAGAAAGCGCTTGAGCTTGGCGTCGTCTCCCGTGAGGGGGGGCGTGGATTGAAACACAAAGCACTGGGACGGGTTCCGTCCCGTCCCGTCGCCTCCCGTGAGGGGGGCGTGGATTGAAACAGATAGCGCTGCACCGGCTCAACTTTGTATTGTCGTCGCCTCCCGTGAGGGGGGCGTGGATTGAAACTCCGATCCGAATCGCCGATACCCTGCGTTTATCGAGTCGCCTCCCGTGAGGGGGGCGTGGATTGAAACTGGTAGGGGCACGGCAGCGCCATACTCCACGGGAGACTTGGATTTAAAAAAACACATCATGACGTAAAACTCTTTGCACTTTTGGGGTTGACACAAGGGGTCTAGCGCGTAAGCGTGCGTTATTTTGTCAAAAACGTGTTGACCGTTGCTATTATCCGTGCTAGAATAGGCGCGATTACCACAGAATCCTGATCGCTGTGAGATAGAAGTAAAAGGAAGGATAGGTCATGGCGGATCCCGAAAGCATCTTGCAGCTTGGCATTGAAGCCGTGCGTAAGGGGGAGAAGGATGAAGCGCGTAGGCTCTTCCGCCTGCTGACCCGTGAACACCCCAACAATGTCCAGGGATGGCTCTGGCTCGCTGGTGTCGCGGCCGATCGTGAAGAGCGGCAGGCAGCGCTCGAACAGGTGTTGCGTCTCGATCCGAATAATGAGATGGCGTTGAAAGGGTTGCAGGCATTAGGGGTAATGCCAACATCAAGAGGCGCTGAATCGCCACAGCCCGGCCCGCTATCTCCGCCTCCTGCTCCGTCGACACCAGAGGCTGATGTACCCGCTAAGCCGTCACCTGCGCCTGCGTCAACTCTACCTGATTTCGATGAAGACGATCCATTTGCCCAGCTCGATGCTTTATCTGAAGCGATGGCTGCCGATAGTGGGCCGGTACGCCGCGATCCGACTGTTTCGCGCCCGGAAGAAGTTCCGGCCGGAGAACCGGAAGTCGCAGCAGCTACGTCGTCTCCGCCACGCTCCAGCCGCCCTGCCGAGTCATCACGCTCTAGCCGCCCTGCCGAGCCGCCGCGCTCCAGTCGCCCCAGTACCAGTTGGGCGCGCGGCAGTAGCAGTAGTAAGCCTGCCCAAACCGCCAGACCGGCTCGCAGTGGCGGTTTGTTCGGGAATCTTTTTCGCCGTTCGGGGCCGCCAGCTCAGCGCGATAACGATTTGGAAGCTGAGACGGTACCGGCAAAGCGTGGGTTGACGCCGCTGACCGTCATTTTGCTGGCAGTGCTCCTGATCGCCTGTATCGGGGTCGGTTTTATTTTTCTCTCACGTCGCGACCAGACGGCGACTGTTCCCCCAACGCAGGCGACAGCTCAGGCAGCTACATCAATCGCTGCTACAACTGAGGCCTCTCTGGCGCCAACGACGCCACCGGTACCTGAGCCTGAGCCAACGGCAACCCCAGCGGTTGAGCCAACCCCAGAACCGACTCCCTCTGAGCCAACGCCAACACCACCACCGCCTGTACCTGATCCGGCACTGGCGAATCCGACCCTAGTTAGCCCGGGTACCGAGTTGACCAGTAATGGTTGGGCTTACGACTTTAATCAACCAACTTACGCTGCACCGATTATCGGGCCACTGAATGGAATTACTCCTAATAACGGTCGCTTTGTAGTGGTGCTGGCGTTCGTGCGCAATACGACCGGTCAAGACCAACCGCTACCACCTGATTTCTTTGTCCTGAAGGATGCTCAGGGTCGGGTTTGGACACCTCGCCTCGATGCGTCGGATGCTTACCTCATTCGCGGTGTGAATGCCGACCTGAGCCACAGTGAGGTGGTTCCCGCCGATGGTTTTGTGCGGAGTGTTGCCATTTTATTCGATGTAGCTCCCGATGCTACTGACTTAGTCTTCTTTGCCCGCAGCAATCCCGATCAGGGTTGGTTGGTCCTGAGTCGCGTTTGATCTGCGGTTGTTGCAGTGAATGTGGGTGACGAAGCGGCGATTGATCTGGAACTGTGGTTGACCCGCGGCGCGTTGGCAGCGCGCCGCGGTGATCTTGTGACGGCACGCCGCATTTTTCGAGCGTTATCACACCTGGCGCCTGCCGACCGTCGGGTTTGGATTGGCTTGGCGCGAGTAGCCGAGAGCGTTGCGGAACGTACTGAAGCGTTACAGCGTGCCGAATACGCTGTGGCAGCACCCCTACCCTTACCACCAACCCTGAGCCGTACAGCAGATGTTGCAACGACAACAGTATCCGCTACCCCATCTCACCCGCCAGAACCGGTTGTCATCGTTGCTCAACCTGCCCCTCTGCGCTACCGAAGCCGATGGTGGTTCGCACTTCTCATCATTCTACCCGGTCTGCTGGCAGTGTGGTGGTTGATGCGCGTGTCGGTTCCGGAAACAGCATCGGTTGCTTTACCAACTGTATCGGCAATAGGACCATTGCCTACTCCGCCGACAGATGGGGCGGTTGTCACTGTGCCTGCCATTACTCCTTCACCGCTGCCGCCAACCCCCTCACCCGTCCCCTCTCCTTTATTGGAGCCTGATACTCGCAACTTTGGTCAATTTGTCAGCTACGAAAACTGGCGCATTGCGCTCTTGCGACCGGAAGATGTGGTGATCGTCGATGGTGAATTGGGAACGATTCGTGCCAGTGGTCATGTGCTGATCGCGCTGATCGCGGTGAGTAATGAAGCGCCGGTAGAACGGGCACTTCCTGCCGATCTGTTTGCCGTTGAAGATGAGATGGGGCAACGCTATCGCCCCTTACCGAGTGCGTCAGCGAACTACCTTGAGCAATTTGGGCGCGGGGTGTACGGTGATCTGGCCCTGGAAGATCGATTTACGCCGCAGAGCGGACTACGGAGTGTACCGGTCTTGTTTGAACTACCACGCAATCGAAAGCCCCTGCGCTTGTGGGTTGGTGATGATTCCTGGTGGTTGCGATAGTGGTGTAGGTGACACCACCCTACAGACACAGACCAGCAGCTTGCGATCCAGGCAAACGATGTGTGGCCTGGATCGCGGAAGTGGCTGCACAACGTTCATCGGCGCATTCCCGTTTGTGAGCAGATCGGTCAGAAAAGGTTGAAAAGCCCTACCTTGCCCATTCACCCAGCGCTGGCCCTGTCTCGAAAAAGATCGAGGGGAGCAGATCAAGCCGCCGACTGAGCCAGGGGACAAACGTTTGTACGATGTGGCGACGGATGGGTGAAGGCAATAACAAATTCATTAACGCTGCTGAACGTAATGGACGACACGACTGCTGATGCGCAACCTGAATCAATCGTGCTGCCAACTGTGCTTTCGCAAATACGATTTGTGGCGCTCGATCCCATTGATCGAGAAAACGCTCAAGCTCATCGAGTTCGAGCGGTGGAAAATCAGGTTGATTAGCCCAGTGCACCTGATGCTCATAAATTGCCTGCCGCAACGCTGCTACTTCATCGGTCAACGATGTCCGTTGTCGATTGAATGCCATCTGACCGAGTGGCAAGAGCAATGCACGTGTGCGCCAGGCAATGATCAACGCATCAACCAGGTAGCTCAGACTATTGCAGATCATCTGAGCCAGCGGATCATCACCTGGCGCAAGGCGCGATACTTGCGCCAGTAGTTGTTGTGCATCTTGAACTGCTCTTGCTGACTGCTGAAGGATTGGCAGAGCATCTCGTAAAACCTCAGCGAGATACACCCACACTGGCAGCGCAGCCGTTGGCCGCATCCACCATACCCAGAGAAGTGGTGGTAGGACAAGACCACCAACTCGCTTCATACCCGGTGCATGACCAAAATACCAGCCTTGCTCTAGCAAACGCTCCGATGATATATATGCATCAGCAACTGCTTCACCGAATTCAGGACGATAATGAGCTAGGCGCTGCGCAAACCACTCACGAGCAAAGGCTACGCCATCGCACTCAGCATGGCGGGCCAGCATACCGGTTAACGCACTACTAGCTTCTGTCCAGATATTCCAGCCATCAGGACCAATTGATGCCTTCCCTCCTCCCCAGCCGCCAGTACTGTTCCACGCCCAGAGACCGATACACGTGCGCGTAGCTTCAGCGCGACGAATCACGGCACTATGCAGTTCGACTACTCCGGCAGGAACCAGACCAAACAACTCGTACTCACGCCGGTTTTGGACCTCGATAATCTGTCGCGGCCCAGGCAAGCCAATCGTTGGGTTCGGCGGTAACAGACGGAAGAAATCTGCCGGTGTGTGTTTGATGGAAACGAATAGATGTGGGCTGTGATAGCTGGCAAAGACAGCAGTATAACGTTCTGGTGACCAGAGCAGATCACCCACCTCGCCAATACCCAGCGTCCAGGTGCGCACAATCAGTTGTCGATCAAACGCTGTACATACTGCCAGCAACGTGTCAATCAAACGTCGAACGGTCGCCACACTGTGATAGAGCAGATGACCGCTATACCCACCGTGATCATGCGCGCCACCGGTTTCGCCGATCCGGATAATCACCCCAGACACCATCGGTAAGGCCGTAAACAGGTCAATCAGCGCATTGCGGTTTAGCTCGTACAACAACGGATTGTCAGCCGATAGCCGTCCAACAACCTGCCGAAGCTCCGAAGTCAGCCATTGCATATCACTTGTCACGTAGACCTGCATACCTCGTGCGGCGGCATCGACAAGCAATGGCATGATCTCCGTGCGATACGCCAGTGCACGTAAGCGATAAGGGCTATCAGGTTCGTAATACTGATGAGGTGCCTGATCAAAGGTTACCAGGTGCGCCAGGTTATCGATTGCAATCCCGGTATAACCCTGATCTTGCACCAATGCCAGATAACGCCTGGCCCGCTCTATGCCTTGACGAAAGCGCGCTATATCAAGATACGGCGGGTCAGGTCTATCGAGTTGATGAAACGGAAACGAAGACCAGTTTCTCACCGGCGCAGACTGGTCAACGAACGGGCCATTGATGTCGGCAAGACGGAGCAAGAGTGTCATTGGAAGCACCCCATTCGTTACTATCGAGCATTTGTTAAGAGAATATTATATCTTGTTGAAGGAAACGTTCAATGAGGTTAAGATTAATTTACCGATAGAATTACCTTACCGAAGAGAAAAAAGGGGAGAGGAGTGAAGAGATCGGGTAATAAATTGAATTATGCCGGCTTAAACTACCGAACCAATGTACGTATCTAGTGGTTAGTACAGGTGTGCGCCTATCGCCTGTCTTTGGCGTCTTTGGCAAGGACGGGTTTCCAACCCCAGACACTCCTGCGCGCATCCGGCGCATAGCCACGGTGCGCGCTCATACTTTCCCGTCACCGCCGCATAATGGGTTGCTATCTACCAGCCGAGAAGTCAACGCCCGAGTGTAGCAAGCCCTGAACCCTGTTTCTACTCACCAAATTGCCGTGAACGTGGTACCGGAATGTACTCAACCGATGGTCGCCGCTGTGCAGTCTGTGGGTAAAGTGCCATTATCTGATAGATCTCTTCCGGCATCGCGGTACTGATCGGCAAACCCAACTCACGCGCTTCGCTCACCGTTATCGGATAGTCATGCGTCCATACACCGCTGGCCAGCGTATGAGCCACTTCTTCAGCCCGTTCAACCGGCATTTTGTCACTCAAAAGCTCACAAACAGTGCGCTTTACCTGTCGGATTGCTTTCTCAGCAATATCGGCCATCATCAACGTTTCATCATCAATCTCGCTCAGAGGTTTACGTTCAAGAACACGCAAAATCGAGGCCGCCGGATGCTGACCCAACTGGGGATCAACCGGTCCCAAAACTGCATTTTCGTCCATCACGATTTCATCGGCGGCTAGCGCAATGAGCGTACCACCCGACATTGCATAGTGTGGGACAAAGACTGTTACCTTCGCCGAATGTCTGATCAGTGCACGTGCAATCTGCTCGGCAGCGAGTACCAGGCCACCAGGGGTATGCAGAATGAGGTCAATCGGAATATCGCGGTCGGTCATTTTAATCGCCCGCAGAACGGCCTCTGAATCTTCGATATTGATATACCGTACCAATGGAAAACCGAGCAGACTCATCGTTTCCTGGCGATGGATCAGCGCAATGACCCGGCTCTTACGTTTGCGCTCTAACTGTTCAAGCAGTCGCTGGCGAGCAGCGTCGAGCATACGCTGGCGAAGTACCGGTTGTAGCGATGAGATGATAAAAAAAAGCCACAATAACGAGAAAAAGTCCATATGTCACCCCTCAGCAAATCGTTACCATGGATAATATTCGTCAACGTAGTAACGCCGCCAGTGGCGTCGTTGGCGGAAGAATGGCGCCAGGATCAAACCGGCGACAAAACCACCGATATGTGCCCACCAGGCTACACCACCCATTGCCTGCACGTTAACCATAATCGAGAAGAGACCATTCGCCAGTTGCGAAAGAAACCAAAGCCCAAGATAAACGACGGCCGGCACCTCCACCAGCCATGGCAAAAAGAAAATAGGTACCAGTGTAATCACCCGTGAATGAGGAAAAAATAGCAGGTATGCAGCTAGTACACCGCTCAGCGCACCGCTGGCGCCGACGGTTGGAATCGGCGAGGTTGGATTAAACATAACATGGACAAGTGCGGCTGCAACGCCGCAAAGCAGGTAGAACAGAAAGTACCGTTGACTGCCCATCCGGTCTTCGACGTTGTCGCCAAAGATGTAGAGCGCCAACATATTGCTGAAGAGGTGAAACCAACCACCGTGCATGAACATCGAGGTAAAGATCGTGATCAGCTCTGCTGGATCGGTCGGATTGGCGAGGAATCGCGCCGGTACCAGGGCAAGCGCCGCAATCCATACTTCGGTCAAACGATTATCACCCACCATCAAGAGAAAGACGACCACATTTGCCGCCAACAAAGCCCAGTTCACTATCGGAAATGATCGTGAAGGGATAGTGTCTTTCAGTGGCAGCATAGCATTCCTTTCTTGAGTAGAAATGAGCACAGGCGCATTCTACCATACCTTCTGGCAATAGTCGTGGTGTGGCTTGGTTCGTATGGGAAGGGTTTTCAAAGCCTGATCAAAAACCCAGACTTCTGATAAGGTTCATTCCGTGCACATTGTACCATCACGTAAATGCTATTCGTGCACTATGCCTACGCTATCGTCACGTATAGGTTCGTCGCATGGTCATGCGCAGATACCGGTACCGGAGCGAGGTAGACGATAGGGGAGAAAAAAGTTCTTCCTTTACCCTCGATCCCATTGATACGGTTGGAGATTAGGACGGTATCGGAACAATGACTCTGCGTATCACGTCGGGTTGTATGCGCAGAATGCTAGCACGTCTCGGTGAGCGAACGTGATAATGTATGGGGAAAGAGCGGTGATTGACAAAGGCGGGTTCTCAGCTCATTCGTAGCACACCGGGAGGCTTGCCTCTATCTGTTCTCCCAGTGTTCTGCGGCTGACCTACTGTCAATCGTCAGGCGCACCGGTAGGGCTACGGCGATGCTAAGCCCCGTATGTGATGCCGTCAACACCAGAATCAATTACCAGCGTATCTCATCAGGCCAGCTTCGGCGACTTCAGTGCGTTCCTGCCATAGCAGTTGCTGAAGTGCAAAGCTGGCGTGAAATTTATGTGATGGGTCTCATCTGTCATACAGTGAGGATTAGCAGATAGCTCTTGCTCAATCTTCATAACCTCGAATAAGGGCAAGCATAGTATTTCAAAACCTCTGAAAGAAGGACGGTATTGTAGCTGTAAACATCATGAAGATACAGAAAAATATAAACCCAAATACAATGCCGACTAGCAGTAGGGCGAAAGTTCGTTTAAAAAGAAAGACAACCATTGAGTCAAACCGCATATTAATATCTTCAACCTTTACCCGAGTTATCGATTGTGGGGATTGACGTAGAGCTTCCTGAAGTTGTGCAAATTGTTCGTTCAGTGAACGAAGTAATAGTAATTGCTCTTGTTGTGCTTGGTAAATATGATTCAGAAGTACAATCTGATCCTGCAACATATCCACCGGATTTTTTGGCGAGGGTCGTGATGGCTGTGATGTCATAGGTAGGATTCCTCCAATTTGTCATCTTTCTTTGACTGAAAGTGCTACTAAGTATTCATGAGTCCACTACAAAAACTCACCACGGAGCACACAGAGCGTCTAAGATTTATGAATGAAAGGATAATTTTTGACCGTTGGGCACATGGAAGAAAAATGTTCACAACCCTATGTTCAATGAACGATAAAAGTATCTTTAGTCTCTGTGATCTCCGTGGTCTCTGTGGTGAGAAGATCACCTTTTTGCAGTGAAGTCATTCATCTATTTCCCACACGAGAAAGTTGGTGATACGTCTGAACCAGGCTATCCTACCGCCGAATCAGCCCAAAAGCCGACCAAATTGCCGGATGCAACCACTCCGGTTCGCGGAGGAGTGCCTGTTGGGTCTGGCGCAGCGCGGCTGTAACCTCTGGCTCGCCGGCCAATATCCGATAAAACCGTGTCATAAACTCAGCCGCCAGTTCGTCGTTGATCGGCCACAGACTGACCAATAAACGACGTGCACCGGCAATAAGAAATGCCGATTGGAACGCGATCAATGCCCCACCACTTTCCATTCCGTAAGCCGTGGTGCAGCCGTTGAGCGTAACCAGGTCAGTACCGGTCAGATTAAGACGGTAACATTCCTCGATGGTAAAGATGCGGTCGGCCAGGTGTAAGCCAGCAAAGATCGTAGGCTCATCATCGAAGACCGTATGGGCGCTGAGGTGAACAATTCGCGGTGGCGGTGTTTGCTGGTGCAGAGCATCAAGTGCGGCTGGTTCGTCGATGTAGACCTGACAGTCTGGCAATATATCGGCAATCGCTTTTATTTCTTTCTCGACAGCCTGCAACACCCCTTCAGCCGATGCACCGATCACGAGCGCTGGACCTGATGGGCCGGTGGGCGTCAGAATTGCAAGAAGCGCACCGGTCGGAATCTGCTCAATAGTATATCGCTCGATCAGATAGTTGCTACCATCCCATAAGGCGGCAAACGGCGCCAAATGAAACGGCGGACAGGGAGCAATTAGGAGCTTCCCTTCGCTGGGTAATCCTGGTAATGGTGCGATCAATGCCTGATAGAGTCGTTTGAGGAGTACCTGAACATCTCGGATGAACGCCTGGCTACGCTGTTGCCGCTGCTCATGACTCAAGCGCAAGAAGCTCACGTTTTTCAGCTCTAATCGCTGCAACAGCTCGCTAATATCGGCTGCGAAACCCAAAGGGGTAACTGTGCAAGTGCCATCACGGGTAACACAGAATGCATGCAGTTCATCACCAAAACAAGCATACTCGATGAGGCAATCAGCATCTAGCCGTGCGTGTACTGTCTGCCAGTGATAAACGTTGGATGATGGACTGCGGTTACGTTGATTGAGGAGATAGCGTCGTTCGTGGTATACCTGCTCTTCCAGTTTATGGAGCTGATCACGGAGTGTTTCGACCTTGTATGCTCGCTGATCATCGCGCTTGCTCCGCTCCAGTTCCCACCGCAGCTTCGCAATCTGCTCTTGCAAGTTTTCCAGCTTCGGATCGATCTGGGCCTGACTATCATGGCGTTGGATCAAATCGATCAGCGCACCACCCTTCCAACGCCAGACAGTCTGCAAGGCTTCACAGATCCGTTCGGTTTGTAGTTCAAGCTGTGCCAATCGAGGCAAGGCATCATTGCGACGAGCCTGAAACTCAGCAGTAAGCTCGGCCACACTCAAATCAGCACGCATAAGGTCATCGATCTGCGCCGCTTCGGCGAGATAATCCATTGCCTGCTCAGGATGTTCAACCGCCAATGCATTTCCCAACGCAACCAATGCATCACGCTGCAACCAGATCTCTGCGCTCTCACGGCTACGTTCGAGGGCAGTTGTAAATGCAGTACGTGCGGTGCTGTTATCACCCTGTGCTAAGCACAGGTGCCCCCACAAGAGCAGATGGCGGATGGTAAGCGGAAGCGGTGCATCGGCATCCCACTCTCTGGTGAGCAGCGATTCCGCTTGAGCATAGTCGCCAGAGATCAACGCCAACCGTGCCTGTTCAAGAATGGTTTCATTACGCCAGACAGGCAGATTCAATCGGGTGAACGTATGATACGCCTGCGTCAACATCGTCGGCAATTCAGGATCGGCTGGGTTCAAAGCCCGACGAACCGCGGCGCCTGCCAGAAGAGACTGCGCAGCATATTGTTCCAATTTTTCACTGACGAACATCTGGTATGCCCGATGATAGGTGTTGCGGGCTTCACGTAATGCGCCCAGTCGTCTGAGCAGGTCGGCTTCGTAGAGCAGAACGGAAGCCTCGTCCATTGTCACACCCTGGACGACAAATCCGTTACGGGCACGACGAAAACATTGCAGTGCCATCGACAGATTACCGGTGACGCTGTAATAATCACCCAGATTTAAATCGATACGAGCGATAGTGAGGGAGGGTTTGGATGGAAGCTGCTCCAGCGTGGCCCGTGCCGTCAGCAGTAAAGGTTCGCATTCGTTTAATTGTCCGGTTGCTGCCAAGGTAAAGGCTTGATTAACTTGAAGCTCAGCCCATTCGTCTTGCATACCGTACTGTTGGGCCAGTGCACTCGTCTCGGCGTTGACAGTCAAGGCTTCTTGATACCGTCCAAGCTCGTAGAGCAGGAGTCCATAGTTCTTCAAGAATATCACTCGATACCGCACAGGTAATTCATTATCGCGCTGAAGGAATTGGCGAGCCTGGTCGGCGAAGGTGAGCGCTTCCTCGAAACGACCAAGTGTAGTATAGACAAAGACCAGATTACTTGAAATGCGGGCTATCGCTTCGGAGTCTGCGCTACGCTCGTAAATGGCCAGTGCTTCGCAATAACAACGGACAGCCTCTTCAGGTTGGCGGTATGCAGCCCAATTCCCTCGTGTCCAGAGGGCTAGCGCTCGTGCGGCCGAATCGCCAGGGAGCTGGTCGGCAACTTTTAGGGCTGCACGAGTGATCCGCTCTGCCAAGTCCGTTTCCGACTTAATCAGGTCATCACTTCGCCGTTTGAGCACTTCAATCAGTGCTAGCGATAGCGCCTCAGTATGGACAGCAAACCACATCGGCCATTCGGTCTCGGACGTGTCCAAGAGTTCATCGGCGAGTTGTTCGACGTTCATTGCAGAAGCCTTTCTATTACCTGGAGGCGTGGTCCTCTGGCCGTCTTCCTGGGAGCGCGGGCCTCTGGCCCGCATCCTGGTGTGAAAGCGTGGAACTTCGTTCGATAGTGGTAGTTCCTCCATCGCAGATAGGCTAATCTATACCGATCTTCAGCGAGCGGATTACAATCTCCTTTTCAGGTGTACAAACCGTGATGCGATAGGTTCCCGGCGCGAGATCGCGTAAGATAAAGGTTCCATCCTCTTCTAGCTCTGCCGTGATCGACTCCTCATCATCGCGCATTGCCAAAACCTGCTCGATTGGCTGATCGGATGGCGAACCATCAGGCATTCGCAATTCACCAACAATAGTCCAGCGTGGGATACCCTGCACGGTTCGTCGTGTGTTGAGGGTCAAAAGCACCTCAGAGGCCGCGTAGATAAGCGCCTGTCCCCGCAACTGCAAGGCCAGCGCCGGTTGCAAGATCGCCTCAACCATCTGTCGTAGCCGTGTGAGGGGTGATGGTTCAATCAAGGGTGTCTCGTCCATGACGCGGAGGAGTTCAAGCTCTTCCTGACAAAAGCGACAGGTCTCGACGTGGTGGTGAATAACCAGATGTTGGGTTGATTCCAGTTGGCGATGATAATAGGCATACAAGCTATCAACATCAGGGCAGTGCAACCGGTATAAACTTGCTTCAATCGCCGCTATTTCTGCCGCCAGGACCTGAGCCTTCCTGACACAGTCAGGATTAGCTTCAACGACCAACCGTTGCTCTGCTGAGAGTAAGCCGGCTGCGTAGTTGAGCAATGTTTCTTCATCAAGGGTGCAGGGAGTATCCATAAGCCGCTCTTTCCTTGTTTCTAGCTCTGTCTCTAATTCTATTTTAAGAGACTCAGGACCCTGCGGTTTTTGGCGGCGATGTTCGTCTTCTTCTATCGCTGAACGACGATGATCCGATTGATCTGAGCGTCCCATGATGTCGCGGATCACTGGATCGTTACGTAAACGACGGATCGCATTCTGCCTGATCTGATAGATTCGACCAACATCAGGGAAACGTTTTGGAAAAAGCTCCAAAATCTCTTGTGGTTGATAGCCCTTTAGATAGATATATTCAATAACAATCAACTCATCCTCAGACAGTACCTCCTTCAACCGCTGAGTAAGTGCGATACTTTTCTCGGGATCGGATGACCTACTTGAACGATCAGGAAGTTCTGTATTATCCGCAAGCCAGAGATACTCTTTAAGCTTTTTCTCTTTAAACTTTTTCCGCAGAAGACTATGCATCTCACGTTCAGCACACGTTTTTAGGTATTGCAAGAGCTTCCCTAGATCGTCGCCCTGCAAGAGATCGGCTTGACGAGTAACGCCTTTTCTCAACTTGAGCCAGGCGTTATCGGTAACTTCTGTTTTATCATTCTCGTCAATCAGATCGGAAAACCTCATACACACTCGTTGAATCCATTGCCGGAGAATCGGCTGAAAGATTTCGGTAATGTGAATCCAGGCATCTTGATACCCGGCAAAGGCTCTGCGAAAAAGTTCCATGCAACACGGTGATGATCGTTCACTAGACTCACTAAATGCCCGACGTTCACGGCCACAACAGCGGGCGAGGTCGGCTATAGGAAGATCTGAGGCTGGCATGTAATACCTCACAGTTAGAGTAACAATAAGCTATTGTTCCTACAGAAAATAGCCCTGGCAACACACAGACATGGTTGCATTCGGATTTAGTTCTGATTCCGGTTGTTTCGATTGTAGCATGAACGATGTACGACATTATTACCAGAAACGCTCGTACATCGCTCAATCAGTTGCTCGTCACATAACTTCACGTGCAGAACATGTACTCATCCCTCTCACAAGAAAAGCACATCTTGACCGACATGCTGTTGCCATTTTTGAACGCGGAAGGTGCTAAGATAGCAACAACACATACATAACTCAAAAACAGGAGTGGGTATGAACAAGGGTCGCGGATTATCACGAGCCGAGCGCTTGAACGAGATGAAGCGGCTATATGTGCAACGGGCTTTTAGCGACATCGAAATGGCCGAGCGACTTGGTATCGATCGCTCTACCGCCTATCGCGACCGCATTGCACTAGAACAGGAATATCCCTTCATTGAAGAAGAACCGGGTCGCTACCGCATTGATCGAACCCGGTTAATTTCAGAGGTTCGGCTTAATCCTTACGAGGCGCTCTTCCTGTACTTACCGGCCCGCCGTATGCTGCGCCAGACCCATGTAGCTAACCTGCATGTCGTCCATGCAGTCGAGAAACTGGCTGCGTGTCTCCAACAGCCGATGACTGAGCGGCTGCTGCAACTGACAACTGCTGTGCTCAAGCAGCAAAAACAGCCACAACGGTTGAGCATTCTCGAACAAATCACGATGGCGTGGCTGAGGCAGAAGAAGGCGCGTATCACCTACCGTGCGTTGCGCGCCCGCCGCCCACTTATTCATACGATTAGCCCGTACCTCATCGAGCCGGCGCTTTGGAGTGATAGCGTGTATGTGATTGCCTATAGTGATGTTGCACGTGACATTGTACCCTTCAAATTAGAGCGGATTGAAGATGTAGTAACAACGTTAGAGACCTTTGAAATTCCCGAAGATTTCGATGAACAACAACTCCTCCGCCATACCTGGGGTATTTGGTTCGGTGACGATGAACCGGTTACGGTGCGCTTGCGCTTCAAACCCGGCGAGGCTACACAACGGGTGAAAGAGACTATCTGGCATCCCTCACAACAGATTACCCTCTTGGAAGATGGCGGCTGTGAATGGCAGGCTCAGGTTGCCGATTGGCGTGAGATGGTACCCTGGGTGCGTGGTTGGGGAGCAGCAGTAGAGGTGCTCGAGCCGGTAGAGTTCCGCGAGACGCTGATAGGGGAATCACGAGCACTAGCCGAACGGTACGGTTGGCATGTATCATCTGCACCATCCACGACTGGCGAATCAACCACCTTGCGTGACTTTTTCGGAGGTTAGATCGATGCAACTATACCCTTACCAGCAACGGGTTAAAGACCTCATTCTGAACGGTACATCTGTTGTCTTACAGGCACCAACCGGGTCAGGTAAAACACGGGCGGCGTTGGCACCGTTTATTGAAGGATTTTTTGATCGGCCTGCCACTGTACCCCGTAAATGCATTTACGTTACTCCGATGCGCGTCCTCGCGAATCAGTTTTATGCCGAATATCATCAGCTTGCCGCGAGCTATTACCGACGTCACGGCAAATTGCTCGATGTCCGGATTCAAACCGGTGAACAGCCGGACGATAGACGTTTTGATAGACGTTTTGAAGGGAATCTTATCTTCTGTACCGTTGATCAATTTCTCAGTAGCTATCTCATGATGCCCTACAGTCTGCCGTATCGGCTGGCGAATGTGAATGCCGGCGCATTTGCCGGTGCCTACCTGGTCTTCGATGAGTTTCATCTGTTTGATCCAGAAGCAGCGTTGCCGACAATTCTCTACGTTCTGCAACAGCTTAAAGGTCTGGCGCCGGTGATGTTAATGACGGCGACATTCAGTGGGGATATGCTACAGGCATTAGCTAATCTGCTCCATCCGGCTGAAATCGTAACCCTTTCCGTAGACGAGATAACTGCAATAAACACCCGTGGCAATAAGCCGGCCCGTCAGCGCGTCTGGCAGGTCGCCGATACGCCCCTACAGGCTGCGGCAGTGCTGGCTGCTCATCGCCACGCTTCAATGGTCATCTGTAACACGGTGCGGCGAGCGCGTGAGCTATATCTCGACTTGAAACAGCAAGCTCCGGCAGGCACCGAGATCATGCTGCTGCACAGTCAATTTTTACCGTCGGATCGGCGCCGGATTGAAGAGAGGCTGCGGAAGCTCCTTGGCATTGGCGCACCTCGTGAACAAGCCAATCTGATTGTTGTTGCAACCCAGGTGGTTGAAGTTGGGGTCGATATTTCAGTTGAGATCCTCCACACCGAACTGGCGCCACCGGCTAGTCTGATCCAGCGGGCCGGTCGCTGCGCCCGCTATCCGGGTGAGACCGGCGTGGTTATCGTGTATCCGGTTGACAAGTATATCCCTTATGCTTTCAAAAATGACGATCTGCTGAAACAAGAGATGGATTCGGCTCTTGCCTGGCTAAAGGAACGCCCAGGACAGGTGCTCGATTTTACCGATGAACAGGCATTGGTGAATGCGGTCAGTACGCCGCGTGATCGGCAGATGATCACGAATATCCAGGCTGACAGGCAGAATCGGCAGAACAATATTCATCGTTGTCTCGAAGGTTTCCGTGAAGGAGCTTCGCGATTGCTAGTACGCGATGTTGACAGTCGAACGCTGTTGATCCACCACGATCCGGACCAGTTGCTGGCCTCACCTTATGACGCCATTGGGCTAAACATTCCGCTCTATTCGCTGCGGAGTATGGTCAAAGAATGGTTACAACGACCGGTTACTGTACCATGGCGCGTGCGTCGGCTTGATGAAAGTGAGGCGGGTGATCGGTTAGAGAATAATCGGCCTCTCTACCGCTGGGTTGATGTCCGGGATGGTCGTGATCTGGAAGCAGCCGCACTGATCGTCGTTCATCCGGCGCTGGCCGGTTACTCAGAACAGGAAGGCTTCTTACCCAACGTCGGTCATTTGCCGTTTCTATCAACACTGCCACCTGCGACCAACTTAATTGATCGCACCACTTTTGGGTTGCGAGTCGAACCATACCGCGATCACATCCAACGAGTGCTGGAAGCCTTTAGAGACCTGGCGCTCTCCGAACTTTATTTTGCCGCCAATGCCCTCGAACGAGTCGCTGGTTGGCAGCGGGGAAGTGTGCTGTGTGCGGCCTGGCTAGCCTGCTTATTTCACGATGTCGGGAAACTCTCAGTTGGCTGGCAACAGTGGGCGCATGCTTATCAGCAGGCAATCGGGCAACCGATTGACCAAAAAGTTGCCCTGGCCCATACTACCTTCGACCGCCAGAATCCAATTCATGCGCAGGCGGAACAACAGGTGTCACAACACTATCAACGCCCACGTCATGCCGCCGAAGGTGCATTAGCAGTCGCACGTATACTGGCCGAGGCGCTTCCTCATCAGGAACTTGTGAAAGCGACATTAACATCGATTGCCCGGCATCATGCGCCTTTTGTACAGGATTGTCAATCGTTTAAACTGGTAGATAATGCTAAAGATGTTATTAAAGATACGCTACAATTCCTTCCCAAAGATGTCATCTGTCATGAGAATCTAGAAGAGCTCTGGCAACACGTAGATAACAGTCAAGTGAGCCAGTTTGCCGATCTGCTTACCAGACCGACCGACCGTTACGGTTGGATTGCCTACTCGTTACTGGCCCGTGCGCTCCGGCGAGCCGATCAGCGCGGGACTGAAATGGGCTGTGCACAGGCAACGCCCTGAATGAATGATGGAGTGGTTATGGATTCGTCGATCTATCGCAGTGAGTATTATGTGGAAAAGCGTACCGCTACGTTTGCCGATAATCTGGTTGCGTTTGGTGTAGCTTACGTATTCAACGGGATTGCCGATGGTCGAGCACGGATTACGATTGAGGATTGTGGTCCATATTTTGCTGTCATCTGTGATCCGCCATTGCGTGAAGAATGGGTTGCCCACTGTCAGTTTTTTACCGGTGCTTTTTTACTCATCACCGTTGATCGCAAGAGTCAGCAAAAGTTGATCAAAGGTACTCAGATTGCGGTTGAAACGGTAGCGGCAATGCCAGGAGTTGCTCCTGATTACGAACAGGCCAAAAGCGATAACGAAACCTATTGGGCCTGGCGACGTAGTGTGGGCGATCAGTGGCAACAGCTTCAACCACCGGTCGAACCCCACCCCGATTGGGAACTCTTTCGGGCAATCAATCCGGCCGCATTGCAAGCCGCTAACAGTGCGGCGGCTGAATGGTTTCAGGGGCAGGTCGCATTTCCAGAGCTACTGAAAACGGTACTGATCTACGCCAGCGCGTTTCCGAATAAAGAAGAGGATGCGGCAAAACATTGGGCAGCGGTATGTAAACGCCATGGGCTGAAACACTCGAAACAGCTCAGCGCCTCTCAATTAATCAATCCAACCCAGGGCAAGGGAACGACCAATAGTAAAGCGATCTTTGCGAAGCCCGGCAATCTCAGTAACTTCTGGCTTACCGAATACCTGAAGTGGGTTGGATTGCGCTGGGCCGGCTTCACCCGTCTGATCAAGGATAGCAAGGATCGGAAAATCTATGTCCTAGCGCCCAATCGGCTCGACTGGGAACATCACCTGGGTATCCGCGAGCAATTTCGGCGCTTGATGATCGGAACCGGCGGCGCAATTCAGCTCGACATCCTGGCGGCGTTGCGTTATGCAAAAGCAGTCCTGAGCTACGCCGAAGTCAGTCGTGATCAGAGCCTACTGGCTCAGGTGTTCGGCACACACCAAGGTGTTAATAGGCTGGTGTATGGACTTGATAGCGCTTACTACAAGAATCTCGGTCAGTCGGCGGCAGTCATGAACATTGCCCGCATTGGCATACCGTCTTGGATCCAACCACAAACGCAGAATGATATTCCGCGCTATCAGGCAGTGATTGACGAACACCTGCGGATTGTGCGCAATCTCGATGAAAAACGTGGTGAGGAATATGAATTGCTCCGCAGCTACCGTGATTTCCTTTCCACCAATGAACTTGCTACCTTACTGGCATTTACCGATGCGTATTCTGGCTTTGTTATTCAACGCGATAAGCTCGCCCCTCAGTTTACAGTTCATTCTCTGGAGGTTATTATGAGTTCGATTGCCCCACCCTTGAGCGAGATCACCAAATCACGAGGCTTTCGTAATCTGGCCTACGCCATTCGCATGGCAACCGTTGAAGCCCATCGTCGCAACCTGAAGCGTAATCAGGATAAATACGATGTGTCGTATGAAGTACGGTATGGGCTTGGGCAGGAACTGTTGCGTAAATCAGCGTATCCCAACGAGTTTATTGTCGCTCTGAGCGAGTTTATTCACGATTACAATGCGGAAAATGCCCGCATGCGAGAACGCTTGGAGCGTCAGGGTAACTCGCAACCACGCGGAGCACGCAGCGATGTTTCGATCCAGGATATTGATGAGTTGCTGGCCTTGATGGATAAGTATCGCGATCCGCAGATGATTGCCAGTTTGCTCGTGGCGTATGGCTATGCCAGCACATACCAGCGTGATGAAACTTATACGCCTGAGCGTGATACTGACGAGGCAAACGATCAGGATGCTGGTAGCACTGAGGAATCGGAAGAGGAATAGTCACATGTGTATAGCCGAGGAGACATCAGTATGAAGCCTATGTTCAGTCTGTCAATTGCTGCTCGTGCCGTCTTGAACCTCCACTCGTTGAATAACGAGGGTGGTGAGGGAAATCAGATTCAAACGCGGATGGTTAACGTCTTTGCCGATGGTCGTCTGCACAGCGTGAATGCAATTAGCGGCGACATGTTCAAACATATTCAGTCGGAACACCTGCATCGATTGGCGGTGCAGGCTGGACTACCCCTCTCAATCGGTGCACGGCTGTTTAATGCCAATCGCATTAACTACGATCTCGACATCGACAAAGGGTTTCTCAACCAACTGAAGGAGGCCAAGAGTTATGCGGCCGAGCTTGACCTCATTCTGCAGCGCTGTGCGGTAACCGATATGGCAGGAGCGTTGATTACCGCCGAAAACCGCTCGTTGCCGCGCAAGAGTGTCGTCGAGTTTGGTTGGGTCGTCGGTGTTCCAGGGAGTGTTAAGACCGACTCATACTTCCATGTCAAATTTGAGAGTGAGCGTGGAGGTGGCAGTGCCGGTGTTGATGAGTCGGGATCGATCACCGGAAAACAAACTCCCTTCCATCGTCCAGCATCATCGGGTGTCTATGCAATTGTGGTACAGGTTGAGGCAGCACGGGTTGGCTTCAACGATATTTCGCAACGCTACGCCATTGATGCCGAACAACGGCAGAAGCGTTTACGCGCCTTGCTTGAGAGTGTGCTCTACACCTTCATCGAGCCTGCCGGTGCGATGCGGACGGCGCAAAATCCGCACATTCTTGACGTCAGTGGTGTGATCTCGGTCAGCTCGAATGTTCTTCCGGCGCCCTGCATCTCGCCACTGAAAGACGATTTTGTTGCCGATGTTCAGCGTGTTGTTAACAGTCTGAACGAGCTCCATCCAGGGGCAATTGAGCTGTTTTCATTCGCTTCGCTCGGCGAATTTGCCGAACAGATGAGTCGTCTTATTCGGGAAGCTGAACCGTTTACTCTGCCGGTGGTGCAGGGAGAGTAGCTTATGTGGTTAATTGCTGAATACGAAGCTGTCTCACTCTTCTCGTTGCGTCCGAGTGCCACGACTGCTTCTGGCGGGAAAACCCTGCTAGCGCCGTCGCCTTTTGCGATCAAGGTAGCGATCTTCGATGCCTTGTGTCGGCTCCAACCGTTAAGTACGGTGCAGCGCTACTGGCCTGATATTGCCCGCTTGGAAGTAGCATTACGACCGGCAGCGCACGCAGTTGTCTCGAACGTCTTTCAGCGCGTTCTCCGTCCTAGCCGCAGCAACGCTCAGCCTGGCGATCCTGATTTTGAAGGCTTTTTTCAACGAACAATCGGGTATCGTGAGTACGTTCATCTGGTTGGTACCTTTTCGATTGGGTTGGGCTGGGAAGGTACAGCGCAACGTGATTGGCTATCTACTGCGTTGATCAATATCACCTATCTCGGCAAACGGGGTGGTTTTGTTCAACTGCTCCAGGCGCCCGCGTATTGCGACGTTTTACCACCAGAATTTATTTCGCTTACACAGCCTGGTATGAATTTCCCACTTGATGGTACGCTCCAGGTCTTAGATGACTGTGATGATAAAGTAAGTTTTGAGAAGGTGAATGTTTATGATCAGACAAAAAAGCTGTCGAAAGATGACCGTCAGCCGCGACATGTAGTATTACCCTACCGATTAAAACGTTCGTCTAAATCGTTCTCGTGGTACGAACGGATCTAACAGCACCTCGTGACTAATAAAGGTCGGGGCACGTTACATCGTGCCCCTCCTCCCCGTCATCCTCCGCTGTCATCCCCCCAACGCATCCAACACTGCTGCTAGCTCGGCAGGGCGTGGTGGTGTGAAGACGACTGACAAAGGTGCTGCCCAGTTCCAGCGAATGATCCCGTTGGCATCGATGACGAAAACACCGGGTAAGGGCACTCCCATCGCCGATCCCATCCCGTAGCGGTAGAATACTTCCCATTCGGGGTCGCTCAGAATTGGATATGGCGCACGCAAAACCTCGGCCACGTAGCTGGTCATTTCGAGATCAGTACTGCTAACGACCAACAGGTGGGCATTGCGCTGGACGAACAGCTCATAATGCTCCCGCAACGCATCCAGTTGCGGCGCGCAGTGCGGTCAGAAGAAGCGGTCACTAACAATCCGGGTAAGATTGAGTACAACCGGTCGACCACGCAGCGCGCTGAGGGTGATCGTGCGGCCATATTCTACCCGATCCTCCGGTGGCCCGCTTATGAACTGAGCATACGGTAGAGTAAAATCAGGCGCCTCACTGCCAACTGGTGGTACGTTGGCCGGGCCGCGCGGTCTAATGAATTCTTGCCGCCATTTGTCGGTCATTGGAATGAAAGGTCTCGCCATAGTACCTCCGCAGCAGAAGAAACACTTCTTTATGTAGTATACCCCGATTTGCAGGAGATTGAAGACAGGAGATAGCAAATAGCCAGGGTGAAAATCCCTCTTTCACTCGCTGGCAGAAGCGGAATGAGGCCAGATGGTTGGTGAGGAGGTCTAACTCCCCACTTCCTCAAAATCATAATTCCTTTCAAAATCCCACTTGCAATTTCGGAAAGGTGTGTTATAGTAAGTAGGTAAGTCAACGTCGTGTGCTGCAAGACCGGTATCAGAGAACGCTCGTGCATTTGGTCGATCGGCAGTGCTTCATCACTCGAAGCAAGTACGTTGTCGATCGCCGGAGTGACCAATCGATCAAACAAGATCGATGGCGGCAGTACGAGAGGTCTATGATAGCCGGTTTTTGATTTGCCGCGATGGTACGTCAAACCAAGTTTCTGTGGAGTATGTGCAATGTTGGTAAAACTGTTCGTCGGGAATTTGCCGTGGAATGTGGGCGATGCTGAGCTGGGTTCGATCTTCGAGCCGCATGGTGAAGTACAGAGTGCACGGGTCATCAATGACCGTGATACCGGTCGCTCGCGTGGTTTTGGCTTCGTTGAAATTGAAACCAATAACGTCGCCGCTGTCATCCGCGCAACCGACGGTCTTGAGGTGGGTGGACGAAATCTGAGGGTAAACGAGGCGGAAGATAAGCCACGTAACGCTCCTCGTGGTGGTTTTGGTCGCCGTTATTAATCTATAGCGGAACAATAAGCTGAGAGCTGGGGGCTGGTTCTAAATCGGCCCCCAGCTTTTTTTGTATCTCCTCTTTATCTTTCCACTGCTGAGAAAGGATGAAAATCGCTTCATTTCTCAGAGCTTGATCAAAAACCCGAATTTCTCATGAGGCTCGTACCGTGCATCTGCGACATTGCGTTTGAGAGCCAACGTCCTTTGCCTCCATCCGCTTCGCGTTCTCTCTGCTGCGCAGGCAACCCCAGGCGATGCGCGGGACGGACGGAGTTCACCTCGCTACTCGTTCCTCCTTCCTCTCCTCATGTGGGAGAGGAAGGAGGCCAGGGGGAAGGTGAGAGAGACCGAAATCGTCATCTCCCTGCGGTGTGACGACGGTCGGTATTACCAGCTCTCCGTGACTATCGTCGTGAATACCTGTAGGGGCGAGGCGTTGCCTCGCATTTCCTTGTGAATCGTCTTCCATCCATCGCCGAGGTGCATCCGTTGCGAGAGGATGACAGATGATTCGGATAGGCTTTAAATTGACTGCTTCAGTCGCTCAACGAGTTCGATGTAGCGGCTCATTGCCTCGGTTGCTGTTACGCCTTTAAGTTTAGCCCATGCATCGTACTTTAACCGTCCGGTCATATCGAGCACACCTGGCCGACTACCCTGCACATCACCAACCGTCGCCTGTTTGTAGAGCGCATACAGTTGTAAAAGGGTTTCGTTGTCGGGACGACGCGGTAATTGCTGCACCTCTTGCGCCGCACGCTCAAAAGCCGCCTGCAGATCACTCATTGCCGGTTCTCCTTACGTTCACACGGATCGTGTTCGTATATCGTACCATAATTTACGAGACGTTTAACGCAATGTGTCAGAACTTGTCTGGAAATCCTCCTACCCAGTGTCCACGTTCTGAGAGGCTGATCGAAAACCCAGCTTTCTCATTGGGCACGTCCCGTATCCGTGCGACCATTTCGGGAGGAGTTCCACCATGCTTTCGCACTAGCTACACTACTTCCCCCCTTCCTCGCCCCGTGTGGGAGCGGAAGGGGGCCAGAGTGACAGTGAGGGGGGCGTCAGATACTCTCCGCCCAACCACTTCTACGCAGAGGAAGGGTGAAAACGACTGGCGGGAAAAAGGTTTTTCAGATACTCGCTCAGCAGTATTATTCATCCCGCAGCGCAACTGCCGGACTGGTCTGGCTCATGCGCAGAGCTGGCCATACTCCTGCTAACACCGCAGCAATCAGTGCTACCATAAATGCCTGTCCAAAAAGTGCCGGATCAACAGCTAATTCCAGTGTCCAACCAAACGAGCGCTTATTGATCACATACGTCAGGATCAGGGCCAGCACCAATCCTAACGGTGCTGCCAGCAGACCGGCAGCCAGTCCCATAAGTCCAGTCTGACCGAGCACGACTCCCCAAAGTTGGGCAGGGGTCAAGCCAACAGCGCGCAATACCCCCAATTCACGGGTACGTTCGAGCTGTAATGCCATTAGCGCACTCAAGATACCAATAAATGCGACAATGGTGGCCAGTAGTTGCAGCACAGAGGTGATGGCAAAGGTGCGATCAAAGACAACCAGTGTCCCCTCACGCAGAGCACGACTGGCATTGACCAGTACCGTCCCATACGCAGCGCTTATCGTCCGTACCCGCTCGACCACCGCTTCGACATCGTACCCGTCGCGCACGTAAATAGCCAGTGAAGAGATCGCCTGATCATCCCATAATGAGCGGTAGGCAGTATCGTTCATCCGTATCACTCCCCGATCAGAGGTGTAGTCGTAGTAGACACCGGCAATGGGGAGATCACGCAGTCCCCGATCGGTACGTACCGTAAGCGTATCACCGACACCTAGACCGCTGCGGAATGCTAACGGTTCTGAAATGAGCACAGCGCCACGCTCCCAAGCCTCCCATGTGGCAGCATCACCGCCCTGCTGGAAACGTAACGCTCGTCGACCACGTTCGGTCGCGCCACCAATGGCAACCAGTGTTGTCGGACCGGTTGGCAGGTCGATCTGCACACTGCGAAAGGTGGTAATCGACTCAATTTCGGGAATGGTCGCCAGCGCAGCCGCTAATGCCGGGTCAAGCACGGTATCGATTCGATTAGCGACGTTACTCGGTGGTGAAACGTAGATGTCGGCAATTAAACTCTGCTCTAACCAATTGATAACAGTTTGGCGGAAGCTCCCGATCATAATTCCCACCCCAATGGTCACCGAAACTGCAACCATCAAGGCGGCAACTGCCACCGCCGTGCGCGACAGGCTGCTCACGACATCGCGGATCGCCATTCGCCCCAACATACCTGATATTCTTCCTAAGGTTGGTTGCATGACGGCCATGAGCGCAACCAGGGCGGGTGGTGTGATAAGCGCAGCACCGATAACGATTGCAAACAGACCACCAAATGCAGCGTAAAGCCCTGTCGTGTTGGCCGGCATAGGGATCACTAGCACCCCACCACCGAGAACCAAGAGTGCAATACCGGCGCCAGCCAGGCGCGGAATAGCCCGCCGAATGCGATCTTCGATGCTCGAACGGCGCAACACGGTACGCGGTGGGGTATACATCGCCTCAAGTGCTGGCATAAGCGCCGCCAGAATCGTGGCGATAACACCAAGTCCGGCCCCTTTTAAGAGCACGAACGGTTCGAGCTGTATATCACGCACGGTAACCACAAAATAGAGATCGTTTATCGTCTGCGTGACTAAACCGACCAGACCCCTTCCCAATACAACTCCCAGCCCCAGGCCACCAGCCACACCCAGCAAACTGATGATAAATGCCTCAGTCAATACCAGACCGGCTAACTGAGCACGACTCACACCCACACAGCGCAGCGTTCCCCATAAGGTACGGCGTTGGACAACACTAAAGGTCATAGTGTTGTAGATCAGAAACATACCAACAATCAACGCCAGCAGACTCAAGGCGGTCAGATTCAGCTCAAAGGCATCGGTCATTTGCTGTAATGCCCCGGTGCGAGCAGTGACAGGCTGAATAGTGATACCAGGTGGCAGGCTGGCCGCCAGCACATCGAGTTCAAATGTCTCCGGCACGATCAGATCAATCCGACTCAGACGACCGGTATTGGTTAGCAGTTCCTGCGCACTCGCAATATCCACAACAATCAGACCTTCCAGTGCCCGCCGACTCACCTCATTGGCAGGATCGAGAATACCAACAATCTCTAACATCGATTGCCGGGCGCCGATCTGGATCGGCACGTGATCGCCAGGATGCAGGTTGGCCGGTTCGGTGACGGTACGCGCGAGCAGCGCCGCCCCCGGTTTGATCAGCAGCGCAGCCAGATCGACCGAACCATTACTGGCCAGGTATGGCCGAAACGGGGCCTCGGCAAAGGGATCGATTCCGAAAAGCTGGTATACACCAGGCCCAAGGGTTGGTGCGTTAACATAGCCCTCGACAACCGGTGCAGCAGCCAATGCAGGGAATTGGCGCCGGATCATTGGGTACACTGTTTCAGGTAAACCGGTTGGGCCACCGATAATCTGATGTGTTGCCTGACCGGCGATGGTATCACCGGCCAGTTGAAAAGCACGACGGGCACTGGCATTTGCCAGATCGATTGCGACAACAACAGCTACCCCTAACGCTACCCCTAGCACACAGAGCACCATTTGCCACGGATGGCGAATAATCCAGCGAAGCGAACTACGCACGAGCATATAGGTTTCGTTCTAGCGCGGTACTTCAACGCGATTGAGGATACGACCAATGGCTGTATCGACGTTCAAGCCTTCGATTTCGGCTTCCGGGCGTAAAATGATCCGGTGCCGCAAAACTGGACGAGCCAACAGCTTGACGTCGTCGGGAGTAACATAATTGCGATCATAGATAGCGGCCAGTGTCTTTGCGGCGAGCAAGAGAGCGATTCCGGCCCGCAGTGACGCGCCGACCAGCAATTCAGGGCTATTGCGAGTCGCCTGGACAATCGCGACAATATAATTCAGAATGCCCTGCTCAACCTGTACCTGAGCAATTTCCGCCCGACATACCGTGAGTGCTTCGGGTGTCACAATGGCACGAAGACCGCTCGTCGTTAATTGATGCGCATCGAAACCGAGATGGTAACGGCGCAGAACTTCCGTTTCTACTTCACGTGATGCGTAATCGATCACCACTTTGAAGAGAAAACGGTCAAGTTGAGCTTCGGGCAATGGGTAGGTACCCTCATACTCAATCGGATTTTGGGTCGCGATGACGAAAAATGGTTCTGGCAACGGCAAGCGCTGGCCTTCGATAGTAACCTGACGTTCCTCCATCGCCTCAAGCAAAGCGCTCTGCGTTTTCGCCGGTGCACGGTTAATCTCGTCACCTAGCAATATCTGCGTGAAGATTGGTCCTTTACGCAAACGAAACTGACCATTACTCAGATCGTACACTTGTGTGCCGACCACGTCGGATGGCATAAGATCGGGTGTAAACTGAATCCGACGAAAGTCGGCCTGGATCATCTGCGCCAGTGTTTTGGCCATCAATGTTTTGGCAGTGCCCGGCGGGCCTTCGATTAACACATGCCCTCCACAGAGGAGAGCAGTGATCAACAGAGTTAACGGCTCTTCCTGACCGACGAGTGTTTTGCGGGCTTCGTTCAGCAGGCTTGATGCCAGTTGCGCAGTTTGCATACAGGTTTCTCCATAATACCGCTATAGGTATGGTACCACGACTTAAAATACCTTGATTGCTAGTTCATGTTCGTACAGATGAGTGCAATGAGCGTTGCGTGCACCTTCAGTTCAAACCCGGCATTGGTACGTGCGTAAAGCCGCTCAATGCCCATCTTCTCCAGTTGACTGTTGACCGTCTCAATCGTATGACGATACGCGCGCAATTCGATGGCGTCCATAAACCAGGCGTGCGGACGCATGTTCGCCCGGCGCACCGGGACCAGGCGCACCCCCGTCTCCGCCAGGATGCTGGCCTCATCAGCGGCGCTATTGTAGGCTTTATCGCCCAACAGCCGCGCCCCGGCGGGCAGGCCATACGCCAGTTCATGGACTGGGGTCAGGTCGTGCACCCCTGCGGGCAGCATCTGAACGCGTACGGGCACGCCATCCGGGCGGCAGACCAGATGCAAACGCCATCCAAAGAACTTCTCCCGTTTGGCGGCGCAATACCCGCAGAATTCGCGCCCGCGCACCTTCCGACAGCGCCGGGCGCGCACACGACGGCAGACTGGCAGGGGGAGGCTATCGATAATGAACACGTCGCCCGTGGTGAACACCTCCCCCAACACGTCCGGAATCCAGGCCATCCAATCGGCGAGCTGATGCAGACGACGATTGAAGCGCGAGACGCTGATCCGCCCCGACAGATAGCCGCACCCGTGCATGATCTGCACCGCCCGTTCGTGATGACTGCCAACATACTTGGCGGCGACGACGGCAATCGTCAGAATCTCGGAGTCGGGGACCTGCGCCCGCACATCACTGCGATGCCCCAGGTGTTCCATCAGCGTGTCGATCACGACAAAAGCAGTTATAATCCAATAGGCGTCCATCGGCTCCTCCTGGCGATGATGTTGGTTGGGCAACCGCGATCGTGCCAGAGTTGTCGGTGGTCGTCAACTAGCAATCAAGGTAAAATGTTCCGGCAGGGGAGGGGTAACAATAGCAGGGTTTAACAAGAGAGGAAATAGAAAATAGGGACAAGTGATAAGGCAGGTTAGGAACCCGCCCCCAATAAGGTGCTTCTGAGACGGACACGGGTTCCACGGATGCTAGCGCAGGGCGCGGGCCGTTGGCCCACACTCCTAGCCGTGATGGTCTTTGGAATTGAAATACCGAAATACGTGCTACCCCAGCAAAACAACCAGGCAAATCAGCAAAAATGTGGCGAGTACTACTGTCAAACTGATAAATCCAATTCGCTCCCAATGTAAAAAACGCCAGTCGGGAGGGATTAAATTCTCAAAACCGTAAATTGCCAACCGATACTCTACTTCTGGATTCCCGAGATCGAGCTTTATTTCCGTTAGCGGAATAAAGTTGATCTGTAACTCAGCCATTACAATCTGACTATCCTTATCCAGTTGCTTCTGCTGAAGTTCAATCATCTCTTTTACTTCGCTGATTTGAAGCCATTCGGGGGGAATGCGCTGAACTCGGTTCCGGTACACCAATTCGGCTTTGCAGGTGCGATGCAACCACGCCTCATCAACATCAGGCAAATCGTTTTGGGAACTATCTTTTACCACTCGCCGCGACCACTCCATAACCTTGCGCTGCACCAGACGTCCGAAGCTCTCGCAGCGTTTACAGGGTAACGAACCACGACCACTGCACGCCGAACAGGGAACGACCCGTTGTCGCACGACCGCTGGTGAATCTGCTGAATTGCTCTTCGGCTGCTGGTCAACAGGTTGTTCAGCAACAGTAACCCGCCGCTGACCCTGGCATGTTGCACAGGTAATCACCCCTTGCCCCTTGCAAGATGGACAGGTAACGATCTGTTCGGAACCGGGCACGATCACACGACCACCGGGATGTTCTTGAAACTCTTTCGGTGGTGGTAATTCAATCTGCCAGAGCGCGAGTTCGCGCTGAGGAGGGATCTGTTTCTGCTGGGAATCGGGTTCCTCTTCGAGACCAGCTTCACGGCGCTGTTCGATAAGCAAGCGTAGCGAAAAGAAGAAGACGTTCTGATGTTTCGTATCGTGAATCTGGGCTATTCGCCCAAGCAGCGGTTGATAAAAGCGCTTTGTTTTCGACCATTGGTCGAGCAACTGTCGAATAGACGTATCATCGAGCTTGCGTGCTCGCTCTAACGCTCGCTCAAGTGGCTCGCGAAACAACGAACCACTCAAAGCCTGCTCTACTTCATTCGGCTCAATCAGGACGATTTGTCGCTGAGTTCGGGATGTCGTTACCGGCACCGCTGGGTCACCGGTTACGACATACGTCTGAGTGAAATGTCGTCTTAATGCAATTTCGAAATCAGATGCAGCCGCACCGGCACTGGTATAGCGATGTTCGCGATCAAATGCCAGTAACACGCGAATAATGCGATCAACCTCGCTCGGAAGTTTCGCACCAGCTTCTGCCAGAGTACGGATACGTGCAAAAGATTCGCGTGAAACCGGTGGGGTTGGTGTCTCATACCACGGTTCTTCGCCGGTCAGCATGAAAAAGAGCACCACCCCCAGACTGAAAATATCAGATAAGTGGGTCGCATTGCTGGCCGAGATCAGAGACTCTGGTGCAATGAAGCCAGGAGTTCCCATCACCATGTTGGTTGAGGTCAGCGAATGATCCGGATCGCGTGCTATCCCAAAATCGATCAAATACGCCTTATGCTCCTGCTCATCGATCAGGATGTTACCGGGTGACAAATCCCGGTGAATGAAGTCATGACTATGTGCATAATCGAGTGCATCGGCAATCTGGCGAAAATAGATCAGCACTTTATCAGGCGGCAGACGTTGATCGCGCCCTTTGATACGGTCGCGCAACGAAACACCAGGGATGTATTCAAACACAACATAGTGAAACGGGTTTTGGAAACCGTAATCGAGCAAGCGCGAAATATGGGGATGGCGGAGGCGTGCAGCAATCCGCGCTTCTTGTTCAAAGCGTCTGATGCGTGCCGCCTCCTGGCTCAAGAGCACCTTCAGCGCGACCTTGTGCTCTTTGATTTGCCGGTGATGGGCACGAAAAACCCGGCTTGACTCGCCACGTCCAATCTGCTGCTCAACCTCGTAATGGCCAAATACCCTTGGCAGACTGGGGGTAGAAGGAGTATTAGTCGTCATAGCCATTTGGATGAGTACGATGCCACTCCCACGCCGATGCGATAATTGACTCAAGATCGGTAAATCGCGGTTGCCAGCCCAACTCGGCGCGAATCGTCTCGGAAGAGGCCACCAACACAGCCGGATCACCTGGTCGGCGCGGCCCAACTACCGCCGGGATCGGATGACCGGTCACCTTGCGTGCCGTTTCAATGACTTCACGCACAGTAAAGCCCTGGCCGTTCCCCAAATTGTAGCGACGCTCACCCAACCGGTCGAGCGCTTCCATGGCCAGAATGTGAGCACTCGCCAGATCAAGAACGTGGATGTAATCACGCACACACGTCCCATCACGGGTCGGATAGTCATCACCAAATATGGTGACATAGGGCCGCTGACCAAGTGCTACCTGAAGCACAATAGGGATCAGATGCGTTTCAGGATCGTGGTCTTCACCACGATTTGGGGTATCACCGCAGGCATTGAAATAGCGCAAGCATGCATAACGCATCCCATAGATACGGGCCATCCAGTGCAACATCCGCTCGATAAAGAACTTCGACTCACCGTATGGCGAACCGGGCACAATTCGTTCGTTCTCAGCAATCGGAATCCGTTCGGGTTGATCAAACAGATTTGCTGTGGAAGAGAGAATAAACCGGCGCACACCGGCGGCGATTGCAGCCTCAAGCAGATTGGCTGCGTTGGCAACATTATCGCGCAAGTACAGAAAGGGTTTCTCCATACTCTCGCCAACCAGTGTATACGAGGCGAAGTGCATAATCCCATCGATACCGGGATATGCGGCAAAGATGTTGCTCAGTGTCCTTCGGTCGGCCAGATCGGCTTCAATAAAGACTGCCTCTGCCGGAACAGCGGCCCGATGACCCTGATACAAATTATCGATGACGATCACTTCATGGCCAGCGCGTACAAGTTCGGCACTGGTAATACTACCAATGTAACCAGCACCGCCAGTAACCAAAATCTTCATGAAAATCCCCTCTCTCAAATACTGACCGCAGAATCGCTTGCTGATGATTCTGGAACCTCGGTTGGATGCTGTTCAACAGGTGTGGTAGTTCGTGCGATGTAGAGTGCCTGGATGGCTCGTTGTGCCAGACAGACAAAGGTGCGGTGAAGCGGAGCGCCACCATTGATCGGAAAAATCGTCACGTTTCGGAGTGGGATAAAGTCATCGGCCAACTCCGTCAACATCTCTTCCAGGCTCACATCGGGCCGTTTGTACATCTCGGCCCGCACGGCGAATTCGGCGGTAAAAAACATGACCGTCTGGGTTGTCCGCTGCGTTGCAATTGGATGATAATCGGCTGGCGGTTCAGGTTCGGCCAACACCGACACTAGCAGCGCATCACCCCAGGCAATCAATGCTTGTGGTACACGCTGAGCTTGCTGTGGTCGCCAGAGGGGGGCAATACTGACATCGTGCAGGGTAATGAAACGGCTCAAGCGGTTGTTCAGCGCATCGCTCACTCTTCGGTAGAGCGGGAGTGTGTAGCTACCGGTACAGAGAAGCGCTGGGGTAAAAACCTCAATGGTAAACGTAAATCCCTGGTTCATACCGTCTCCTGTACCGTTGCCAGGGTTTGCCAGAATTCCGGATAACTTACTGCCGCAGCCGTTGGTTCGAGAACTGTTGTTTCACCACGAGCCACCATAGCGGCGATTGCCCAGGCCATTGCCAGCCGATGGTCATGGTAACTATTGAGGGTTGTACCCTGGAGCTGACCGGGCCGCCCGCTGATAACCATTCCATCGGTGGTTGGTTCGACTAGCGCCCCCATCGCACTCAAGCCGGCAGCAACCGTCGCAATGCGATCAGTCTCTTTGGCCCGCAGTTCTTGCGCGTCTTTGATCACCGTTTCACCGGTTGCACAGGCAGCAGCTACGGCCAGGATCGGAATCTCATCGATCAGCCGAGGAATAAGCGCACCAGCAATCGTCGTTCCACGTAGCGATGACGAACGGACAACGACATCACCAACCGGTTCACTCCCTTCCAGCCGTTCATTGATAACCTCAAGATCAGCACCCATAACACGCAACACTTCAAGCGCACCGGTTCGCGTAGGATTAAGGCAGACACCAGGTGTCACCAATTCAGCGTCAGGATGGATTGCTGCTGCCACCCACCAGAATGCAGCCGACGAAGGATCACCGGGAACGCGCAGCGAGAGAGCAGCGGGCATTGTCGCAGCCGATGGCGGTTGCAGTATGATCTGTGACGACGAAACAGAAATATCAAGCCCCATCGCTGCCAGCATACGCTCGGTATGATCGCGCGAATCGATCCGGCCGGTCAAAACGAGGGGAGCCTCGGCATTCAATGCAGCCAGCAGGAGTGCCGATTTAACCTGCGCCGAAGCAATGGGCAACTCGTAATGACCACCGCGTAACGTTGCGCCGCGAATCGCCAATGGTGCTCGATCACCATCGGCCCGACCATCAAGGTGCGCGCCCATGGCGCGTAAAGGCACGACAATCCGACGCTGCGGACGCGAACGGAGCGACGCATCACCGGTCAAGACACTAAAAAACGGATGACCCGCCAGTAATCCGGCCAGCAAACGGAGCGTTGTGCCTGAATTCCCACAATCGAGCACATCGGTTGGCTCTTGCAAGCCTCCCAATCCTACCCCATGAACAACCAACTCGCGTTCCGCAAGTTGCTCTACCGTTACCCCGAGTGCACGAACACACGCTACCGTTGAAAGACAATCAGCACCGGGCAAGAAATTCGTAATCCGTGCGTGACCTTCTGCAATTGCATTCAACAACACGGCCCGGTGTGAAATAGATTTATCGCCTGGCACCGAAATCACGCCACGGAGGCGCTTCGGCGCAGTCAGTGTTATACTCATGGTTTCTCTATCCACTTTAGCTCGCTTCTGCTTTCGACTCCAGATCGGGTGCTACGACCAATTTGTAGCCAAATCCGCGTTGAGTAATCAGGTATCGTGGTTTTGATGGGTCTGGTTCGATCCGCTGACGCAAGCGATAGACCAGCGCATCAATTGCGTTGTAATCAAAGATGGCGTAATCCCACACCTGATTGGCAATCTCTTCTTTACTTACCACCTCGCCTTGTCGCCGATAGAGCAGGGACAACAACCGAAATTCCTTCATCGTTAGCGGTGGTGACAGTAATTCACCGCGGATGTACACCGATTTTGTCGGTTCATCGACCCGGATTTCAGCCCGCACTGCACGCAACAACGATGGATCAAGCGTTCCTTTCATCGTTGCTGCCGGGTCGCTAAATGTAATAACGGTATCGGCGATCAAGATTTGATCAGAATTGTGCAGACTACGAACACCAATCAGGCGCTCTTGATTGAGAAATGTGCCATTCGTGCTATCGAGATCACGGACAAAAAACCCCTCCTCGGTCTGTTCAAAGCGGGCATGACGTCGTGAAGCGAGCGGGTGATCAATAATAATGTCATTCGATCTATCACGTCCAACTGTAATGATCGGGCGATCCCACACGATCTCGCGGTATTCCCCATTACTTCGCTTAATAATCAGTTGGGGGGCGGGAGCGGATTGCATCGTTCACCAGCCTCCATCATGCTTTGAATGCGTGCGTGCAATATGGTACAATCACCTTGACCTTGCTGATTATACCATGGCATTTTCGCTTGTGGCAGATATTGTGACTCACCACGGCAATGATATGTGATTGGAGAGACGGGTGAGTAGTGGAAGCGGACGGCGCATCGGTCGTTATGAGGTGATCGAGGAGCTTGGTCGCGGTGGTATGGCCCGTGTGTATCGGGCACGTGATACACAACTTCAGCGGATCGTTGCGCTGAAAGTGTTGGCCGCGCAACTGAGTCTCGACACTGAATTTATCAAGCGATTTGAACGCGAGGCACGCACTGCGGCTAATTTGCGTCATCCTCATATTGTCACTATTTACGACATTGGTGAGGATCAGGGCATCCACTATATTGCAATGGAGTACATCGCCAGCCGACCATTGCACTCGATTCTCGAACAGTATGGTGCGCTTGGTCTTGGCTATGCCATCGCTATTCTGGAACCAATCGCTCAGGCACTCGATTATGCCCATCAGGCTGGCGCCGTTCACCGTGATGTCAAACCGCACAATATTTTAATTGATCGTAATGGTCGTGTCGTTCTGACCGATTTTGGGATTGCGCAGACACCAGAGGCGGATGAACAGCGCCTGACGCGCACCGGCGTGTTTATGGGAACACCAGAGTACATTTCGCCCGAACAAGCCGAGGCCCGGCGTGTTGATGGGCGGAGTGACCTGTACTCGCTTGCAGTGGTCGCGTATGAAGTGATCGCCGGTCGCGTACCGTTTAGTGGCGCTACACCCCAACTGATCGTTGCCCATGCGCAACTACCACCGCCACCTATCACGTCGTTTGTGCCCGATCTTCCGACCGACCTCGATCTGGTACTTACCCGTGCCCTCGCCAAACGACCAGAGCGTCGCTTTCAGACGGGTGCGGCGTTCATAGCCGCTTTACGTGAGGTGGCCGAACGAAATGGGATTGCGCCGGTCAGTACCTCTGAACTAGCTGCACTGGTTGAACCATCGCTCCAATCAATGCCGACGGCACCGGCCCCTGTGCCACTTGGGCCACCTGTGCTACAATCAGTAGCACACAAGGCGAAGCCTGCACCTGCACAGCTAGCTTCTGCAGACGGAGAAGCGGTAAGCCGACGCAAAGAACCGGCAGTATCGAACACTGCTCATCATCAGCCAGGAACGCCGCTGCCACCTGCACCGCCGGTAGAACCCAGGCGTCACGACCCTGAACCAGTGGTGAGATCACCGGCTTTACCCTCCGATCGCACCGAGCAACTTCCATTTTTTATTATCGGTGGTTTGCTCCTGGTTGTGGTGATTGCGATGATGTTCCTGTTTATTCGCAGCTTCAATGTTAATGCTGGCCTATCACCAACTGCCACTGCTCCACTTGGCCCATCACCGACCCTTGCCGCACCACTGCCGACTGCGACGGCAACGTTTACGGCAGTACCTACCCTGGCGCCAACGGAAACATCAACGTCGGTGCCACCGCCATCATCACCGACGCCTGTGCCGCCGACAGCTCCACCACCGCCGCCACCGCCGTCACCGAAACCACAACCGTCGCCGACGGCCACAGTGACGCCAACCGTCTCACCTACGCCGACCGAGACGGCCACTCCCACAGCAACCGAAACGGCGACGCCAACCGCCTCACCCACACCGACCGAGACGGTCACCCCTACAGCAACCGAAACGGCGACGCCAACCGCCTCACCTACGCCGACTGAGACGACCACTCCCACAGCAACCGAAACGGCGACGCCAACCGTCTCACCTACGCCGACCGAGACGGCCACCCCCACAGTAACTGAAACAGCGACGCCGACCGCCTCGCCTACGCCTACACCGCCTTAGACGGTCACACCTACGCAATAACGAATTGTCCTTCAGAAACAAGCGAGGAAGCGATGCCAATCGCATTTGTCATCGAAGTGCATGTACCGTACCTGCGCCATCCTGGCAGGCGACCCATCGGGGAAGAACAATTACATACGTTTACCGCGCAGACGCTGATCCCACTGCTCGATCTGATTGGTGAGCTACAACGTCACCACCTGCCGGTAACGATAACCCTTGCTTGCTCACCAGTTGCACTAGAACAGTGGCGTGATCCGGTCGTGAACAAACATTTTATTCAATGGCTGGAAAGCCGAATTACGCACCATCAGGCCGAATTAACGCGGTTTGAAGCTGAAGGAAACCGGCATGGGGCGTATCTGGCCCGTTTTTACCTCGATTGGGATCGACAAATCCTACGAAGTTTCACTAATCGTTATCATCGTAATCTGGTTGGCCGGTTACAAGAACTGGTCATCGCCGACATCATCATCCCGCTTTGTGTTCCAGCCAGTCATGCAATCCTACCCCTGTTGGGCCACGAGAGCATGGTGCGCGCACAACTTGAGCATGGTTTGCTATACATATCGCGTTATCTGAAACGTCCTGAAGGGCTATGGCTTCCTGCCTATGCGTGGCGTGCTGGCATTGAACACATCGCGCTTGACCTGGATTTGCGGTATGTTATTGTTGATCCTGACAGTGTTGGGCAAGGTCAGTTACCAGGCTGGCTCATTCCAAAACGCCTGGCCGCCATTGGGATAGAGAACGAACTTGCCCGTCACATCTGGTCAACTGAGCTGGGGTACCCCGGTGATCCGCTCTACCGCAATCCTGCGGATCCGACTGGCTACACTGCTAACGGATCTGGATCGCCGCAACCGTATGATCCGTATGATGCTTTACGACGTGCGCAAGAGCATGCCAATCACTTCGTCGAACAGCTCCTCTACCGTTTCACTCAGCTCCCACCCGATACCACGATTGTTGTGCCAATTGATGCCCGCCTATGGAGTAGCAACTGGTTTGAAGGCCCAACCTGGTTTCAGGCTGTATTAACGCGCTGTGCGACCGATACCCGTCTCTTGTTAACTCAGCCGGGGACGATCCTGAACCATCTGCCTGGCACCAGTACTGTTTCGCTGCAGACCAGACTGTGGCATAGTGATTGCGACGCTGATTTGCCATCGCCGCTTCATCATCGCTACCGGGAGTTACTGCATCAAGCCGAGCAGTATTTTGCCGAATTGGCAGCTCACAACCCGGCTGCCGAAGGGCTGCGTGAACGAGTGCTTAGTCAGGCAGCACGTGAATTGCTGCTGGCCGAAATGAGCGATTGGGTCGAGGATATACACAATTTGGGCTGGCAACGCTACCTTGGTCGTTTTGATCAGATACTAGCACTCGCTCGCCAGGAGTCGTTGAGTGCCACCGACCTTTTCGCACTTGAACAGATCGAGAGCCAGGACGCTATTTTTCCGGTATTGAATTATCGACTGTTTGGCGAGAAGTATCACCAGCCACCGAAATTCTGAATTCGGCACGAAAAATCCTAATCATGGCCGATTGCGAAACGATCCGTAGCTACGACCAACTGGCCCGCCAACATGCTGCGTTTCAGCGCAGTCAACAGCCAACGGCGGTTTACCGTCTGATTGAAACCTTCTTTCACGCTGGTGCTCCAACCGTTGACATCGGGAGTGGCAGTGGTCGTGATGTTGCATGGCTCAACCAGCATGGCTATCCGGCTATCGGTCTGGAACCGTCGCCAATGATGATTGCCGAAGCACGCACGGCGTACCCGGGTATCGATGTGCGATTGGACTCGCTTCCTGAACTGAGCAGTATAGAAGATGCTAGCTTTGACAATGTGCTTTGCGTGGCGGTGCTGATGCACCTGCCTGCCAACGAGCTGGAACGTGCAGTGATTCATTTGGCCCGCATTCTGCGTCCTGGTGGGCGTCTCATTGTCTCGTACCGCACCCCACCGCCAGAAGGCGAACGGGCAATTGATGGGCGTCTCTTCACCGCAATTTCGCCCGCTGCGTTTACGTCGTTACTCGCAGCAAACGGCTTCCAACTATTGTTTCTGGAAGAGATACCAGACCATTCCCGTCCGTTGATACGTTGGTGGAACGTGGTAGCTGAGAAAATCTTGTTATCTGGGAGTGCAGACTGCCGGCCCGTGTATTGATCTAAGCGGGTGGAACCTTGGCTGAACTGTTATTTGTTCTATTGCATGTGGTGGTATCGCACGCCTGGCGATCCTTACCTCACCTCTGAACCCCTCCTCTTCCAAAACGGACGAGGAGGGTTTACCGCCAATCCAACTGCCAGCGCGACGATCATTACGCACACGACCGTAAGCTGCGAGGCAATATCATTCAGCGTTGCTCCCCGCTGCACAATCGCAATAACCGGATCAACAATATAAAATGTTGGAAAGAACGCTGCGATCCATTGTGGGATGATCGGGAACAATGAAATCAGCGCTGGAGCGTACAAAATTAATCCCAACGCTTTCACCATTGCAAAGAGAGAATTGATGTCGTTGACCAACACGCCAAGCAAAATACCAAACTCGGCTGACAATATTGCCCCTAGCAACAACACCAGCAGCACTAACCATATCTGATTGCTCCAGGCACTGTTGAGGATCAACACCAGTACAGCCATCACTGTACTCAAGACAACTCCCAATATTCCTTTGGCAACGTAAAGCTCTCCTCGCGTAACCGGAGTAACGAGTAAGGCAGCCAGCGTGCGATGCTGTTTCTCGGCCACCAACGAAGAGGCCGGCAACATCAGGGCACCAAAAACGACCGTCATCAATACGAGAAGCGGGAGCAATCGTTGTTGCCACGACCATTCACTGTTTGCACCCAGTACTGTTGTCTTTACCACCACTGGCGATTCGTGACCGGCCACCTCACGCAGCCAATCTATCAAGACCGTACCGATCAACAATCGATCGCGCAATAAACTCTCCCCCCACACGTAGACGGTTATGCTGCCACGTTGATTACGCATCACCTACTGATCAAAATCCGCAGGTAACACAATACCAACATCTACTGCACCATTGGCAACAGCAGTACGGAGATCAGCTTCACCAGTATAGCGTCGAACGATTAATCCCGGCATTGCGTCAGCCAACTGCACAACCCGCGACATACCGAGATCGACGATCCCCAATCGCGGTTTTCCGCTAAAAAACGTGCCGAAGATCAAACCCAGAGCGAGACTCAAGCCAAGCGGCACGACGATTGTGAAGATGAAGATAACATTCTTTGGCCCCTGTACCGCCTCACGGTGCAACAAGATACAGATTCGCCCTAGACTCATACGAACCTGGTTTACCAAACCTACCTAAACCACAGCAGGTCTGGAAGGCTGCCTTTCTTCAGCCAATTTTGACGCTTCATCCAAAACCGCCCCGAAGGGTCTTACGTTTTGTTCACGCCCGTTTAGAGA
>Ga0272446_1000963_pt1 | contig 43495 bp, 30 predicted proteins | sample YNPCB0061_FD_194587 | JGI IMG/M metagenome (GOLD analysis project Ga0272446, IMG submission 194587) | Hot spring microbial mat communities from Yellowstone National Park, WY, United States - YNP-CB-006-1 | ecosystem: Environmental > Aquatic > Thermal springs > Hot (42-90C) > Sediment | place...
TGCTCCGGATCGCCGTCCCGGGCGGAGGCGAGACGGCCCTGCCGATCGCCTGGCGCCGCCGCGCCGACCCGCTGGCGATCTCCTGGGAGGCCCTCTCCCCCGCCCGCCCGGATCGCCCCGGACAGGGGCTGCTGTGGATCCGCAACCGGACCGATGCCGATCGTCACCTGCCCGCCCTCGCCGCGCCCGCCCCCTTAGGCGCCGAACCGGCTGCCGGCCCGGCCCCCTGCCCGGACACGCTTCCGCCCCAGGGACGCTGCGCCCGCGTGCTCCGCTGGCCGGGCGGGGAGAACGGTGTCGTGCGGATCCGCATCTCCCTTCAAGGCGCCGCCCCCATCGAGGCCGAAATCCGCGCGGAAGGCTTCGATCCCCTCCCACGCTGGACCCCGCTCGCCCTCTTCGTCGCCGACCCGACCCTCGGACCGGCCCGCCAGACGCTCGAGATTACCAACGCCGGACGAGGCCCCCTGCCCCTCGCTCCCGCCCGCGTCGAAGGCCCCGGCTTCGCCCTCGACGCCAGCACCTGCCCCGAGCGCCTGCCGCCCGGCCTCGCCTGCGCCCTCTCCCTCTCCTTCTCCGCCGACGGCGACGCGCTCGCGGTCGGACGCCTCCGCCTCGGCCCCGACATCGCAATTCCCCTCCACGGGACGGCGGAAGGCCACGCCCCCCGCCTCGCGTTCGAAGGCGAGAACGCCGCGACGGCCGTGGCCGGCGACGTGGCGCCGACCATGCGCATCGCCTTCCGCCTGCGTAACATTGGGACCCGCCCCTCCGTCCCCGTCGAGGTCCGCCACGTCGGCGCCCCGCTGCCCGGCGGGAGCTGGGCATGGGAGACCACGCGCTGCCCGGCCCTGGCCCCCGGCGAGGCCTGCGATCTCCTCCAGGAGGCCACCGCGGCCGAGGACGGTGCCACGGAGAGCGCGGCCGAGGCCCCAGGCGCGGCGCCTTTCCCGCTGCGCTGGAGCATCTCCAACCTCTCCGCGAGCCTTTCCATCGATCCCCCCGGGGTCCTGATGCTCCTGCCCGGCCAGGCCTCCGTCGCGCGGGAGGTGCGCCTGCGCAACACCGGCAACGCGCCGGCCCGCCTCGCCGCCGCCGTGGAAGGGCCGGGATATGCCCTGGAGGACAGGGACTGCGGCGCCCTCCTGCCGCCCGGCGAAGCCTGCGCACTGACCGTCCGCTGGACCCCCGAGGGCGCCGCCACGCGGGCCGCCGGACGCCTGCTGATCCAGGACGGCGCCGTCCTCGATCTCCTGGCCGTCCGTCCCTGACGGCGGCCAGGCCTGCCTTCCGACGGCCCCTTGAACCCCGTGCGGGCAAGCTTATCTTGCCATCGTCTTCCGAGCCTGCAGGCAGCACACACGATGTCCCTGACCTCCCGACTGAAGCCAGCGTTTCGCATGCTCCGCCGGCGCCGCGGCGGCACCTTGACCGAGCAGGCCACCCTCGTCGGCCTCGTCGCGGTGCTGCTGGTCAGCACTATCTTTCTCATCGGCGACCGCACCCGCTGCCAGATCCAGGAGGCGGCCAACTTCCTTGCCTTCGGCCTCATCGGCACCTGCACGCCCTCCGCTCCGCTGGGCGAGCCAGCGTCGCCGCCGCCCGGAGAGGAGGCGCGGCAGCCGAGCATCCAGACCCCCGAGGGCGACCTGCCCCTCGGCACCGTCGGGCTTGGCTACACCTTCCAGTTCCTCGCCACCGACCCGGAGGGACGCACCCTCTCCTTCTCCCTCGTCAGCGGCGATCTCCCCCCAGGCATCGCCCTCACCAGCGTCGGCACCCTGCAGGGGATCCCCCAGATCGGCGGACGCTATCCCTTCCTCCTCCGCGTCTCGACGCCGGACGGGCGGGAGGCGATCGGCGCCTACACGCTCGACGTCAACACCCCGCCCGTCGTCTCCGAGGTCCCCCCCGACGAGCGCCGGGTCGCCGTCGGCACGACCCGCGAGATCGCGATCCAGGCGACCGATCCGGACGGCGACGCGCTGTCCTACGCCATCGCCTCCGGCCCCCCCTGGGCGTCGATCAATGCGTCGACCGGCCTGCTCACCCTGAGCCCCCCCGCGACGGGCGCCCCCCTCGAGACCATCACGATCCTCGTGACCGACGCCCGCGGCGCCAACGGCTTCACCACCTTCGCCGCACAGCCCTCGACCGCCCCGGTCTGGATCACCCCCGCCGGCCTGCTGCCCGCCGCCCCGGTCGGCAGCTTCTACTTCTTCCAGCTCGAAGCCCGCGACGCCGACCAGGGCCGGCTGACCTACACGATCCACCAGGGCGCCCTGCCCGACGGGATCCAGCTCAACGCCGCCGACGGCGCGCTCTTCGGCATCATGACCGCACCGGGCGAGGGGACCTTCACCGTGCGTGTCTCGGACGGCGTCGAGTTCGCCGACCGCACCTTCACCCTCGCCTCCACCTCCCCGCCTGTCTGGGAGACGGCCTCGGACGACGTCCCCATCGCCACCCGCGGCCAGGCCTACGACTTCACGCTGCGCGCGACCGATCCGGACGGGGACGCGATCACCTACGTCGTCGTCCAAGGCGCCTTCCCCTTCTGGAGCGGCCTCTCCTTCGACGGCGCCACCGGACGGATCTCGGGCACCCCGAACCGCAACTTCGCCCCCGTCCATTTCCAGGTCGAGGCCCGCGACGCCCGCGGCGGGCGCTCCGTCCCGCTCCCGGTCACGCTGCGCACCGGCGCCCCGCCCGTCTGGCAGACCCCGGCCGATCCCGACCAGGCCCTCGTCTTCATCGTGGGCGAAGCCGTCCAGCGCCCGATCGCGGCGAGCAGCCCGCAGGGCGGCGCGCTGACCTACCGTCTCGTCGCCGGCACGCCGCCCCCGGGGATTTCCTTCGACGCCGCCGCTCCGCGGTTCAGCGGTGTCGCCACGGCGGGCGAGCGTGTGCGCGTGGGCGTCGAGGCGCGCGACGACCAGGGTAATACCTCCGTGGCGTCGATCCTGCTCGTCAGCGGCCACCGTCCCGTCATCCCCGAGCAGACCCTGCCGACGGCGCGCGCCGGCGAGCCCTACGCCGCCCAGCTTACGGCGACCGACCAGGACGGCCATGCCCTGGCATGGTCGATCTACGCCGGGGGCGCGCCGATGACGATCGACCAGGACGGGACGCTGCGCATCCCCGAGGTCCCCGCCGACCGGCGGAACGGCTACGGCTTCTGGCTCACCGTCGTCGATCCCGACGGGCTCCAGGCCAGCCGCTCCCTCGTGGTTCCCGTCAACAGCGCGCCCGTCTGGCGCACCGCCCAGGCGCTGCCAGGCTACCGGGAGGGCGTCTTCTACACCCTCCAGCTGCGCGCCGACGACGAGACGGCGGTCTCCTACGCGCTCACGGCCGCGAGCGCACTGCCCGACGGCCTGACCCTCTCCCCCACGGGACGTCTCGAAGGCACCATCGCCGGCACGGCGACCTGGACCTTCACCGTGCGCGCGACCGACGCCGACGGCCTGTCCTCCGACCGCACCTTCACGCTGGGCCCGAACCTTCCCCCGGTCTGGCAGACGCCGGAGGATCTCGGCAGTGTCGCGGTCGGACAGCCCGTCGTTCCGCCCCTCGCCGTCCGCGCGACCGACCAGGAGCCTATCGTCTACGCGCTCGCCCTAGGATCTGCCCTTCCCCCGGGAATGTCCCTCTCCAGCGCCACCGGCACCCTCGGTGGCGTGCTGGCTGAGGCAGGAACCTTTTTCTTCACCCTCACCGCCAGCGACGGCGTCAATCCCCCGGTGCCGCGCACCTTCACGCTGCGCGGCAACGCCCCGCCCGTCATCGGGCGGACCACGCTCCCCTCCGCGCTGCCCAACGCCTTCTACAGCGTCGATCTCGAGGTCTCCGATCCCGAAGGCGGCGCCCTCGCGCTGACCACCCAGCCGTCCGTGCTGCCGAACGGCTTCACGCTCTCCGAGGCCGGCGTCCTGTCGGGGGTCGCCCCGGCCGACATGCAGACCTTCTCCTTCCAGATGACCGCGACCGACCCGGAAGGCGCCCAGACGCAGCGCATCTTCCAGGTCCGCCTCAACGCCGCCCCGACCATCACCACCCAGACGCTGCCCTTCGTGCTGGCGGGCGAGCCCTTCGAGGCCCAGATCGCCGCCACCGATCCGGACGGCGATCCCATCGCCTTCGGCACGTCCGAGCCCCTGCCCGCCGGCTGGACGCTCGAGCCGTCGGGCCGCCTGTCCGGTCCCGCCGACGACCCGGCCGTCCCCTTCGTCGTCCAGATCACCGCCTCGGACGGCATCAACGCGCCCGCGACGCGCGCCTTCGACATCCGCACGCCCACCCAGCCGCCCCAGGTCGGCGGCGCGCCGCCCGCGGCGACCGGCCCGCTGCCCGCGCCCACCTGGATCACCGATTCCCTCCCCCAGGCCGCGCCGGGGCAGCCCTACGAGGCCTCCCTGCTGGCACTGAGCAACGTCCCCGCGGTCGGGCTCGTCTTCCGCCTCGACGCCGGCGCCGCCCTCCCGCCAGGCCTTGCCCTCCTCCCCGACGGGACCATCACCGGCATCGTCCCGCAGGAGGCCGTCCAGGCTCGCGTCGTCTCCTTCCGCGTCGTCGCGGCCTACGATCTCGCCCCCGCCCCGCCGTCGGCCAGCGAGGCCTCGCGCCTCCTCGAGATCACGATCAACACGGCGCCCGTCGTCGAGACGCCGGATCTCGCCGTCCTCCCGCTGGCGCAGGCCGGACAGCCCTATGGCCCCGTCGTCTTCACCGCGACCGACGCCGAAGGCGATCCGATCGTCTGGAGCGCCGTCGGGCTGCCGCCCGGCCTGACGCTGAACGCCCAGACGGGCGTCCTCTCCGGCACCCCGACCGCGCCAGGGCCAGGGCCCGTCGTGATCCGCGCGACCGACGACCGCCAGGGCCGCGGCGAACGCATCTATACGCTGTCCGTCAACCGCGCGCCGACCTTCGCCCTGGCGGAAGGCTTCCTGCCGCCGCTGACGGTCGGCCAGGCCTACGGCCCGCTCTCCCTGGGGGCGACCGACGCCGACGGCGATCCGGTCGTCCTCGAGATCGTCGCCGGCGCCCTGCCGCCGGGCATGGCGATCGTCGACGGCGCCTTCGCCGGCACGCCGACCTCCGACGCCCAAGTCTCCGTGACGTTCCGCGCGACGGACGGCCGCGGCGGGGTGACGGAGCGGACCTGGTCGCTGGCCGGCAACGTCCCGCCCCAGTTCGAGACCCCCGCCGGAGCGCTCCCCGCCGCCGTCGGTGGCGCGCCCTATGCGACAACGCTCGTCGCCACCGACGGGAACCCCGGGGATACGATCACCTTCCATCTCGTCTCGGGCGCCTTGCCGCCGGGGCTGACGCTCGGCCTGACGAGCGGCGCCATCACGGGGACGACCCAGGCCGGCGCGCGGGAAACCTTCTCCTTCTCCGTCGCCGCCCGGGATCCGGGCGGCCTCGAGAGCATCCGCGCCTTCTCCATCACCCGCTCGAGCCCCCCGGCCTTCGCCGAGGGCGAGGCCGCCCGCCTCGGCGCGATCCTGGCGGGCCTCCGCCAGAACGCGCCTGCGCCCGCGCTGCCGACCCAGGCCGCGGCGAGCGATCCGGACGGCGGTCCGCTGACCTTCGGCGCCACGGGCCTTCCCGCCGGCCTGACCTTCAGCGCCTCCGGCACGCTGGCCGGGATCCCGACGGGGACCGGCGGCCCCGTCGTCCTCACGGTGCGGGATGAGGATGGGCTGACCGACACGCTGTCCTTGACCGCCATCGTCGAGGCCAACGCCCCGCCCGTCTGGGGGGAGGGGATCCAGCCGCCGCCCTACCGCGCCGGAGCCGCCTACGCCTTCACCCTGCCCGCGTCGGATCCGAACGGCGACACGCTGACCTTCACGCGCGTCGCCGGTGTCCTGCCCCCGGGCCTGACGCTCGATGCCCAGACCGGCACGATCTCGGGCACCCCGTCGCTGGACGCCGGCACGGTCTCGGCGCGGCTGCGCGTGAGCGACGGGCGCGGCGGCACGGCCGAGACGACCCTGCAGTTCTTCCAGAACACCGCGCCCGTCTGGCAGACCCCGGCCGGCAACCTCGGCTTCGCCGTCCCCGGGGAGGCCTTCTCCTTCCAGCTGATGGTCTCCGACCCGGATGTTCCGGACCGCGGCGACGCGCTGACCTTCTCTCTCGTCTCGGGCGCTCTGCCCGCCGGGATAACGCTCGACCCCGCCACCGGACGGCTCTCGGGAACGCCCGAGGCCCAGCCCTTCGGACAGGTGCTCTTCACCGTGCGCGTCGCCGACCGGACCGGCGCCGCCCCACCGGACCGGGTCTTCTCGCTGTCCCCCAACGCCCGCCCCGTCTGGCAGACCACCCAGCAGATGGTCGGCTTCGCCCGCGTCATCGACGGCATCCATTTCCCCTTCGAAGCCACCGACGCGGATGGACACACGCTGACCTACAGCCTGGCCACCGGGACGCTGCCCACCAGCACCTCGCTCAACGCCACGACCGGCCTCCTCAGCGGCCGCGCGGTCGTCGGCACCTACACCTACACGCTGCGCGCCTGCGATCCCTTCGGCCTGTGCGCCGAGCGCACCTTCACGACCGCCGTCCGCAACGAGAACCAGGCGCCGACGATCTCGGCCACCCCCGCGCCGCCCATCGTCGTGCCCGGCGCCGCCTACAGCCACACCTTCGCCGCCACCGACCCGGAGGGCGACCTGCCCTTCACCTGGGCCATCACCAGCGGCACCCTGCCCGCCGGCCTGACGCTGGACAGCGCGACAGGAACCCTCTCGGGCATCACCACGGCGCCCGTCGGCCCCTACACCTTCACCCTCCGCGCCACCGACTTCTACGGCGCCTCCGCCACGCGCAACGTCACCCTCATTGTCAACTCCCCGCCTGTCTGGCAGACCGCCGAAGGCCTGCTCGGCACGGCGCTGGTCGGCGGCGCCCTCTCCATCCCCCTCGTCGCGACGGATCCCGACACGGGCGCCACGGATGCCAGCTTCCGGACCGTCTCCTACAGCCTCGTCAGCGGCAGCGCCCTGCCCCCCGGCCTCTCGCTCAACGCGGGGACCGGCGTCCTCTCCGGCACCCTCGGCGGCAGCGTTGGGATCACCTATACCTTCACGATCCGCGCCCAGGACGGGCGCGGCGGCCAGGCCGACCGGATCTTCTCGATCGCCGCCGCCGCCGGCGCGCCGCCGACCACGATGCCCATCGCGATCCAGGGCGAGCCCTACCCGCTGGTGCTCGGCGGCGCCCCCGGCCTGACCTGGTCCGTCGTCTCCGGTACCCTCCCCGGCGGCCTGAGCCTCTCCGCCGACGGCACCTTCTCGGGCACGCCCACGCCGGCCAGCGGCTCCTTTACCGTGGTCCTGCGCGCCACCGGCTCCTTCGGCTCGAGCGACTTCAGCCGCACGATCCAGGCCAACGCCCGGCCCGTCTGGCAGACCCCGACCGAGATCCTCGCCTTCCGCGGCGGCACCCTGCCGCCCTTCTTCGCCACCGACGCGCAGTCCCTCACCTACACCGTCGTGGCCGGCGCCCTTCCCCCGGGCCTCAGCGGGTCTACCCAGACCCGGACTATCGCCCCCCACGGCAGCGTCCAGGCCTATGTCCCCAGCGGAACCGTCAGCGCCATTCTCGAGCCCGGTGGGATCGCCACCCTGACGCTGCGCGCGACCGACAACGGCCCCGGCGCTCTCACGGCAGACCGGACCTTCCAGATCCGCATCTCCGACATGCCCGCCGTCGCCCAGACCCTGCCGCAGGCCAATGTCGGGCGGCCCTACACGGCCTCTCTCGGCAACAGCGCCCAGGATCCCGTCCTCTGGTCCATCGCCCCCGGCAGCGCCGCCACCCTGCCCGCCGGGCTGACGCTCGCCGCCGATGGCACCATCTCGGGCGTGCCCACCGCCCAGCCCGACCGCCGTGTCAACTCTTCTTGGAGTGACGCCAACGACATTACCTTCCGCGCCACCTTGGCCGCGGATCCGGCAATCACCGCCGACTACGTCCGTTACATCCTCGTTAACACCCCGCCCCACTGGATCACCCCGGCCGGTCTCGTCGCCGTCGTCGCCCGCGGCGGCGCGCTGCCCAACCTGCGCCTAGCGGCGGCCGATCCGCAGAATGCCTCCTACGACTCATCCTACTACTTCCCGACCTACAGAATTGTCGCAGGCGCCCTGCCGCCCGGCCTCACCCTCTCCGACGCCCGCTATGTCTCGATGGCCAGCCTCGGCGCGACGGACCTGCCCCCGGGGCTGACCAGTACCTCCTTCGCCCGCGTCGCCACCCTCGCCGGTGCCGTCGCCGACAGCGCCATCCCCGGCGCCACCTACACCTTCACGCTGCGCGCCACCGACAATCCTCCCACCGGCGGGACGGAGCTCTTCGAGGACCGCACCTTCCAGATCCGCATCGCGGACATGCCCCCCGTCGCCCAGACCTTGCCGCAGGCCAATGTCGGGCGGCCCTACACTTTCGCCCTTGGCAACAGCGCCCAGGATCCCGTCCTCTGGTCCATCGCCCCCGGCAGCGCCGCCACCCTGCCCGCCGGGCTGACGCTCGCCGCCGACGGCACCCTCTCGGGCGTGCCCACCGCCCAGCCCGACCGCCGCGGCGACATCACCGCCAACGACATCACCTTCCGCGCCACCTTGGCCGCGGATCCGACATTCACCTCCGACTACGTCCGTCGCATCCCCGTCAACACCCCGCCCCACTGGATCACCCCCGCCGGTCTCGTCGCCGTCGTCGCCCGCGGCGGCGCGCTGCCCAACCTGCGCCTAGCGGCGGCCGATCCGCAGAATGCCTCCTACGACTCATCCTACTACTTCCCGACCTACAGAATTGTCGCAGGCGCCCTGCCGCCCGGCCTCACCCTCTCCGACGCCCGCTATGTCTCGATGGCCAGCCTCGGCGCGACGGACCTGCCCCCGGGGCTGACCAGTACCTCCTTCGCCCGCGTCGCCACCCTCGCCGGTGCCGTCGCCGACAGCGCCATCCCCGGCGCCACCTACACCTTCACGCTGCGCGCCACCGACAATCCTCCCACCGGCGGGACGGAGCTCTTCGAGGACCGCACCTTCCAGATCCGCATCGCGGACATGCCCCCCGTCGCCCAGACCTTGCCGCAGGCCAATGTCGGGCGGCCCTACACTTTCGCCCTTGGCAACAGCGCCCAGGATCCCGTCCTCTGGTCCATCGCCCCCGGCAGCGCCGCCACCCTGCCCGCCGGGCTGACGCTCGCCGCCGACGGCACCCTCTCGGGCGTGCCCACCGCCCAGCCCGACCGCCGCGGCGACATCACCGCCAACGACATCACCTTCCGCGCCACCTTGGCCGCGGATCCGACATTCACCTCCGACTACGTCCGTCGCATCCCCGTCAACACCCCGCCCCACTGGATCACCCCCGACGGTCTCGTCGCCGTCGTCGCCCGCGGCGGCGCGCTGCCCAACCTGCGCATCGCGGCGGCCGACCCGCAGAACGCCTCCGCCGGCCGCCCCACCTACACGATCGTCGCCGGCGCCCTGCCGCCGGGCCTCACCCTTTCCAGCGCCACCGGCATCACGATGGCCAGTCTCGGCGCGACGGACCTACCCCCGGGCCTGAACACCGATTCCGTCGCCCGCGTCGCCACCCTCGCCGGTGCCGTCGCCGACAACGCCATCCCCGGCGCCACCTATACCTTCACGCTGCGCGCCACCGACAACCCTCCCGCCGGCGGGACGGCCCTCTTCGAGGACCGCACCTTCCAGATCCGCATCAGCGACACGACCGTCGCTTCGACCCTTCCCGCAGCCGTCCGAGGCGCTGCCTACAGCGTCCAGGCGATCGCCGTCGGCAGCGATTCCCCCGCGATCTCCGCAACCGGACTCCCCGCAGGGCTGAGCCTCGGCCAGGACGGGATCATCTCGGGCGTCGTGCCCGCAGGCGCCCCTCTCGGCACCTCGACCGTGACCTTCACCATCTCCATCGGGGGGATCCAGAGCGTCCAGACCCGAACGCTCCAGGTGATGAACGAGACGATCGCCTGGGGCCATGGCGGCCAGCCGGTGCCCACGACTGTCTTCACCCTCCCGCGGAACGACAACTCCATGAAGCTCATCGACATCCCCTTCACGGCGCCCAGCGGCGTCTCCGTCGGATGTTCGGTCTCCTACGCGCCCAACAGCGGCGTATGGGCCTCCATCGTTACCACCGTCACCGGTACCGCCCCCGATCGCTTCTGCACCATCTCCGGATTCCTCTACACGCCCGTCGACTACACGATGACCCTCACCCTGACGGGTCCCAACATCCCCCCGCTGACGCAGCCGATCCGCGTCATTGTCCAGTCGGCCAGCGGCGCCCTGCAGGGCATCCCACCCGTTGATGCTGCCCTCGGCGAGCCCTACAGCCACTTCTTCGGACAGAACGAGACCGCCACGCTCGTCTGGTCCATCCCCTCCGGATCACTGCCGCCGGGGATCTTCTTGGCCCCGAACGGCACCCTCTCGGGCACGCCCACCGCGACGGGTACCTTCACCTTCGACATCCGATCGACCGCCCTCGGCGGCGGAGCAAACCAGTCCACCGTCTCCCTGACCGTCCGCACCCGTCCGGTCTTCACCACCCCGGCCGGCAGCCTCGGGATCGCCTATGCCGGCGGGACCATGGCCGCGACGATCGGCGCGACCGGCGGAAGCGGAATTGTCTACGAGATCCTGACCGCCGGCACCCCCTTCTCGATCAAGGGCAGCACCGGCGTCCTCTCCGCCGACACCTCCAGCGGCACGGCGTTCCTTGGACAGCGTTACGCCTTCACCATTCGCGCCCGCGCCGCGTCGGGCAGCCCGATCTTCGCCGATCGGGAGTTCTTCATCGACAGCGCCCCACGGCCATCCGGGGTCTGGGAACCGTACGGCGGCAATGCCATCATCGCGCCGAGCGGCACGCCCCAGACCATCACGCTCGGGGGTGCCGGGACCTGGAGTTACCACAACGGCAGCGACTACCCCTGTCCCAACCCGACCTTCGTCCAGTCCGGCTGGTCCTTCACCGCCGCCGGGCAGATGACGTTCACGCCCGTCAGCACGACCCTCTCGTCGCCCTGGAGCAACTGCACGCTGCGCATCACGAACGGCGCCGTCCAGACCTCCTACGCCAGCCGCTACATCGCCTCCGTGCCCGCGGTCTCCCTCGGCGGTCCCGAGGACCTCGGCTCGCTCTACAGCGGCCTCGGCGGCACCGCCCTCGTCTCCATCCCCGCCACCGGCGCCAGCAGCGCCACCGTCTCGGCGGGCGCGCTGCCGCCAGGGACCAGCCTCTTGAGAGGCAGCGCCAACGAGGTCTGGATCGTCGGCACGCCGAACGAGGTCTCCACGGAGCAGATCTTCCGATTCACGATCCGTCTGAGCGGGGGGCAGCCGACCTCCGGCACGGCGGTCGCCTCGACCGAACGCGCGTTCGTCCTGCGCGTGCGGCCCCCGCCGCCCGGGATCGCCTCCTTCGAATACCGTAGTGGGTACAGCTGGTTCTACGCGCTGTCCCCCCCCATCGGCGTCGCCCAGACCGTCTCGTTGGGCGGTACAGGGACGTGGAGCTATACCAGCGCCGGCTACGGCGGTTGCCTCCATCCCGATAGCTTCGCCCCCGGCTGGTCGCTCGGTGAGGACGGGACGATGGCCTTCACCCCGACGGCAGCGCCCACCAGCAGCAGCACATGGACCTCCTGCAACCTGACCCTCCAAAACGGCGCCGCGCGGACGACCTGGGCCGACCGCTACATCCTGCCGACGCCGACGCCCTCCTTCGAGGGGGAGACCACCGATCTCGGCACCGTCTTCGGCGCATCCAGCAGCACCCTCGTCTCCATCCCCGTCGCCAACGCCTCCACCGTCGCGCTCGTCTCCGGCACCCTGCCCGCCGGACTGAGCCTGTCGCGCGTCAGTGACAGCGAGCTCCAGCTGATCGGAGCGACCGAAGACTACGCGCAGAACCGGATCCACGTCTTCACCCTCCGGATCCAGTCGCAGGTCTCCCTCCGTTATCCGTTCTACACGACGGTCGGCTCTCCGTCCTTTACCGAACGGACCTTCATCCTCCGCGCCGCCCCGCGGCCGCCCGGGCTCGCCTCCTTTGAATTCCGGGGCGGGCGCCACGCGCTGTCCTCCCTCATCGGCGTCGCCCAGACCGTCTCGTTGGGCGGCACGGGGACGTGGAGCTACACCAGCGCCGGCGGCGGCTGCCTCCACCCCGGCAGCTTCGCCCCCGGCTCGTTGCTCGGCGAGGACGGCACGATGGCCTTCACGCCGACGGCGGTCGGCACTTCCAGCACCTGGACCATCTGCAATCTGACCCTCCAAAACGGCGCCGCGCGGACGACCTGGGCCGACCGCTACATCCTGCCGACGCCGACGCCCTCCTTCGAGGGGGAGACCACCGATCTCGGGACGGTCTTCGGCGGCAGCACGGGCACCCTCATCACCATCCCGGTGGCCAATGCCACAGGCGCCACCCTGCTCTCCGGATCCCTGCCCGCCGGGATGACCCTGACGTACGTCAGCCCGACCGAGCTGCGCCTGTCGGGGGCCTTGTCCGCCATCGCGCAGAACCAGATCCACGTCTTCACCGTCCAGATCCGGTCGCAGGCCCCCAACATCTCGTCGGGCGCTCCGTTCTTCGCCGAACGGACCTTCACCCTCCGCGCCCGGCCGCAGCCGACGGGCGTCTGGGGGCAAGGCGCGGGCAGCCAGCTGCTCATGGTCGCCGATCAGCCCTTCGAGCGACAGATCCAGTCCGTCGGCGCCTGGAGCCTCGCGACCAGCGGCGGCGGCGCCTGCGCCACCCCCGGGATCGCCCTCGGGGCGGACGGCCTGCTGGCCGGCGTCCCGACGGGCACCTGGACGGCGACGTGCGACCTTCGCGTCCAGAACGGGGCGGCGCTCACCACCTACGGCAACCGGACCCTGCGCAGCCAGCCCTGAGGGCCGGACGCGGGGCCGGGGGGGACCTAGACTGACCCTCCATGGCCCCGGATCTCGCCGACGCGCTCGACGCCGCCGACGCCGCCCGCATGGCGGCCGCCGGCCTGCTCGCGGACGCGCTCGAGATCCTGCTGGCCGCCGCAGGCCCCTCCCGCCTGGCCCGTGGCCTCCACCGGGCATGCGCCGATCTCGGGGTGGACCTGCCCGGCGTCGAGGAGGAGGGGGCCTGGCCCGTCCCTGCCGGCGGCGGCGGAGGAACCGCGGCCTACCAGGCCCACGTCGCCGCCCGGCGCGCCGCGGATCTCCTCGCCGACGCCGCCGACCGCCTGGCCTGGGCCCGCGCGCCCGCCCCCGTCCGCGAGCGCCTCGAAGGCCTCTCCGACCGGACCCGCAGCCTTTCCCGGGTCGCCTGGCGGATCTCGTGGCTCGGCATCTGATCCCCGTTGCGTCCGGCCGACGCGCTCCAATCTCCTTCCCCATGATCCCGTCATGCGCCGCGGACACCGGGCGCAAGCGCGCCGAGGGCCGCTACTACACCCTCCACAATCCCTTCGACCACCCGGCCTTCCGGGCCTGGGCCGCCGACGCGGGCCTGCCGGGCGCCGTCGTCCTCGAGCCCTTCGCAGGCGCAGGCCATCTCCTGCGGGCGCTGGAGGCCGTCGGCCTCGGCGGGCCGGCCGCCGCCTACGACCTCGCGCCAGGGGGGCCGGGGATCGGGCAGCGCAACACCTTGGCCGACTTCCCCGCCGGGCACGACGTGGTCGTCACCAACCCCCCCTATCTCGCCCGCAACTCGGCGGCCCGCCGCGGCCTGCTCTTCCCCGAGACGCCGCACTCCGATCTCTACCTGCACTGCCTCGATCTCTGCCTGCGCCATGCCCGCTTCGTGGCCGCCATCGTGCCGGATTCCTTCCTCCAGGCCGGACGGCTGCAGGATCGCTGCCAAGGCGTCGTCTCCCTGCCCGTGCCGATGTTCGGAGACACCGAGCACCCGGTCTGCCTCGCCCTCTTCGGGCCGGATCCCGCCCCCGCCCTCGAGGCCTGGATCGGGCCGAGGCGGATCGGAGCCCTCGCCGATCTCCGTCGCGCGCTGCCCTCCCGCCAGGCCCGGATCCAGGTCGCCTTCAACGTCCCGGACGGTCCCGTCGGCCTGCGCGCCATCGACGGCCACCAGGGCCCATCGATCCGCTTCCTGCCCGGCGGCGAGATCTCCCCGGACCGCATCAAGGTCTCCTCGCGGAGCCTGACGCGCATCGCGATCGCAGGCATCGAGACCGCCCGGATCCCGGAGATCCTCGACTCGGCCAACGACGTCCTCGAGGAGATGCGGACGCGGACGGGCGACGTCGTCCTGACCGCCTTCAAGGGCCTGCGCGCGGACGGCGCCTTCCGGCGCCGGCTCGACTTCGCCCTCGCGCGCGACCTCCTCCACGAGGCCGTCCTGCGGGCCGGCGCGGCCGACCCCGCAGAGTCCTGAGCGCGCTGGGCAGGGGAGGGCCGGGCGCCAGATCGCAGGGGTCCGATCCTCGGAGGAGACCTGCCATGCCCGTTCCAGGCCCCTTCTGGCGCGGCGCGCTCGCCGGCGCCGCCTTCGGCGCCCTCCTCGCGGCCGCCGCATCGCCCATGGCCCAGCGCCCTGTCGGGCGCGACGGCCCGCTCGCGGGATGGAGCGTCGTCATCGACGGGGCGGAGGCCTGCAACTAGGCCGGCCGACGGAGCGGAGGGCTCAAGGCGCCACCCGCACCGCGGCGAAGCGCTCGCCGTCCGGGGAGCCGAGAAGCAGCAGCGCGTGCGACCGCCCGCCGCGCGGCACGGCCAGCGCCCGACGCAGGCCGTCGAGCCCCTGGACGGGACGGCCGTCGACGGAGACGATGACGTCGCCCGCCGAGACCCCCGCCGCCTCCATCGGGCTGCCAGGCAGCACCGCCTGGACCCCGACCGCCCCGCTCGCCAGCGCCTGGCCCCGGATCCCGAGCTCGCCCAGACGCCCCGGAAAGGCGCCCGGCGGCGGCGCGATCCGCGACGGCGGACGGGAGAACTCCCCGTCGGGACGCACGCCGAGGCGCATCGTCAGCGCCTCCTCCCGCCCCTCGCGCCACAGCCGCACCACGACCTCCGTCCCCGCCTCCTTGTCCGCGACCACCCGCGGCAGGCCCGCCGATCCCGCCACCTCGACGCCCGCCACGGACAGCAGCACGTCGCCCGCCCGCAGGCCCGCCCGCGCCGCCGGACCGCCGGGCTGCACGCCGTTGATCAGCGCGCCGCGGGGCGCGGGCAGGCCGAGCGCATCCGCGAGCGCGGGCGTCATGTCCTGCACCGAGATGGCCATGAAGCCTCGGCGGAAGCGCCGGCCCGCGGCCAGCGCCTCGAGCGCGGGACGGGCCACGGAGGCGCTGATCGCAAAGCCGATCCCGACGCCGCCGCCCGTGGGCGAGAGGATCGCCGTGTCAACCCCAATGACCCTCCCCTCGGCGTCGAACATCGGCCCACCAGAGTTGCCCCGATTGATCGCCGCGTCCGTCTGGAGATAGTCGTCGAAGCGGCCAGAGCCGATCTCGCGGCCGCGCGCCGAGAGGATCCCCACCGAGACCGATCCCCCCAGACCGTAGGGGTTGCCCACCGCGATCACCCAAGCCCCCGGCGACAGGGTCTCCGGATCCCCCCAGCGCACCGCCCGGAAGGGGCCGGGCGCCTCCACCCGCAGCACCGCGAGATCGGTCGCCGCGTCGGCGCCCACCACCCGCGCCGGCGCCTGGCGCCCGTCGGGCAGCACCACCGCGATGCGCCGCGCATCCTCGACGACATGCGCGTTGGTGGCCAGCAGCCCGTCCTCGGTCAGGAAGAAGCCCGATCCCTGCCCCCCGTCGCCGCCGCGGGCGGAGAGGCGATCGATCGCCGCGTCCGTCAGCACCGACACCACGCTCGGCATCGCCTCGCGCACCCCCTGCTCGAAGCCGGAAGGCGGCACGGCCCCGGCCGGAGCGCCGATCGCGGAGAGGCATGCCGCCAAGGCCAGCAGGCCGCGCCCTCCAAAGCCCATCGCCGATCCTCCCCCTGGCGTCCTGTCCGCCATCTGGGCAGGCGGAGCCCTCCTGTCCAGCGCCCCTTGACGACCCCCCGTCGTCGTCCCCATCGTCAGCAGAACGGAGACAGACCCTGAAGACGGACCGCCCCCTCCCGTCGGCCTTCCGGCACCGCCCCCCAAGGGTGCCTCTCCTCCTCGCTTTCGACGCGTCCTGGTGCGGCCAGACCCGCCTCGGCGGCTGGGCCGTCGTCGGCCAGGCCCGCGGCGGCGCCGCCTGGACCGACAGCGGCTTCCTTGGGCGCTGCGCCGATCCCACCGCCGCCGAGGCCCGCGCGCTGGCCGAGGCCCTGCGCCTTATCGAGGAGCAGGAAGACGCCGTCCAGGCCGCGGTCCTGCTGACGGACTGCCGCTCCCTCCTCGATCTCGTCGCCCGCGCCGAGCCCAGGCCACGCATCCCCGACAGCGATCGGATCCTGGCCGCCTTCGACCGACGCCCCGGGATCCACCTCGCCTATCTCCACCGGCGCTGCCGGCGGATGCGCCTCGCCCACCACCTCGCCAACGTCCGACGCCTCGAAGCCGAGCTGTCGGCCCACCGCCCAAGACGCCAGTCCCGCCCCCAGGAGAGCCAGCCATGCTGAAGTCGCCCGAGATCCTCCGCCAGAGCCCGTTCAACGGATTCGAGCTCGTCACGACCGAGGTCCTCTACCGCATGCCCGACCATCCCCGCGTGCTCAACACCTTCGTCTGGCAGACCCTCGACCAGCCGCCTGCGCTCCTGCGGGTGCGCGCCTTCATCGACCACTGGCAGGCCGAGATCGAGGCCCAGATCGCGCAGGTGCGCATCGCCTGCGCCGGCCTCCTGCAGCCCCGCGACCTCCGTCACATCGACGGCGTCTGGCGGATCCAGTGAGCCGCCCGCTCCGCGCCGAGCCGACCGGCGCCGCACGCGGTGGACGGCGCTCCCGCCGGGCCCATCCTCGGGGGAGACGGCAGGAGGACTCCCCATGCCCCCGAGGTTCGACGATCGCGACGGCTGGATCTGGCTCGACGGCGCCCTCCTCCCCTGGCGCGATGCCAGGACGCACGTCCTCGCCCATGGCCTCCACTACGGCGGGTCCTGCTTCGAGGGGATCCGCGCCTACGGCGGCCGCCCCTTCGCCCTCGACGCCCATCTCGACCGCTTCGCCCGCTCCGCCGCGATCCTCGGCATGCCGCTGCCCTGGACCCGCGAGGCGCTGGCCGACGCCGTCCTCGGGACGCTCGCCGCCAACGGCCTCGGGGCCGCCTACGTCCGCCCCGTCGCCTGGCGCGACGCCGGCGCGATGGGCGTCGCCTCCGCCGGCACGTCCGTCCAGGTCGCCGTCGCCGCCTGGGAATGGCCCCCCTTCCTCGGCGCGCGCGGCGTGCGCCTCCTCGACAACCCCTGGCGCCGTCCCGATCCCGAGACCGCCCCCACCGAGGCCAAGGGCGCGCCCTCCTACGCCATCGGCACCCTCGCGCGCGACCGGGCGCGGGCGGCGGGCTTCGACGACGCCCTCCTCCTCGACGGACGCGGCTTCCTCGCCGAGGCCAGCGGGGCCAACCTGTTCCTCCGCCAAGGCGACCTGCTGCTCACCCCCCGCACCGTCTCGGCGCTGGCCGGCATCACCCGGAGCGTCGTCATCGAGATGGCGAAGGCGGAGGGGCTGCGCGTCCTCGAGGCGGATCTGGATCCCGCCTGGCTGGACCGCGCCGACGAGGTCTTCCTCACCGGCGCCGCCGCCGAGATCGTCCCCGCCGTCGAGGCCCTCGGACGGGCGTGGCAGCCGGGGCCCCTGGCCGAACGGCTGGCCGCGCGCTACCAGGCCCTCGTGCGCGCCGAGGACTGAGCCTCAGGCGTCGTCGAGCGGGATCCAGGGCACCTGCCCCACGGGCACGCCCTCCTCGCGCAGGCGGCGCACCTCCTCGGGCGTGGCGTCGCCGTAGATCATCCCCGTCTCGCCCGTCTCGTGCAGGCGCCGCGCCTCGGCCGCGAAGCCGGGGCCGACATGGCGGAAGTCCCGCTCGATCCCGCGCCGCAGCGCCCGCAGCACCGCCTTGGCGTCCGGCTCCGCCGGCCGCGCCTCGGCCCCGCGGCGGACGGCGGGCGCCATCAGGGCCTTGCGCACCTCCACCGACCCGCAGGCGGGGCAGGCATGCAGGCGCTCCGAGGCCAGGCGCTCCCAGGTGGCCGAGTCCTTCCACCAGCCGTCGTAGCCATGTCCGCAAGCATCGCAGGCCATCTCGTAGCGGATCATCGCGTCCGATCCTCCGTCGTCTCTCCGCAAGAAGATGGGGCGGCCGGCGGAACGACCGACCGGCGCCCCCATCCTCTCGCACGGAAAGGATGCCAGCAATGCACACCCCCGAGACCCTCCTGAAGATGGCCCGCGCCTTCGAGGTGCGCCCCGAGCGCGCCCGCCGGCGCTTCGACGAGGTCGGACGCGCTTGGGTGGAGTGGCGGGGGACCACCCCGGACGGAAGCGGGTCCTGGTGCATCAGCGACGACGCCACCACGCTCTCGCGCGACGGGCTCTGGGAGTTCGAGCCACGCCCGTCCGCCCGCGAGGACGACGACCTCGCCCGCACCCGCTGGCCCTCCGCCGTCGAGGCGATCGCCTTCGTCGAGGCCTTCCTCGCCGCCAACCCGACGGGCCGCCTGCCGGAGGAGCCCCCCGAGGCGATCGAGCCGCTCTCCGGACCGCTCGTCGTCGGCTGAGGGCTCCTCAGGCGCGCTTCCGGGCGAAGAGCAGCTGCGCCAGCAGGCGCCCGACGACCGCGCCGCCGAGCGCGAGCGCGCCCACGACCAGGAGATCCGTGCCGCCCGCCACCAGCGCCGGCAGGGGCACGGCGGTGGCCCAGGCAAGGCCGGCCAGCGTCCAGCCCGCACCGAGGAGGGCCGCGAGGCGCCCCACCCAGCGCCAGCGCAGGCGCCGCCCCGACAGGAGGCTCCAGAGCAGCCACAGCGCCAGGGCCGCCGCGACGACAGCCGCCGCCCAGGCCTGCCATCCCCCCAGGACCGCCGCCGCGATCGCCCAGGCCTCGGCGGGACCGATCTCCTGCATGGCTTACAGCGCCCCCCGCAGCATCGCGGCGTAGGTCGGCCGCAGGGCCAGCACCTTCATCGCCCAGGTCGTCCAGAGCTCCTCCAGCGGCGGCACCACGCCGGGGAAGGAGGGCACGAGGTCGTTCTCGTCGTCGAACTCGACCAGCATCGCCCGGCCCACGCGCGTGATGAGGGGGCAGGAGGTGTAGCCGTTGTAGCGGCGCGGGGCCGCGCGCCCGGCGAGATCCGCCGCGATCCCCTCGGCGACCACGGGGGCCTGCCACTTCGCCGACGCCGCCGTCTTGCCCTTCGGCACGCCTGCCGCGTCCCCGACGGCCCAGACGTCTTGGAAGCGCGGATGGCGCAGCGTGCCGCGGTCCACCTCCACCCAGCCCTGGTCCTGCCACGGCCCGTCGCGCCACGACAGGCCGCTCTCGCGCACCACCCGCGGGGCACGCATGGGCGGGGCGGCGACGAGGAGCGAGAACTCCGTCTCCTCCCGCCCATCCGGCCCCTCGAGGACGGCCCGGCGACGCGCTGGGTCCACGGCGACGAGCCGGCGGCGCGCGCGGACCTGGATCCGGCGCTCTGAGAAGATCATCCGCACCCGCTCCACCACGATGGGCACGCTGAAGAGCGTGGACTGGGGCATCGCGTAGGCGATCTCGACCGCGGCGCGCCGTCCCATCCGGACGGCGGCATCCTCGGCCAGGAGTGCGTGCTTGAGCGGCGCCCCCGCGCACTTCCTCTCCGTCTCCGCGCGCGTGAAGAGCAGCCGTCCGCCCGCGCGCACCACCTCGGCCACCTGCCGACCGGCGAGCGACGCCGCGTCGGCGCCACGATAGACGCAGGCGACGCCCGAATCGGGACGTCCGAGGGCCTCCTCAAATCCCCCAATCGCGCCGAGGTCGAGATCCAGCCCGCAGGCGACGACGAGCCGATCGTAGGGGATCCGCTCGCCGTCCTCCGCCTCGACCCGGCGCGCGACCGGATCGATCGCCCGCGCCGGGCCGGGATGGAGCCGGGCCCCGCGCGGGACCCAGCCGGCGGTCGCGCCCAGGTCGCTGTAGGAGACGGGCTCCACGCCGGCATAGACCAGGGTCCAGCCCGGCTGGTAGTGGTGCCTCGGACGCCCGCCCATCCATCAGGACGACGTCGATCCCCGGCGCCGAGCTGTGCAGCCGCGCCGCCGTCGCCAGCCCCGCGGCGCCCGCGCCGACGACCACGACGCGCGGACGGCCCTGGGCGATCGCGGGGGCGGCCAGGAGCGCGCCCGCGCCGGCCAGCGCCAGACGGCCGGGGAGATCGGGCATGGACCGCCTCCTTCCTGAGCGACGTCCCATCAACGTGTGGCCGCCACCCGGATCCGTCCAGCATGCGGGGGCAGAGGGATCCGCCGGCGAGGCCTTGCCTCCGCGCCGGACGTCCCCTCATCCTAGGACAGCGGAGAGATCCCCGCGCCATCCGCATCGGCGAAGCCCCAGCGGCAGATCCTGAGACACCGTCGGCCATCCCCTTCCCACGGGCGCGCCGATCGAGCGGACCGGTCGCCCCAGCGCCCAGGAAGAGGATCATCCGATGCCCGTCCACCCGATCTCCCCCGACCGCGCCCGAAAGGCGGCGAGGATCCTCGCCGACCTCTGCCACGCGGTCCCGCTTCACCGGGCCCAGGAGGCCGTCGCCCGCGCGCTCGGCCACCCGCACTGGCACGCCCTGGTCCATGCCCCCGCGGCGCCGTCGGCGGAGGCGGACCGGGCACTTCCCCAAGACGCCTTCCGGCGTCGCCGCCTCGCCCAGGGAGCGGCGCTGGCCCAAGCGCTCGGGATCGCCCTCGACGACGCCCTGTGGGCGCGCGACCGGCTCCACCTGCTGCACGGGCCGGCGGCCGATGCGATCCGAACCCGACGCCGCAGAGCGGCACGCGGCGGATCCTCTTCGCCGATGAGATCCGCCAGCGGATCCCCGCTCTTCCTGGCCGCCGGGCGAAGGAGAACCATCGCGTGCCGGCGGCCTGGCGCGACGCCGTGCTCCAGGATCTGCTCGCGGAGATCGGCGATCCCGCGACGCAGGTCTTCCGCCTGCGCTGGCGGCATTGCCCGGGCGGCCGGCGCATCGAGATCCGCGCCCTGGTCGGCGAAACCCGCGGCACCGCGGAGCCGTTCGAGATCCAGATGCCCCCGCCCCCGGGATGGGACGACGCGGCGGCCCAGCGGATCCATCCCGCCGACCCGGAGGACGCGCGCGGCGACCGGGCCCTGCTGGCGGGACGGGCCTGGGCCTGAGGCCGACGGCGGGGCCGGCCCAACCGGCCTGGCCCCCCGCCCGCTCGCCTCCATCTCCGGAGAGATGCGCCGCCCCCTCGCCTGCACGGCCGCCGCGCTCCTGCTCCTCCTGCTCGCCGGGACGCCAGCGCCCGCGCGGAGCCAGATCGCGCTGATCCTGGCCATCGACAGCTCCCTCTCGATGGAGGACGGCGCGGAGGCGTCGCGGCGGGCGCATGCCGACGCGCTGCGGCATCCCGCCGTCGGGGCGGACCTGGCCGGATCCCGCGTCGCCGTCGTCCTCTGGGGCGGCTGGGCGCGACTGGCGCTCCCATGGCGCGACGTCGCCGGCCCCGAGGACGCGGCGAGGCTCGCCGACGCCATCGAGGCACTCGCCGCGGACCCGGCCCAGACCAGCGGCGCGGAGGCGCTCCTCCACCATGCGCTCGCCTGGCGGGACGTCTGCGCCTGCCCCGTTCTGCCGCTGGTCATCGACGTCGCCTCCGACAGGGTAATCCCCTGCGGAACTATAAATTTGACGTAGTTGCTAAACAGATGTAGTATCGCATCTATGAGCCGGTCATCCCTGTCTCTCCGAGCCTTCAACGACCTGTTTCCCGACGAGGACGCCGCTCGGGCGTGGTTCGAGAAGGCGCGCTGGCCGCACGACCCGGAGTGCCCGACGTGCGGTTCCGTGAACCACTGGGCTTGGCTCAGGACGCCTCGGCGCTGGAACTGCATGGGCTACCGCCACCAGTTCAGCGTCACGGCGGGCACCCCGATGCACCGCTCGCATGTGCCCCTTCTGACATGGGCGCATGGCATCTCCCTGATCGTCGCGTCCAGCAAGGGCGTCTCGGCCATGACGTTGCGCGAGATGCTGGCCATCTCCTATCCGGCGGCATGGCATCTCGGACATCGCAGTCTGCTCTCCGACGGCTTCCTGACGGCGAAGGCTTCCTGATGGCGAGGAAGAAGCCCGAACACCCGCCGGTCCATCGCACCGACCTCCTGCCGTCGAACCTGACGGCAGGCAAGCGGGAGAAGGTGCTGGACCTGCTGGCCCATTACCGGGCCGGGGCGGTGTTGCTCGGGCGCGAGCAATGGCGCCTGTTCCACGAGACGGGCCGGTTCAACAAGAACCACGACGTGGACAAGGTGACGTTCGCAGCCGCCATCGGCGCGGCGAACCGGGTCCAGATGTGCCGCTATCAGGTCGTCGGCCAGGTGCAGGGCTGGATCAGCAACCGGGCCAACGAGTTTCGCGACACGGTGAACCGCAGCAGCCTGCCGCCCGACACCAAGCACATGCTCCATGTGGTGAACCGCATGGGGGCATGGTTCCTGCGGGCAGACATCGCCATGAAAGAGACGGGTGAGATCATCCCGCCCGAGGTCCGCAAATTCGCCCGGTCCATCATGCGGCATGTCATGGGACGCCATCGGCGCCCGGACCTGTCCCGCATTTCCATGCGGCTCGATCACCGGGCCGCCTGTCTCGCCGCACCGACCAAGGCTACGCAGGGCGGCAAGGTCGGCTGGTGGGTCAACCTGTCCACCATGGAGCAGGGCAGGAAGATCGCCATCCCGCTGTTGACCTACGACTACCATGCCCAACGGCCGGGCCGGGTCACGAACGGTGTGCAGGTCAACCTGAACCGCGAAGGCAGGCTGACCTTCGGCGTGGTAACGGACATGGGTGAGGCGTGCGCCAAGAGCAGGGCCGATTACGACGGCCATGGCGTCTTCGCCCTCGACTTCGGGCTGTCCACGCTGTTCGCCACCTCCGAAGGCCAGTTGCTCGGGCAGGGCTGGCTCAGGCGCCTGCGGGCCTACGACAAGGAAATCAGCGACATCGCGCGCGGCGTCCAGCGGCGGGGCGGCAGGCCCCGGGACAACACCCGCTACCGCGAGGCCACAACCGCCCTGCGCGGCTTCCTCCGCACCGAGATCGGGCGGGTGCTGAACCGGCTGGTGGCCGAGGGCCGCCCGAAGGAACTGGTCCTCGAACGCCTCGACTTCCGCAACCCCGACCTGTCGCGCCGGATGAACGCCATCCTGCGGAACTGCGGCAGGTCCATCATCCAATCGAAACTGGCCGACCTCGAACAGCGGTTCGGCGTGGCGGCCACCGAGATCAATCCGGCCTACACGTCGCAGACCTGCTCGATCTGTGGCTACGTGGACCGGCGGAACCGCGCCAGCCAGAGCCGCTTCAGGTGCCTCTGGTGCGGGAACGAGATGCACGCCGACCTCAATGCGGCATCGAACGTCGGGCAGCGCCGTGCGCGCCTCATGGGTTCGGTGTTCCAGAGCAAGGCGGCTGTCCTTGCCGACCTCGTGCGCGGGTTCGGGGAGCGACGGATGCGGGCCTACGGCCCGTGTCGAACCGGGAGCAGGGGTGCCCCCGCCGACCCGCGATTGACCAATCCCTACTTCGGTGGGACAAGGCCAACCGCGTCTCGGATGTCAGGTCAGACCGCAGCACCGGATTTGGTGCTTGCTACGTCAACTTGATAGTGCCCTCGACGAGAACGCCTTCCTCCCCTCCCGGACAGCCCATGACGGATCCCTCCCCCCGCGACTGGACCGGCGCCGAGACCGGACGCGGCTGGGCGGACGCCCTGGCGCCCGACGCCCGCGCCCTGGTCCTCGAGGCCGCCTGCTGGCAGGACCGGCAGGCCCCCGACAGCCCGCACGCGGCCGCCTTCGAGGCGATCGCCGAACGGGCGAGCGCGGAGGGCCAGGAGGCGCTGGCCCAATACTTCACCCCGCCCGACGTCGCCCTGGCCGCGGCGGCGGCGCTGCCCCTGCCCTGCGACGTCCTCGATCCGAGCGCGGGGAAGGGCAGCCTCCTGATCGCCGCCGGCGTCCTGATGGGCGTCGTCCATGGGATCCGGGGCCCCGAGATCCTCCGCCGGCTCCACGGGGTCGAGATCTGCCCCGAGACGCGCGACGCCCTCGTCGCCAACCTCGTCCGGGCCCTCGCTCCTTGGCACGGCCTGCCGGAGGCGGAGGCGCGCACCATCGTGGAGGCGCGGATGGAGACCGCCGACTTCCTGGCCTGGACGGGACGGATGGACGACAAGGCCGTCCTGACCAATCCGCCCTACAAGGAGGTCGCCGGACGCAATCCCTGGATCGACTTCCTCCAGAAGATCCTCGCCGCCCGTCCCTCCGCGGTCGCCGCCATCGTCCCCGTCGCCCTCTCCTGCAGCGCCCGGACCCAGAGGCTGCGCGACGCGATGGCCGCCTGGCCGTCGGTGCGGGCGCTGCACCACGAGATCCGGCCTCGGCCCCTCTTCCCCGGCGTCGAGCAGCGGATCACCCTGGCCGTCCTGCGGCGGGACCTGGCGGCCGGCTACGAGACCACGGGCTTCGTCACCCACCGGGCGCGCCAGCGCGAGGGCCTGTGGCAGGCCCCCACCGTCCGCTTCCCGGCCTTCCGGCCGGAGGCCTTCGACAAGGTCGCCCCTGCCGACCTCGCCTTCCACGCTGCCCAGCAGACGGGGCCGGCGCTCGCCGCCATCGGCGCCGCGGAGACGCCCGTCGAGGTGTGGATCCGGATCTCCGGCCGCTACCACCTCGTCGCCCAGCGCGAGGCGCCGGTCGAGATCACGTCGAAGTGGAAGCGGATCCTGCTGCCCCCCAGCGCCGCCGACCTCCTGATCGCGGCCTTCGCCGACGGCACGGCGCTGCGGTGGTGGCGCATCTTCGGCGACGGGCGCGACTTCCCCGTCCGGCGCTTCCTCCAGACCTGGCGCCCCGCGCAGGCGGGATGAGCGGACGCCAGGCCCGCCTCGGCCGGGACTTCGCCTACGGCGCGAACGGCGCGCGCTACGCCCAGGAGCGCCACGCGCGCTGGACGATGGAGAAGATCGACGGCCCCGCCGCCGTCGCGGCGCTGCGCCGGCAGGTCGCCGCCGCCCTCGGCCTGGCCGACGCGGCCGTCTCGGCGGAGGCCTATGCGGAGACCTTCGCCCGGATCCGCCAGCCCCGGAGGCCCCACGAGCTCGGTCGCCCCGACCTGCGCCTGTCGTTCGACCTGGACGGGAAGCGCACGCACCTCTTCTGCGAGCTCAAGATCAAGAAGCAGCCGTTCCAGAAGACCCGGACGGGCGGCGTCACGGCCAAGGGGAGCCCGATCCCCCGCTACGGGTGCCCGTCCTTCTACCTGGACGCCGATCCGGTCCTCCCCAGCATCCGCGCCTTCTGCGCGGTCTCGGGCCTGCCCTCCTCCCGCTTCGTCCTGGCCTTCGCGGATCCGGCGCAGCCGGCCGGGCAGGAGCCGGAGATCCGGCTGACCACGCTGGCCGCCGTCGAGCGCCTGCTGCGCGAGGGGTTCCAGGGCGTCCCGCTGAAGACCGACTTCAGCGAGGGCTACGGCGCGCCGTGCATCCTGCTGCCGCAGGCGGCGACGCGCCGCCCTGCCGAGATCGCGCCCGAGGACCTCCGCCGCGCCCTCGAGCCGGATCCGCTGGCCGGTCCGACGGTGCGCATGCGGCCCTATCCCGCCCCGGGGGCGCGGGACGCGGCCCGGTGACCGGCGGGACGCCCGCGCCCATCTCCTCAGGCATGCAGCCTCTCGCCGAACGCCTGCGGCCCGCCCGCCTCGCCGACGTGCTCGGGCAGCCGGCGCTGCTCGGGCCCGACGGCCTGCTGACGCGCCTGCTGGCGGCCGGGCGGCTTCCTTCCCTCGTCCTCTTCGGGCCGCCGGGGACGGGCAAGACCACCATCGCGCGCCTCCTCGCCGAGGCCGCCGGCCTCGCCTTCGCCCCGCTGTCGGCGACCGACGCCGGGGTGGCGGCGCTGCGCAAGGCGCTGGACCTGGCGGAGGCCAAGCCGACGCTGCTGTTCCTCGACGAGATCCACCGCTGGAGCCGCGCCCAGCAGGACGCGCTCCTGCCCGCGGTCGAGGCGGGGAAGGTCGTCCTCGTCGGCGCCACGACCGAGCACCCAGGCCACGCGCTCGTGCCTGCGCTCCTGTCGCGCCTGCGGGTGCTGCCGCTCCAGCGTCTCGGCGACGACGTCCTCGAGACCCTGCTCGTCCGCGCCGAAGCCACGCTCGGACGCCGCTTGCCGCTGACCGACGACGGGCGCGCCATGCTCCGTGCGATGGCGGATGGCGACGGGCGCCACCTCCTCGGCCTCGTCGAGGACGTCGCGGCCCTCGCGCGCCCCGAGGCGCCGCTCGACGGGGCGGGGCTCTCGGGGCTGCTGGCGCGCCGGCCGCCGGTCCATGACCGCGGCGGGGACGCGCTGCACGGGGCGCTCTCGGCCTTCCACAAGAGCCTGCGCGGGTCGGACGCCGACGCCGCGCTCTACTGGGCCGCGCGCCTCATCGAGGGCGGGGAGGCCGTACCGACGGTCCTGCGGCGCCTGGCCTGCGCCGCGTCCGAGGACGTCGGGCTCGCCGATCCGCAGGCCCTCGTCCAGGCGATGGCGGCCTGGGAGGCCTTCGACCGGCTCGGCTGGCCGGAGGCCCGGATGGCACTCTCCCAGGCGATCCTCTACGTCGCGCTCGCGCCGAAGTCCAACGCCGCCTATGCGGCCATCAACGGGGCGCTCGACCTGGCCCGCACGGCCGGCAGCCTGCCGCCGCCCCCGCATGCGCTGAATGCGCACGGGGCCACGGACCGCGCGCTCGGGCGGGCGGAGGGCTACGTGCCCGACCATGCCTTCCCGGACGGGATCTCGGGGCGCTCCTTCCTGCCCGCCGGGATGCCCCGGCCCGGGCTCTATGCGCCGGTGGAGCGGGGCTTCGAGCGGGAGATGGGCCGCCGCCTGGCATGGACCGCCGGCCGACGGGCCGCGCGCGCCGACGAGGACGGGGCCTGAGTCCGACGAGGCCTCTCGACACGCGAGGTCCGCGCCGCCATCTGCCCAGAGCCCGCCTGCCTGTCGGAGATCGTCCGTGAGGCGTCTTCTGCCCGCCCTCCTCCTCGCGATCGCCTCCGGCGCCGCCTTGGCCCGTCCGATCGTCATGCCCTGACGGAGCCCGGACGGCTCCTCCGGGATCCCCGCTCCTGGCCGGCGTCGGCGACGGGCCTCCCAGGCCTGGGAGGCTCTCCTGCCGGGCGCTATGCTTGCGGAGACGCCGGAGCGCGGACGGCCGTCCCCCGTGCGGAGAGGAGACCGAGGCATGACCGACTGGGACGGGCGCTTCCTGGCGCTGGCGGCGATGGTGGCGGGATGGTCGAAGGACCCCTCCGCGCGCCATGGGGCGGTGCTGACGGACGCGCGCCGGCGGGTGCTCTCGGTGGGCTACAACGGGCTGCCGCGGCGGATCCGCGACCTTCCCGAGCGCCTGACGACGCCCGAGACCCGCCGGGCGCTGACGGTGTTCGCCGAGGAGAACGCGCTGGTCCAGTGCGAGATCCCCGTCGGTCCCGGAGCGACGCTCTTCTCGACCGGCTTCCCGCCCGCGCGCGCGGCCAAGCAGATCGCCCAGCGCGGCGTCTCCCGCCTGGTCTGCCCGAAGCCCGCCGCCGAGACCCCCGACGCCGTCCTCGCCCGGGATCTCCTGACGGAGGCCGGCATCTCCATCGTCCATCGCGCGGCGCCGGCGATCCCGAAGGCGTCGCGGGACTGGGACACGCGCCTGGTGGCGCTGGCCGGGCTCGTCGCCTCCTGGTCGAAAGACCCGAGCACGCAGGTCGGCGCGGTCGTGGTCGACGATCGCCGGCGCCTGCTCTCGGTCGGCTACAACGGCTTCCCTCGCGGGGTGGCGGACACGCCGGAGCGCCTGAACGACCGGCCGACCAAATATGCCCTCGTCTGCCATGCCGAGGAGAACGCCCTGACGCAGTGCGAGACGCCGATCCGCCACGGCGCGACCCTCTACGCCTCGCTCTTCCCCTGCCAGGACTGCGCGAAGCTGGCGCTGCAGCGGGGCATCACGCGCATCTGCGCCCCCGCCCCCGACCTCGCCCACCCGCGCTGGGGGGCGCACTTCGCGACCACCTTGGCGCTGCTCCAGGAGGCCGGGGTGGAGGTGGCCGCCGCCGATCCGTCGGCCCCCGTCCAGGCCCCCCTGGCCCTGCCGGAGGGCGCGGGCGTCGCCCCGCCGAAAGCGAAGCCGCCGCGCCGGCGCCGGGGCGCGCCACCGCCTACCGGCGCCCTCTTCGCCCAGGAGGACGGGCAGGGCTGCGGAACGAAGTGTATGTCATGATGAGCATTAGGCCCCTCAATGCTCATTATGACGAACATTAGAAATGTAAAAAACCCCGACGGGAGGCGCAGGCATCGCTCCATGCAAGGGATAGGAACCCTGCAGGTTCTCAACGTCTATGACAGACCTGGGCTCCTGCCAAGATCCGCTGCAGGCGCGCCTCCAGGCGAGCGGGATGCAGGGCGACGCACTCCCAAACGACGGCGGTGCGCCACCCAAGAGCACGCAGCCGACGACGGACACGGCGGTCGCGCCTGACGTTCCGGGCGAACTTCTCCGTCCAGAACGAGACGTTGGAGGCGGGCATGGACGCATGCCGGCAGCCCGGATGCCGATGCCAGAAGCAGCCATGGACGAAGATGCAGAGATGGCGGCCAGGCAGGACGACATCGGGGCTGCCCGGCAGGTCCCGGCGGTGGAGACGGAAGCGGATCCCCCGCGCGTGCAGGGTCCGGCGGACGAGGATCTCTGGCCTCGTGTCGCGCCCGCGGATCCTGGCCATCAGGGCCGATCGGGCGGAAGGGTCCAGGCGATCCATCGTGCGAGGGTTCCTTTCGCCGGGCTGTCGTGCAACCATATTCCGACCAGCGGAAATTCCAAGGCGCAGGAGCGCGCGATGCTGAGCATGGACTTCGTGATGGGCTGCCTGGTGGCGACCCGCCGCGGAATGGCGGAGAACACCTCCTGGGAGACGATCGAGGCCCTGGGGAGGGAGGCTTCCGCCGGGGGGGCCGAGAAGCCGCTGGTCGATCGGGCGATGGCCGCCTGGGAGCGGGCCGCGCCGACGCAGCGCAGCAGCGAGATCCGCTGGCTGGCGGCCGCCTCCGACGGGCGCTGGCAGTCCCTGAGCCGCGCGCCGGTCCTGGACCGCGAGACCGCGGATCGAGTCCGCGGGGCCGGGCTCTCGGTCGCCATGGTCTTCGGGCATCCCCGCAAGCGCGGGCGCGTCGGCGTCGTCGTGCTCGACGACGCGGCCGCGGCCGCCGAACCCCTGGTTGAGAAGCGGATCGCATCGGACTACAGGGCCCTCTCGGCCGCACGCTGAAGACGAAAACGGAGACGCGCATGACGGGGAACCAGCCCTCCGCCGTCGGCCTTCGCATCCACCACCGGGAGGATCCGAAGCCCTACAGGGACCGGCACCAGACGAGCGGCAGCTTCTTCGCGGACCTGCAGGGCGGCGTCGCGGCGCTGCGCGAGGCCGCGCAGAACGCGATCGACGCGGCGGACGGGACCAGGATCCCGACACTGGCCGTCGACATCCTGCGCCTGCGCGACGGGCAGGCGGCGGCCCTCTCCTGCCTGCGGGCCGACGCCGACCACTGGCGTGCGGCCGGCGACGGCCTTCCCCTGCCCGGGCACAGCGGGAAAGCGCTGGTGATCTCGGACTTCGGCGGGAGCGGCCTGACGGGCGACGCCCGCGCGATCGGGACGGCGGAGGCCGGCCGGCTCGGCGCCTTCTGGCGCGCCTCCGGCCGGAGCAACAAGACCGACGTCGGCGCCACGGGCGGACGCTTCGGGATCGGCAAGGACACCTTCCAGCACGCCTCCGGCAGCCGGACCTTCGTCGCCCTGTCGCGGGAGCGCTGCGGCCGGATCCGGATCCTCGGACAGGCCGGGCTCGGCCCCCGCACCACGCCCGACGGCCGGCGCTGGACGGACGTCTCCGATCTCGGAGGCGCGATCGATCCGGCGACGGGCCTGACCTTGCCGCTCGAGGACCGGGAGGCGGCCGACGTCGATCGGCTCCTCGGCCTCGGCGCGCTGCGCTCGCGGCATGCGGAGCGCCACGGGCTGCCGGACGCCGGCCTGTCGATCGCGATCCTCGATCCCGCCCCGCTCGAGGAGGGCATGACCCTGGCGCAGTTCGTCGCCGCCGCCCTCGGACCGCTGCTCGCGATCGGGCGGATCCGGATCCTCGCCGGGGGCGAGGAGATCCGCCCCGAGATCTTCGACGCCCTGGGGAGGGAGGACGGCCTGCGCTTCGGCGCCGCGGCCGCGGTTCCGCAGGAGCTTCCCCCCCTCGTGCTGGAGGACGACTGGGATGCCTCCATCCGCGACTGGGCCGAGGCCGCGGAGGCCGACCCCTCCCGGCCGATGGCCGTCGAGGCGCATCCGGCCGATCGGGAGGATCTCGCCGTCCGGATCGTCCTGGCGCCCCGCGCGCAGGGGCAGAAGACGGCCTGGTACGGGATCCGGCGGGGCGCCTTTGTCCTGCACGCCCCCCAGGGCCGCGCGGTCGATGGCGCGACGGTGCTGATGGACGTCCGCGGCTCCCTCATCTCCGAGATCCTCGCCCACGCCGAGGGGCCGAGCCATTCCCGATGGGAGATGGAGCAGGCCCGGATCCACCGCGGGCGGAGCCGGAAGTCCGAGGCCGAGATCGGCCTCGTCTCCCGGATCCTCGGCCTGCCGAAGACGATCTGGAGCGAGATCCGGCGCGAGGAGAGCCAGGAGAAGGCGATCCCGATGGATGGCTTCGCCGCCGGGGTGGCGGCCCTTCTGGGCCCCATCCCGACGTCCGGCCGCGCGCAGACGGACCAGGGGCGTCCTGGCAACGGCGGGACAGGCGACTGCCCCTCCGCCGGCGGACGCCGGGAGGAGCGAAGGGGAGACGGCGGAGGAGGCGCGCCTCCCGGCGCCTTCCGCGTGGCGATGGCCGCCGACGGACGCCTCACGATCCACTGGAACCGGCCCGACGGGCGCCTGCATCTCGTCGCCGCCCCCTCCCACCGCAAGGTCCCCGTCGATCTGGTCGTCTCGTCCCCGGACGGAAGCGGCGAGGGGCGGTGGGACCGCGACGCCGGCGTCCTCGAGATCCGCCGGCTTGGATCCGACGCCGTTCTCCTGGAGGCCGAGGGATGGCCCAGCACCATCGCCCTCCTGCCCAAGCGGAGCGTCGCATGACCGACGTCGTCCACCACACCCTCCGAGAGGCGGACGACCTCTCCATCCAGGCGGCCCTCGATACGGGCGCGGTTGTGGTCTCCGCGAACCTCCCGGAATGCCCCGCGGCAGATCGGATCCAGGTCGATCTGCGCGTGAGCGGCACCAACGCCCACGCCGACAGCCATGATCTGCCCTACGCGCCGGGCTCCTTCGGGATCCGCCTCGACCGGCCACGCGGGATCCCGGGCCGGCGGCTCCTGGTCCGCCTCCTGGCCTGCGATCGGGACGGACGGATCCTCTGGCAGGTCCTCGACCATCCGGTCCTCGCCGGTCCCGAGGCCCCCGCCGGCCTCGGCTTCTCCTTCGAGCCCGATCCGGACGCCCCGCCTGGATCGGGCTGGATCGCCGACTGGAAGGAGCGCTCCGTGGTCTTCTCCGGCCCCGCGGCCGACGCAGCGCTCGCCCGCAAAGGAGGGACGGAGGCCCAGGTGAAGGCCTGGGAGGCGCTCCTGACCGACGTCGCCCGCGGGGACGCGCCCGAGCGCCATCCCCTGGCGCGCCGGATCCAGGCGACCCTGGAGGCGCGCGGGCTGGCCTTCGAGACCACCCAGCATCTCGCCCGCTGGAGGCGCACGGCCGTCGCAGCCCTCCTGTCGGAGGGCCCCGACGACGAGGAGGAGGAAGCGCGATGAGCGAGACGAAGAAGCCGGTCTGCCTGAAGGAGCCCGCGGTCGTCCGCCTGCGCCGCGAGATCGCCGCAGGACGCTCCCTGCGCGAGACGGCCCGGATCATCCTCGCTGGCCCCGACGTCCGGGAGATCTCCGGCGCCGCCCCCCTCCGGCTCGGCCCCCACGCGACCGCCTGGGAGGCCGCCGTCGCCGTCGCCGACTCCCTGGCTGAGGCCCGAGGACAGGAGTCGGATCTCGACGCGCCCGGCGTCCATGGAGGATTCGCCCTCCTGCTCGCCGACACGCTCGAGACGGACGCGTCCCACCGGGCCCGGCTCGATCGGGCTAGCAAGAAGGAGAAGACGGTCTCGTCGGCCATCTATGTCGCCGATCCCGAAGGACGGAACCGCCTCGCCCGCGTCCATCTCTGGTCCTTCGTCCGGATCCTCCAGGTGGGCGCCCCCGAGACGGTCCAGCGCCGGATCCTCGGCCTCCCCCCGCCGCACGCCTACAGCCGCCTGGTCGAGCGCCTGGCCGGCGAGACGGGGGCCGCCTCCCCCGCACGCCTGCCGCAGGTCCAGGAGCTGCTTGCAGATCTCTTCGTCTCCTCCCGGGAGGACGGGATCCACCACTTCAAGGACCGCCTGGCCGACGGCTGGACGGGCAGCCTGACGATCGACCTCGCCTTCCAGGCCCTGCGGGAGATGAACCTCTCCTGGGCCCTGCGGCGGATGGACGCGGGGCAGATCCTCCAGGCCATGCCAGCCGACCTGCGGCCGGCGCGCCGGCCGTGAGCCGCTTCGCCCATCCCCGCCTGGAGGACCTGCTGCGCGACCTCGGGCGGCGGACGGGCAGCCGAGCCCTCGAGCACCTGCCGGCCCTCGTGGCGATGGAGGCCGCCGCGCGCGGCCTGCCCGTCCTGCACCTGCAGGCGGCCCCCGGCGGGCTCGCAGCCGTCCTGCGGCCGCTCGACCAGGCCGATCTCCTCGCCTCGGAGGCCTGCGACCTGATCCACGAGCAGATCCGGGCGCCCGGATCCGGCCGGATCCGCGCCTGCTACGACGCCGTCGTCCAGGACGGCGGTCGAGAGGCCCTCCTCGAGGAGAAGTCCTGCGTCTCCGAGGACGGCACGCTGCCCGACGAGATCGTCCTCCGCGGCGCCGCCATCGACCAGGCCGCGGCCGCGATCGCCCTCCAGGCCGACCGGGAGGGCCTCGGTCCCGATCTCGCCGACCTCGCGGGACGGCTGCCGTCAGAGGGAGAGATCCCCGCCGCACAGGCCGTCGAGGTCCTCGGCCTCCTGGCCGAGATGGGGCCCGCGCCAGCCCTCGTCGCCGTCGCCTCCCGGGACCGCGGCCGGGCGCGGGGGATGCGCCTCCTCGTCCTGGAGGGGCCCGCCGTGGCCGCGGCCTACGCCGCGATGATCGTCCAGGGGACGGGGACCGGACGGGCGCCGGAGAACGTCCGGCGGATCCTCCGCACCGCCGCCGGCCTCGAGGTCCCTCCGCGCGACGACGACTACAAGATCGGTTCCCTCGGACACGCCCTGCTCCGCCGGATCCCGGGCATCCTCGAGGGGGGCGAGATCCTGGACCGCGCCGAAGCCGATCTCCTCAAGGCCCGCGCCCTCGGCGACCGGCCGCTCGAGGCTGCCGGACTGGCCGGGGATCCGGGGATGCGGGCCCTGCAGGCCTGGATCGAGACGGGCCTTGCGGACGGCCGTCCGATCCCCGATCTCCTGTCCGCCCTGGGGGTCCGCCCCCCGGAGGCGTCCGCCCCTCCCCGCGTTGCGCCGTGACCCCCGAGAGGCAATATCCCCCGCCATGAAGAAGCGTCCCTCCCCCCTCCGCGCCATCGACCTCTTCGCCGGATGCGGCGGCCTCTCCCGCGGTCTCCAGGAGGCCGGGATCCCCGTTCTCGCCGGCGTCGACCACTGGGCGCCCGCCCGCACCATCTACGCGCGCAACCTCGGCCACGACGCCCTCGACATCGACCTGGCGGACGTGGAGGGCGCCGTCGCCGTCCTGTCGAAGTACAAGCCGACGCTCGTCGCCGGCGGTCCGCCCTGCCAGGAGTTCTCGGCCGCCGGTACCCGCCAGGAGGGCGCCCGGGCCGACCTCACCCGCGCCTACGCCGAGATCGTCGCCCGCCTCCGGCCGCGATGGGTCGTCATGGAGAACGTCCCCCAGGTCCGCGACAGCTCCTCCTACCAGGCGGCCCGCGCGGTCCTGAAGGCCGCCGGCTACGGCCTCACCGAGCGGGTCCTCGACGCGTCCCGCTGCGGCGTGCCCCAGGCCCGCAAGCGCTTCTTTGCGATCGGCCGCTTCGGCGGCCCCGACGGGGAGCTCGACGCCGCCATCGACGCCGCCCTCGCGCCCGCGCCGCTGACCCTACGGGCCTATCTCGGCGCCGAGGCAGCGGCCTGGCCCAACGCCTACTACCGCCATCCTCGGACTTACGAGCGCCGCGCCATCTACACCCTGGACGAGCCATCTGCGACGATCCGCGGCGTGAACCGTCCGCGCCCCAAGACCTACGGGACCGACAAGCGGGACTATCACAAGCAGGATGCCGTCAAGGACGGCACGGTACAAGCCCTCACCTCCGATCAGCGCGCCCGGATCCAGACCTTCCCGCCTGGATGGGACTGGTGCCACGATTCCCTGTCTAAGACCGACGTCGAGCAGGCCATCGGCAATGCCGTGCCCGTCGGTCTTGGCGCTTTCGTCGGTGGACTTATCCGCCGCCATGAAGCAGCCTGACCCGGACAATCGGAAGATCGATGTCCTAAAGACCCGGCGCCCCCTTGACTCTCGGAAACCGGCCTGTGAGGCCGCTCTCCAGGTCCTCTCCCGGACATCGCCCTCCGATCCGGAGCCGCGCCCGGAAACTCAAGGACAATGCCGGGCTTCCGGCCGCCGCTCCCTTTGTTTGGGTTATAGACCCGTAACGAACATTAGCCGGCAGCAGGACGCGCTCCCGCCCACCGATGATCTCTTCGCCCCGGAGAACGGACAGCGCTAACAACAGCCTATCGACCGTGCCTAGAGAGGCTATGCCAGGGGAGTGGCCATGCCCAAATCCTGCCCCAACGCATTGCCGTCCCTAAGATCTGGGACACAGAGGAGCCCGCCGACCGATGAACCGCGTGCCCGAGCTCGAGAGCAAGGCCTGGAGCGTTGCCGACATCCTGCGCGGCAAGTTCAAGCCGGCCGAATATGGCAAGGTGATCCTGCCCTTCACCGTCCTGCGGCGCCTGGATCAGGCCTGGGCCTCCAAGCGTGCCGAGTTCGCCAAGATCCGGCAGGCCCTCCCGGAGGGGCTGGCACCGGAGTTTGAGCAGGCGTACCTGCTGAGCCAGATCGAACTTCCCTACTACCATCAGGGCAAGCACAGCCTCGAAGAGATCAACGCGCAGGAGCCTGACCACCTGCGCGAAGCCTTGCTGTCTTGGATCCAGGAGTTCTCGCCGGAGGTCCGCGAGATCTTTCTCAAGCACTTCCATTTCCCGACTTGGCTGCAGCGCCTCGAGGAGAAGGAGATCCTCGCCGAAGTTCTCCAGCAGTTCCTGGGCATCGACCTCTCTCCGGACAGCCTCACCAATGCCGAGATGGGCGGTCTCTTCGAGAGCCTGCTGCGCCGCTTCTCGGAAATGAGCGGGGAGACCGCGGGAGAACACTATACGCCGCGCGATGTTGTGCGCCTGATGGTCGATCTGATCCTCTGCGAAGATGTCGAAGTACAGGCTGGAAAGCCTGCCCAGCGGCGGATCTATGACCCGACCTGCGGCACCGGCGGCCTGCTCAGCATCGCTGAAGAGCGCATCAAGGCTGCGGCGAAGAACAGCCAGGTCGACATCGAACTCTACGGTCAGGAGATCAACGACGAGTCCTACGCGGTCTGCCAGGCCGACATGCTCCTCAAGGGGCAGACGGTCGGCCGGATCCGGCTGGGCAATACCCTCACTACTGATTGCCATGCTGGTGAGACCTTCCACCTGATGCTCTCGAACCCGCCCTTCGGCGTGGATTGGAAGGTTGACCATCGCGCCGTCAGCCAGGAACACGCCCGCGGGGCCGCCGGCCGATTCGCTCCTGGGCTGCCGCGCCAGAGCGACGGGTCCATGCTCTTCCTGCTGCACCTGCTCTCTAAGATGCGTCCGGTCAGCGAGGGGGGCAGCCGGATCGCCATCGTGCTCAGCGGGTCGTCCCTCTTCTCCGGCGGGGCCGGGTCGGGAGAGAGCGAGATCCGCCGCCATGTTCTCGAGAATGACCTGGTCGAAGCCATCATCGGCCTGCCGACCGACATGTTCTTCAACACCGGGATCGCCACCTACGTGTGGATCCTGTCGAACGTCAAGCCTGCCCATCGGAAGGGCCAGGTCCAGCTGATCGACATGACCCGGCTGGGGCAGAAGATGCGCAAGAGCCTCGGCAGCAAGCGGAAGGAGATCCGCAGCGAGGACGTCCAGGCCATCGTGGCCCTGTTCCGGGCCGGAGAGACGGCAGATCTGGCGATCCTGACCGACGCCAAGGGCGCGCAGACCCATCAGGTGCTTCGCTCTGGCGATTCAACGCCGAGCGCGCCCATGGGCGGAAAGGTGCAGCGGGTGCCGCTTGCCAAGGTCTTCCCGACGACGGCCTTTGGCTACCGACAGATCACGGTCGAGCGCCCGCTCCGCGACCCCCAGGGAGAGCCGATGAAGGCGACCAAGGGGAAGGCGAAGGGGCAACTGATCCCTGATCCTGAGCTGCGCGACACGGAGCGGGTGCCGCTCGAGGAGACGATCGACGCCTACATGGCTCGGGAGGTCCTTCCGCATGCACCAGACGCTTGGGTGGATGGAGAGAAGACACGGGTCGGCTATGAGATTTTCTTCACGCGGCATTTTTATGTCTCCGAACCGCCGCCCCCTCTGGCAGAAATCGACGCTGACCTGCTACAGGTGAGCGACCGGATCCGCGCCCTGCTCGGAGTGAAGGAAAAGCGACAGGCCGTCATCTCCCACGCCGTCACCAAGGGCCTCGACCCCTCCGCGCCGATGAAGGACTCCGGTGTACCTTGGCTCGGCCAGGTGCCGGCGCATTGGAACCTCACGCGGCTGCGCTTCATCGCGCGCTTCAACCCTTCGAAGTCCGAGATCGGAAGCCTGCCGCCAGAAACCGAGGTCAGCTTCCTGCCGATGGACGCCATAGGGGACGACGGATCGCTGCGGCTCGATGCAACGCGCCCGCTGAGCGCGGTGGAGCAGGGCTACACCTATTTCCGCGATGGCGACCTGCTGATCGCGAAGATTACGCCCTGCTTCGAGAACGGAAAGGGCGCGCTAGCGGCGGGGCTGCTTGGCGGCATCGGCTTCGGCACGACGGAGTTGATCGTGGTGCGTCCGCTGCCCGGCCGAGCGGTCGCAGCGTATCTGCACTGGCTGTTCGTGGGGCCCGACTTCCGCAACGCGGGGACGGCTGCGATGTATGGCGCGGGCGGCCAGAAGCGCGTGCCCGATGAGTTCGTGCGCGATTTCGTCGTGGCGGTCCCACCTCTCGCCGAGCAGCGCGCCATCGCCGCCTTCCTCGACCGCGAGTGCAGCAAGATCGACACACTCATCACCGAAGCCGAACGCGCCATCGCGCTGCTGAAGGAACGCCGCTCGGCCCTCATCTCCGCCGCCGTCACCGGCAAGATCGACGTCCGCAACCCGCCTCACGAGCCATGACCAGCCTCCATACTGAACGCCTCCTGGAAGACCACATCGTCGATCGTCTGCTCGCCGGTGGCTACCAGGCGCGGCCGGCGGATGCTTACGATCGCGGACGCGCGCTCGACCCAGAACCGCTGCTGACGTTCGTCCAGAACACCCAAGCAGAGGCCTGGGCGCGGTTTGCAAAGCGTCATGGATCCACCGCACGCGAGACCTTTCTCGATCAAGTCGTCCAGTGGCGTCAGAAGGTTGGCACGCTCAGCCTCCTCCGCGAAGGCTTTTCGACCCTGTCGGATGGCAGGTTCCGGCTCTGCATGTTCCCGCCCGCCAGCGACACGCATGCCTCGCTGGCCAAGACCTATCAGGCCAACATCCTCAGCGTCACCCGCCAACTCCGCTATAGCACCCGCTGCGAGCGGTCGATCGATCTCGGCCTCTTCGTCAATGGGATCCCGGTGGCGACTGCCGAAATCAAGAACACCCTAACGGGGCAGACGGTCGAAGACGCCATGCGGCAGTACAAGACCGACCGTCCTCCCGCGGGCGAACCGCTCCTCGACTCCTTTGCCGGCGCCTTGGTCCATTTTGCCGTCGATGAGCACCTCGTCCGGATGACCACCCGCCTCGCCAACGGCAAGACGGTCTTCCTGCCCTTCGATCGCGGCCGCCATGGTGGAGCCGGCAACCCCGATGCGGAGCAGGGCGGCTTCCCCACGTCCCACCTTTGGGAAGTGGCGTGGCGCCGGGACGTCTGGCTCGAGATCCTGGGACGCTTTCTCTTCCTGGATCCGGCCAATAAGAACCGTCTGATCTTCCCCCGTTGGCACCAGCTCGAGAGCGTTCGCCTCCTCGTCGAAGACGCCCGTGTCCATGGCGCAGGGCGTCGCCACCTGATCCAGCATGCCACCGGGTCCGGCAAGTCGAATACGATCGGCTGGACCGCCCTGCGGTTGGCCACCCTGCATGGAGCGGATGGAAAGCCGACCTTCGACGCCGCGATTGTGGTCAGCAACCGTCGGAACCTCGATCGGCAGCTGCAGGAGACCCTGCGCCAGGTCAGCGGCGGCAAGACCCCGGTTGCCCTGATCGATGCCCATTCCGGGCAGCTGCGGGACGCCCTGGCGAACCCCGGGAATCGCGTCATCGTTTCGACGGTCCAGAAGTTCCATACGACCGCGCTGCAGGAGATGACGGGCCGGGCCGGGCGGCGCTATGCCATCTTGATCGACGAAGCCCATAGCGGTCAGGGAGGGCGCCACCACGAGGCCCTCCTCGACCGCCTGGGCAGCGACCCGGCCTTCCAGCCGACGACGGCGGATGCCCAGCTCGCGGCAAGCCAGGCGGCCCGAAGCCTGAAGGACCGGATCACCCTGATCGGGTTCACCGCGACGCCGACGCCCACGACGCTCGAGCGTTTTGGCACCCCTGGCCCCGATGGGCGCCCGATCGCCGCTCATCTCTATTCCATGCGCCAGTCGATCGAGGAAGGCTTCTCCCTCGACACCCTGCAGCGCTACTTCACCTACGACACGTTCTACCGCCTCCGGAAGGAGGTTGCGGAAGACCCGGAGATCTCCGCCCGACGAGGCTGGCAGCGCCTGCGGCGCATGGTCGCGCGCCACCCGACTCAGATCTCGAAGAAGGCCAAGATCGTCGTCCGCCATCTGCTCGAGTCCGTGTTGAACCGCCTGCTTCAGGGCGAAGAGCGGGCAATGGTGGTCACTGACAGCCGTGAATCGGCTGTTCGGTGGTATCAGGCTCTCTCCCGCCTGGCCAAGAAGACGCAGGGCATGATCCGCCCGGCGGTGGCCTTTTCGGAGAGCGTGGCCCTCAACGGCCAGGAATATACGGAAGCCGGCCTAAACGGGGTGTCTGAAGAGGCCCTGCCGGAGCAGATCCGAAGCGGCACCTTCAACGTGCTGATCGTGGCTGATAAGTATCAGACCGGCTATGACGAGCCGCGGATGGTGGCGATGTATGTCGATCGCACCTTGGAGGGTCTCCAGGCCGTCCAGACCCTGTCGCGCCTCAACCGCACCATGCCGGAGAAGGGAAAGCGGGAAGTGGTCGTCATCGACTTCCGCAACACGGTCGCGGCGATCCAGGATGCCTTCCGCCCCTACTACGAAGCGACGACCCTTTCCGATCCGCTCGACGCCCATGCCATCTTGGATCTGGAGCGGCGACTGCTGGGGTCGGGCGTTCTGACGGACGCCGATGTCGACGCCTTCATCCAAATCTACGTGGATCCCACCCTGTCCGACACGCAGAAGCGGCCGAACCTACAGCGGATTGTGGAGCAGGTGATTCAGCGCTGGACGACCGCGCCCAATCGAGAGGACGTCCGGATCGACGCTGAGCGCTTCCTGCGCATCTATGGCATCATCTGCCAGGTCCATGAGGTGGAGAACCTCGACCTGGAACGCCTGCACCTGTTCCTCACCTGGCTGGTTCGGCGCTTTCCCTCCCCCACCGGACGAACGTCGGATGACCTGCCGCCCATCGAAAAGATGGTGGCGCTCCAAGACGTCTTGCTGCGCCCGAATGGGGAGGCCAAGGCATCCTTGATGCCTGGCAGCGGCGTCGCCCTGCCGCCGGTCTTCGATGGCGCAACCCATGACTGGCCAGAGGACGAGAAGAAGACCCTCTCCGAGATCATCGCGGCCTTCAACGAGCGCCACGGGATTGAGATGAGCCGCGATCTGCTGGCGCTCTTCGAAGAGGTGCGGGCCGGCATCGAAGCCGATCCGCGAACGGATGCGGTCTTGGACGCCAATCCGAGCCAGCAAGATCGACGCCGCGCCATCGCAAAGGCTGTCAAGCAGCGGACCATGGCGGCCTTCGTCCGTGCCCAGAAGATGCGCAACGCCTACACGACGGACATCGAGGTTCAGGCGCAGATTGTGGATCTGCTTGTCGAGCAGATCCTGCGGACCAAGGGCGCGCAGTCCCAGGCAGCCTCGCGGCGCATGGTGGCCTGATCCCTACGGCTCCAGCGGAAAGACCTTGTGGGGGTTCAGCAGCCACCCCGGATCGAACGCCGCCTTGATCCGCCGCTGCATCGCCAGCTCCTCCGGCCTGAACTGCGCCGGCATCAGATCCCGCTTCTCCACCCCGACGCCGTGCTCGCCGGTGAGGCAGCCGCCGAGGTCGACGCAGAGCCGCAGCACATCGGCGCCGAAGGCTTCGGCGCGGGCGAAGGAGGCTGGGTCGTTGGCGTCGTACATGATGAGCGGGTGCAGGTTCCCGTCGCCGGCGTGGAAGACGTTGGCCACCGCCAGGCCGTGCCGGGCGGAGAGGTCCGCGATCCGCGCCATCGCCTCGGGCAGCCGCCCGGGCGGGATCGTGCCGTCCATGCAGAGGTAGTCCGGGCTCAGCCGTCCCACCGCCCCGAAGGCCCCCTTGCGCCCCTTCCAGATGGCCGCGCTCTCCTCGGCCGTGCGGGCGACGCGCACCGTGCTCGGGCCATGGCGCCCGCAGACCTCGGAGAGACGGGCGAGCAGCGCGTCCTGCTCCGTCTCGGATCCTTCGACCTCGAGGATCAGGAGCGCCTCGGCGTCGAGCGGATAGCCCGCATGCGCGAAGGCCTCGCAGGCGTGGATGCAGGGGCGGTCCATGAACTCCAGCGCCACGGGGACGACGCCCGAGCCCATCACGTCGGCCACGGCCGCGGCCGCCGCCGCGACGGTCGGAAAGCCCACCAGCATCGCCCGCGTCCCCTCCGGGGCCCGCAGCAGACGCACCGTCGCCTCGACCACCACCCCAAGCTGGCCCTCCGAGCCGCAGAGGAGCCCCAGCCAGTCGTAGCCGGCCGCGTCCAGGTGCGCGCCACCGATCTCGAGGATCTCCCCCTCCACCGTCACCACCTTCAGCCCAAGAAGGTTGTTCGAGGTAACTCCATACTTCAGGCAGTGCGCCCCGCCCGAGTTCATCGCCACGTTGCCCGCGATCATGCAGGCCAGCTGCGACGACGGGTCCGGGGCGTAGAAGAATCCGTCCGCCTCCACCGCCTTCGTGATGGCGAGGTTCGTCACCCCCGCCTCCACCTTGGCCCAGCGGTCGGCCAGATCGATCTCGAGGATCCGATTCATCCGCGACACCCCGAGCACCACCGCGTCCTCAAGCGGCAGGGCGCCGCCGGACAGCGACGTCCCAGCCCCCCGCGGCACCACCCGGACGCCGAGTCGATGGCAGAGGCGCATCGCCGCCGCCACCTCCGCAACCGTCGCCGGCAGGACCACGGCCAGCGGCGTCTGGGCGTAGGCGGTCAGACCGTCGCTCTCGTAGGCCTTGAGGCGCACAGGCTCGGCGATCACCGCACCGGCGCCGGCGATCGCCCGCAGGGCCGTCACGATCTCGTCGCGGCGCGCCAGGACGTCGGGCTTTGGCGGGGGAAGCGCGATCATCGAAAAGACCTCTCCAGGGGAGCCTGCCTCCAAGATAGGACGGGCCCGCATCGCCGCCCCATCTTCCTAGCGCGCAGGCCCTCGGCCTGACGCCGTCCAGCCAGAAGGCCGTCCGACCGCCATGACGCCCGCCGAACCCCGTCCCGGCCCGGCCTCCGCCGAGCGGCCTCCGACGCCGCGGGATCCCGGATCCGGCACGGCGGACGGGACCCCCGCCCGCATGCCCCGGACCGCGGCGCTGGTGGTCAATCCGCGATCCGGCACCCTCGCGCGCCTCGAGGACCCGATCGGAGCGCTGCGGCAGGCGATGGCGGCGGCCGGGCTGGTCCTCGTCGCGGAGCCCCGCCCCGATCTCCTCCCCGACGCGCAGTGCCTCCTGGCGCTCGACGCCGACCCGGACGTCGTCGTGATCGCCGGCGGCGACGGCACGATCGCCTCCTGCGTCCGCCATCCGCTCGGCGCCCGGGCCGCCGTCGCCCTGCTGCCCGGCGGGACGATGAACCGCATCACCGCCCGTCTCGGGCTGCCGCCGGATCCGATCGCGGCGCTGGATCAAGGACGCGTCGGCGTCCTCGACGTCGCGGAGATGAACGGCCGCATCTTCCTCTACCAGGCCATCGTGGGGGACCCGGCCCGCCTCAACCGCTTCCGGGAGATGCAGCGCCGCGACCGCGGCTGGTGGCCGGTCGCCGTCGCCGCCTGGCGGTCCCTGCGGCGGCGGCCGGGACGACGGATCCGCGCGGCGATCCGGCACCCCCGCCAGCGCCTGAAGGCCCACACCTTCGTCATCACCCTCCCCGAGGCCACCGGACCGGGCCTCGAGATCAAGGCGGTGCGCCACCGGGGCGTCTGGATCCGGATCCGCCAGGCCCTCGCCTGGATCCGCGGCCGCCTCGGCCAGGACCCCTCGGTGAGGCGCGTCGAGGCGGACGGCCTGGCCCTGACGCGCCCGACGCCCGGATCCCTCCGCGCGAGCCTCGACGGGGAAGGCATGGTCCTGCCCCAGTCGCTGCGCGTCCGGCTCCACCGCTGCGCGTTGAAGGTGCTGCGGCCATGACCCGGATCGCCCTGCTTTCCGACCTCCACCTCGGCCTCCACGACCCCGACCTCCTCCCCGCGCTCGCGCGCGACGTGCAGGCCGCCGAGCCTGCCCTCGTCGCGGTCGCCGGCGACCTCACCAACCGCGGCCGCCCCGCGGAGTTCGCGGCCGCCGCGGCCTTCCTGGAGGGGCTCCGTCTCCCCTTCCTGGCCGTCCCCGGCAACCACGACATCCCCGGCGTCCACCCGCTCCGCCTCCTGGATCCCTTCGGCCAGTGGCGCCGCACCTTCGGCGCCGAGACGGAAGGGGCTTGGAGCGACGGAC
>Ga0272446_1000964_pt1 | contig 43483 bp, 34 predicted proteins | sample YNPCB0061_FD_194587 | JGI IMG/M metagenome (GOLD analysis project Ga0272446, IMG submission 194587) | Hot spring microbial mat communities from Yellowstone National Park, WY, United States - YNP-CB-006-1 | ecosystem: Environmental > Aquatic > Thermal springs > Hot (42-90C) > Sediment | place...
AGTTAGAGCCATTGTCCCGATTATCATAGGACAACCAAGCACCCAAGATATTTTTAGCAGTGGGATTGAGCGACCTATAGCCAAAGGTCAAATTAGAGCCAAAGCGACCATTATTGAAAACTTTGAGATGGGGCGCAAAATAGAAAAAATTACTGGCATCTTGCGTCAAGGGAATGCGCAACTCTAAACTGTTGTGTCCGTCCTGTCCCCTGCCGCTATCGTGGTAACGCAGATTTACCGTCGTACTAAAAGGTTCAGCCTGCACTGCAAGGCTCAACAGGGATACAAAGCCAAAAGAAAAGCCAGCCAGCAAGGATTTGATGATATAATTATTCATGTTATTTGCATTCACTCCACAGTGAAATGATATGCCATAAATAGACTAAAATCAATCAACTTAATCAACACAATGAGAATTCATGTTCTTTAGGGATATTATTTTGATATTGTCAGTAATTTATGCGATATTCATCCCTGTCCCCCAATTTATTTACCAATCAAATTGCTCCTCTGGAAACCGTGCGCTAGAATAGAGCATAGTTTTTTATCAGCGAGAAACCTATGAGCCTAGCTTTAACTGCCGAAAATGTGGAAACCGTATTAGATGAACTACGCCCCTATCTCCTTAGTGATGGTGGCAATGTGGAATTGGTGGAAGTGGAAGGACCGATCGTGCGCCTGCGTCTGCAGGGAGCCTGTGGTTCTTGTCCCAGTTCCACTATGACTTTGAGGATGGGAATTGAGCGTCGTTTGCGTGAGATGATCCCTGACATTGCCGAAGTGGAACAGGTATTCTAGTTTTTGGTAATGTCCGTTGCTAAACCCTACAGCCATATACCGATCGAGGAGTGTGGAGAAGCATTACTACCCATTCCCGATCGCTTTGCGAGGGTAAATCCCCATCCCTATCAGAGTTTAGGGGCTGACTATGGCGATCGTTCCCCGTTTATGTTGCGAGAGGGAGCGATTTTAGCCTTGATAAAGGCGGAAACCTATTTGCAGTCCCTCTATCCTAATTGTCGATTATTGATTTTTGATGCCTATCGCCCGATCGCCGTGCAAAAATTTATGGTGGATTACACCACTCAGACACTCTCTCAGAAGTATAAATTAGCCCTTGATGACCCCCGATTGCAGGAATTAGTATTCACTTTTTGGGCTGTGCCCAGCGATAATCCGCTCCATCCCCCACCCCACAGTACCGCAGGGGCGATCGATTTGACTCTAATGGCAGAAGGTATTCCCGTGGATATGGGTTCGCCCATTGATGAATCCAGTGAGCGTTCCTTTCCTGATTATTTTCAGACTCTCAATCCTGAAGTGCATCACCATCGGCAAATTTTATTAAAAGTGATGACCTATGCAGGCTGGGTGAGACATCCCCAAGAGTGGTGGCACTTCTCCATCGGGGATCAATCGTGGGCATGGCAAAGGGGAGCACCCTGCGCCTATTATGGCGGTATATGAATAAAACAATCCCCAGATTAGAAGATTTATCCCTCTCCCAAAAGATTGGGCAAATGGTGATGGTGCGGGCATCAGGACTGACTCTCGATCGCCAAAGAGCCTATCCCCAATGGGAATTGAGTAATCACCAACTGCAAGAATTGATAGAAATTTACGGCATCAGTGGCATAATTCTAGTGGGAGGAACGGTAGGAGAAGTCTATCAGCGCATTCAGTATTGGCAATCTCTCTCTGCCATTCCCTTATTTATGAGTGCCGATGTGGAAGAAGGGGTAGGACAGAGGTTCTCAGGAGGAACGGTTTTTCCACCGCCCATGGCTCTCTCAGATATTTATACAAAGAATCCTTCATTAGCGCTCACCCTGGCACGGGAGATGGGGAAAATTATTGCCGAAGAATCTCTAGCGATCGGGTTGAATTGGATATTTGCGCCTGTGGCGGATGTGAATAATAATCCCGCCAATCCTGTGATCAATGTGCGATCGTTTGGCAGTGATCCCCAAATAGTAAAAAATTTAATTACCGCTTTTGTAAAAGGGGCACACACCTATCCCATTTTAACTACAGCTAAACATTTCCCCGGACATGGGGATACGGTTCTAGATTCCCATTTGCATACCCCCATCATTGACAAGGATCAACATAGTTTGTATGGGGTGGAATTGTATCCCTTTAGAGGACTAATTCAAGATACTCAAATTGACAGTATTATGACCGCCCATATTATTGTCAAAGCCTTTGATCCTGATCACATTGCCACCTGTTCTCCTGTTATCATTCATAACCTATTACGCCAAGAAATGGGATTTTCAGGATTAGTAATTTCTGATGCTTTGATCATGGGCGGGGTAACTGGTGATCCCATACAGACAGCCATACAAGCCATACTGGCGGGGGTTGATATACTGCTCATGCCCCCCGATCCCCAAGCCACGATCGAGGGTTTAATATCAGCGGTGCAAACACAAATTATTCCTGAAAACATAATTGATCGATCAGTCAGCCGTATTTTATCCGCTAAAGCTAAATCATTAAAAGCCTTATCCCTACGCCCTAGTATGGACAATTTATTTAATACTATTGGTTCCCCTACTTCTTTACAAATTAGTTCTGCTATTAGTGAAAATTCCTGTCGCTATTATGTAGCTATAAATCATGATTCTCAGTGTGATCTAACCCTAGATCAATTATTAAATGAATGTCTATGGTTGCCCTGTGGCGATCGACTGCACGCCAGCGACATTACTAACCCTATAGATAATCAAAATAGAGTCATTTCACCTCAATTATTGCCCTATTTATCGATCGAGAATTTACCGCCCATTTGTTTAGAAGTATTTAGTAGAGGTAATCCGTTTCGGGGTACGGCAGGCTGGCAGACGGAAGTTATAGAATTTGTGCAACGCTTGGTAGAGGCACAAAAATTAGCCCTGATTCTCCTCTACGGCAGTCCCTACAACTTGGAACCTTTACTAAAAATCCTCACTCCCACCATTCCGTGGGGATTCGCCTACAGTCCCCTCAGTCGATCGATCTTGATAGAAAAGATATTTGCTCAACGAAAGACTACCGTTTTATGACCATGCACTAAAATCCGATCTTCTAAAAAGTAGCGCAAACCCCGCGCCAGCACTGTCTTTTCAATATCTTTGCCATAGCGCATGAGGTCATCTACTGAATCGGAATGGTCAATGCGAATCACATCCTGCTCAATAATTGGTCCTGCATCCAATTCCGCCGTTACAAAATGACAGGTGGCACCAATTAACTTCACACCCCTAGAATAGGCTTGATGATAGGGTTTCGCCCCGACAAATGAAGGTAAAAAAGAATGGTGAATGTTAATCATCTTTTCGGGGAATCGATCGCATAATTCCGCTGATAGTACCTGCATATAACGGGCAAGCACGATGGCATCCGCCCTATAGAACTCAAATAGTTCCGCCATTTTAGCGTAGGCACAGGCTTTGGACTCTACCGTTACAGGAATATGAATAAATGGAATACCGTGCCACTCCACAAACTGCCGATGGGTCTCATGGTTAGAAATCACACAGGGAATGTCCATCGCCAATTCCCCACTGCGCCAACGGGCTAATAAATCATAGAGACAATGTTCAGGCTTAGAAGCGAGAATGATTACTCTTTTGCGCTCCATAGAATCACTCAAACGCCAATCCATCTGTAACTCTTGGGCGATCGAGCTAAACTTGATTCCAAACTCTTCCTTATCAAAGGGCAAAGAATCCGCCAAAATTTCTTGACGCATAAAAAAACGGTTCTGGTCATGGTCCGCGTGATAATGTGCCTCCGTAATCCACCCCTGATACTGGGCAATAAAGCCACTCACCGTCGCTACCAACCCCACTCGATCGGGACAGGAAAGGGACAAAATAAACCTGCGCCTATTTTCCATAAAGTGTAAACATAAATAAATAAAAATTGAGAAATTTGTAGTTGAGGTATTGCCAAACCACAGGTGTGTATTCTATAGTTTATGCAAGGCTACTTCATCCCCCGTGTAGCCACTATCCCCGATAAAGGCAAATGTCTCCGAAAGGGACAGGCGCAAATCAACTACCCTAAGGCGTACTCTACAAGCTATGGGTGTAGTTGTGCCGAAGGGATATTTTTGCAATTGATGGGAGCAGTGGGTAATAACGGGGTCTGCTCCCAAAGTTATCTAAAGCTAAGGTTACTAAAAGTCAGGTAAATAATATTCTCCCTATTTATTAACTTCTTATTACTTAGTGTAGTTTTCCAAAAAATCTGGGAATTGGTGAAATTACTGCCAATAAACATCCTCATTGAATCAACTCATTTTCCAAAATTATTAGAGGGCTGACCAAGCTAAAATTGGGTCTGGTAAATTTATTCTTTTTCATCGTAGTTACTCCATTTCTGTCTGAAGTCTTTTCATGTTGAAAGTTGTTCTGGTTCATCCCCAAATTCCCCCCAATACTGGCAATATCGCCCGTACTTGCGCCGCTACCTATACGCCCCTGCACCTTGTGAAACCGTTGGGCTTTGCCATTAGCGATCGATACCTAAAGCGGGCGGGGTTGGACTATTGGCAATACACAGATTTACACATCCACGAAAATTTAGACCAGTTCAAGGCAAATGCCCAGGGACGGTGGCTGTGTTTCAGTGCCCGGGGACAGTATCATTTTCGGGAGTTTGCCTATGCGCCAGATGATTGGTTATTATTTGGCAGTGAAACCGATGGTTTGCCCCCTGAACTACTCAAGGAATATCCTTCTATCTTTATTCCTATGGCGCATCCTCAAGTGCGTAGCCTCAATCTATCCGTGAGTGTGGCGATCGGGCTATTTGAAGCCATGCGCCAGTTAGGAATTTAACGATTGGCGAAACGAATTTGTAAATAGTCATCTTCCATTTTTGCGCCGCAGGGTTGCAGAAGGGATAGGGCTTGGGGAAGTACCAAATTACGGCGGTGATTGCCAATGCGGATATTCAATTCATCCCCCGTTTTGGTCAACTCAATATCTTTTTTGGGCACTCCTGGTAAATATAAGTCTAAGCGATACTCACTATTTTCTTCCACCACTCTAATGGTATTTTCTTTGTAATAAATTTGGGTGGGGTCTTCATCCCCATAGAGGGTAGTTTTCAATCGATCGAGGGCGGCTAGTCCACACATCTCTTCCGAATAGAGGGGAACTTTTTTCACGGGTAGGGGGTGAAAATCATTGAAAATTTGGGCGCAGTACTGTTTCTGATTTTCTTTCCATGCTAAAAAGAAAGGGTCTTGCACCGTATCGGGAATGATGCGATTGGCAATCACTAAATCCGTAGCCACATTGTATAAACTGAGGTAGGCATGGGCGCGCAGGGATTCATTGATCACCATGCGTTCAGGATTGGTAACTAGGCGCACTGTAGTAATGGAATTATCCGTGAGAATTTTTTCCAATGCTTCCAATTCTTGATAGAACTCGTAGGGAGCATCCATCACTTCTTTGTTAGGGAGCGAAAAACCAGTGATTCTTTTGAAGAGAGGTTCCACCACTGGGGTGAGCACTTGGGCCATGCCCTGCAGGGGTTTGTAAAATTTGCGCATATACCACCCCGCCACCTCTGGCAAGGACAGTAACCGCAGAGCCGTACCCGTAGGCGCAGAATCAATAATCAATACATCAAATACTTTTTCGTCATAGTGGCGTTTCACCCGCACCAGCCCAAAAATTTCATCCATACCGGGCAGGATGGATAATTCTTCCGCCTGCACCCCCTCTAACCCACGAGCTTGCAATACTTCGCTGATGTAACGCTTCACCGCCCCCCAATTCCCTTCCAGTTCCTTTAGGGCATCCAGTTCCGCTCCCCACAGGTTGGGTTTTACCTCGATCGGGTCGTGTCCCAAAGGAATCGCAAAACTATCTGCTAAAGAATGGGCAGGGTCGGTACTTAGAACTAGGGTTTTGTAGCCCAGTTCGGCACATTTGAGACCAGTGGCGGCGGCAACGGAGGTTTTACCCACCCCACCCTTGCCTGTCATTAAAATAATACGCATCAAAATTTATCCCAGTTATTGTTTCCATCATAGCCGATGGTTTCACAGACTTTGGGGCAGGGGCATGCGTTTGCCCAGATGATAGCAGCTACCCGCCCCCAACACATGAATTTTGAGGTTGTGAATGGTTAAAGGGGTTGTGCCCCCCGCCCACAACTGGTTACTGTAGGACACTTCGCTGGAATCAACCACCGTGACCGTACCCTTGCCGATGGATTTCATGATTTGGTCTGGCTCAAAAATGGCGCAGGTGTCTTCGTCAATGCCTATCCCCAGCAAATCGGGGTGGGCGGCTACTGCGGTCATTAACCGTGCCATGCGGTTGCGATTGTGAAAATGCTGATCCACGATGATACTGGGCAAAATCCCCAATCCCGTACTCATGGAGACAATTTCTTTGTGGGGGGTCTCGCCACTGCCCCCCCCAGAGATCATGTGATAGGACATGGCGGCGGCTCCCGCACTCGTGCCCGCTAAGACCAGTGTTTGGGCAGAAATGCGGTCTAAAATGGCTTGCGCAAAGGTAGTCTCCCCGATGATGGCACAGAGGCGCAGTTGGTCTCCCCCTGTCATAAAAATGCCTGTAAATCGATCGACCAACTGCTGTGCTTCACTGGTGCTAAGGGTTAGGCGTTCCCGAAAGTCCAATACCTCCACCAGGGCACACCCCAATTCCGTAAAAATTTGTTGATAAATGCGCCCAATTATGTCTGGCTCTCGGGATGCGGAAGGGATAATCCCTACCCTAGCACTGCTTCCCCCCGCATATTCCACAAAAGTTCGCAGGATTTTGCGGTCTTGAATTTTATCTTCCCCTCCCCCAATCACTAGTACCGCCGATCGCACCACTAGGTTGTCCCTTTCTGCCATTCCCTAACTCCCTATCTGCATATTATGGTATTTGTTTCTCCTATTAGCGCCTTACTAATTGTGTTTAGCTGTGGTCTCGCAAAATGTTCATTAGGATACATCACGAGAGTTCATTTGTCAGCATGGCAGGGGCGGGGGGTAAATGGATAAACTTTTTGCTTTACAATGATTTAACCATTGCTCTCCATTTTGATCTTATTCATGGTTACATCCATTCGCCAAGGTTTTGTCGGTACAGTGGGCAATACTCCTCTCATTGAAATTATGTCTCTGTCTGAAGCTACTGGTTGTCAGATTTTAGGCAAGGCGGAATTTCTCAATCCAGGGGGTAGTGTGAAGGATCGGGCGGCGTTGTTTATGGTGCTGGAGGCGGAACGATCGGGCAAGTTAAACTTGGGGGGCACGATCGTGGAAGGGACAGCGGGCAATACGGGCATTGGTTTGGCGCTGGTGGCAAATGCTAGGGGATACAAGTGTCGGATTGTGATGCCCAACAACCAGTCTTTAGAAAAAATTGAGTTATTGCGCACTTTGGGGGCAGAGGTGGAGTTGGTTCCCCCTGTGCCTTTTAGTAATCCTGAGAATTATTACCATGTGGCAAGGCGGCGAGCTGAGGAAATAGAGAATGCCTTTTGGGCGGATCAATTTGAGAATTTGGCTAATTCAGAGGCGCATTATCGCACTACGGGTCCAGAGATTTGGCAACAGACGGGTGGCCATTTGCACGCCATTATCATGTCTTCGGGAACGGGTGGCACCATCGGTGGGGTGACTGCCTACCTCAAGGAACAGGACCAGCACATCATTACTTATCTGATTGATCCACCGGGGTCTGGTTTATACAGTTATGTCACTACGGGGGAGTTTCACGGGGAGGGGAATTCTATTACGGAAGGAATTGGCATTATGCGTCTGACTGCTAATTTCCACAGGGCGAAGTTAGATGGAGCTATGCAGGGAACCGATCGAGAAGTGATTGAGATGGCTCACTTTTTATTGAAACGGGAAGGTTTGTTTGTCGGTAGTTCGGCGGCGCTGAATGTGGTGGGAGCGGTGCGCCTTGCCCAAAAGTTAGGTTCAGGGAAAACGATCGTGACTATTCTTTGTGATGGGGGCGGGCGTTATCAAAGTCGGATGTTTAATCCTGAGTGGTTGAGCCAAAAGGGGTTAACTCCTCAAGCCCAAGGATTAGAGTTTCTCGATCCTCCTGTCTAGTTTTCAGGTGGCAGAGGGGTGGGAGATTCAGAGGCTGGAGTGGTTTCTTCGCAATGCAATTCTGGCAGACTCTCTGCTGGGGGCACGGTGAGCATAGGCTCTTCTGTTCGCACTGCTTTGATGGGCAGATTAGCCACTAGGGCGGTGAAACGATTGTCCGACTCTAGGCGAATTTCCAAGCTATCTTGATCGATTTCTACATATTTGGAGACCACCGCCATAATTTCTTGGCGCATGTCGGCAAACTGCTGGGGCGTGAGGGCGGCTCGATCGTGGGCGATGATAAATTTCAATCTTTGCTTAACTTGGGCACTGCTGGCAGTGGGGTTCTTGCCTGTAAACAGGCGCTCCATAAATTCACTGATGGATAAAATCATGGTTACTCCTAGGCTTTTTTGCCACTAAGCCAGCGTTGCAGACGGGCAAAGAGGGAACCCCCTGAAGCATCTAAATCCAAAAATGGCACGGATTCACCTTCGAGGCGCTTGGCGGCATTTTCATAGGCTATGCCCGCTAGGGGTGGTTTTTCTGCCAGTACCAGAGGTTCTCCCTTATTGGTGGACACAATCACCTGTTCATCTTCGGGGATTACCGCCAATAGTTTCACAGAGAGAATTTCTAAAATGTCTTCCACACTCATCATGTCGTTGTTTTTGACCATGGCGGGGCGCAGACGGTTGATAATCAGTTGAATATCTTTGATGCGATTGGCTTCTAGTAAGCCGATCACTCGATCGGCATCCCGCACGGCGGAAATTTCTGGGGTAGTGACGATGATGGCTTCTTTTGCCCCGGCGATGGCATTCTGAAAACCTGTTTCAATGCCTGCGGGACAGTCCACCAATACATAGTCAAAGTAACGGGACAATACTTCTACTAGGGCTTTCATGTGCGCCCCTGTGATGGCGGTCTTGTTGCGGGTTTGGGGGGCGGCGAGGAGGGATAGGTTGGGTTGCCGTTTGTCTTTTACCAGTGCCTGGTCTAGTTTGCATTCCCGCGCTATCACTTCTAGGGCAGTGTAAACTACCCGATTTTCTAACCCCAGTAATAAATCTAAGTTGCGTAACCCAAAGTCCGCATCCACTAACACCACTTTGCGGTTCAGTTTGGCAAGTGCCATGCCCAAGTTGGCGGAGGTAGTGGTTTTGCCTACCCCCCCCTTGCCTGAGGTAATCACGATCGAGCGACTCATGGACAGTTCCTGAAATTTTGCTACAGTTTATACTGTCTTTTTGTGAAATATCCACCCCTGTCCAAGATCAGGCAAATACAGGCTAAATACCGAGGTTGATGGCTACATTGTCATCTACCAGTTGATCGTCGTCTAGGATCATGCTGGGGGGACGGGTGTCGTAGGTGGGGGCATCATCTGGGATGACATCCTCGGTTTCATCCCCGTCGGTGGGCAGGTCGTAGGCATTGAAGCCTGTGCCCGCAGGAATTAATCGCCCAATGATCACATTTTCTTTTAGTCCCCTTAACCAGTCCGATTTGCCCTCGATGGCCGCTTCCGTCAGTACCCTGGTGGTTTCTTGGAAACTTGCCGCCGAAATAAAGCTGTCCGTGTTCAAACTGGCTTTGGTGATACCCATCAAAATGGGGGTGTATTCTGCGGGTTTGCCCCCTGTGATTAGCATGGCATCGTTGATGTCCTCCACTTGGCGCAAGTCCACAAATTCCCCCGGTAGGCGGGTGGTGTCTCCCCCGTCGTCAATGCGGACTTTGGAGGTCATCTGTTTGACCACAATCTCGATGTGCTTGTCGGAAATGTCCACCCCTTGGGATTGATACACCCTCTGCACTTCATCCACGAGAAATTCCTGTACCTTCTGAAAACTCATGAGGGCCGCAGTTTTAGTGCCATGGGTTTCCTTGTAGGTATTAAAGAAAATTTCTAAAATTTCGTGGGGGTTGAGGGGTCCATCGGTGATGTTGTCGCCAGGGTTGATGCGCTGACCATCGGATACCACTAAACTTTGTCCTAAGGTGGGGGTATAGTCCTCGATCGAGCCGTCATCGCCAATCACTTGCACTTGCACATTGTCATCTCGATCGTAACTAATCTGTACCCGTCCTGCTATGCGGGAGAGGATAGCCATTTCTTTGGGTTTGCGGGCCTCCAGTAGTTCTTCAATGCGGGGCAAACCTTGAATGATGTCCCTGGTTTTCAGCCGTTCAAAGGCGAGGAGTGCCAAGTTGTCGCCCTTTTGCACCAAGTCCCCATCTGCCACCTGAAGCACCGTGCCCTGGGATAGCAAATAGGGTCTGCCAATGCGCAGTTGGATGTGCCCGTCCCTGATGTCCACCACTTGTCCCGATTCGGGCGCAGGAACGCCCCCCAGATCACTGCCTTTGGCCACTAGACTACCCACGGGTAATGGCATAGCCAATGCCCCATCTGCGCCCTGGGGTAGAGGAATGGTGACCATATCCTGTTCCGTAACCACCAGAATCCGCTGGACACTTTCTAAGCCTTTGCGAATGCCCCGCACTGTCCCCCTGTGGCGACAGAGAATTTCCGTAGTTGCTACGATCGAGCCAGAACTGATGCGATCGCCTTCTTGCACCAGGAGTTTTTGCCGCACACTGCCCATGCTAGACTCGGTGACCGCATCTTTACGGATCACTAAGGATTCTAAAATGACCAACTGCAGACGCAGGGCATCGGGATCGCTGTCATCGGGGACAAATTCAATGTCTGCCGCCAATTGGGGCGTATCCGTGTCCACCTCCAAAATCAATTGGGTTTTCAGCAGTTCCACCCCGTCGATGGATTTCACCCGTTCCCCATCCCGATAGAGTATCCGCTGTACTGCCCTGAGACTGATCGATCGACCCTCTTGGTTCGCCGACTCCTGACTGGGCACAGGGGGGGTATCAGGGACGCTAAATTCGTAGACAGGACGCAGTAGTAGGGCGGGCCCCTGCATAGTTTCTAAAAATTCCACATACACATAACGATCAGCAGTTAGCCCAGGCATGATTTCTGTACCCGGTAGGGCAAAGGTCTCATGCTTTTGGGAGGCGGTTTGGGGGTCATCCACCAGGTGCAAATCCCCCGGTTTGATGGTCAACTCCCGCAGAATGTCATTTTTTTGAACCACTTCTACCACCCCTGCATTTTGGGCAAAAATATCCTTGACTACCTCTGTCCCCGCTTCCACATACTGGGTGTCTTCAATCATCAACAGGGAACTGTCTTTGTTCACCTCATGCACCTCTTCGGGAATCCACAGGAGAGTGCCCCCCTGCACCACTTCGTAGCCGTGTCTGCCCTTGCCCCGCTTGGCAATTTCTACCCCCGCATACTTAATAATCCCGCCGCTGGTGGTTTGGTAGGAGTCATCTATCAGCTCTGCCACCACTTGCCCATTCAATAACTTGGTGCCTGGGGTAGCCTTGAGCAAAAACCGTTGTTTGGCGGGCAAAACCCCTTCCACCTCGGGGGGCTGGGTCTCTAGCACATACTGACTACGGTTGTGAATGGTCTCAGCGCGTACCCTTGCCTGATCCAAAATTACGGAGGCGGTAATGATCTCCACTTCTTGGTTGTGGCGACCATCCTCTTGGGTGAGCCGCACTATCCCGCCGTGTTCTGTGCGCAGGCGCATTTCCGCCATCACTTCCCCCGCCTCCACCGTGTCCCCATTCTTCACCACAGGTTCAGCGCCGGGGGGTAAGTTATAGACTTCCCCTGACAATACCCAAATGCGCCCGCCGCGATCGCCCCGTACCATATAGCTGGTATTGCCCTGCTTGTCGGTCACCGCTTCTGGGTTAATGTCTTGGAAGAGGATTTCCCCTGCTTTGTCCGTACTTAGGAGCTTTTTCGCCTTTTCCGTAGTTTTGCGGGCGGTGCGCCCCACTTCTGCCACTTCCGCTAGCAGTTGATTGGCTTTCACCTCTTGCCCATCCTGCACCAGTAAGGTGGAGCCTTGGGTAATGGTGTAGGTTGCCGTGCGCCCATCTGCCCCAGTCAGGGTAAATTCCCCGTTGCTTTCCACCAGATAGGCATCATCCCCGTGTCGGGTACGCAGGGGACGCAGGCGCAGGCTGTCGGAAGTGGTAATTTTGCCCGCAAAGGGTGCCCGCTGTTGCTCGGCCACTTCCCCCGTAAATACGCCCCCCGTGTGGAAGGTACGCATGGTCAGTTGGGTACCCGGTTCGCCGATCGATTGGGCGGCAATGATCCCCACCGCTTCGCCAATATCCACTTTGCGGGCATGGGCCAAACTCCAACCATAGCAGGTCTGGCACACGGAACTGGTGGAATCACAGGTGAGGGCGGAGCGCACGATGGCCACATCTACCCCCGCTTTGACGATGGTTTTCGCCAGTTGATCCGAAATATCTTGGTTGCGGCTGGCAATTACTTTCCGTGCCCAAATCACCCGATCGTCCCGCTTTGCCAGTTCCGCCAGTGCCTGCTCCCGTTCCTTTTCCCGATCGCTTTGGCAGTGAATATACACGGTTTCGCGGGCGGGGCGCAGTACCTCTTGGGTGTCTGGATCGACAATGTCCTCGATCGGGGCATACTCGTTACTATTGAGCAGTTGGGATAATTTAATCTCCACAGGGGGGGACTGGGGGTCCACGATCGTTTTTGCCAATACCCGCCCCAGTAAACGGTCTTCCAACTTAATGAGGGTCTGATCCCCGTCCTTCATGGCGCGGATGGTGATGCCTCTGGTGGTGCCACAGTCCTGTTCCCGCACAATCACATCTTGGGACACATCCACCAAGCGCCTTGTCAAATAGCCCGAATCCGCCGTACGCAGTGCCGTATCTACCAGCCCTTTGCGCGCCCCATAGGAAGAGATAATGTATTCCGTCACGGTCAACCCTTCCCGAAAGTTGGCACGAATGGGCAGGTCAATGATTTCCCCTTGGGGGTCAGCCATCAAGCCCCGCATCCCCACCAACTGCCGTACCTGTGACCAGTTGCCCCGCGCCCCAGAGTTAGCCATCATATACACCGAGTTGAGGGGGGCATTCTTGCGAAAATTCTCCATCATCTGGGCGCGCAGTTTTTCGTTGGTAAAATGCCATGTGTCAATCACCTTTTGGAAGCGTTCCACTTCCGTAATTTCGCCCCTAGTGTAGCGGTCTTCTGTGAGTTCAATTTCCGCTTCCGCACTTGCTAATAAACCTTTCTTTTCTGCAGGCACTTGCAGGTCATCAATGTTGATGGACACGGCGGCTTGGGTGGCATAGCGAAATCCCAAGGTCTTGAGCTGATCCGCTAGGGTGGCGGTGCAGAAGGTTCCATGGCGAATAAATGCCCTCGCAATCAACGCCTTGAGTTGTTTTTTATCGATGATGCGATTGAGAAAGGGTTCAGGTTGTTGAGTCATAGGATTGGCTGGGAGTGAGTTATTTAACAGGATTAACGGCATTAACGAGAGCACTCATCACGGTTTGATTGAAAATCACCCGCCCCGGGGTGGTATGAATATATTGGGCAATCAATTCCCCTTGGGCCGTTTCCCTACGACGGCGCAGGAGTTTGCCACTTTTCTTATCCTTATATCTGCGTTCCACGGAGCCATCGGCATTGGTAATGGGGTCTTCGGGGATTTCGGGGTCGCTGGTTTCCACTTCCCCGTCATAGCGCACCCACACATAGGCGTGCAGGTCAATTTCCCCCGCATGGTATGCCATCACCACATCGTCCAAATCTACAAAATACCTGCCTGCACCTTTTTGGGGACGGGGATTATCCGCCGTGAGGTAGTAACAGCCCAAAACCATGTCTTGGCTGGGGGTCACGATCGGGTTACCTGTGGCAGGAGAGAGAATGTTATTGGAAGCCAACATCAACATCCGTGCTTCCGCCTGGGCTTCGATGGACAGGGGCACATGGACAGCCATCTGATCCCCGTCAAAGTCAGCATTAAAGGCGGGACACACTAGGGGGTGCAGTTGAATGGCTCTACCATCCACCAAAATTGGCTCAAATGCCTGAATCCCTAAACGGTGTAGAGTCGGTGCCCGATTCAGCAGTACAGGATGGTCGCGGATTACCTCCTGCAAAATTTCCGTCACGATCGGCTCGTTGCGCTGAATATATTTTTTGGCGGCTTTGATATTGTTCACTACCTTGCGACTGATCATGCGATGGATGACAAAGGGCTGGAACAGTTCCAGTGCCATTTCTTTGGGTAGCCCGCACTGGTGCATTTTCAGGTTGGGACCCACCACAATTACCGATCGACCAGAGTAGTCCACCCGTTTCCCTAGCAGGTTTTGCCTAAAGCGCCCCTGTTTACCCTCGATAATATCGGACAAAGATTTGAGGGGGCGGTTATTGGCACCCACTACGGTTCTGCCCCTTCTGCCATTGTCAATCAGGGCATCTACCGCCTCCTGAAGCATGCGCTTTTCGTTGCGAATGATAATCTCTGGGGCGGAAATTTCCTGTAAGCGGGCTAAACGATTGTTGCGATTGATGACGCGACGATATAAATCATTCAGATCGCTGGTGGCAAATCTACCCCCGTCCAACTGCACCATGGGGCGCAAATCAGGGGGAATTACGGGTAAGATGGTCAGCACCATCCAGCGGGGGTCTGCCCCTGTGGATACAAAGTTATCAATTACCCTGAGCCGTTTGATCAATTTGGCGCGCTTCTGTCCCTTGGCACTGTCAATCTCTCGCCTTAAGGTTTCTGCCTCCTTTTCTAAATTCAGTTGTCCCAACAATCGTTGAATGGCTTCAGCCCCAATGCCCACTTCAATGCCCTCGATCGGGTATTCGTCGGCATAGATTTGATCATCTAACTCGATCCACTGGTCTTCGGACAAAAGCTGTTTTAATTGCAGATTGAAGGCGGTGGACAGTACCTGTCCCTGCTCTACTCGATCGCCAGTTTGCACTTCGGGGCGATGTTTTTCGTGCAGTTTATACACATCTTCGCCCCCATCATCCCGCAATACGGAGATTCTTTTGCCCGATGCCTCCACCACTTCCCCCCCATGTAGAGCCAAAATACCGGGGTTGAGCACCACATAGGCATTGAAATAGACAATCTGTTCCACATCCCTCAGGGGCATATCCAAGAGGGTTGCCATATAACTGGGAATACCTTTGAGATACCACACATGGGTCACAGGGGCGGCGAGTTTAATATAGCCCATGCGATGACGGCGCACCCGCGACTCGGTCACTTCTACACCACAGCGCTCACAGACAATGCCCCGATGGCGTACCCGCTTGTATTTACCACAGTGGCACTCCCAGTCCTTAGCTGGACCAAAGATGCGCTCACAAAATAAACCATCCATTTCGGGCTTGAGGGTGCGATAGTTAATGGTTTCGGGTTTGGTGACCTCTCCCACTACAGTGCCGTTGGGTAGTTCCCGCTCGCCCCATTTTTTAATCCGTTCGGGGGATGCTAACCCAATTTTCACATAGTCGAACCTCTGCTCTTCTCTGGTCATATGCGCTCCTGATAAGTATAGATAATTGTCAATAGGGGGACAGTTAATCTTCGTCGTCGTCAAACCTGGCAAACCCTTCCCGATACACCTGTTCATAGGTGGGGCGACTGGGGGTGCGTTTAGAGCTGACATCAGCCATCAAATCTACCTCTGTATCTTGGTTGGAACCATCCGTACTCAGTTTGTGCACTGATACATCTAAACAGAGGGATTGCAGTTCCCGCACCAATACCTTGAAGGATTCGGGGGTGCCAGGACGGGGAATTGCCTCTCCTTTGACGATCGCATTCAGTGCTTCATTTCTGCCTGTCATGTCATCGGATTTCACCGTGAGAATTTCTTGGAGAATGTGAGCCGCCCCAAAGGCTTCCAGTGCCCACACTTCCATTTCCCCAAATCTTTGTCCCCCTTGCTGTGCCTTACCGCCCAAGGGCTGTTGGGTCACTAGGGAGTAGGGCCCCGTCGATCGAGCATGGATTTTGTCGTCTACCAGGTGCACCAGTTTCAACATATAGGCAACCCCCACGGTGACGGGCTGGTCAAAAGGTTCCCCCGTGCGCCCATCATAGATTGTCAATTTGCCTGGGGTATCGGGCTGAAAGACCCACTCTTTGCCCGGTTGCTGGCTCGCCCGTTGCAGTTCCCCATGCACGGAATGGCGGGACATCTCTTCCCCATACATTTCATCAAAGGGTACTATTTTGTAGCGGACACTGCGATTTGCCCCCGCCCACCCCAGCAGACATTCATAGACTTGTCCCACATTCATCCGTGAAGGAACCCCCAGCGGATTGAGGACAATATCAACGGGGGTGCCATCGGCGAGGAAGGGCATATCTTCTCTGGGCAAAATTTTCGAGATGATCCCCTTGTTGCCGTGCCTACCCGCCATCTTATCCCCCACTTGGATTTTGCGCTTCTGTGCCACATAGACCCGTACCACCATGTTGGCACCGGGGGGCAGTTCGTCCCCATGCTCCCGTGTGAATACCCGCACATCTACTACCCGTCCCTTTTCGCCGTTGGGTACTCTGAGGGAATTGTCCCGCACATCCCGGGCTTTTTCGCCGAAAATCGCCCTGAGCAGTTTCTCTTCGGGGGGCTGATCCGATTCCCCTTTGGGGGTCACCTTACCCACCAAAATATCCCCCGCCTGCACCCATGCCCCTATGCGGATAATGCCATTTTCATCCAACTGGCGCAGGGCATCTTCCCCCACATTGGGAATTTCTCTGGTGATCTCTTCGGGACCTAGTTTGGTTTGTCTGGCTTCTATCTCAAATTTTTCCACATGGATAGAAGTATAAATATCCTCTTGCACTAGGCGCTCGCTGATCAGGATGGCATCTTCGTAGTTGTAGCCCTCCCAAGGCATATACGCCACTAGAACATTTTGTCCCAAGGCAATTTCCCCCCCTTCGGTGGAAGACCCGTCCGCCAATACTTGCCCCCGCACCACTCGATCACCCACAAACACGATCGGGCGTTGATTGAGGCAGGTATCTTGGTTCGATCGTTCATATTTTTGCAGACGGAAACTGACCTCTTGCCCTTCGGTGGACTGCATGCGGATTTCTTCTGCCGATACATAGGTAATTTGTCCGTCAAAGGGAGCCAAAATCACCATGCCCGAATCCCGTGCCACCTGTCCCTCCAAGCCTGTACCCACTAAGGGTCTTTCAGGGCGGAGCAGGGGTACTGCCTGTCTTTGCATATTGGAACCCATGAGGGCGCGGTTGGCATCATCGTGCTCCAAAAAGGGAATCAAAGAGGTTGCCACCGAAATAATTTGCACTGAGGAGACTTGCACAAAGTCCACCTCTTGGGGAGGCACGCTGACAAATTCTTGACGATAGCGCACGGCGACCAGTTCGCTGATAATGCGCCCCGATTCATCGGTGGGCACATCCCCTGCCCCCACATGGTATTCGTCCTCTTCGTCGGCGGTCATGTAAATTACGGGCAAATCCTTGCGCACCCTGCCATTTTCCACCTTGTAGTAGGGGGTCTCGATAAAGCCAAATTGATTGACCCTGGCGTGGGTAGCCAAAGAACCAATTAAACCAGCGTTGGGCCCTTCTGGGGTCTCGATCGGGCAAATGCGTCCGTAGTGGCTGGGGTGAATGTCCCGCACGGCAAAGCCTGCCCGTTCTCTGGTTAGTCCCCCTGGTCCAAGGGCGCTGATGCGGCGCTTGTGGGTCAATTCTGCCAAGGGATTGGTTTGATCCATGAATTGGGACAGTTGGCTAGAGCCAAAAAATTCTTTAATGGCGGCAACTAGGGGTTTGGGGTTGACCAAGGAAGTGGGGGTGAGGGATTCCACATCGGCTACGGTCATGCGTTCGCGGATGATGCGCTCAAGGCGATTTAAGCCTACCCTGACTTGGTTTTGCAGGAGTTCCCCCACCGATCGTACCCGACGGTTACCCAAGTGGTCGATATCGTCAATGCGCCCTATTTCAAATTTGAGGTTGATCAGGTAGTTAATTGCCGCCAGAATATCTTTTTCGGTTAATACTCTAGTGGTTTCGGGGATATTCAAGCCCAGTTTTTGATTGATTTTATAGCGCCCCACCTTACCGAGATCGTAGCGTTTGGGGTCAAAAAAGCGCGACCGCAATAACTCCCTGCCCCCCGCTTCTGTGGGTGGTTCCCCGGGGCGGAGTTTGCGGTACAGTTCTTTCAGGGCTTCTTCTTCTTCGTACTGCCCCTCTTTCTCGATACTTTTTTGATACACTTCCCGATGGGCAAAAGCATCCAGAATTTCATTGTCCGTTAGCCCGATCGCCTTGAGTAAAATTTGGGCAGAGAGTTTGCGGGTTTTGTCAATGCGCACCCACACGAGGTCGTTTTTATCGGTCTCAAATTTCAACCACGCCCCCCGATTGGGAATGAGGCTGGCGTTATAGGTACACTTACCGTTCTTATCTACTTCTTCCTTGTAGTAAACCCCGGGGCTTCTGACAATCTGGTTGACAATTACCCGCTCTGCACCATTGATAATGAATGTGCCTCGATCGGTCATCAGGGGTAAATCCCCCACAAACACATCCATCTCTTTGATCTCCCCTGTGTCTTTATTGATCAGGCGGGTGGGCACATACATTTGTACGGCATAGGTGCCGTCCCTGCGCTTTGCCTCTTCTAGGCTATATCTGGGCCCCTTGAGTTTGTAGTTTCTGGCAACAAAATGGAGTTCCATCTTGCCCGTGTAATCTGTGATAGGAGAAAAGCTCTCTAGCTCTTCGATTAAACCTTCTTCCAAAAACCATTTGAAGCTTTCCCGCTGAATTTCTACAAGGTCTGGTAGAGTAAAAGCGGGCGTAACCAGGATTGAGTTGTCCATGTAAAAGTTGTTGTCCTCGAGAACTTAAAGACACGGGTCTTTTATTTTACAAAGTTAATACTTTTTTGTCAAGCAGGTTGTATCTGCTTTTTGTGCAGTATAAAAACAGGCGCATTAGCTTTCTTCTGCCACAGGGCAGGGGTTGATGGCAAAGCAGGAGTGTTAGACCATGCCATTGTCTGCCCCCAATGCTGGCGGTTGGTGTGCATGCCAGGGGGTGGTCTGTTCGTAAATGTGGGCGGTCTGTAAGAGTAAATCTTCCCGCAGGACATTGCCAATTAACTGTAACCCGATCGGTAAACCACCCCGATCGAAACCGCAGGGTAAACTCAGGGCGGGTAGTCCCGCCAAATTGACGGGAATGGTCAGTAAATCTGATAGGTACATGGACAGGGGATCGCTGGTTTTACTGCCCCTGGGGAAGGCGGTGGTGGGGGCGGTGGGGGTAAGTAAGAGGTCTGCCTGCTGAAAGGCTCGATCAAAATCCTGTTTGATCAGGGTGCGTACTTTTTGGGCTTTGAGATAGTAGGCATCGTAATAGCCAGCAGACAATACATAAGTACCGATCATAATGCGCCGTTTTACCTCTGCCCCAAAGCCCTGCTCACGGGTTTGTTGGTACATAGACAATAAATTATCGGCATTTTCCGCCCGTAACCCATACTTCACCCCGTCATAGCGGGCAAGGTTGGCGGATGCCTCAGAGGGGGCAATAATGTAGTAGGTGGCTAATCCATAGGCAAAGTGGGGACAGGAAATTTCTACTATCTCTGCCCCCAGATTGACAAAATGGTCGATCGCCTGCTGAATGGCAGATTTTACCTCTGGTTCCAAGCCTTCACTGGAGAGGGTTTCCCTAATTACGCCAATTTTTTTACCCTTGCAGGTCAAGTCCAAGTTATTTAACAATGCCCCATAGTCGGGGATCGGCACCTGTAAACTGGTGGAGTCTTTGGGGTCATAGCCCGCCATCACTTGGAGCATCTGGGCGGTGTCCACCACAGTTTTACCAAAAGCACCAATCTGGTCTAGGGATGAGGCAAATGCCACCAGCCCAAAACGGGACACCAGTCCATAGGTGGGTTTGATGCCCACTACGCCACAAAAGGCGGCGGGCTGACGGATGGAACCCCCCGTATCTGAGCCTGTGGCTACCACACATTCCCCACCTGCTACGGCGGCGGCTGACCCCCCCGATGACCCCCCAGGCACCCGCTCCAACTGCCAAGGATTGCTGGTAGTGCCAAAGGCGGAATTTTCCGTAGAACTGCCCATGGCAAATTCATCCAAGTTAGTTTTGCCCAAGGTAATTGCCCCTGCTAGGCGTAATTTGTGACTGGCGGTGGACTCGTAGGGGGGTACAAAATTGGCCAACATTTTCGAGGCGCAGGTGGTGGGAATGCCCATAGTACACATATTGTCCTTGATGCCGATCGGCACCCCCGCCAAGGGCGGTAACTCTTTGCCTTCCGCTCTCCAGCGATCGATCTCTTGGGCTTGGCTCAGGGCTAATTCGGGGGTAACCGTAATAAAGCTGTGCAAATGCGGTTCAAGGGCTTGGATGCAATCGAGATAGAATTGGGTAATTTCTACAGCTGAATAATCGCCATTGATCAGTGCTTGGCGAATTTGGGCGATGGAGTGCATATCAGGGAAATAGGGTCAAAAAATGCCATGTCTAGCTTAACTGAAATACATGGCACTGGATATAGCAGCACCGTGATTTGAACACGGGACCTAAGGATTATGAGACCTTCGCTCTAACCAACTGAGCTATGCTGCCGTAACTTGTTATCTTAACATAAATTTTAGGAATTGGCACAGTTTAGAAAGGGACATTATCCTCCACCATGACAGGTTCATCTACCACTGGGGCGGTCATGCTGTCTAAATTGGCTAAATCATGGATGCGGGAAGCCACTATTTCCGTAGCCTTTTCTTTGCGACCATTCCGATCAATGGTATCAATGCGAATCCGACCTTCCACAATCACTCGATCGCCCCGACGATATTTGCGCTCAGCAATGGTGGTAGCGAGGTTGCCCCAGCCTACTACCTTGACCCGATTGGGGGTATCATCCCGACCCACTGCCGCAAATTCCACCAAAAATGCAGATACAGGTGTCTGGTTATCGGGGGTATAGCGTAATTCAGGTTCAGTCAAAACTTGTGCCAAAAGCGTAATGGAGTTCATAGATAGACACCTATATTTCCTATATTGCTGGTCTTATTATACTACCGTGCAAAATTTAACACAAGTGTGGGAACTATGGGCAATTTGATTACAAATTGTCACAGACTAGCCCCGAAAGGCACTGCCAATCCCCTGAAGCACGCCCCTACCGATCAACCCCACGCCCCTACCGATCACATTGGTCAACACATAGACCACCCCACTGCCCACCCAAGACAATAGGGATTTGAGGCGGGGGGCAATGGCATCCTGTAGCTCCAGCCACAGGGTATAAGCGTAGGCAAGTCCCCTTAACTCGGCTAATTCCTCCGTGCGGGGGGCATACACCGTGCGATAACGGATGCCCATTTGGGTCAGGCAAAATAAACGATAACGGCTCTCAAAAATGGCACGGGGACGATCGATATAGTAAAAGCGGCGGTACTTCCAGGACAGATCATTGCGAAACCGTTCTATTTCCCTCGTGCCCAACAGGTGCGACCCATAAAATTGCCGTTTGATGGCTTCCGCATGGGCAAAATTATTCAGTAGAGGTTGCATCACCCCATTGGCGATCGACACCAATAGGTGGTCTAATAACAACTCGCCGTGGCGCATGGCGGTAGGCGTGCCCACAGACCAGCTCTCATTGTCCACGGTCAGGGGTTTACTAATAAGCAGATGTAATAACAATTCGGGGAATTGGGGCACTTCCCACACCAAGTTGGGCGCTTCCTTGAGCAGTTGCTCCACCACCACCACCCCGCCGATCCTAAAGTATTTGCCAATAAAACTAATGGTGCTTTCTCGCCACAAGTCCAAGAGCATTTCCTGTTGTCGATCGTGCAACTGTTTTTCTAATTCCCCTGGTGCCAATTGGCAACTGTGTAATTCTTGCAGTAGCAGTTCCCACTTGTGCAAAATGATCAGGAAAAGTTCTTGGCGTTTTTGCGGGCGCAAAATATCAATCTCCTGCACAAAGGGAGTGAGGTTGGACAGGGCATAGTGGCGAATTTTGTAGTCGGTGGTATTGACCAAAAACTGCTTGACCTCTGGTTGGGAAATGGGGGACAGACTGGGGGCGGTTTCAGCCGTGATAAAAGGATTGACCTTGGGGGGCGGGGCGATGGGCGATTCAGGCAAAAGTTTCCCCACCAACCAGCGCGCCGCCCGTAACTCTCTTTGCCGACCTTGCATAATCCACCGTTCTATACCTTTAGATGGATAGGAAATCAACAACCCTCGATCGATGCGCTGGAGCGCCGCCGTGCGTAAATTGTGTCGCCACAACTGCCAAGGGGACAAAGGTATGGTCTGGGCGGTAGCAAGGAGCGGATAACTGGTGTAATAGTTGCGCCCCTTTGCCAAACTATCTAAAGCGGTGGGTAATTCCTGCGCCAGATGGAGACGGGTACAATAGCCCACCGTGCCGCTAATCTGTCCCATAGGCGCACGATCGCTCATGATTAACAGGGGTAAATCGGGGTAATGCTGGCGCAGAGCTTTACAAAATGGCAAGGGCGGGTCATCCGCCAATAAAATGTCTTGACCAGCTAAATCTGTCCATAGGTCTGTACGGTCATCATAGGCATTAAATACAAATAACCTCTGCACTTGGGGCAATTCCCCCAAAAAAATTTCTAACCCCGATCGGAGCACAGGGTCAGGCACAATCATCGCTAGATTCAGGGCTTGGGGATTCACGCCGTAGAAGTAGAGTTAGGGGACTTAGCAAACACAAACCTCAACAAAGGTGGAGCCAAAAAAGTAGTAATAATCACCATCATAATTATCGCCGCATTGAGAGATTCTGATAAAATGCCCAGACTGGTGCCAATGCCAGCAAACACTAAACCCACCTCCCCACGGGGAATCATACCTACCCCGATCGCCAAACGATTGATATTGGGTTCACCCCACACCGCCAGACCAGTTACCACCTTGCCCAAAATTGCCACCACAATCAGAAATGCCGCAATCACCAGCCCCTCTTGATTGGCAGGCACACTAGGATTGAGGACACCCAAATCAGTCTTAGCCCCCACCCCAATAAAGAAAGTAGGCACTAACAAATCAGCGATCGGTACGACTTGGTGTTGTAATTCATTTTTTTGGTCAGTTTCATCCAGAATTAGCCCCGCGGCAAAGGAACCCAAAATCGCCTCCAGATGAATAGCTTGGGCAAAATAAGCCATAGAAAAAGCAAACACAAACGCAGGGATAATCACCCCGCCCCTGGATTTGAGCATTTGGGTAGTGATGACAAACACCCGACTAAATAAACTCCCCAGCAGGATTGCCCCCAGCAAAAAGCCCGAAGAACTCACAATCAAACCCACTAAATTAGATACATCCACCTGCCCCGTCTTGGCCAAACTGGCCACCACCGCCAATACAATAATGCCGAGAATGTCATCAATGATGGCCGCCCCCAAAATGATCTGCCCCTCCCTAGACCCCAACTGTCCCAAATCGGACAACACCTTAGAAGTAATGCCAATGCTCGTAGCCGTCAGGGCCGCCCCCGCAAAAATAGCAGGAATAGCAGGCACATGAAAAATTAACAGCGCTCCCGCCGTACCCAAGGCAAAAGGCACAGTCACCCCCACCACCGCCACGATCGTTGCCCACACCCCCACCTTGACCAATTCCCGCAGGTCTGACTCCAGCCCCACCTCAAACAGGAGAATAATTACCCCCAACTCGGACAGGAGAGAGATGACTTCATTGGTGGCATGAAAAACTTCAGGTCGATCGACTGGTGCCATGCCCCCCGTAAGTTGCAGAAACTGCATAATCAAAGAGCTTTGCCCCGTAGGGTCCTGTTCAGGGAATACCAACAGGTGGAGCACCGATACCCCCACCAACACACCCCCCACCAATTCACCCAAAACGGGGGGTAGCCCCAAACGGATACACACTTCACTGCCCACCTTACTCGCCAAATAGATAACCACTAGATTTAATAAAACCGCCCCCAAAATTAAGGCACTGAGTTCAGGGGCATCGGCAAGGGCAATAGGAAGCATAGGGGCAATGTTTCGCAACAAAATTGCTCTAAATTTTAGCTTAACTTTAGATTTTCGACAAATTCAGTTACTTTATTATGATTTTATGGGGCATCTGCCTGTATTAACGATCGTCAACCCCAAAGGGAATAATCCTTACACTTTAGGGGGATGTGCAAATTACGCCTTGACATTTTAACCAGTTTTTGGCACTATATCGACACTAATCAATATAGATTTTTACCTATCCTTTATTTAGTCTAGTGCACTACTAAATTTTTTATTCCCCTTTGACGATTGTCCCCATAGAGTTCCCTGTTTTTTTTAGAGCTAGAATTTTTGGGGTTGTACATCTGGCAAAATTTCAGGCTGTGAATTATGCAGTCAGGGCGGGAGGGCTGTACTAGAAAAGTAAAAATAGGTATTGCAGGCTAACCCCATGCCCAAACATTGCAGAAGTAGGCAAAAAAATAACTGGTACAACCATTTAGAGTTCCGCAATCATGACCAAGCACAACGGCGCTAAACTCACCCTCCGTTTGAGTTTTTTTGAGAAATACTTAACAGTTTGGGTAACTATCTGTATTTTTATAGGGATTGGATTAGGGCGGCTATTCCCTGATATTGCGTCCACCTTAGACAGTTGGAGTATCTATCAAGTATCTATTCCCATTGCCATCTGTCTATTTTTCATGATGTACCCCATCATGGTGAAAATTGATTTTAGCCAAGCCAAACAAGCCTTACGATCGCCCAAGCCTGTAATTTTAACTCTGGTGGTGAATTGGCTGATTAAGCCATTTACTATGGTGGTATTTGCGCAATTTTTCTTGGGCTGGTTATTTAAGGATTTATTAAGTGCCACAGAATCAGTGCGGGGCGTAGATATTACTTTAGCCAATTCTTATATTGCGGGGACAATTTTATTGGGCATTGCTCCCTGTACCGCTATGGTGTTGATGTGGGGTTATCTATCCTATGGTAATCAGGGGCACACTTTAGTTATGGTGGCGGTAAATTCCCTGACAATGTTATTTTTATACGCTCCTCTGGGGCAATGGTTACTATCAGTTAATGCTTTGCCTGTACCTTGGGAAACCATCGCTCTATCAGTAATTATTTATGTGGGTTTGCCCCTCTTAGCGGGTATTTATTCTAGGCATTGGATTATTAAGAATAAGGGTAAGGAATGGTTTGAGCGCAAATTTTTCAAGTATCTTAATCCTGTTGCCATTACTGCCTTACTTATCACTTTGATCCTGCTTTTTGCTTTTAAGGGAGAGCTAATTGTTAACAATCCTTTGCACATTTTACTAATTGCTATTCCCCTATTTATGCAAACTAATTTTATTTTTTTAATCACCTATGTAGCGGGATGGAAATTGCACCTATCCTACGAAGATGCCGCGCCTGCGGCTTTGATTGGGGCTAGTAATCACTTTGAGGTAGCGATCGCCACGGCGGTAGTGTTATTTGGCTTAAATTCTGGAGCGGCATTGGCGACGGTGGTGGGGGTATTAATCGAAGTACCGGTGATGTTGATGCTGGTGGAATTTTGCAAATGGACAGCCCCCTGGTTTCCTCGTGAACCCGAAAAAGCCAGTCTCCCCGATCCCCGCTGTATTACTCCCTTTGAATAGGGGAAAAATATGCCACTTGTCAAACCCTTTGACCCATGCTATGCTGGGAAAGCATTTTTTGTGAACTAGGGCAATTAACTCAGTTGGTAGAGTTCCTCGCTTACACCGAGGCTGTCGGGGGTTCGAGTCCCTCATTGCCCATCTTCCCTTAATAAATTTTGCGGGAATACACTGGGGGAAAATCTTTGCCAGCCAGTGCCCCAGTGTTTTTTCGGGTAGTCGGGTCTAATAATTTCCGCCAAAATTTCCAAGGATTCCACAAGGCGGGGACCTGGGCGATTAAAGAAACTATTGCCATCAGTAATAAAGACATTGCCTGTCCTAACTGCCCGCAAGCTCTGCCAATGGTGTTGCTTTAAGGCTTGCTCTACCTCGATCGAGGTTTTGGGCATATCAAATCCGCAGGGCATAAAAATCAATAGATCGGGATCAGCCTTTTCTAAATCTGACCACTGCAACCAAGGGGAATGTTTACCCGCTTCGCCAAATAGGTTGTGTCCGCCCGCCATCTCCACCAATTCTGGTATCCAGTTACCCGCTGACATGGGGGGATCAATCCATTCAATACAAGCCACCCGAGGACGATCGACCCCACAGTTGGATTGGCACTGCCTGACTCTTTGTTTTAATTGGGCTACCACAGGCACAGGATCAACCTGCAAAGCATGACCCACCCGCTCAATATCCTGCCACACTTCATGGAGATAGTTGGGTTGCAGGGAAATGATTTCTACTGGTCCATGGGTTAATTGGCTCACCGCCTCCTGCACATCCGCCAAACTCACGGCACAAACCTCGCACTGGGACTGGGTAATTACATGGGTGGGGCGCAGTTCTGCTAGGGTAGCGGTTTTCACTTCATAGACACTGAGGGCAGTTTGCAAAAGCTGGGTTACCCTGTCATGGATGGTCTGGCTGTTCCCTGCTGGGCAAAATTTGGGCGCGGTACATACGGGTAATGCCTCTACGCCTATGGGAAAATCACACTCGTGCGATCGACCCACTAGGTATTGCCCCAACCCCAGACAATGGACAATTTCTGTAGCACTAGGCAGGAGGGAAACAATGCGGTACATGGGGCAGGATCAGGCAATTGTAGAAGCTAAAAAAATTGGCGGTAATTTTGCACAATTTGTCCAAGTTCTGCGCTAAGTTGAGAAGGATTAGGGAGCGCCAATTAGTCAAAAATTACTGAGATAAAACCCCTCCGCGATCGCCGTCTGCCGTTGTTTTTGACCCTAGTAAAACTAGGTGGGAACAGGACAGCTAATCGGACTAAGTTTCTGAGTACACGCCCAGTTTACCGTCGTTAGCAGGTTGCGTTCCCTTGTCTAAGGGGTATAGATCAAGAAACATATTGGGGCTGTCACGCACGCCACAGAGAGGCATAAGTTATCTTATCATATTGACTTAGGTACGGTTTCTCAACCCCATTTCTAACAGCCAGTGAGCAATTTCTTAACTAATGACCGAATTTGGATCGGTGGTCATGTATCGATCGATCCCAGTGCCGCTATCGCCCCGGGGGTATTACTACAAGCTGATCCAGATGGCCAAATCCTGATTGGGGCAGGCGTATGTTTAGGTATGGGAGTGGTGATCCATGCGGTGGGGGGCACAATCTCGATCGGGGCAGGAGCCAATCTGGGGGCGGGCGTGCTGGTTTACGGAAGCCTAAATATAGGCAACCATGCCTGCATTGGTACTGCGGCTTCTGTAATTAACCATACGGTGGCCCAGGGGGAAATAGTCCCCCCCGGCGCTTTACTCCACAGTTCTAACCCCGCAACCCCTCAGGAGACCCCAACCCCCAAACAGGCGGACAAACTGAGAATGCACGCCCAAGTCCATCTGCAACAGTTTTTAGGCAAAATTTTTGTCTCTAGTCGGGATTTGCCCTAGTATCGATCGAGTCTCTTCTAACACGGGACAAAACAGGGTTGACACAGGGGTAGGTAACTTTTCCCTGACTACTTCTTGCATGAGGGCATAGGTCTGGTTGCAGTTGTCCTGACTGGCAAATGCCATCATTAGGGTCTGAAACCAATACAAGAACTTTTCCTTGTATAACTCCACATCATCGTAGAGCATAGCCATAGCGGCAAAGCGCATTACCCTCAGGGTATCAGTGCGCCATTTGCTGGTGTAGTCCTGTCCCCCCCGCTGAAAAAATTGGGGATTTTGTTTGAGTAAGCGCTCATAGACCATTTCTACTAGGTCCGGGGTACTTTCCCTTAGCTGATCGTAGGCAAACACCCGATTTGACCACGATCTGACATAATCCTCAATAAATTGCAATTCCCCATCCCTAGCGTAGCGCCCATCGGCTTTGATGCTGAGCCTTTGCAACCTACTTAACATTCCATGACCCCCTCTTATTAGCAACGCCTTTCAGATATAGCATTTTTTGTACCTTTAGAGGGAACTTGCCCCAAGATATTAACAATTATGAATTTTAGTATTATTTTATTAAAAGCATCAATAATGCCCCACCTCAATTTATCCCCAATAAACTTCTATGAAAATTTTGTCTTTAGTTCCATCTTTGTTTGTTTCAGCGAATGCGCCCCGTGTTGCCACCCAACTCTCGATCGCCCTTTTGCGGGTGATTGCTGGGGTGGTAATGATTCACAACGGCTTAGATAAATTGGCAGATATTGAAGGTTTTGCCGAGGCTTATGTGGAAGTAATCGGCTTGCCTTTTCCCATCTTTTTTAGTTATGTGGCTGGTTTGACCGAATTAGTAGCCGCTCCTTTGTTGGCTTTAGGTTTATTTACCCGCCCCAGTGCCCTTGGGTTATTTTTTACTATGGCGGTTGCCATTTATCACCACATTTTGGTAGCTGGGCTGTCCATTCCCTTTTTAGAATTGTCGGTACTTTATGCGGGTTGCTTTGCCTTTTTCACCGTGCATGGTGCGGGGGACTTCAGCCTCGATACCCTAATCGCCAAGCGCTTTGGTTGGAGCCAGCCTGCCACCCCAGAGCCAGTACCAACTTTGGAAGCCTCTGTGCCCAAAACCGCTCCTGAACCTGTAGCCCCTCAGAAGGTAACTGGTTGGGGTTCTTACCTACGTTAAGGTGATTGCCCACCTCTACTGTGAGGATTATTTTTGCCCCTGCTATTTTTAGTGGGGGTTTTTTATGGATTGTGTGTCAATTTGGCACAGATCAGCTATAATGAATATCTGCACCGCGGGGTAGAGCAGTCTGGTAGCTCGTCGGGCTCATAACCCGAAGGTCACAGGTTCAAATCCTGTCCTCGCCATTCCTGCCAGAAATATCGCTTCCAGCTAGGATTTTATGCTAATTTAATCTGGCATTTGTTTTTAGCCCAGCCCCTGCTCTATGTTTTTGTGGCGTTTGCTCACTCCTTCTTTGGTCTTAACTAAGTCCATCTGCGGTATTACCCCCAGACTGATGGAGCAATATGGGCTGAAGGGGCTGATCCTCGATGTGGATGACACGATCGTGGGGAGTGCAGACATAGAAGTATCAGAAGCGGTGTGTGAGTGGGTAAATTCCCTAAAACCGCTCTATCCCATTTGGCTAGTCAGTAATAATTTCAATCAACAGCGCATTCAAGCCATCGGCGATCGATTGGGTTTACCCTATCGCAGTCGTGCTTCTAAGCCTTCCCTACGGGTGATTCGCCAAGTGTTAGCGGAGATGAATTTGCCCCCCGCACAGGTTGCCATGGTGGGCGATCGATTGTTGACGGATATTGTGGCGGGGAATCGGGCGGGTATGTTTAGTATTTTGATTCAGCCTGTGGCGAGTGCCCCGCCTGCTAATTTGTGTGCTTTTTTGCGGGTGCATACGGGGCTGGTGCGGAACTGGGAAATTTGGTTAGCCCGTAAATCTGGTATCAAAATCTAGTTGTTGATCTCTGTGTCTGCCATGATCCCCCAACTCCAGTGTTCTGATCTATTAAGCATTGCTGATTTACAGCCGAGGGAGGTAGCAGCTCTCTTGGATTTGGCGAGTGCCCTTAAACAAGGAACCGTGAGACCCGAATTTCCCCGTAAAACTCTAGGTTTATTGTTTCGTAAGGCATCCACCCGTACCAGAGTCAGTTTTAGTGTCGCTATGTACCAGTTGGGGGGCGCAGTAATTGACCTAGACCCCAGTGTGACCCAAGTCAGTCGGGGTGAACCCATTGCCGATACCGCCCGTGTCCTCGATCGATATGTGGATATTTTGGCGATTCGTACCTTTGCCCAAGCGGAATTGCAGACCTTTGCCGACTATTGCCGTATGCCCATCATCAATGCCCTGACAGATTGGGAGCATCCCTGCCAAGCGTTGGCGGATTTGTTGACAGTGCAGGAAAATTTTGGCAGATTACAGGGCTTGACCCTGACCTATGTGGGGGATGGCAATAATGTAGCCCACTCCCTCATGCTGATCTGTGCTTTGACGGGGGTGAATGTACGGGTTGCTTGCCCTGCGGAATTTAGCCCTCACCCTGAAGTGGTAACCCTAGCGCAAAATTTAGCCCAAGGCTCCCAAGTGCTGGTCACCCATGATCCGCGATCGGCGGTGGCAAATGCCCATGTGGTCTATACGGATGTGTGGGCCAGTATGGGACAAGAAGCAGAGGCGCAAAACCGCATACCTGTTTTTCAACCCTATCAGGTAAATCCACAGTTGATGGCATTGGCTGACCCTGAGGCGATCGTGCTCCACTGCCTGCCCGCCCATCGGGGGGAGGAAATTACGGAAGAGGTTTTAGAGGGCAAGCAATCGCGGGTGTGGGATGAGGCTGAGAACCGTCTCCATGTGCAAAAAGCCTTACTGGTGGCTCTCCTGTCTGCCCAACGCCCCTAAGCTACCGCAACAGGAGCAACTATTAGGGCTAGACCGATCGCCACGGCTATTATTCCCCAAACTAACATCCAAAAAGCGGGATGACTGGTCACCTTGGTTTGATTTTCTGTGGTAATCAACTCCAAGTCTAGCCAAGGCACAATCCCCCTGCGAAACCAGCCCCGCACCTGTGCCTTACTGCCGATCAGTGCTTGCACCCGTTTCATGCCAAACAGGAAGTTACCGATTCCCCCAAACCGAGAGGAATAGAGGGCATAGATCATGCCCGTATCATCCTGAATTTTTAGATCGGAACCAAATACATAGCCTGCGTCCGCCCTGCCAATAATTTTGCCTTGTAGTTGGCTGGGTTGTCCCCGCAAGGGGCTGGCATAGGGATCGCCCATCAGGGTCAAAATGTCCGTTTGTTGAGCGCGGGCACTGGTGGGATACATAATCATCCGTTTGACTAAAATTACTAAACCCACTAGCAATAGGGGCAGACCAATAAACGCCTTGAGGGGATTGTCATTAAATAACAGCCAACCAGCTATCGCACCCCCGATCGTCGCCAACCATTCCCCATTGATTAACAGAATATCTAAGAAAAAAGTGCGGTAGAGCCGTTGTTTATCCAGCCTTCTGCCTTCGGCGGCGACCCTGCCCATATCAAATTCCGTATCCAGTCCCAACTGTTCTGCATAGGTACTCAGGGCCCGCACCCGTTTGCCTGTCAAAGGATGGGTAGAGTTTAGTTCCAGCCACCCGCCCCATGGATTGTACATATCCCACAAAAATACTTTGCCAATTTGTGCAGGATCGCTGGCGGTCTGATAGGCTGTCCCCGCTGACATGGCGGCTTTGGCATCATAAATTCCTAAAGCCCTTGTACCCTGTAACAGGCGACTGGGTTGCTTAGTGGTCTCGGCGGTGGTCACAATACCATAGGCAATTTTTACTAGGGCGCGGGATAGGCCGTTGGGGTTGCCCGTGACTTCGGCGGCAAAGTGATCGGCAAAATACTCCCGCACGCGGGACAGATACAACACTAAGTAAGTACCCACCACATAAAAAACATAGGTAATCAGTGCCAATGCTGTGGCGATCGATTCGGCTTGTTCGTTATCTATCTTTTTGCCCATTTCCCGAATGAATACATAACAGAGATAGGCAACCTGCACCAGGGTAGAGGCAACCGTCATCCAAGCAAAGTCCCAATGCACGATGTGCCCCAATTCATGGGCATAGACGGTAGCTACCTCATCTTCATCGAGATAGGTAAATAGTCCTTCACTGACCACTAGGCGGGCGCTATTAGGCAGAGAACCATAGGTAAAGGCGGTGGGATTTTGGTCATCGATAATCCCTAGGCGCGGAATATCTATTACTTTTTGGGCACAGACCCGCTTTATTACCCTAGCGGTTTCTGGACTACGGCGATCGAGTTCATCAAGGGTAATCCAGCGCGTCTTATACAGCACATTTTGCACCAAGTCCATGATCCACGGGGCTACAAAAAATACCACTAGGTTAAATAGCACCGTAATGGCGATCGCCATACCCAGTCCGCCCAACGGATTTCTACTGTTGATAATAAAGAGGACGGACAGCACTGCACCCAAGACAATGCCAAAGAGAAGCGTAATGGTAACGGTAGATGCCAGTGCCAAATTACCAGCCATGGCGGCAATGGTGAGACGCACCCCCGACTGGTCTGCTCTGCCTGCTTTTGCCATAAATTTACCTCAATTCTTAGCATTACATTTATCACATCTGGAGCGTTTCGCCAAATACTCCCCTCGCCCAAAGGGAGAGGGGCTAGGGGTGAGGGAAAAACTGCCAATTTCAGAGGGAGCAAGGAGTAATCTCTACAATTCAGCACCAAGTGACATCCTCCCGACACTGCCCCTACGGTTACAGTGCGGCACTTAGAGCTAACCGTACCCCTCAGTAGTTAAAAAACTGGTATGCTATGGCTGAATTAGGAATCCTTGGGGACGGGCTTGAGGATCAACACTCCCAAGGGCGGTAAACATAGCTCGATCGAGTAGGGTTGACCGTGATAGCCCCAACCATCCGCCAATTTACCCCCCAGATTACCTTGACCACTGCCACAGTAAATGGTGCTGTCGCTGTTGAGGATTTCTTGATAAAACACCTGTTCGGGTACGCCAATGCGATAGCTGAAGTGGGTAACGGGCGTAAAATTACACACCACCACTAGATAACTGCCATCCTTTGCCCGACGCATAAACGATACCACCGAATTGTGATTATCATTGCAATCAATCCATTGGAAACCTTCCCAAGCATGATCTATCTCATGGAGGGCGGGTTGTTCCCTCAGTACCGTATTCAAATCGGTGATGAATCGCTGTAAGCCCCTGTGCACTGGATATTGCAGTAAATGCCATTCCAAATCACCCCACACATTCCATTCACTCCATGTGCCAAATTCCATGCCCATAAATAGGGTCTTTTTACCTGGGTGAGTGAACATATATCCATATAAACACCTGAGATGGGCAAACTTTTGCCATTCATCCCCCGGTACTTTGCCCAGCATGGGACTTTTGCCGTGGACTACCTCATCGTGGGACAGGGCCAACATGAAGTTTTCACTGAAGGCATACATAATGCTAAAAGTCACCATATTTTGATGGAATTGGCGAAACCAGGGGTCCATGGCAAAGTAATCCAGCATATCGTGCATCCAACCCATGTTCCATTTCAGGTTGAACCCCAGTCCTCCCGCATAGGCGGGCCATGTAATCATGGGATAAGCGGTGGATTCTTCAGCGATCGAGAGCACACCGGGGAATTTAGCAAATAGCACGCTGTGCAGATGCCTAAATAGCTCGATCGCCCCCAGATTTTCCCTGCCCCCGTACTGATTAGGAAGCCATTCCCCCGGTTCACGGTTGTAATCCAAATAGAGCATGGAAGCTACCGCATCCACCCGCATACCATCAATGTGATACTTATCAAACCAAAATAGGGCATTGGCGATAAGAAAATTCCGCACTTCATTGCGAGTATAGTTGAAGATGAGGGTTCCCCACTCCTTGTGTTCACCGATGCGCGGGTCGGCGTGTTCGTATAAATGAGTGCCATCAAAGTAGGCGAGACCATGACCATCTTTGGGAAAGTGAGCAGGCACCCAGTCCACAATTACCCCAATCCCCTGCTGATGACAAGTATCCACAAAATACATAAAATCTTGGGGCGTGCCATAGCGGGAAGTGGCGGCATAGTAACCCGTCACCTGATAACCCCATGAGCCATCAAAGGGATGTTCCGCAATCGGTAATAGTTCTATATGGGTAAAACCTAAATTCTTCACATAGGGAATCAATTTTTCGGCTAACTCCCGATAGGTGAGGAAGCGGGCACCGGGCTTCAGATCAGCCGCACTCACGGGCGGATAGTGGGGGTCGGGATGGTCAAAACTGCCGTGCATCCATGAACCTAAATGCACTTCATATACCGATATGGGCTGGGCCAAGGGATTGCGATTGGCTCTGGTCTCTAACCATTCTCGATCGTGCCATGTATAACTATCTAAATCGGCGACAATGGAAGCGGTTTTGGGGCGAATCTCCTGTTGAAAGCCATAGGGGTCAGACTTTTCGTAGATGTGCCCCCACTCATTCTTTATTTCGTATTTGTATATTGTACCCACCGTCAATTCTGGAATAAAAATCTCCCATACTCCGGGGTCGCGTTTTTGCATCTGGTGTCGCCGTCCATCCCAGCGATTAAAATCCCCGATGACGGATACATTGCGGGCATTGGGTGCCCACACCGCAAAAAATACCCCCTGCACTCCCCGAAACTCGGCTAGGTGTGCCCCTAACTTTGCATAAATCTGGTAGTGATTCCCTTCGGCAAATACATGGCGATCGAAATCCGAGAGCAAAGAGTCGGGAAAGGCGTAGGGGTCATAAAAGACTTGGTCATCCCAGAGAATATGGTACAGATTGAGTTCACGGGGGACGATTCCTTCCCAAAACTGGGGGTTGTGGCTACTGGTCATGGCATAAATTGCCCCTGTGGTCACCTCTTGCACCCGTACCACACTCTTGTCCGAACTATCGGGCAAGAAGGCACGCACTACCCACTGCCCTTGATGACTGTGACAACCCAAAATGGCATGGGGGCGTTGGTGGAGGTTATGGACAATGCTGTGCACAATTTCTGCGGATAGGGTGGGGGTCATGGTTACAAAACTTAAGTAAATTTACTTATTCACATGATCCCAGCATAAGGGTAAATGGTGTCTCTGCCAATAGCGCTAAAGTAAATTTTCGGCTATCTAGGACCAGTACTGCCATCCGGGGTTGAGTTTCGCCTCGATCGTGCGATTGGTTTGGAGAAACATATCACACTGGCGACATTGGGGCAGTTGGGGCAAGTTTTGGCACTGGCGTAAATTCTGGTAATGGCTCCCTGTCCAAATTTCCCGAAAACTGTTTTGCCGTAAATCCCCCATCACCACCTGATTGGTGGTCATACAACACACACTCACCCTGCCCACATGGTCAATTAAGGCATGGGTCCAGGGGGCATAGCACCTGTGGCGATCGTAGTAGGTGTGGGCATGGTGTCCCTGTTCACTGGCACGGATGGCGGTGACATTTTGTCCAAAGGGGTAGGCTTGGGCTTTAGTTTGGATCAGTCCGTATTTCAGGGCAGAGCGGGCGAAGTGGGGCGCAATCTCCCGATTGTAGGTCTGGATTTGCGCCTGGGATAAACCTTGCACCTCTTGGGTGTGTCGATCGACGGGGATCAAATTTAAGCGATCGACCCTTAACTGGTGCGCCAATTCGGGTAAATCCTTCAAAGACAAAAAATTTGCCTCACTGATGACCGTATTCAAGCGCAAAGAATTGGGGCGGTACAGGTAATTACGCAGGGTCTGGATGCCATAGATAGTTTTTGCCCATGCGCCCTGCACACCCCTGACGCGATCGTGAATTTGGGGATCGGGGCTATCCAGAGAGATATTCACCTTATGTAAACCTGCATCAGTCAGTTGACGACAGAGGGCATGGGTCAAGCGAGTACCATTGGTGGTCATGGTGGCGCGCATGCCCCGTTCTGTAATTCGGCTAATCAACTGGTCTAAATCGTCCCTCAGGGTAGGCTCCCCCCCCGTAATGTGTACCTTGACACAGCCCATATCCGCCAATTCATCTATTAAATGCAACAGTCGATCGGTGTCCATGGGAGTTTCGTAGGGGTCGCGCCAGTGATTGCACATAAAACAGCGCAAATTACAAGCCCACATCAACTTTAATTTCACATAGAGGGGTTTATAGGGCAGACCTTGGGTTACGGCGCTACGAAATTCGCCAAAATCATTAACTATTACTTGGGGGTCGTGCATAGGGATTGCTGAAATTTATAGGAGTGGGCAGGCGATTGAGATACTCTCGATGACCGGGAGACAGACATCAGGGCTGATGTAAATCCCGCTCCATATTCCTGAAAAAATGACTGGCATGGAACAGGCGCATAAGGTAATGCCCAGCAAGAGGTAAAAATAAAATTAGCACCCAGCCTTTCTTGTCGGGGGGCTGGATTTGGAATAGGTCTGGCAGTAATAACATCACCCCGATCGTCAAAATTACCATGCCTATCCCGACGACAGAAGCTAGGCGGTCCTTGGGCAGGGTGTGGGGTTTCCAGATAGACATATTACAATTATCTAAATAGATATAAAGGCAATAGAGCATACCAATAAAGGTAGCTACCGTCTGTGCCTCTGATTTACCCGCCTCGCGAAAGATGAGGGGATCAATGAGGGTACTGCCGTTGGCGGGGGCGAGGGTCAGCCCATAGAAATAACTGAGGACATAGCCTAGGGTCATGGCGATGGAGCCGATCGTGCCTGTGATAAAACTATAGGACACCACATCTTTGACAAAATCGTGTACCCGTTTCACTTTTAAGATGCCCAAAGAAATGAGAATGGTGGGCATTCCTACCACCGCTAGGGTGAGCATGGTCATCTGTCTCGGCTCAATGGGAAAGGGCAACTGCACCACCCCCGCAAAGGTAATCGCCAAGATGGACATGATATTTTTGGTGAGGTAGAGTTTGGCGGAGACCAGAATTTTTTGCTTGATTTCGTCCCCTGCCTGAAAGGCGGAGGGTAAAGCGTCCATGTTGTTATCCAAAAGGACCATATCTGCCACATCTTTACTGATTTGCGCCCCGTCGTTCATGGCGATCGCCAGTTTAGCTTCCTTGAAGGCGGGTACATCGTTCACCCCGTCCCCCACCATAGCCACATACGCCCCATTTTTGACCATAGCGTTGATCAATTTTCTTTTGGTGTCGGGGGTAATTCTGCCAAATACTCTGCCCCGCAAGGCTGACTGGGTAAATTCTTTTGCTCCCATGCGATCGAGGTGGGCTTGGGAAAATAAAGTATCGGGGGTGGTGATAATTCCTGCTTGGCGGGCGATGGCGGCTACCGTGTCCACACTGTCCCCCGAAATCACTTTGACCGTAATGCCTTGGGCTTGCAGGGCGCGAATGGTTTCCACCACCTGGGGGCGCAGTCCATCTTCTAAGAGTAAAATGCCTTTGGGCTTTAGGTCTGGGGGCAATTCCCGTAACTCTGTGCCCGGGGGTTGTTCACTTTCAGCGACGGCGATGGCGCGATAGCCCTGTTGGGCATACTGCTGGGCGATCGATCGATCGGTCTCTTCATAAAAAAGTAATTCACAAGCCCCCACAAAAATTGTTCTGCCATCCTCTAAACTGACACTGCCCCACTTGCGACTGGAACTAAAGGGCACTTCCCCCACCTTACCTAGGGGTGATCGGGGCATTCCTGCAAATACGGCCATGGCTCTGGCGCTACTGTTTTGGGTGGTCAAGAGGGAACTGTAGAGGGCAATCAACTCCTGTAACTCTTCCTTTTCCACCCCTGCTAGGGGAATAATGTCCTGCACTACCAATTTATTTTGGGTGAGAGTGCCCGTCTTATCCGTACACAGCACCCGCACACTATTCATGGAGTCCACCGCATTGATTTTCTGGATCAGAGTGCGCCTGCGGCTGATCTGCACTGCGCCCATGGCAAATGCCACACTGATAGATAACACCAGACCCGCGGGCACAAAACTATTGATAATCACTGAGCCATAACGCACCGTATCCACCACCGTGCGATTGGAGTTGAGGCTAGAGGCAATGTGCAAAAAACTGGCAATCACCAGCGCCAACAGGAAAATGCGCACGATCGTGTCGATTTTGGTTTGCAGGGGTGTAAAGGTGGGTTTATAGACCCGTGAAGACTGGGACAATTTCACTGCATAACTTTCATTGCCGATTTTCTCTGCCCGATAGCGACAACTGCCCGCTAGACAAAAGGAACCCGATAGCACCGTGTCCCCCACCCCCTTGGGTACAGGGTCCGACTCCCCCGTCAAGAGGGATTCATCCATCTCTACCCCACTACTGCTGATTACGGGCCCGTCCACAGGGGCACGATCGCCGGGGGCTAGTTGGATCACATCGTCCCTGACCACTTCCCCCACAGGCACAATTATTTCTACCCCATCCCGCACTACGGTTATCTGTTGCACCGACAACAGCGCCAATTTATCTAAAGTCCATTTGGCTTTTACCTCTTGAACTACCCCCACAATGATATTGGTAAATACGGCAAAGCCAGAAAATATGGCATCGGTTACCTGTCCCAACAGCGCCATAATCAGCAAAACCGCGCCAAAAGATACATGGAACAGGGTAAACACATTTTCCCTGAAGATTTGACCATAGGTGCGACTGGAGCGCAGTACCACCCGATTCACATCCCCTCGATCGAGCCTTGCCTGTACCTCTGGAGTAGTCAAACCAGTGACAGGCGTATTGTTGATAACTGAATTGTCGGGATTTTCTTGATTTATAGGTGTGGCGATCGGGCTATAGTCGGATTCAGCCATAGCAATTTCCTAAGCTCTGCAAGTGCATTTTAGAGCCTTGAGCATACTTTGACTAATCCAAGAAAAGATACTCCCCTCGCCCTCTGGGAAAGGGTCTGGGGGTGAGGGAAAAACCGCCAATTTGAGAGCGGGACAGGAGTAGGACACATTAACCTAGCTCCCCGTAGCCCAAACCATGTCTTGAGTCCCTCTCCCCTTGATGGGTTGAGGGTGAGTAAGAAGCCTCTACACATTCGTGCGAATTAGGTACAAATCCACCACATTTTCCCCCACCAACTGCACCTCAGCCCGCACATGGGGACCAAAAAAGCGGGACAAACGGTCTTGTTTCTCTTGCCATGTGGCAAAACTGATCAGGGGTGAATTAAACCGCAGGACTAGGCTATAGGTATTCTCAGGACTGACTTGTTCGTATAGACCAGTCAGGACGGGGCGCTCTGCCTCAATTTTGCCCAAACCTAACTTTTCTAGCACCTGATCCAAATGGGCGGACACCCCATAGCGAAAACAGGTCACATCCTTGCGCACTTGGGTTAGGGTCTTGGTGGCTTGGGACTGGCGCAGTTGCAATACCTGCTCACTGGCAGGCTGTAAAACTGGTGCAGGCGGTAACTCTGCCGACTTTAACGCCGCCCCGATCAACAAAATGGGAATGCCATAGAAAAAACCGACCAAATTTAGGGTAGAATTTCCCTGACCGTAGGCAATCCCCCCCACTACGGTCAAGACTGCACCCACCCCCAAGGCGATCGAGGCGAGGGACACTTGAGATAACCGCACCATAAACTTATCCACACTGCTTAACAAAAAATTACAATTACCATTTTCCCACTAATGCCCGTAATTCCTCACTGCACCGAAGCTAAAATTTCTTTACCAAATGTAACTATTTTGCCTACTCTACCTACAGGAATAGGAAACTAGAGGCTACAATCGTAAACTGTTATCTTTGATCATCACCTGAGCAACTTGAGGATTTTGGCATGACCATTGCGATCGCTAGCGAACAGCCCCCCGAAGAAGTGCCCGCAAAAAAAAGCCGTACCCGCCGTTCCAAATCTACCGCTTCCCCGACTTCTACCCCTGAACCTAGCGGTCTTCCAGCCCCAGATCACTCCCTAGCCACTGGCGAGGAGAGCGCCCCCGACCCTAGTCCCAAACGCAGGGGTCGCCGTCCCAAACAGGCAAAGGTGGAACCAGAGCCAAAACCGAAAAAACCCCGCCTTGAGGAGGAAGAGGAGGATGATCTACTCCTAGAGGAGGATGATCTAGATGAAGATGATCTGGAAGACGATTTGGATGATTTTGACCTCGCCGTCGCCGACGATGTGGAAATAGACTTGGATGAAGTGACTAAAATTCCCACTGATGAAGAAGTGGCATCGATCGTGGCGGAGGTGGAAGCGGACAAAGGCAAGCGGGGCAGTAAAAAGCGGGCTACCGCAGTGCGCAAAAAGAGCTATACCGAGGATTCCATTCGCCTATATCTGCAAGAAATTGGGCGGATTCGCTTACTCAGGGCGGATGAAGAGATTGAACTTGCCCGCAAAATTGCCGATTTACTGTACCTAGAGGATTTGGCTAATTGGTACGGGGAATTGATTGAAAAAGAATTGTTCATTCCCGAAGCCCCCGAAAAAAGTCAAATGATCGGGGAATGGGCACGGCTGACTTGGATTTGCGATCCCCTGCGGGAACAGGCACAAAGTAATGGTCAGAGACCCCCCACCAGCAAACTATTGCCAGCGGTACAAAAACAGTTGCGGTTACCCAACGAGACCCACAAATCCCTTGAATTTGCCAACCCTGAACTGGAGGAACAGTGGCAAGCCATCAAAGAAACCTACATGGCGCAATTCCGCAAACGCCTGCATATCGGTCAACGGGCAAAGGAAAAGATGGTGCAGTCCAACCTGCGCTTGGTGGTGTCCATTGCCAAAAAGTATATGAATCGGGGTTTATCTTTCCAAGACCTGATTCAAGAAGGCAGTCTGGGGTTGATTCGGGCCGCCGAAAAATTTGACCACGAAAAAGGGTACAAGTTTTCTACCTATGCCACTTGGTGGATTCGGCAGGCAATTACCAGGGCGATCGCCGACCAGTCCCGCACCATTCGCCTGCCCGTGCACCTGTACGAGACCATTTCCCGCATTAAAAAGACCACTAAACTCCTATCCCAAGAATTGGGGCGCAAACCCACCGAAGAGGAAATTGCCACCCGCATGGAGATGACGATCGAGAAATTGCGATTTATTGCCAAGTCCGCCCAGTTACCCATTTCCCTAGAAACTCCCATTGGCAAAGAGGAAGACTCACGGTTAGGGGATTTTATCGAATCGGACGGGGAAACCCCAGACGACCAAGTGGCCAAAAGTCTGCTCAGGGAAGACCTAGAAAATGTGCTAGATACCCTCAGTCCCAGAGAACGGGATGTACTGCGTCTGCGCTATGGGCTGGATGACGGGCGCATGAAAACTTTAGAGGAAATCGGGCAGATTTTCAATGTGACTAGGGAGCGCATCCGCCAAATTGAGGCAAAAGCCCTGCGGAAATTGCGCCATCCCAACCGCAATAGTGTACTCAAGGAATATATCCGTTAGCTAATCCGCCGAGAAGACCCGCCCTGGGTCGGGATGAAAGGCTTGCATATTTGGTCTTCAACAGGTATAAATAAATACAGAGCGGTGGGATGTCCCGTTCTTAGAGCTAAGCAAACGCCCGATGGGATACCAGGGGTCACTGAGAAGCCAACACTCTATGCGTCAGCATAAGTGCGGGAGTACATCACGGAACCCTTGGTCAGCGTTGCTCGATCGGGACATATTGCACATTGTGTAACCCTGTGTAAACTTGGGTGGGGCGAAACAGGCGGTTATCTGCCATTTGCTCCTTCCAGTGGGCCAGCCACCCTGGGACCCTAGCGATGGCAAAAATTGTGGTGAACAAATCGCAGGGAATCCCCAGTTTGCGATAGACCAAACCCGAATAAAAATCCACATTGGCATAAATACCCTTTTCCGCCAACCGCTCCGTGGCTTGTCGTTCCAACTCCACTGCAATATCGTAATAGGGGTCATGCCCAAACTGATCAAATAAATGCTCTGCCAATTTCTGGAGAATTTTGGCGCGGGGGTCTTTCACCTTATAGATTCTGTGCCCAAAACCCATGATCCGTTCCTTATTGGCAATTTTTTGATCGAGGTAGGCTGAGACATTTTTCACATCGCCGATTTCTTCCAACATTTTCATCACTTCTTCATTGGCTCCCCCGTGCAGAGGTCCTGCGAGGGTAGCGATCGCCGAAGTCAGCACTGTATAGGGATTGGTCAGGGTAGAGGCGGTCACCAGTGCGGCAAAAGTAGAAGCATTCACCGTATGTTCCGCGTGCAGAATCAGACAAATATCAAAAATTTTCGCCATCATGGGGTCAGGCACCTGCTCCGTCAACATATACAAAAAGTTAGCGGCATAGCCCAAATCATCTCTAGGCATGACAGGATCATCCCCCTTACGCATATCGTGAAAAGAGGAAACCATAGTGGGCACCTTTGCCAGTAGCCGCACCGTAGCTTGATAGATATAGTCCGCCTTGCGCATATCCTCAAGGGGATAAAACATCCCCAGCGCCGACACACAGGTTTGCAGGGCATCCATGGGGCGGGCATTATCAGGAAAAGACTTGATCATGTCCCTAATGCGATACTTTAATCTACGGCGATGTAGTATCTCGTGCTCAAAAGCCTGCATTTCCTGCGCTGTGGGCAAGTGGTCAAAAATGAGCAGATAGCTGGTTTCTAAAAATGAGCTGTACTGGCACAAATCCTCAATGCGAATACCCCGATACTCCAATAAGCCTGTTTGCCCATCAATGTAACTAATGTTGGACTTGGTGGCGGGTACTCCCTCTAAACCGGGTTTGTATTCCCCTACAGCCATGGTTACTTCTCCCAAATATCTCGACCAAAATACATTGACCTACAGTAATGGGTATTGGCGGGAATATCAATAGATGGGGGCAAATCCCTTGCCTAGATTGGGATGCACTACACGGCGCTGGCATTTTGACTGGGACACAGATCGGCAAGGGCACACTCATTACAGAGGGGTTTGCGGGCATGGCAAATAGCCCGTCCGTGATAAATCAGGCGAATTGACCAATTTTCCCAGTCGGCTTGGGGCAATAACTGCATCAAATCCCGCTCAATTTTCACGGGGTCTTCCTGTTTGGTCAAACCGAGACGGCGGGACAGCCTTTTCACATGGGTATCCACCGTCACCCCGCTGTTGATGTTAAAGGCATGGGCAAGCACCACATTGGCAGTTTTGCGGGCAACCCCCGGTAGTTCCAGTAGTTCCGTCATGGACTGGGGCACTTCCCCCTGAAACTTGTCCACAATCAACCGACACGCCCCTTGAATATGTTTGGCTTTATTGCGATAAAAACCCGTAGATTTAATTAGTTCCATCAATTCTTCTGGATCAGCCTCTGCCAAAGCACGGGCGGTGGGAAAACGCTGGAATAACTGGGGCGTAACTTGATTCACTCGATCGTCCGTACATTGAGCAGAGAGAATAGTTGCCACCAGTAACTGCACTGGGGTTTCATAGGTGAGGGAACACTTAGCATCGGGGTAAAGGCGTTTGAGACGGATGAGCAGTTCTTGGGTACGGATTTTCAGGGCAGAGCGTTTGGTAATAATTGCCATGGCAACACTAAAAAATTAGAGGAGATGGCTATCGGTGTAGAAATAGCAGTGTCCTAATTGTACTGTTCCAGAAAAATCAGTAGTGCATGACAGCACAATATCAGAAAAACATTTCTGGCTTATCAGTTTGTGGAACAACCATAAGACTTGTTGCGAATGTGGCGCAAACCATGAGGGTAAGAGTATAACGGTGAAGTTGTGCGGCGGCGGACAACCTTGAATTCCCACCGATAACCCCTGTTCCGTCCGCACCAACGCAGTGTTAGCTGGCTCGGACAGCGCACAGACATTTGCTGGCTCAGTGGCGTAAAA